>Ga0307310_10000658_pt1 | contig 11921 bp, 10 predicted proteins | sample ER_DNA_197_FD_194502 | JGI IMG/M metagenome (GOLD analysis project Ga0307310, IMG submission 194502) | Bulk soil microbial communities from the East River watershed near Crested Butte, Colorado, United States - ER_DNA_197 | ecosystem: Environmental > Terrestrial > Soil > Floodplain | place...
CGGTGGTCGCCGTATCATTGGTCCCCGGCCTCGGACAGACCAATTCCACGGCGCCAAAAAGCCTGAAGCCGGCCAAGAGCGCGGCGGCCAAGACGGCCGCGACCCACTCGGCGCGAGGGGTCGTCAAGTCGGTCGATTCGAACAGCCTCGTCATCGAGCGGGGTACCGGCAAGAAAAAGGCAGAAATGACCTTCGCCCTGGATGCGACGACCCATCGCGCAGGCGATATCAACGTTGGTTCGACAGTGGCGGTCCGGTACAAGAATGACGCGTCGAAACTGATGGCGGTCGACGTCCAGCCGGTCAAGGCCAAGGCAGCGGCGCACAAGGCGGCGACGCACTAAGCCGTCGCGTCCGAGCCGGGGAGGACGCCTCATGCCTCCCCGGCTCGCGCCGTGCATCGCGATGTTACGTAGTGTCCGGCTTTCCCGGCCTGAGCGACAGCGAAAGCAGCCGGACTTTTAGTATCCTCACTCCGTGGCCCCCCCGCCGGCTGACGTCGCCTTTCTGGTCGACGTCGACAACACGCTGCTCGACAACGGCGCCATCGTCGCCGACCTTCGCCGGCATCTCCGAGACACGGTGGGCGCGGAAGGCGAGCAGCGATACTGGAATATTTTCGAGGAGCTCTTTCGGGATCCCGGGTTTGCCGACTATCTCGGTGCCCTGCAGCGCCTCAGTCTCGAACGGCCGCGCGACCCGCGCCTGTTCGATGTGTCGCTCTTTCTCCTGAATTATCCGTTCGGCGAGCGGCTCTATCCGCGTGCGCTCGACGTGATCGCGCGCCTGCGGATGCAGGCGCCGGTGGCGATCCTGTCCGACGGCGACGTGGTGTTCCAGCCGTACAAGGTCAAGCGCTCGGGACTATGGGATGCGGCCGCCGGCCACGTGCTGATCTACATCCACAAGGAACAGATGCTGGAGGATATCGAGCGGCGCTACCCGGCGCGGCGATACGTGATGGTCGACGACAAGATTTATGTGCTGGCCGCGATCAAGGCAATCTGGAAGGAGCGCGTCACGACGGTCTTCGTGCGTCAGGGCCACTACGCGCTCGACGCGAAGCTGGTGGCCGCCTCGCCGCCAGCGGATGTCACGATCGAGGCCATCGGCGATCTGCTTCAGAGAGTAGATTCTCTGTAAAGTGCGGCTGGACGGCATCGGCCGCTGCGACGCAGGCACGCGACTGCCGCTGCCGCCTTGTCAGAATCACTCCCAGCCGACCGGTTTGCCGGCGAGCTGCTCATCCAGCCACTTCGAGAGTGGCGCGAAGTAGTCGATGATGGCGGTTGCATCCATCTGCCGCGTTCCCGTCAGCGCCTCGAGCGCATCGGGCCACGGACGCGACTGGCCCATGGACAACATCGCGTTGAGGCGCTTGCCCGCTTCCTTGCTCTCGTAGGCCGAGCATCGGTTCAGCGGCGCCGTGCATTCCGAAATCTTCGCGAGCGCCCGATGGAACTGGAACTGCAGAATGCGGGCGAGGAAATAGCGCGTGTAGGGCGTGTTGTCGGGGACGTGGTACTTCGCGCCCGGATCGAACCACTCTTCGCCGCGCGGTGACGGCGGCGCGATGCCCTGGTACTTCAGGCGCAAGTCCCACCAGGCCTTGTTGTACTGGTCGGGCTTCACCTCGCCCGCAAACACCTTCCAGCGCCACTGATCGATCAGCAGGCCGAACGGAAGAAACGCGATCTTGTCGAGGGCGTCCTTCATGAGCAGCCCGAGGTCGCGCGAGGCGTCGGGCGCCTTGTCGAGGAGCCCGATTTTCACCAGATATTCGGGCGTCACGGAAAGCGCGATGGTGTCGCCAATCGCTTCGTGGAAGCCGTCGTTCGCGCTGTCGCGGAAAATCACCGGCTGGTCCTTGTAGGCGCGCTGATAGAAGTTGTGACCGAGCTCGTGATGGATCGTCGTGAAATCCTCGGCGGTCTGCTCGATGCACATCTTGATGCGGACGTCGGCCTCGAGGTCGATGTCCCACGCGCTCGCGTGGCACACCACTTCGCGGTCGCGCGGACGCGTGAAGAGGGAGCGCTCCCAGAACGTCTTCGGGAGCGGCTCGAATCCGATGGAAGTGTAGAAGCGCTCGCCGGCGCGCACCATGTCGAGCGCCCCGAGCTTCCGGCGCTTCAGAATGTCGGTCAGCGAGTAGCCCGGGTCGGCGTTGGCCACCGCGACGAGCGGATAGATGTTGCCCCATTCCTGCGCCCAGATGTTGCCGAGGAGGTAGGCGGGGATCGGGCCGTTCGCCGGCACGAGGTCGCCGTACTTCACTCGCAGCTTCATCCGGACGTACGCGTGAAGCTTGAGATAGAGCGGCCGCACCTGATCCCACAGACGATCGAGCTCCTTCGTGAACTCGTCGGGCGGCATGTCGTACTTCGACCGCCACATCGCGCCCGTGTCCGCAAACCCGATCTCCCGCGCGCCCTTGTTCGACAGCTCGACGAACCGCGCGTAATCCTTCTTCATCGGCGGCGAGATGGTGTGCCAGCCTTCCCACGCCTCGCGCAGCCGTTTCGGGTCGCGGTCGTTCGCCATCAACTTCGTGACGTCGTCGATGTTCAGGCAGGTGTCGGGGTCCGCCTTGTTGCTGCACCATTTGCCCTTGCCGTACGCCGATTCGAGCCGCGCCATCGTGTTCGTGAGCTCCTCGGATTCCTTCGGGTCGGAGGGGGTCACCATCACCAGCGACGTCTTGAGCACGTTCAACTGGCGGCGCTGGTCGGCGGGCAGATCCAGCTTGTCGAAGCGCGTCGCATCCTTGACGAAGCGCGCAATCGCATCGATGAAGCGCTGATTGGCGCGCGCGGCCAGCGCGTCGGAGTCGTCGGTGATGAAGGTCTGCTGGACCCAGCCACCTTGATTGGCCTCCGCCCCGAGCTTCAGCATCGTTTGGTTGACGTTGTCGAGAAAGGCTTTGGCGTCGGCCGCTGTCGCCGCGGGCGGCGTCGCGGTGCGCGCGCAGGAAAGCGTGCCGATGGCGAGCAGGGCCGCGGCAGCTGCAAGGGCAAGGGCGTTCTTCATGATGCGCGTATCTTACGCCCGCCGTGACCGAAATGTCCCGAACGTGACAGACTGACCAGGGGCAGGGACGAGTTGCGCGGGATAGTTGATTACAATCGACAGTCATGAACAAGGTGATCGCGAGCGCCGCCGAGGCGGTCGCACTGGTGCCCGACGGCGCCACGATAATGATGGGCGGGTTCGGCGTCTGCGGCCTGCCGGAAAACCTGATCGACGCCCTGCACGACCGGGGCACGCGCGATCTGATCATCATCAGCAACAACGCCGGCCTCGACGGCTTCGGCATCGGGCGCATGCTGGTCACCCGCCAGGTCCGGAAGATGATCTCGAGCTATGTCGGCGAGAACAAAGAGTTCGAGCGGCAGTTTCTGAAGGGCGAGCTCGAAGTCGAGCTCGTCCCCCAGGGCACACTCGCCGAACGGATTCGCGCCGGCGGCGCCGGCATCGGCGGGTTTTTTACGCCCACGGGGTACGGCACCCTCGTCGCCGAGGGCAAGGAAACGCGGATCATCGACGGCAAGCCGTACGTGCTCGAGGCGCCGCTGCATGCGGACTTCGCGTTCGTTCGGGCGTGGAAAGGGGACCGCGACGGCAACCTCGTCTACCGCAAGACGGCGCGCAGCTTCAATCCGATCATGGCCACAGCCGCTCGAGTGACGATCGCCGAAGTAGAGAACCTCGTCGAGCCGGGCGAAATCGATCCCGATCACGTCATCACGCCGGGGATTTTCGTGCAGCACATCCTGAAGGGCGAGAAGTACGAGCGGCGGATTGAGAAGCGAACCACGAGGACAGGGTAATGCAAGAATGCAAAAATGCAGGAATGCATGAATGCACGAATGACATTTCTGGCCTCGTCCATGGGTGCATTCGTGAATTGGTGCATTTGCGATGAGCGATATCCGAGAGCGCATCGTCAGGCGCGTGGCGCGTGAACTGAAGGATGGCGATTACGTCAATCTCGGCATCGGGATGCCGACGATGGTGGCGAATTACGTGCCGCCTGGCATTCACATCACCATGCACTCGGAGAACGGCATGCTTGGCGTCGGGCCGTATCCGCGCGAGGACGAAATCGATTCCGATCTGATTAACGCCGGAAAGGAAACGATCACCGAGACGGCGGGGTCTTCCTACTTCAGCAGCGCCGACTCGTTCGGCATGGTGCGCGGCGGGCACATCGACCTGACGGTGCTCGGCGCGCTGCAGGTCGATGAAGAGGGCAATCTCGCCAACTGGACCGTCCCCGGCAAGATGATGAAGGGCATGGGCGGTGCCATGGATCTGGTCGCCGGCGCCAAGAAGGTGATCATCGCGATGGAGCACACCACGCGCGACGGCGGTCACAAGATCGTCAAGCGGTGCACGCTGCCGCTGACCGGCATGAAGGTGGTGAACCTGGTCGTCACCGAGCTGGTCGTCATTGAAGTGACGCCGCGCGGGCTGGTGCTGAAGGAAATCGCGTCCGGCACGACCATCGATGCCGTGCGGACGGCAACGGGAGCCGATCTGATCGTCGAAGGGACGCCCGGAACGTTCTAGCTACTGCCGATCGAACACGGTCATGTTGAGAACGGTGCGGCCCTGAGCGTCCTTGCCGCTTTGAGTGGTCGTCAGCGTCTTGCCGTCCTTCGAGACGACGGTGTTGCTGGTGATCGTCACCTCGCCCTTCAGTTTCCAGATCGCTTCGTAATATTCGTCATCGATACGCAGCAGCGAGATCGTGTCGGCGTTCGCCTGGCCCGCCCATGGGTAATCCTTGCCGTCGAACCTGCCGGAATACTCGTTGTGCGTCGCCTTGCCCTGCGCGTCAACATCATCGGTGACGACTTTCATTCCGCCTTCGACGGCCTCGCGCGTGATCGTCTGGCTTTTTGGCGCCAGCTCCGGAGGGCTGTATTTGGATTTCGCGAGATTCAGCTTCCACGTGCCCACCCAGTGATCGGCCGCCGCCGTGACGCCGGCCGTCGCGACGATTACCGCCAGGGCCAACACGAGAGATACGCCGAGCGATTTTCGTTGCATGCTTCTGCCTCCTGCGACTGCCTGATCGGACGATACCATAGGCGTCATGTGTGGGATCCGGCTTTAGCCGGATTGACGGGTTATCATTCCCATAAGGTACTCGGGCATGAAGCGACTCATCGTCATCGGCGCGGCGTTACTCGTCCTGGCTCTCTCGAGCGTCTCGTTCGCGCAGCGCGCGATCAAGCTCGCGACGGTGGTGCCCGAAGGCTCGATCTGGGACAAGAACCTCAAGCAGATGGCGGAGGAGTGGAAGCAGGCGACCGGCGGGCGGGTGACCGTGACGGTCTTCGGCGGCGCGTCCCAGGGCGACGAGGCCACCGTGCTGCGCAAGATGCGGCTCGACGCGCTGCAGGCCGCATCGCTCACGACGGTCGGCCTCGGCAGCATCGATCCGGCATTCAACGTGTTCGACGTGCCGTTCTTTTTCGAATCGTACGACGAGCTGAACTACGTGACCGCGAAGTTGACGCCGACGATAGCCAGGCGCCTCGACGCCAAGGGCTTCGTGCTGCTCAACTGGGGACACGGCGGTTGGATCCAACTGTTCACCAAGCGACCGGTCCAGACACTGGCGGATCTGAAGACGATCAAGCTGTATACATCCGCGGGCAACGATCGGATGGTTCAGTGGTTCAAGGCCAACGGCTTCGAGCCGCGGGCGATGGCGATGACCGACATCATGACCGGCCTGACCACCGGCATGATTGAGGGGCTGCCCACGCCCGCGCTCCTGGCGCAAGTGTTCCAGTGGTATCGCCAGACGCCCTACATGCTCGACATCGGGCTCGCCCCGGTGGTCGGCGCAAGCATCATCACGAAGAAGGCATGGACCGCCATCCCCGCCGCCGATCGTCCGAAGCTGCTCGAATCGGCAGCCGGCGTCGAAAGACGTCTTCAGGCGGACGTGCCGAGGCAGGATCAGGCGGCCGTCGCCGACCTGATGAAACGCGGGGTGACCGTCACCAAGGCCAACGGCGCCGAGTGGAGAACCCAAGCCGAGGCGCTGGCCAAGACGATGCGCGGGGAGATGGTGCCGCCGGATATCTTCGATCTCGCGACGAAAGCGCGCGACGAGTTCCGAAAAAGACAGTGACACGACAGTTAACGCAGAGACCGCGGAACACGCAGAGAAATTTGGCTCTGCGATCTCTGCGAGCTCTGCGTTGATCGTTGGGGCGATCGAGAACGCGGTGGCCACGCTGGCGATGCTGGCGATGGTCGTGCTGCCGCTCCTCGAGATCGCCGTCCGCCGTCTGTTTGGCGTCGGCGTCCCCGCCTCTGGTCCCATCGTTCAGCATCTGACGCTCTGGGTCGGTTTCCTCGGCGCCGCCATCGCCGCGCGCGAGGGCAAGCTGCTCGCGCTCGCCACCGGCACGTTCATCCCCGCCGGGACGCCCCGTCGCGTCGCCGGCATCGTCGCCGCTGCCGTGGCGTCGTGTGCGTCGCTGGTCCTCGCGTGGGGCGGCGTGCAGATGGTGGCGGCCGAGCGCGAGGCGCAGACGACGATCGGCGCGGGGATTCCGACCTGGATCGCGCAGGCGGTGCTGCCGGCGGCGTTCGTCCTGATCGCGTGGCGCCTGGTGTGGAAGGCCGGTCCGGCCTGGACGGATCGGCTCGCCGCGTCGACCGGGCTCGCGGTTGCGGTGGTGCTCATGCGCGCGCCGGGCCTCGTCGAAGGCCGTGCGGCGTGGCCGGGCCTGGCCGTCGTCGCGATCGCCGCCGTCTTCGGCATGCCGCTGTTCGCGATTCTCGGCGGCGCCGCCGCCTGGCTGTTTCTGCACGACGGCATCACGCCAGCCGCGATTCTCGTCGAAACGTACTCGCTCAGCGTCTCGCCCACGCTTCCGGCGATCCCGCTGTTCACGCTGGCCGGGTTTCTGCTCGCGGAAGGGCGCGCGTCAGAACGCCTGCTCCGTGTCTTCCGCGCGCTCGTCGGCTGGATCCCCGGCGGCACGGCCGTCGTCTGCGCGGTGCTGTGCTCGTTTTTCACGGTCTTCACGGGCGGATCCGGCGTAACAATTTTGGCGTTGGGGGGCGTGCTGTTTCCCGCGCTGATCCGGGATGGTTACCGCGAGCGGTTCGCGCTGGGGTTGTTGACCGCGTCCGGTTCGCTCGGGCTGCTGTTGCCGCCCGCGCTGCCGCTCATTCTGTATGCCGTGGTCGCGCAGATTCCGATCGAGGACATCTTCATCGGCGGCATTCTGCCCGGCATCCTGTTGACCACCATGGTCGCCGCGTACGGGATGCGCGAAGGGATCGTGTCAGGCGCCGGGCGGCAGCCATTTCATGCGCCGGAAGCGCTCGCCGCGACGTGGGCCGCGAAGTGGGAGCTGGCGATGCCGGCGCTCGTGCTCGTCGCGATGTTCAGCGGCTTTGCCACGGCGGTCGAAGCTGCGGCGCTGACCGCCATCTACGCGCTCGTCGTGCAGACGCTGGTACATCGCGACTTGTCGCTCGGGAGGGATCTGCTGCGCGTCGTCACCGAGTGCGTGACGGTGGTGGGCGGCGTGCTGATCATTCTTGGGGTCGCCGTCGGCCTGACCAATTACCTGATCAACGCCCAGGTGCCGGCGATCCTCGTCGATTGGGCGCGCGCGCACATCACGTCGCGCGTCACGTTCCTGCTGCTCCTCAATGTGTTTCTGCTGGCGGTTGGTTGGCTGATGGAAATCTACGCGGCGATTGTCGTGGTCGTGCCGCTCATCGTGCCGCTCGGCGCCGCGTTCGGGATCCATCCGGTGCATCTCGGCATCATCTTCATCGCCAACCTGGAGCTCGGGTTCCTGACGCCGCTCGTCGGCCTCAATATCTTTCTCGCCTCGTACCGGTTCAAGCGGCCGGTCCTCGAGGTCTGCCGCGCGGCGCTGCCGATGATGGCCATCCTCGGGGCCGGCGTGCTCGTCATTACCTACGTGCCGTGGCTGACGACCGGCCTGTTAACCCTGCTCGGTCGGGAATAAGCCCTCCAAAAAGCACTACCACGGATTACACGGAGGAAACGACAGGGAAGAGACGGCGCGGAGGGCACGGAATTGCCGAACCGCAGAGCGAGAAGATCCGTGAACGCCGACCTCAGCTCCGTGCCTCCGTGCTCCCCGTGTTTTTGCTTTTCTTCGTGTCTTCGTGATTTCGTGGCTAACAATTGAGCCACGACAGCGAGTCAGCGATTTGGAACGGGCGACCCTGCTGCGATCGCGCCCGACATCCGCACGAAGGCGTGACGGACGTACGCGCCGTCCGGCGCCTGCACGAGGAACCCTTTCCTGATGAGCGTCGCGAACGCCGTGTCGCAAACCTCGTTCGACAGGCTCCACAGCCGCCGGGCCTGAGGCCGGGTGATCTTCAACTGCGGCATCTCCATCCACTCGGTCTGCATTCGAGCCAGGGTTTCAAGAATATGTGGCGTTTCCATAGCTCTGGCTGCTACAAGAGTTACGCCAACGCTGTGCGACGTCACGACGTGCTTTCCATAGAAAAAGCCACTGGCTGACGAGAGCATCGACAGACAATAATGTCGTGTCTGACGGTAAGACGAACCAAAATGTCTTGGTGCAATTGGTTCACCGGGCCCCGGCCATGCCGATTGGGCTGGAAAGTCAGTCCGACCGGACGCGGTGGCCGGCCGCTCTTGCCGCGTTGCTCTCGAACCGACGTCCGCTGTCATCGACGGCGAAGCCGATTGTTCCGTACAGCGCGCGAATCGAGCCGGGATCCACGGCCGCTGTCTGGTTCGCGATTTCGATCGCGTGCTGCAGTTCGTGGCCGAGCGCGGCGACCTGGCTGGCCGTCGACTGACGAAGGTCTTCGGCGCCTCCGGCGGCGCGGATGGTTGCGTTCGAGAGTATCAGCGTCACAAGTGCGACGACGGCGTGCGCGCGCCATGACGCGTGCGAGCGATTGTGTTTGTCCATGAAAACGTCGGAGCAAGACGCGCACCGGCGGCGCGTGCGTGGCAACGATCGCCGGATCGTGGGCGGTTTTCTGCCGGTGTTGGGGTTCGGCCGCAAAAAATCGCGAGGAGGCTCGAGCAAGAAGTAAACAAAGCTGTCGGGCTTCAGGCCCAGTCGCACAAGCCGGTAGGAACCAGGACCACCGGAAACACGCACGGCGCTTGCAGGGCATCGGAGACGGTGCCAGGCACAGGCAGCTGGCGGCGCTCGATCGGTCGATTTCGGGCCTGTTTTTGGCAACCCTGCGCGCGTGCCGGCGCAGGCGCCATTTGAGATAAGACATAATTGTCGATATTATTTAGTCTCCGAACATGGTTGTAGGGTGGGGTCGATGAGCACTGCTCTGAAAACGCGCAAGGCCGCGCCGGGCGAAAGCCAGGCGCCCGAAATCCGGCGGCTGGCGTCGCTGCTCGAAGTGAGTCAGGCGCTGTCGGGGACCCTGAACCTCAAGTCGGCGATGCACAACGTCCTCGAGATCCTGGCCCGTCACCACAGCGCCGTGCGCGGCATCGTGACGCTGCTGCACGAGGGCGGCGAACTGCGCGTCGAGGCGTCGGACGGCCTGGAGAAGCCGGGCGCGCCCGTGCACTATCGGATCGGCGAGGGCATTACGGGGCGCGTGGTCGAGACGGCGCGGCCGGTGGTCGTGCCGCGGGCCAGCAGCGAGCCGATGCTGCTGCACCGTGCGTCGAAGCGGCCGGAGCTCCCCGCCCAGGAACTGAGCTTTGTCTGCGTGCCGATCGCCCTGAACCGCAAGGCGATCGGCGCCCTGTCGATCGATCTCAAGTTCAAGCCCGATCGCGACTTCGATCGCACCGGGAAGTTTCTCGGCGTCGTCGCCTCGATGCTGGCGCAGGCGATCAAGATTCAGCGTCTGATCGAGGAGGATCGCCGCCGCCTCGAGGACGAAAACACTCACCTGCGCCAGGAGCTCCGCGAGCGCTACGACTTCTCGAACATCATCGGGACGAGCGGTCCGGTGCGGCAGATGTACGAGCAGGTCGCCCAGGTGGCCGGGACCAACACCACCGTCCTCATCCGCGGCGAATCAGGCACCGGGAAAGAGCTGATCGCCCATGCGATTCACTACAACTCGCTCCGCGCCAAGAAACCGTTCGTCAAGGTGAGCTGCGCCGCGCTGCCCGATACGCTCATCGAGTCCGAGCTCTTTGGCCACGAGAAAGGCGCGTTCACGGGCGCGGAGGCGCGGAAGAAAGGGCGGTTCGAGCTGGCCGAGGGCGGCACGCTGTTCCTCGACGAAATTGGCGACATCAACCCGAACACGCAGATCAAGCTGCTGCGCGTCCTGCAGGAGCGTGAGTTCGAGCGCCTGGGCGGCACCGAGACGATTAAATCGAACGTCCGGTTCCTCGCCGCCACGAACAAGGATCTCGAAAAAGCGATCACCGACGGCACGTTCCGCGAGGACTTGTACTATCGGTTGAACGTCTTCACGATTTTCGTTCCGCCGCTGCGCGACCGGAAAGCGGATCTGCTGCTCCTCGCGGACCATTTCCTCGAGAAGCTGTCGCGCGAACATCACAAGGTCATCAAGCGCATTTCGACTCCGGCGATCGACATGCTCATGAGCTATCACTGGCCCGGGAACGTTCGCGAGCTGGAAAACGTCCTCGAGCGCGGCGTGCTGGTGTGCGATGGCCAGGTGATCCATGCGCACCATCTGCCCCCGTCCCTGCAGACAGCGGAGTCGTCGGGCACCATCACGAGGGTCTCGCTGAAGGACGCCGTCGAGGCGTACGAAAAGGACATCATCCAGGACACGCTCAAGACGACGCGCGGCAACCGCGCGAAGGCGGCGCGGCTGCTCGACACGACCGAGCGCGTGCTGAACTACAAGGTGCGCCAGCTCGCCATCGACTACCAGCGCTTCAGGACGTAGGCTTCAGGCCCGTCGTCCGAAGCTCCACTTGAGGGCGGGAGGTGTGATGAAGGTGGTCGCGATCACCATGATGACGACCGCCGAAAAGATGCTCGGATTCAAGATCCGTTCGCCGGCCACGGTGAGCGTCAGGCCGATGTTGGCGAAGATCAAACCCACTTCTCCTCTGGGCGTCATGCCGATCCCGACCGAGAGACGGTCGTAGCCCTTGCCGACTACACCTAACGCGCAGAGTTGCTTGCCGGCGACGGCGGCGAGCGTCAGTACGACGGCGAGCCCGAGCACGCCTGGCTCGGCGAAGGCGTGGAGATCAGTGCGGACGCCCATCATGACGAAAAAAATGGGGGCCATGAACGACGCGATTGGCTCGACGAGATTTTCGAGGCTGCGCTCGCCACGCTCGACGAAGTTGCGGGCGTGGAGGTCCTCCAGCACGAGTCCAGCCGCGAACGCCCCCACGATGGGCGCCAACCCGATGAGGCTGGCCAGCCCCGCCAGGGCAAAGCAAAATGCCAGGCCGAAGGCGAGAAGCACCCCGCCGGCCTCCAGCTTCGACGCCAGGGAAAACAGTCGCGGCGAGGCGTAGACAGCGAGCGCCAGAGCACCGATGAGGAATACTGTGGCTTCGAACAGCACCAGGCCTATCGCGCCGTATGAGAGCACGCCGCCCTGGTTCGCCGCCGTCATGATGCCGGTCACGACCGCCAGGATCAAGAGTCCCTGCACATCGTCGATGACGGCCGCGCCGAGGATGATGCGCGCTTCATCGCTCTGCGAGCGGCCGAGATCTTTGAGCACGCGCGCGGTGATGCCGACGCTGGTCGCCGTCAGCGTCGCGCCCAGGAAGATATGAACATAGACGCTGGTATCGGGCAGGAGCCACGCGCCGACGCCCCAGCCGAGGAGGAACGGGCCGATCACGCCGAGCGTCGCGACGAGAAACGACGAACGGCCGACCTCGAGCATTTGGGCGACTGTCGACTCGAGGCCGACCTGGAAGAGCAGGAGGATCG
>Ga0307310_10000661_pt1 | contig 11919 bp, 9 predicted proteins | sample ER_DNA_197_FD_194502 | JGI IMG/M metagenome (GOLD analysis project Ga0307310, IMG submission 194502) | Bulk soil microbial communities from the East River watershed near Crested Butte, Colorado, United States - ER_DNA_197 | ecosystem: Environmental > Terrestrial > Soil > Floodplain | place: USA...
ACCACGTACGAGGGCGGCGGGTTTGACGTCCCGGGCTAAATAGAGTCAAATAGATGGAACAAATGTTCAAGCGAGCCTGTCTTTGCGCATGTTGTAGGACCCTTCGGGTCCCTGCGCCGAGATCTCGCCGACGGTGATGCTCGACATCATCTGAACCGTTCAAGACGGAGATCGAAAGCCCGGGACCAAAATCCCGGGCTTTTTTATTTTTATGAGTACTGTTACGGATATGCCGATCGCCGCCCGACCGCTGGTGCAGCCCAGCCTCGACCACCTGCGCGTCCTCGAAGCCGAGAGCATCCACATCTTCCGCGAGGTGGTTGCCGAGTTCGAACGGCCGGTGATGCTCTACTCCATCGGCAAGGACTCGTCGGTGCTGTTGAGGCTCGCGCAAAAGGCCTTTCACCCCGGGCCGATTCCGTTCTCTCTGCTCCACATCGACACGACCTATAAATTCAAAGAGATGATCGAGTTCCGCGATTCGTACACCCGTGAAATCGGGGCGCGGCTGATCGTGCACACCAACGAGGAGGCCATCGCCGAGGGCGCGCAGCCGTTCATCCTCGGCACGCAGCGGTGCTGCGGCCTGCTCAAGACCAAGTCGCTGCTCGACGCGCTCGAGGCCGGCGGCTACGACGCGGCGTTCGGCGGCGCGCGCCGCGACGAGGAACGGTCGCGCGCGAAGGAGCGGATCTTCTCGCTGCGCGACGCCAAGGGGCAATGGGATCCGAAGAACCAGCGTCCCGAGCTCTGGAACCTCCTGAACGGCCGCGTCCGACCCGGCGAAAGCATCCGCGTGTTCCCGCTCTCCAACTGGACCGAGCTCGACGTGTGGAATTACATCAAGGTCGAGAACATTCCAATCGTTCCGCTCTATTTCGCCAAGGATCGCGAGGTCATCGTCCGCGGCAACTCGCTGCTGATGCTCGAGCAGCCGTTCGTCCCGTTGCTGCCGGGCGAGAAGCCGCAGATCGTCCGCTGCCGCATGCGCTCGCTCGGCTGCTCGCCCTGCACCGGCGCGGTCAAATCCGACGCGGACACCGTCGAGAAGATCATCGCCGAGCTGATCGTGACGAAACACTCCGAGCGCCAGCTCCGCGTGATCGACCACGACCAGGACGGCTCGATGGAGCTCAAGAAGCGCGAGGGCTACTTCTGATGTCAGGGTTGCTCCGCATCTGCACGGCCGGCAGCGTCGACGACGGCAAGAGCACGCTCATCGGGAGGCTGCTGTACGACTCGCGATCGGTGTACGAGGATCAGGTCAGCTCGGTCGAGAAGGCGTCGAAAAACCGCACGGCCGGACCGATCGATTTCTCGCTGTTCACCGACGGCCTCAAGGCCGAGCGCGAGCAGGGCATCACGATCGACGTCGCGTACCGCTATTTCGCGACGGCGCGGCGCAAGTTCATCCTCGCCGACACGCCGGGGCACGAACAGTACACGCGCAACATGGCGACCGGCGCGTCGACGGCGGACGTCGCCATCCTGCTCGTGGACGCGCGCAACGGCGTCCGCGCGCAGACGCGGCGCCACGCGCGGATCGCGCAGCTGCTCGGGATCACCGAGTTCGCCCTCGCCGTCAACAAGATGGACCTCGTCGATTTCGATCGCCAGGTCTTCGACGACATCGTCGACGATTTCGAGGAGATCCTGCCGAACGCCCGGGTTCATCCCATCCCAATGTCCGCGCTGAACGGCGACAACGTCATCACCAAGAGCGACCGGACGCCGTGGTTCAACGAGGCGAGCCTTCTCGAGTATCTGGAAACCGTGAAGGTCGACCATCAGATCGTCGCGAAGCCCTTCCGGCTGCCGGTGCAGCTCGTCGCGCGGCCCGATCAGGAATTCCGCGGCTACGCCGGACAAATCCTCGCCGGATCGATTCGCGTCGGCGCGCCGATCGCCGCGTGGCCGTCCGGCCGGACCGCGAACGTAAAGCGCATCGTGACGTGGGACGGCGATATCCAGATGGCGCACGCGCCGATGTCGGTCACCCTCGTCCTCGACGACGAGATCGACATCAGCCGAGGCGATACGATCACCGGCACCGACGGACACGAAGGCAGAGGGGTGAATCACTTCGATCCCCACGTCGGCCGGCGCTTCGAAGCCGATGTCGTGTGGATGGACGAGCGGCCGCTCGATCCGGCCCGCCTGTATATTCTGAAACATACGACACGGACGGTGACCGTCGAGGCCAACAGGCCGCTCGCGCTCAATCAGATTGAAACGGTCACGCTGGCCACGTCGCGGCCCCTGGTGTTCGACCGCTATCGCGACATCCGGGCGACCGGGAGCTTCATCCTGATCGACCCGACCACGAATTTCACGGCCGGCGCAGGGATGATCATCGACGCCATTCGCGACGATCACGCGTCTCAGTACCGGCCGAACGCGGCCGAGCGCCTCGTCAAGATTGCGCGCTCCGCCCCGTCGCACGAGTAAGCGGTGGCCGCCATGCAACGCGCGATCGAGGACTTGCTGAAGTGACGGATATCGCCCCGATCATCGCCGACATGCTCGCCACCGCCACGACACCGTGCGTCACGTCGAGCTTTCAGGCGGAGGACGTCGTCCTGGTCCACCTGTTGCGGGAGGTCAAGCCGGACATTCCGGTCCTGTTCCTCGAAACGTTCCATCACTTCCCGCAGACGCTCACCTATCGCGACGAGATCGCGTCGAAGTGGCAGCTGAACCTGATCAATCTCAAAGCGCCGGAGCCGTCAATCGGCCTCTGGCAGACCAGCACGGACGATTGCTGCGCGCGCCACAAGGTAGGACCGCTGTTCGGCGCGCTCGAGGGTTACGACACCTGGTTTACGGGCCTTCGGCGCGAACAGTCGCCTTCACGCGCAAATCTGCAGCACGTCGAGCCGTTCACGCTGAAGAGCGGCACGCCCATTCGCAAAGTGAGCCCCCTCGCGGAATGGACGATGAAGGACGTGTGGCAGTACGCGAAGGCGCACGACATCCCGCTCATGCCGCTCTACGAGCTTGGCTATTCGAGCATCGGCTGCGAGCCGTGCACCTCCCTGCCGCTCGATCCTTCCAATCCGCGATCGGGCCGCTGGCAGGGCCAGAAGCTCGAATGCGGGATCCACATACAGCCGATCAATAAATAGGACCCGCCGCACTAGTGTTTCAGCGTTCGTTCGAAGAACTCCGACATTGCCGAGACAGCGGTCCGCCAGTTTCGCCACAGAAGAGAGTCGTGGACATCGTCGGGTAGGACCAGGCTTTCGACTTTCACGCCTTTCGCGAGGAGCCGGCGCTCGAGATCCACGGTCTGATGAAAATCCACGGTACGGTCGTCATCGCCGTGAATGAGCAAGACCGGTGACTTCCATGTGGGCACCGCGGCGATGGGCGACGATTCGAATGCGACTTTCAGTGCCTGCCTGATATCCGCCTCTGTGATGCCGTCCCCGGCCATGGCTCGCGCCTGCTGGATCGCGTTGAGAGCAGGCAGACGGTCGTGCACGCCGTGGATGTCGACGCCCGCAGCGAACACGTCCGAATTCCGGCCAAGTGCCAGCGCCGTCAGATAGCCGCCCAGTGAAGCGCCCCAGACGCCGATGCGCTTCGGGTCGACGTCGGCGCGCGTTTGGAGGTATCGCCCTCCGGCAAGAATGTCGCGATACTCGGTTGCGCCGCGCGCGCTCGTATTATCCGCGAACTGAAAGGCCTGGCCGTATCCGACGCTCAGCCGGTAATCGACCGACAGCACGACGAAGCCGCGGCTCGCGAGATACTGGTTCGCGCCGTAGTCATTGGCGTATTCCCATCGATAGTGCCAGCCGAGCAACATCTGTCGAGGCCCGCCTCCGTGGATGTACACGATCGCAGGCTTTCGCCCCTCCCCGCCGGCGGCCTCGAACAATTGCCCGTGCGCTTCCACTCCATCGCTCGCGCGGAAAGCGACCAGCTTCGGCACGACGAGTCGGGCCGCAGGGAATTCCGCCGGCAGGAGTTTCTCGCCAATCGCCCGCACAGTTCCGCCCGAGACGGGAATGACGGCGGGGGCGGGCGGCCGCTGCGCGTCCGATCTCAGAAACGCAATCATCTGATTGTCGGCAGCAACAACGGGACTCCACTCGATGCCTGTTCCACTCGTCAACGGCGTCGGCGTTGCGGCATTCACCGGCACCTTGAACAGATGACGGCGATCGATGTCGCCCGGATCCGATCCGGTATTCGCGTTGTAGATCGCAAAGCGACGATCGGGCGTCAGCGTGACCTGTTCGACCATGAAGGATCCGGGCGTCAATAGCCTCGGCGTGCCGTTCAGCCCCGGATGTTGAATCGAATACAGGTGGGGGAAACCGTCCCGATACGACAGATAGACGAGGGTATCGTCGGCCGCCCATCGCAAGCCGATGCCGCCTGGATTCTGCAGGATCGGATCGACCGGCGTGCGACCGCTGGTGACCGCGGTAACGACAGGCATGTCGTTCAGGCTGGGCGATTCAACATCGGCAACCAGAATCGACCATGGCGGCGGTTCGGGCCGTGCCAATGGGGGCCGAGGCGCGCCGCCGGCGCCAGGCTGGCGCAGGAACGCGATTCGTTTTCCGTCGGGCGACCAGGCGGGCAGGGAGTCGCGAGAGGTCGTGGGGGCGATGAAGCGAATCGGTTGGCCGGCCGTGAACAGCCCGATGAAGCTGTGATCGTTCCGGTCCGACACGAATGCTAGCGTCCGCCCATCAGGCGACCACGCAGGCGACTCGCTTGTGCCGCGCGCGTAAAAGGCCTGCTTCGGCTCTTTCGAGCCATCGAGCGGCCCGAACCAAATCTGCCGATTCCTGACGAAGGCAACCCGATCGCCGTCGGGTGCAATCGCGGGATCGTCGCCATCACCGATGAGTCTTGGCGCGCCACCGGCAACCAGGATCGACCATATCTGAATCTTCGGCTGGACCGGGTTCTCGGCTGGATTCGGCGGCGCCTCGGCCTGGCGATTCGATCCGTGATCGCCGCCTCGAACGTACACGATCGTTGCGCCGTCCTTCGAAAATGAGAGCTGCGTCAGCTCCTGCCCGTCGTCGTCGCGATACTGAGTGATGCGGCGCGGCTCAAAACCTGGAGCGCCCGCAACGTAGATGTTGCGAACGCCGCGCTCGTTGAACGTCCACGCGATCGTGGAGCCCACGGGCGATGCGACCAGATTCTCAGGCGATGGGAAACCAAGAATCTGATCCACTGTGAACCCGCGAGGCGCCGCATTTTGTTGGGGAGAACTCGCCGCCAGCGGAACTGCCAAGAGGATGAGCAAAGCTCCGTAACGTTGGATTTGCATGTTCCCGCCCTTCCTGCCCTACCTGCCCTACCTGCCCTCCTACGGTTCCACCCCTGCTTCCATCTCGCCGTCCCATCGGTGCGCGATCTCGCTGTGAATGCCGACCTGATCGAGCAGCCGCGCCGCCGCCCAGTCGACAATCTCGTCGACGGTCTTCGGCCGCGTGTAGAAGGCGGGCATCGGCGGGCAGATGATCGCACCCATCCGCGACAGCTTCAGCATGTTCTCGAGATGGATGTCGTTGAAGGGCGTTTCGCGCACGGCCAGCACCAGCTTGCGGCGCTCCTTCAGAATGACGTCGGCGGCGCGATGGATCAGGTGGTCGCCGAAACCGTGGGCGATGGCGCCCAGCGTCCGCATGCTGCACGGCACGACGATCATGCCGTCGGTGACGAACGATCCGCTCGAAATCGCGGCGCCCTGGTCGCCAGCCGCATAGACGCGCGTCGCCAGCCGCTCGACGTCCTCGGGCCGGTACGAGGTCTCGTGCAGCAGCGTCCGCACCGCCCACTTGCTCATCACGAGATGCGTTTCGACGTCGGTATCCTGGAGCATCCGCAGGACCCGGACGGCGATGATCGTGCCGGTTGCGCCCGTCATCCCGACGATGATCCGCCGCGGTTCTGACATAGACCGAGCATAATCTATAATCCGCACCATGAAGGCGATACGGATTCATCAATTCGGCGGCTCCGAAACTCTCCAGTACGAAGACGTCCCAGACCCTAGTCCGAAGGCGGGAGAAGCGCTCGTCAAGATCGACGCCGCGGGCGTCAACTTCATCGACACCTATCAGCGCTCCGGCGCGTACAAGATCCCGCTGCCGACCGTGCTCGGGCAGGAGGGCGGCGGCACTGTCTCCGCCGTGGGCGCCGGAGTCACCAGCGTGAAGGCCGGCGACAAGGTCGCCTGGACCGGCATCCTCGGCAGCTATGCGGAAAAGCACGTGGTCCCGGCAGAGCGGCTGGTCGCGTTGCCCGCCGGCGTGACGACAAAGCAAGGCGCGGCCATCATGCTCCAGGGCATGACCGCTCATTACCTCGCTTGCTCCACGTATCCGCTCAAGGCGGGGGACACGTGTCTCGTGCACGCGGGAGCCGGAGGCGTCGGGCTCCTGCTCACGCAAATCGCGAAGCTCCGCGGGGCGCGGGTGATCACGACGGTCTCGACCGACGAGAAGGCGAAGCTTTCACGCGAGGCGGGAGCCGATCACGTCGTGATGTACACGAGCCAGGATTTCGAGGAAGAGGTCAAGAAGATCGCAGGCGGCAAAGGGGTCCATGTTGTCTACGACTCGGTGGGCCAGACGACGTTCACGAAGAGCCTCAGTTGCCTGGCGCCGCGCGGCATGCTGGTGCTCTTCGGGCAATCGAGCGGCGCCGTCCCACCCTTCGATGCACAGGTACTCGCTCAAAAGGGATCGCTCTTTCTCACGCGGCCCACGCTCGTGAACTACATCGCGACGCGCGAGGAGCTGCAGCAGCGCTCGAGCGATCTTTTCGGCTGGATCGCCGGCAGCAAGCTCCGGCTGCGGATGGAATTCGAGTTCCCCTTGAAGGACGCCGCCAAAGCGCACCAGGCGCTCGAGGGGCGGAAAACTACGGGTAAAGTGCTCCTGATTCCATAGGCACGAACACCTCATCCGTCAGGTTCCTAACAGACAGACTCAGCCGGGGGCGGTAGGATGTTAGGGGATATACCCGAGGGAGGGGACTGCAATGGCCCGCGCAAGCCTCGCGACGCTCGTGACGGAAACGGCGGAAGACGAGCAGATCTCCGTTCCGGGAACGATTTGTCGAGCCAAGGTGCTGGTCCAAGCCAACGGGGCCAGGCTCGACTTCAAGCTGACCGTCCTGAACTCTGGCTCGTGCGAGGCGCTGAAGCTGGGTGTGCACGGCGCGGCGCTTGGACTGGCTGTCTTGATGGGCGGTTACAACGCGGCTGCCTGGCTCCGGCGGCGCGAGCAGCATCTCGCGGCGAACGCGATACTTTATACCGCGCTGATCGCCCTGGAATACCATCACGTCGCGCACCACCTTGCGCTGCTTCGAAAAACGCCCACCGAACTGCCTTAAGATTGCCCCAAAGAGGGCGTGCCTTCTGGCCGTAAGCTAAGAGCACGCCCATGCAGCCCCTCTTCACCGAGCGAGGGTTCCTCCCAGCACACGATCCGGTTCGATCCTTCGCGCCCGGTTCCGCGCTATCGGTGCTCGACGAGATCGGGCACGATTTGCCGAGCCTCCTGGAGGATTCAGCTTTTCGGCAGTACGTGCGCGGCCTCCGAGTCCCCGAGTGGCCGGAAGATCGGCCGCGAGAGGAAACGCTGTCGGAACTGCGGCTCTACTACGTGCGGCTCGGGTTTCTCGCCTCGGCGTACGTCAACCAGGTCTCCCAACCGCGCGCCGACACATTGCCCCACAACATCGCGGTGCCGCTCTGCAAGGCCTGCGCGCTGCTCGAGCGGCCGCCGATCCTCAGCTACGACGGGTACGCCCTGTACAACTGGAAACGAATCGATGCGACCGGCCCGATCGCTCTGGGCAACATCGATACGTTGCAGGACTTCGTCCATCTGTACGACGAACATTGGTTCATTCTCGTGCACGTGGAGATCGAGGCGATCGGCGCGCACGTCCTGGCCGGAATGGATCGCGCGGCCCGGGCCTTTCAGTCACGCGACGCGGCCGGCGTAAGTCTTGCGCTCCGCGAGATTGCGGCCGCCGTCTGGCGACAGGTCGCGGTGCTGCGGCGGATCCCGGAAAAAATGGATCCGGCGCTCTACTATAAGACGTTCCGGCCCTACATCCGTTTTTTCGAGGGCGTCGTCTACGAGGGCATGGCGCAGACGCCCATGAACTTCCGTGGAGAAACAGGCGCGCAAAGCAGCCTGATGCCGGCCCTCATCGCGTTCATGAAGATTCCACACCGGCAGTCGGCCCTGACCGATCACCTGAAAGACATGCGCCGGTTCATGCCTCTCGAGCATCGCCAGCTGATCGCCGAACTGGAAGCGTTACCAGCGGTGCGGGATCTTGCCGATCCGGAGGCCTATAACGAAGTCCTGGAAGCGATGGCGACATTCCGCGAGGTCCACTACACGTGGGCGCAGGAATACGTCAACCGCTGGGTGGAGGATCCGCGCGGAACCGGCGGCACGCCTTACATGGAATGGCTTCGACAGCTGATAGACGAGACACGCTTACACAAGCTGCCGGTCTAATAAAGCCGTCACGCTTGCGCCCTGAGGGCCTGTCGAATCGTGTTGCGGAGCTTGTCTGCCGGGCACGGTTTGGTCAGGAGCGCCGACGCGCCGACGGCGACGGCATGCTGCGTGAGATCTATATCGTCGGTCCCGGTCAGCAGCACCACAGGAATGTCAGCGGTATCGGGATGGCTCTTGATGTATGTGCAGGTGGGTCCACCCGTCTATTCCCGGCATCGCGACATCGAGCAGCACGAGATCGGGACGTTCATTGAGGGCGAGGGTCACCCCGTCGCTGCCGCGGCCCGCCGTCAGGATGTTGAACTCCGTTTCGAGCGCGTGCGCGTAGAATTCCCGTTCCGCGACGCACGGGCATCGTCTGCACACCGCTGCACTATGAACGTCTGGAATCCAGACGTGTTCTGGGGAGTATCACGCCAAGGAGCAGAAATCGTGCCGCGGGCTGGAAGGAATGGGGCAAGATCCGAGGCATGAACTTCCTCCAGGTCGCGATCCTGCGCTGGTATCAGGCGAATCTGACAGCGAGCTTTGCCGTCGGGCCGTTTCCGTTTGGCCTGGCTTTCGACGGAGCGCACATGTGGGTGGCGAACAACAGCGGTAACAGCGTCAGCAAGCTGCGGGCCTGCGACGGCGCCAATCTGGGAACGTTTGCCGTGGGGACTTTCCCGGAAGGTGTGGCCTTTGACGGCGCCTGCATCTGGGTCACCAACTTCGGCAGCAACAATGTGACCAGGTTGCGTGCGAGCGACGGCTCAACGCTCGGCACATTTGCGGCCGGAACCGGTCCCGAGGGCGTGGCGTTTGATGGTGCCAATATCTGGGTGACCAATGCGGGCAGCAACAACGTGACGAAGCTGCGGGCCAGCGACGGCACCAATCTTGGAACCTTTGCCGTGGGAAACCAACCACGTGCGGCGGCGTTCGATGGACGTCACATCTGGGTGACGAATCGGCTCAGCAACAACGTGATCAAGCTCCGCGCAAGCGACGGCGCGAATCTTGGAACCTTTGCTGCAGGGACCTTTCCTCTCGGCGTGGCGTTTGACGGCGTCAATATCTGGGTGGTGAACGCGAACAGCAACAACGTGATCAAGCTGCGCGCCAGCGATGGCAACAATCGCGGGACATTTGCGGTGGGAAGCGGGCCACGGGCGGTGGCCTTTGACGGGAAGAACATGTGGGTCGCGAATACCACGAGCAACGACGTCACGAAACTGCGGGCCCGCGACGGTGCCAATCTCGGGACGTTTTCGGTGGGAAGTGCACCGGAAAACGTGGCGTTCGACGGTGCGAATATCTGGGTGTCCAATTCTGCCAGCGACACCGTTTCGAAGCTGTGAAGTGGTCGGGATGATCTTCGATCAGGCCGGCGCTTCAGTCTGTTGGACGCCTGCCTCTGATGCCGTTATCGATGCTGCCCCCGGGGCCGCCGGGGCCGCCCCCGGCGAGCGCTTCCCGAGGTAGGGAATCAATCGTTCGAGTACGTCCGGCAGAATCTCGCACGGCACATCTTCCAGAATCTTCGTGCCCGGCTTCGCGTTCGGCCCGGACTTCCCGCCGACGAACACGTCCACGGCGTCGACGATCTGTCCGTCGATCCTGGTGTTCTTGCCCAGCAGCCCGATATCGGCGGCCGCATGATTGCCGCAGCCCGCAGGACATCCCGACCAGTGCATCGTCAACCTCTTGCCGGAGGGCACGCGCTGCTCGAGATGACGGGCGGTTTTGAGCGCGAGCTCCTTGGTTTCGACGAGCGCGAAGTGGCAGTAATCGATGCCGGTGCAGCTGACGAGGCCGCGAACAACGCCCGGAGGGTCGTGACGGAACTCCCGCAGCAACGGCTCCGCGACGAGCGCCTGGAGCTTCTCGTCCGGCACATTGGGGATGATGACGTTCTGTGCGGTCGTGAGGCGGAGCTCGCCGTTGCCGTACGCCTCGGCGAGGCGGGCAAGATCGAAGAGCTGGTCCTGCATGATTCGACCGACCGGCACCGCGAGACCGACATAGCTCAACCGCGGCTGTTTTTGCTTCACGATGCCGAGGTGATCGGCGTGTGAGGTGCCGCGTTTGTCGTTGCCGGCCGTGAGCAGCGTCCGGCCGATCCGGCGCTGCAGCTCCGCGCGAAACCTGGCGACGCCCCAGGCTTCAATCAAAAATGCCAGGCGCGCTCTCGTGCGCGACGCTCTGAATCCGTGATCCCTGAAGATCAAGGTGACGTGGCCGCACAACGCCGCCGCGTCTTCCGGGCGGACGAACACGTCGAGCGGCGAGGCAACCCGGTAACCGCCCGAACCCATCTTGCCGCCCGCCACCACGTTGAAGCCCTTGATTTCGTGGCCGTCGATCGTCTTGACCGCCGGTGTCAGCCCGAGGTCCTGCGACTCGGCGTGCGTGCACTGTTCGAGACACGCGCTGATGCCGACGTTGAACTTGCGCGGAAGGTTCGTGTACGCCTTGTTCCTCAGGAAGGCATCGGTGAACTCGCGCGCAACCGGCGACGCGTCGAACAGTTCGTGCCGTGTCAGTCCCGCAACCGGACAACCGACGACGTTGCGGATGTTGTCCATGCCCGTCTGCAGCGACGCGAGCCCGACTCTCTCCAGTCGCTGCCAGATCTCTGGAACGTTTCCGATCTCGAAGCCTCGAAGCTGGATCTGCTGCCGCGTGGTGACGTCGACAAACGGCGCGCCGACTTCCCGCGTGATTTCGGCAAGCGTCCGGATCTGTTCGGCGTTGGTGTGGCCGTTCGACATGCGGACGCGCATCATGAAGAGTCCGGGTGTCTGACGGCGGAAAAACACGCCGGCCCATTTCAGCCGCTCGCGATTGCCTTCGTCAATCGCCTCCCAGCCATCCTGCGCCAGACGGGGAACGTCATCGACGATGTCGAGGCCGTCCTTCTCGCTTTTGATCCGCTCGATCTTGTTGAGCGTGACGACAACGTCGTCGGGTACCTGTGGAGTCCGGCTGAAGCCGGACACTACGTGCGATGCTGGCGCCGCCAGAATTTCGGGATCGGCGAGGCCGCGGCAGGCGAGCTCGATAATCTCCCGGACTTCCGGCTTGCAGGAACCGCAGCCGGTGCCCGCCCGCGTCGCTTCACAAACGGCGCTCAGGCTGCGCGCGCCAGCCAGCACCGACTCGATGATCTGTGCTTTCGAGACCGCGTTGCAGTTGCAAATCTGCGCGGTATCCGGGATGAGATCGGAGGCCACAGCCACAGAATCCCAGTTCCTGAACAGAAGCTCCGCGCGGTTGTCGGCCAGCAGCGTCGATTCAGCATACGCATGAAGAAGAGCAGGCACGATGCCGCCATCGCCCATGACAAGGGCGCCGGCGAGACGTCCATTGCGGACCACGAGCTTCTTGTAAATCCCTCGTGACGGCTCCGCATAAC
>Ga0307310_10000662_pt1 | contig 11917 bp, 14 predicted proteins | sample ER_DNA_197_FD_194502 | JGI IMG/M metagenome (GOLD analysis project Ga0307310, IMG submission 194502) | Bulk soil microbial communities from the East River watershed near Crested Butte, Colorado, United States - ER_DNA_197 | ecosystem: Environmental > Terrestrial > Soil > Floodplain | place...
TCTGCGCCGCCAGCAGCGGATCGACGCGGCGGGGATCGTGGAGCAGATCCGCGACCGTCTCGCCACGCTGGGGATGCCGGAGCGCCGCCCACGCCCCATCGAACGCAAGGCGGCTGCCGGCTAGCTCCGCCCAACGGTCGACAGGCCCAACCCGTCCGGCGACCGCGGAAAGGTAGGATCGGCGGATGGCACGTGTCCGGCTCGACCAGCTCCTGGTGGACCGCGGGCTGGCGCGCTCCAAGGCCCAGGCGCAGGCCATCATCCTGTCCGGATCGGTCATCCTGGAGGGCGCCGCGACGCGCACCCTGAAGGCCGGCCAGGCCGTCCCGGCCGACGCAACCGTGGAGCTCGTGCAGCCGCCACGCTGGGCATCGCGGGCGGGGGAGAAGCTCGACGCGGCGCTGGAGGCATTCGCGGTCGAGCCGGCAGGGCTCGCCTGCCTCGACGCGGGAGCCAGCACGGGCGGCTTCACCGATGTCCTCCTCGAGCGCCGCGCGAGGATCGTGTATGCGGTCGACGTCGGGCGCGGCCAGCTGCTCGACCGGCTGAGACGCGACCCGCGCGTGGTCAGCATGGAGCGCACCAACCTCCGCGAGCTCGTGTCGCTGCCCGAACCGATCGAGCTTGCCACCCTCGACCTCTCCTTCATCTCGCTCCGGCTCGTGCTCCCAGCCGTGCGCAACCTCCTGACCGATTCGGCGCGATGCGTGGCGCTCGTCAAGCCCCAGTTCGAGGCCGGGCGCGGAATCGTGCCGCGACGCGGGATCGTGCGCGATCCGGCCGTCCACCGCGAGGTGCTCGAGCGATTCGGCGGCGACGCGGCCGCGTCGGGCTTCGCGCCCTCCGGTCTGATCCGCTCGCCGATCACCGGCAGCGACGGCAATGTCGAGTTCCTCGCGCTGCTGCTGCAGGGGAGCACCTTCGACGCCGGCGTCTGGCAAGAGCGCGTTCGGTCCGCGCTCGCATGAGCCGTGTCAGCAGTCGAACACAAACCAGCACAGCGCGTTGCGCAGCCGCTGGTCGTCGAGCACGAGTTCTCGGATCGGGTGGGGAAGCTGGGCGCGCTGCCAGTGGCACTCCAGGCGGCCGGCCGTCTCGCGCTCGTCTTCAGGCGCTGCCGCTCGCGCGGCCCTGATCGCGTAGGCCGCGGCACCAAGCTCGTGGGCCGCCACATGGCCCACCGCCGCGGCCTGGCCGGCAGCGTACGCGGCATGCCGTGCTGCCCCACTCTGGTCTCTGGCCGCGGCGTTTGCATGGCCGGCCGCCGTGCGGGCCTCTGCCCACGTGAGCTCACCCCGCGCCCAGGCACGCCCGAGGTCGATCGCCCGACGTGGACGCCCGTCCTTCGGCCGTGCCTGCTCGAAGTGGTGCAGCACGTGCTCCGCGCAGTCGGCGGCCCACGTCGCGAGAAGACGATGATCGTCGTCCTGGAGGGTCCCGCCCCTGCGCAGGGTGATGAACCGCGGATCCCGGATCTTGGGGAGGATCACCAGCTTGCCCATCTCGCTCTTGTGTCCGGGAAAGGGTAGCGGGAATGGGCATGCGCCCCAGCCGGCTCAAACTGTTCAGGTTGCGGTGATGCTCGAGGACCGCGAGACAGCTCCGGATTCGCGCCGGCTGAGCCGCGCAAACGGAGTCGAGCGTCTGACGGGCGTATTACGATGCTCAGGTGAAGGGTCGCAGGCAGCCCGCGGAACAGCTCTCGGTCGGCTTCGAGGGCCTCGAGGCCGCCATCGCGACGCCGGAAGCACCGGACATCATGCGGCAGATCGTCAGCCTGCGGATGCCCGATGCCCTGCTCGAGCGGGTCGAAGCCGCCGCCCGCGCTCGCGGCGTGTCGCCGTCGAGCCTCATGCGAGGGCTGATCGCCGCGGGCCTGGATCGCAGCTACGCGGCCGTCGCGGAACCGCACGACCTTGCCGGCGAGCTTGCCGCGCTGACCCGGGCGGTGGAACGGATTGCCGCTCGAGTTGGCGTCGAAGACGGCCCGGGCCCGGAATGAGGCGCATCGGCTTCACCTTCAATCCGTACAACCCCGAGGCGCCTGCCGTGCTGGAGCGAGCCAAGGCCTGGTGCGCGCAGCACGGGGTGGAGGCCTGGGAGTCGCCCGCCGACGACCGCGAGCGGATCGGCCGAGCCTGTGAGGGGAGCGACCTCGTCTGCGTGCTCGGCGGGGATGGGACCTTCCTGCGAGCCGCGCGGGGGATCGGGGAGAGCGGCGTGCCGGCGCTCGGCGTCAACCTCGGCCGCGTCGGCTTCATGGCCAAGGTGGAGACCGCCGATCTCGAGCGCGCGCTCGATCACGTGGCCGCCGGTGAGTACCGAGTCGAGGAGCGCTTCCGCCTGGCGGCCACCATCGTGCGCGGCGACGGCGGGCAGGAGACGCACGCCTGCCTGAACGAGGTGGTGGTGGCGCGGGGGCCGCACGTGCGCATGATCCGGCTCGAGGTCGAGGTGAGCGGAAGCCACCTGGCGACCTACGTAGCCGACGGTGTCGTGGTGGCCACCCCGACGGGCTCGACCGCCTATTCCTTCTCGGCCGGCGGCTCGATCCTCGACCCGCGCCTGCGCAACATGATCATCACACCGGTGGCCGCGTATCTCTCCCCGCTGCACAGCGTCGTCGCCGGCGAGGATCACGTGGTGAGGCTGAGCCTGCGCGAGGCGCACGACCACGCGCTCATCTCGATCGATGGGCAGGACGACCTGCCGATGCGGCCCGGCGACCGGGTCGAGGTGCGCGCGCTCGAGGCGCCGCTGCGACTGATCGAGCCCGAGGGGAGCACGCCGTTCTACGACCTGCTGCGCACCAAGGCCGCGCTGCTGCCGTATTGATGGCGCTCATCGAGCTCTCGGTCGAGAACCTCGCGGTGGTGGAATCGGTACGCCTGCCACTGGCACGCGGCTTCACGGTGCTGACCGGCGAGACGGGGGCCGGCAAGTCGCTCGTCGTCGACGCGGTGGCCCTGGTGCTGGGTGCACGGGCATCAGCGGACCAGGTTCGCTCCGGGACCGATGCCGCGCGGATCGAGGCGATCTTCGACGGCGTGCCGCGCGACCCCGACGATCCGCTCGATGAGCTGATCGAGGACGAAACGCTGATCGTGCGGCGCGAGGTGGGAAGCGACGGCCGGTCGCTGGCCCGCGCGAACGATCGGCCGGTCACGGTCGGCGCGCTGGCGGCGCTTGGCGCTCGCCTGGGCGAGATCCACGGCCAGCACGAGCAGCAGCGGCTCCTGCTGCCGGAGCGCCAGCTCGCCCTGCTCGATCGATTCGGTGGCCTCGACGTGGCCAATGTCGCCGAGCTGCACCGCGCCTGGCGCAGCTCGACGGCCGCCGCCGCCGAGCTCCTGACCGATGCGCACGAGCTTGCTCGCCGCGTCGAGCTCCTGCGCCACCAGGCGGACGAGATCGCCGCGGCAGGCCTTTCGCCCGGAGAGGACCTCGAGGTGGAAGCGCGACTCCGCGCAGCGCAGCACGCGGAAGCCATCGCGCTCTCGGCCGCGCAGGCAGTGGCCGCCTTGCGCGATGAAGGGGGAGCGAGCGACGCCTTGAACGCGGCGCTCGCCGCCCTCGAGTCGGCGGCCGCGCACGCCGATCACTTCGGGGAGCTGGCGGATCGGGCCCGATCCCTGGCCGCCGAGGCGAGCGAGCTCGCTAGGGACGCGGCCACGGCTGGCGAGCGCGTCGACCTCGACCCGAGCAGCCGGGTCGCTGCCGAGGAGCGGCTGAGCCTGATCTATGACCTGAAGCGCAAGTACGGTGAGTCGATCGAGGCGATCCTCGCGTTTGGCGAGACATCGAACGGGGAGCTCGAGCGGCTCGAGAACCAGGATGCTGATCGGGAGCGCCTCCGCGCGGAGGAAGCGGCTCGCCGCACGGCACTCGAACGGGCAGCCGCCGCACTGAGCGGCGCGCGCTCAGCGGCTGCGGAGCGGCTTGCGGAGCGCGTGAATGCCGAGCTCCCGCCACTCGGCCTGCCGGGAGACGCGTTCGGCGTCGAGCTCGCCGGCGGCGAGATCGGGCCCAGCGGCGCTGATCGCGTGACCTTCACCTTCGCACCCAACCCCGGCGAGCCGCCGCGCCCGCTGGCGCGCATCGCGTCGGGCGGCGAGGCGAGCCGCCTCGCGCTCGCGCTGAAGGTCGTGCTGGCGGCGGCCGACGAGACGCCGCTCCTCGTCTTCGACGAGATCGATGCCGGCATCGGCGGCCGGAACGCCGCGGCCCTGGGTGAGCGCTTGCGCGACCTCGCCCGGCATCACCAGGTCCTGTGCGTCACCCACATGCCCCAGATCGCCGCCTACGCGGATGCGCACGTGCTGGTCGGGAAGCGCGTCGACGCGGGACGGACCTTCACGGTCGCCCGACGCTTGGATGACGAGCAGCGCGCCACTGAGCTCGCCGCCATGCTGGCGGGCGAGGGTGCCGGCGATGAGGCGCAGGCCGCTGCGCAGGCCCTGCTGAGGACCGCGGCCGGTGGCTAACGCGTCGCTCGCGCCGGCGGTCGACGCCTTTCTGCTGGAGCTGCGGGTCGAGCGGGGCCTCTCCCCGCTCACGATCTCTGCCTACCGGCGGGACCTGGCCCAGTTCGGGGTCGTGGCCGCGGGCCGCTGGCGGAGCGATCCTGAGCCCATCCGCGACTTCGTCATCGGGCTGCAGGAGGCCGGCCGCCGCGGGACGACGCAGGCGCGGAAGGTGGCGGCAATCCGCAGCTTCTACGCCTTCGCGGCACGGGAAGGGCTGGTCGACCGCGATCTCGCCTCGCTGGTCGATGCGCCACGGCCCGGCAGCTACCTGCCCGACGTGCTGACTGCCGACGAGGTGGCCCGCATCCTGGATGCCCCATCCGACGAGCCGGCCGCCGTGCGGGATCGCGCGATCCTGGAGCTCCTGTACGCATGCGGCCTGCGGGTCAGCGAGCTGGTCGGGGTCGACACCGACCGGATCGATCTGGAGCGCCTCACGGTACGTGTGATCGGCAAGGGCAACAAGGAGCGCCGCGTGCCGATGGGCGAGGAGGCGCGGGATCGCCTGCATCGGTACCTGGAAGGACCGCGCCGGGAATGGACGCGCAGGAAACCGACGCCGGCCGCCTTCGTCAACCAGCGCGGCCAGCGGCTGACGCGCGAATCGGTCTGGAGGCTTGTGCGGCGCTGGACCCAGAGTGCGGGGGTCGAGGCGCATGTGACGCCGCACACCTTCCGGCACAGCTTCGCGACCCATCTGCTCGAGGGTGGAGCCGATCTGCGAGTGGTCCAGACGCTCCTTGGCCATGCTAGCATCAGCACCACCCAGCTCTACACGCACCTGACCGGAGAGCGGCTGCGCGAGGTCTACGCGCGGTCGCATCCACGAGCCTAGGGACCGGGCTTAGCCGAGGAGCTCAGATCCAGCCATGAGCTACGCCAGGAACCTCCTCAGCCGCGGCGAGGAGGTCGTCCACGAGAGCCGCCAGCACTGGTTCGCCGTGATCGCGCGGACATGGCTCTGGATCCTCGTCGCGTTCGCCAGCCTCTGGCTCCTCATCTTCGTCAGTTCGCAGAAGAACCCGGTTGGCTCGCCCCAAATCGACCAGGCGCTCACGGTGGTCGGGGCGGTCGCATTGCTGGTGGCCCTGGTGCGCATCGCCTGGGTGATCTGGGGCTGGCGCAGCCAGGAGTATCTCGTCACCACGCGACGCGTGATCAAGGCGGACGGGATCTTCAACAAGAGCATGGCCGATTCCGGGCTCGAGAAGATCAACGACGCGAAGCTCAGCCAGAGCTGGGTCGGGCGGATCTTCAACTACGGCACGCTCGACATCCTCACCGCCGCCGAGGAGTACAGCGGGGGCCCGATCGACGACTTCCCGATGCTGGCCGATCCCGTCGACTTCAAGAAGGCGATGCTCAACCAGAAGGAGCTGCTCGAGCGGCCGGACCTCGCGCCGCCACGCTACCAGCGGCAGCAGCCCGCGCCGGAGCTTCGCCGCGCCGATCCGATGCCACCCCGCGCCGGCAGCGACCGGGTCGCCCAGGTTCCGGGTGAGCAGCCGGTCGCGGCCGCCGTGGCGGATGCGCCGCCGTCAACACCGCCCTCTCCGGTCGACGACGTGGCCGCCACGCTCGAGCGCCTGGCCGGCCTGCGCGACAAGGGATTCATCACGCCGGAAGAGTACGAGACCAAGAAGCGCGAGCTGCTGGAGCGGATGTAGGTGCCGGAGGCTCGGCTGGGCGCCCTGCCCGACGGAATCTACGGAGTCGAGCTCGAACGTCGGATCGAGGCGGCCGCGCAGGCGGTCGCCGCCCGGCTCGAGTCCGAGACGCTGCCGCAGGCCCAGCTTGCCATCGTGCTCGGCTCCGGGCTCGGAGGGGTCGTCGACCTCCTTGACCGGGAGCCGCGCGTGCATATTCCCTATCGCGAGATCCCGCACGTGCCGAGCGCGACGGTTGCCGGCCACGTCGGGGAGCTGGTCGCCGGCAGCCTCGGGGCGATCGGCGCGCTGGTGCTCTCCGGCCGCGCCCATCCGTACGAGGGCTACTCGCAGCGCGAGGTGACCATTCTGCTGCGCGCCTGCCTGCAGCTGGGCGTCCGCACCGTGGTCCTGACCAACGCGGCCGGTGGCCTGAACCCGGAGTTCGACCCCGGCGAGGTGATGCTGATCGACGATGTGATCAACCTCTCAGGTGAGAACCCCCTGCTCGGTCCAAACCTCGACGCGCTCGGGCCGCGCTTCCCTGCGATGGCCGACGCCTTCGACCCGCAGCTGCGCGCCTCGGCACGCGATGCGGCGAAGCGCGTCGACCTGGCGCTGCGCGAGGGCGTCTACATCATGCTCAGCGGGCCGTACTACGAGACGCGGGCGGAGATGCGCATGCTGCGGCTGCTGGGCGGCGACGCGGTGGGCATGTCGACCGTTCCCGAGGTCTTCGTCGCACGCCACGCCGGTGCGCGCGTGCTGGGCTTCAGCCTGATCACGAACAAGGCGACCGACGACGTGGAGGCGGGAGCGACCCACGAGGAGGTGCTCGAGATGGGCCGCATCGGCGGGGAGCGGCTCGTTCGCCTCCTTGCCGAGCTGTTGCCCGAGCTCGCCTAGATGCTCCTCAACCCGAACCTCACCCTCACCGACCTGGCGGGGATCGCGATCGCGCTGGTGATCGGCGTCACCTGCCACGAGTTCAGCCACGCCTTCACTGCCGACCAGCTGGGCGACCATCGGCCGCGTGCGCTGGGCCGCGTCTCGCTCAACCCGGTCCGGCACATCGATCCGTTCGGCGCCCTGCTCTTCCTGATCGCGGGCTTCGGCTACGGACGCCCGGTCCCCGTGAACGTCTACGCGCTGCGGCCGGGACGGATCGGCATGGCGATGGTTGCCGCAGCCGGGCCGATTGCCAACGTGTTGGTGGCACTCGTCTTCGCGATCGTGTATCGGGCCATCCGAATCAGCGGCGTGCAGATCGACCTGGTCGAGGGGATCGTGCTTTCGGCGGTCTTCTACAACTTCGTGCTTGCCATCCTGAACCTGATCCCGATCCCGCCGCTCGACGGCTACAACGTGCTGCTCGCCTTCCTGCCGCCGCGCTACGCGTTCACGCTCCAGCGCTACGCGCAGTACGGGTTCCTGCTCCTCCTGCTGCTCGTGTTCATCCCCGGCAGCCCGCTCGGGCTGCTGCTCGGTCTCGCCGCGCCGCTGACGAGGCTGCTGATCGGTGCATAGGGTCGCTCAGCTCGTCGCACACGTCCGCGCTCGGGTCACGCCGGACCAGGAGGCCTTCGCCTCGAGCGTGCTTCCCGCGGGGGCGACGCGCCTCTTCGCGGCGATGCCGGTGGCCGATCGGCGGCACGGGCTCGAGGTGGCGCGGCGGCTGCTCGCTGCCGGCTACGACGACCCCGAGCTGCTCTCCGCGGCGCTCCTGCATGACGCCGGCAAGGGTCACCGCCTGCGGCTCTGGCACCGGGTCGCGGCCGTCCTCATCCAGGCAGTCGCTCCGCGCATGCTGACGCGCATGGCATCCCCGGACCCGGCCTCCGCGGGCTACCCGTTCCACCTGTACCTCGAGCATGGCCCGATCTCGGCCGACGCGGCCCTGGCTGCTGGCTGCTCGCCCCGGACCGCCGGCTTCATTCGCGGACCGGTGTCTGAGGCCGATGCCCCGCTGGCGGCGGCGCTGCACGCGGCCGACCGGGCGAGCTGAAACCCATGCCGCTGCAAGCGATCGCCATCGTCCCCGAGCCGGAGTTCCGGCTCCGGCTGCCCGTCTTCGAGGGTCCGCTCCAGCTGCTGCTGCACCTGATCGAGTCGCGGCAGCTCGACATCCTGACCGTCCCGCTGGCCGAGGTGGCGGACGCCTACGTCGCACACCTTGGCACCGCGCCGGTGGACGCCGCCAATCTCTCCGAGTTCATCTCGGTCGCTGCCCAGCTGATCCTGCTGAAGTCGCGCCTCATGCTTCCCGGCGAGGCTCCGCCCCCGGCGACCGATGCCGACGAGCCGGACGAGGATGAGCTCCGTCGCCGTCTGATCGAATACCGGGCCCTGCGAGACGCTGCCGCAGCGCTCGGCGAGCGCGACCTGACCGCACCGCTCCAGCGACGCGAGCCGCGCGAGAGCGATCTTCCCGAGGTGCCGATCCAGGCGCTGTCGGCTCAGCTGCTGGCCGATGCGCTCGATCGGCTGGGCGCGATCCCGGAGCCGGTCGCGGCACCGCCGGAGATCGTCGCCCGCGAGATCACCATCGGCGAGCAGATCGAGGTCCTGCGCGCAGCGCTCTCGGGGAAGGGGCGCCTGCTGCTGCAGACCGTCCTCGCGAGCTCCCGCAGCCGCACGGAGGCGGCGGTCACGTTCCTCGCCGCCCTCGAGCTCGTTCGGCGCCGCCAGGTGAGCGCTGAGCAGGCGACCCTCTTCGGGCCGATCACCCTCAGGACGGTGAGGGATCGGTCGTGAGCGACCTCGAGGCCTTCTTCGAGGCGCTCCTCTTCATCGCGGAACGGCCGCTCACCGGCGTGGAGCTGGCGGAGCTGGGCGACGTTCCGCGGCTGCAGGCAGAGGCGGCGCTCGACGGCCTGCGCCTGGATCTCGAGGAGGCGGAACGCGGCCTCCGACTGCAGCGCAATGGCGATGCCTGGCAGCTGGTCACCGCGCCCGCCATGGGAGCGCGGCTGGCGACCTACGCGGCCCGCGAGGAGGCCCGGCTCACCCCGGCCTCCCTGGAGGCGCTCGCCGTCATCGCCTATCGCCAGCCGTGCACCCGCGGCGACGTCGAGCGCGTGCGTGGCGTCGATTCCGACTACGTGATCCGCAGCCTCCTCCACCGGCGCCTGGTTGCGGAGGTGGGACGTCGGGATACGCCCGGACGGCCGGCGATCTTCGGCACCACGTTCACCTTCCTCGAGCGCTTCGGGCTCACGTCGCTCGACGAGCTGCCGCCCTTGTCGAGCCCGGCCGCGGCGGTCGCCGCCCTGACCGCGATCGAGGCCCATGACGGCTGAACGCCTCCAGAAGCTGTTGGCCCAGGCGGGCGTGGCCTCGCGACGAGGCGCGGAGGCGCTGATCGCGGCCGGCCGGGTCCGAGTCGACGGCAAGGTCGCGACACTCGGCATGAGCGCCGACCCGGCGCGCGACGCGATCGAGGTGGATGGCACAGCCCTCCAGCTGCCCACGAGCTACTTCCACTACGCCATCCACAAGCCCGCGGGATATCTGTCCTCCGCGTACGACGAGCGCGGCCGCCGATCGGTCGTCAGTCTGCTCGGCGGGGAGACGGACCGGCGGCTCTGGCCGGCGGGACGTCTCGACGTCGAGTCGGAGGGGCTCATGCTCCTCACCGACGACGGCGCCTGGGCGAACCGCGTTCTCCACCCGCGCTACGGGATCGAGCGCGAGTACGCCGTCCTCGTCGAGTCGATGCCCGGCCGCGCCACCCTGCAGCGCCTGGTGGAGGGGGTCGAGCTCGACGACGGAATGGCGCGGCTGCTCGCGGCGCGCGCCGCGGCGCCGCCGAGAGAGGTCCGACGCGAGGCGGGGGAGCGGGGCAGCTGGCTGCGCGTGCGGGTCGGCGAGGGCCGCAAGCGCGAGGTGCGCCGGCTCTTCGAGGCCGTCGACCAGCGCGTGCTGCGCCTGGTCCGGAGCCGCATCGGACCGCTCGAGCTCGACGGTCTCCTCGTCGGGGAGTGGCGCCGCCTCGAGCCGGCGGCCGTGGCGGCGCTGGCCGGCGCGCGGCCCCGCATCACGGCCGGCGCGACGCTCGCCGTCGCCATCGACGGGCCGTCGGGGGCGGGCAAGAGCACGGTCGGCTACGCGCTCGCTCAGCGGATGGGCGCGACGTTCGTCGACACCGGGCTGATGTACCGCGCCCTCACGCTCGCGGCGCTCGAGGCCGGCGTGGACGTCGAGGACGCAAGCGCCCTGGGCGCCCTGGCGCATCGGTCCCGTATCGACGTCAGGCGACCGGCGCCCGACCAGCACGAGCGCCTCGAGACGGTCCTGCTCAACGGACGCGACGTTACGCGCAGCCTGCGCACGCGGCGCATCGATGCGGCCGTCTCGGCGGTGAGCCGACACGCCGCGGTGCGGACCGCGATGCTGCGCTCACAGCGCAACGCGGCGCGCAAGGGGGCAACCGTGATGGTTGGCCGCGATATCGGCAGCGTGGTCCTGCCCGACGCCACTCTGAAGGTCTACCTCACCGCCTCGAGCCAGATCCGTGCAGCCCGTCGCGCGGCGGAGATGGGACACCCCGACCGTGCCGCCGCCTACCTCGGCGAGATCGAACGTCGCGACGCGCTCGACAGCGGGCGTCCTGTCGCTCCCCTGCGAGTCGTTCCCGGGGCGCTGGTGCTCGATACCGGCGAGCTCTCGGTCGAGGGATGCGTCGAAGCCATCATCGCGCAGCTGCCATGAAGACCTGGTTCTTCCATCCCGGGTCGGCCATCAGCGGCTGGCTGCTGCGGGTGGTGGGCGGGGCTCGTGTCGAGGGGCTCGAGCACGTGCCTCGCGAGGGACCCTTCATTCTCGTCGCCAACCACCGCTCCCTGGCCGATCCGCCCATCCTCGGCTGGGCGGTTGGCCGGCCGGTGGGGCGCGTCATCCATTTCATGGCCAAGGAGGAGATGCGTCGCTGGCCGATCATCGGCTGGCTCGCGGAGCGCTCCGGCGTCTTCTGGGTGCGGCGCGGCGAGGGTGATCGCTCGGCGCAGCGTGCCGCGCTGCGGCTGCTCGGCGAGGGCCGCCCGATCGCCATCTTTCCCGAGGGGACCCGATCGCGAGACGCGACTCTGGGCGAGGCCAAGCTCGGCGCCGCGCTGCTCGCCATCCGCAGCGGGGCGCCGATGCTGCCGGTCGGGATCACCGGGACGGAACGGCTCTTCCCGGGCCAGTCCCGCATGCCGCACCGGACGCGGGTGGTGGTGCGGATCGGTCCAACGTTCACGCTCGAGCACGTCCCCGTCGGGCGAATACCGCGGGAGCTGCTGGCTCAGGGAACCGAGCGAATCATCGAGGAGATTGCCCCGCTCCTCGGCCCGTAGTTGCCAGGCTTCAACGGTGGTGGAGCTAGGCACGATCAACCGGCACCCGGCGGAATGCCTGAGCGTGAAGTACCTGTCCGGCTGCCAAAACCGCGTAGAACACCTGTCTAGCGACAACACTGCTGGAACCTGATGATGATCGGCCGGAGAGCTGTCGATAAGAAACGGCCCCGTGAAGTTTGACGAACGCCAGGCGCGCGCAGGGCCATCAGGGGAGATCCCTCCTAGAATGGAGGCGATGACGACAGCCACGAGGCCCGAGGTCAGGATCGCGGAGCGCGCCGGCTTCTGCTACGGCGTGCGCCTGGCGATCGACAAGGCGAAGCATGCTCGCGAGCAGGGTCACGAGGTCACCACCCTCGGCCAGCTCGTCCACAACCCCGGCATCAAGGCCGACCTCTCGGATCGC
>Ga0307310_10000665_pt1 | contig 11902 bp, 9 predicted proteins | sample ER_DNA_197_FD_194502 | JGI IMG/M metagenome (GOLD analysis project Ga0307310, IMG submission 194502) | Bulk soil microbial communities from the East River watershed near Crested Butte, Colorado, United States - ER_DNA_197 | ecosystem: Environmental > Terrestrial > Soil > Floodplain | place: USA...
GCTCACCTTCAATGTCTCCAGGGCGGCCTCTAATGCCTGCTCGCCTCTGGCGGGAGCGATTGTCGACCTGTGGCACTGCGATGCACTGGGAGTGTACTCCGACGTGTTGGACCCGAGCTTCAACACTTCCGGTAAGAAGTTCCTGCGCGGGTACCAGGTTACCGGATCAGATGGCGTGGCGCGGTTCACCACGATCTACCCTGGCTGGTACCAGGGCAGAGCGGTCCACATCCACTTCAAGATCCGCTCAGCCGCCTCGGCGGCCTCGGCCTATGAGTTCACCTCTCAGCTCTTCTTCGACGATTCGCTGACCGATCAGGTGCACGCCACGGAGCCGTACGCATCCAAGGGGCAGCGGACTTTGAGAAACTCGGGCGACGGGATCTACACTAGCGGGGGCTCGCAGCTGGTACTCGACGTGACCGGCACGGCCGACGGCTATGCCGCCACATTCAACATCGCACTGGACACCGCTTGATCGCTCACCACTCGCCAAGAAAGCAACGCCAGTCGGTATATTCCTCTTCCGTTCCCGGTCCCTGCCGACTCTAGCGCAGAGAGCCTTACGCATGCTGCTACTCACCGCTCTGCTGCTGGTGCAGGGACCTGCCACCGGCTCGGACACTCTCACCCTGAACCAGGCCCTGTCCCTGTCCCGTTCGGGCCGGGGACAACTCGCCGCCGCTGCCGCCCGGGTCGCGGCCGCGCGGGCCGCCTTCCGGGTGGCGGGTGCGGTGCCCAACCCCACCGTGAGCTACAGTCATTCTGAATCGCCGCCCCATTTTCACTTGCTGGTGGATCAACCGCTCGACTGGCTGCTGCGGGGGGGTCGGGACCGCGATGCGGCGCGCTTCGGCATCGGATCGGCCGAGGCCGACTCCTCGCTGACCGCTGCCAATCAGGACCGAGAGGTGCGGGTCGCCTTTTATACGGCGCGGGCGGCGGCCGTGGCGGAGAGCCTGAGCAGCGCGCAGGTGGCGCTCTCGGATTCGGTCGCCCGGATCAGCGGCGCACGGCTGCGGGCTGGCGACATCTCGCTGTTGGAGGCGGAGCAGGCCAGGGCCGAGGCGGCGCGCGCACGGCAGAATCTCTCGACGGTGCGAGAGGGCACCCGGATAGCGGCGAGCGATCTCGCACGAGCCGTCGGTCTGGATCCCCTCGCACCACCGGTCCCCACTGGCGCGCTCGATACCAATCTCGATCGTCATCCGGTCCGTTCGGTCGCAGTCGAGAGAGTTCCGGCCGTGCGCGCTGCGGTTGCCGATGCGGGGGCCGCCTCGGCGCTGGCCCGGAGGGCCTCTATCAGCGCCATTCCACTTCCCACCCTCCAGAGCGGTGCGGAATGGGAGGATCCGACCGAGCCGAACGCGGGCGCGTTGTGGGTGTTCGGCCTGGCGCTGCCGTTCCCGCTCTGGCATCACGGTGCCGGTGCAACGGCTGAGGCAAGAGCCCGCTCGAACGAGGCCGCGGCTCGCGTGCGGGAGGCCCGGCTGGCTGCCGCTCAGAGAATCGCCGCCGCGCGCATCCACCTCGAGGAGAGCGGGCTCCGGGCTCGATTCGCCCGGGACACGCTGCTCCCGGCATCCCGCTCCCTCCGTGACCGCGCTCTCCATGCATACCAGGCCGGTGAGACCGGTATCCTGCCGGTGCTCGACGCGCTCCGAAGCGAGCGCGACGCGGCGCTAGCCGGAGTGCAGGATCTGGTCGCGTACCAGACCGCGCTGGCGGACTGGGAAGCGTTGCTCGGAGACGGCCGATGAGGATCCCGCTCTGTGCCGCTCTCGCGGCTCTCGTGGGGTGCAGTCAGGCCGCTCCGGATTCGGGCGGATCAGGCTCGTTGGCAAAGACCCGGGTGCCGGTCGGCACCGCGACCGTGGTACGGGACACAATGCAGGACGAGCTCGTCGTCACCGGACGGCTCGGTCCCAAGCCCGGCGGATCGGCTCTGCTCGCCGCACCCGCCGCCGGCGTCGTCGATTCGGTGCTGGCCCAAGTGGGAAGCCGGGTGCGCCGCGGCGACGAGCTGATCGTGCTCGACGTGCCCGAGCTGGCTGGGGAGTCTCGCCAGCGCGAGGCGGCCGCCGCGCAGGCCCAGCGTGAGGCCGAGCGCCAGGCTCGACTGCTGAGCGATGGCGTGACCTCGAAGCGTCAGGCGGAGGAGGCGGCCGCGAATGCGGCGCAGGCCGCATCGGCCGCGCAAGCCGCCCGCGAGCTGCTGGCGCGTACGCGGGTGCGCACACCACTGAGTGGGCGGGTGCAGACGGTCCGGGTACAGCAGGGAGAGAGGGTCGATGTAGGAACGCCGCTGGCTGAGGTGATCGACATGGACATGCTCGACCTGCATGTCGCGGTGCCGGCGAACCGGTTGGCACGGCTTCGCGCGGGCATGCCCGTCATGGTCGTGCAGGAAGGGGACTCGACTCCCCTCCCAGCGCGGATCTCGGCGGTGGCGCCCGGCGTGGATTCCCTCACCAACGCGGGCGAGGTGGTGATTCGGGTGCCGAACCGTGACGGGCGGCTGCTGGCCGGCGCGGGCGCAACTGCCCGCGTGCTGGTCGGTGTCGACTCCCAGGCGCTGGTGGTACCCGATTCGTCGTTGGTGCTGGCGGGTGACAGCAGCGCGGTGTTCGTGGTAGGCCCCGATTCGATCGTCCATCAGCGCATCGTCACTGCAGGCGTGCGCCAGGGTGGCCGCGTCGCGGTGCAGGGCCAGCTCTCGCCCGGCGACCGCGTGGTCACGACAGGTGCGTTTGGGCTGCAGGATGGCATGCGGGTCTCGCCAAAAACATCAGCCGCAGATGATCGCAGATGAGAACGGATTGCTCCGTTCCGTGAAGCTCTCCTCTTCCAAATCGGGCAGACAAATTATTTGTCAACAGCACGCCCATGCAGTTCGACTTTCCTGCGCGGAACATGGCGGTGTGCTTTTGAACCACATTTCCTGTGAGTGGGAGTGGGCACCGAGCTTTTTCTGCTCACGGAGCGATCCGTGTTGTTATCCGCGTTTATCTGTGGTAAGCAGTTGGGGTGGTGAGGGGTGGTAAGTATTGCCGGGGCCGTCGAGCGTTACCGCTCCGCGGTGTACCTGCTCGCCGGGCTCCTCACTGCCGGTGGGCTGTACGCGCTCTACACCCTTCCCGCCGCCATATACCCGGAAGTCGCCTATCCCCGCATCGTCGTCCTGGGGCGGGGCGGCACGTTCGAGGCCCAGGAGATGGTGGTTGCCGCCACCCGCCCGCTGGAGCAGGCGATGAGCGGGCTGCTCGGTCTCCGGAAAATCCGCGCGCGTACGGTGCGCGGCTCGGTCGAGCTGAGCCTCGACTTCCGGCCCCATGCCGATATGCAGCTGGCGCTCAGCCAGGTCCAGGCCCGTCTTGCCGCGCTCCAACCCTCCCTGCCCCGAGAGATCGAGGTGAGCGCCGAGCGGCTTACTCCCTCGGTGTTTCCGGTGCTGCAATACGAGCTGGTCGGTGGCGACCCGATCGTGCTGCGCGACCTCGCCGAGTTCACGGTGCGACCGCGGCTGGCCGGCCTGCCCGACGTTGGAGAGATCCAGGTGCAGGGGGGACGGGTCCGAGAGTTGAGCGTGCAGCTCGATCCGGCCCGCCTGATCAGTAATCGTGTCGGGGTAGCCGAGATAGCGCAGGCCATAGGAATCACCGACCAGGCCATCGCGGCGGGACGAGTGGATCGAGCCTACCGCCAGTACGCCATCATCGTGTCCAGCCTGACCAACACCGCCGAGAGCGTAGCGGGAGTGGTCGTCCGCCGAACCGGCGACCGCGTCATCCGGGTCGGTGACCTCGGCACCGTGCGATACGCACCGCAGGACCAGTTCCAGATCGTGACCGGCAACGGCCGGCCTGCTGCCCTGGTGAACGTGGCCCGGCAGCCGAACGGCAGCACACTCAAGGTGAAGGCAGCGGTCGAGGCCGCCATCGATTCCATCCGCCCCCTGCTGCCCTCGGGCGTGACGCTGGAGCCGGTCTACGACCAGGCCGCCCTGGTGAGCGACTCGATGCGGAGCGTGCGCGACGCGATGCTCATCGGCGGCGGGTTGGCGGTGATCGTCCTCTTTCTCCTGCTTGGCCGGATCCGTACCACTTTCGCAGCGGCGCTCACTCTTCCCATCACCGTCGCCATCACCTTGCTCGGGCTGGCCGTCTTCGGTGACACTCTCAATCTCATGTCGCTCGGCGGGCTGGCCGTGGCGATCGGTCTCATCATCGATGACGGCGTCGTGGTGGTCGAGAACATCGAGCGCCGCCTCGCCCTGCACCCCAGCGAGCCGGCGGCCGAGGTGATCCGGAGGGGCACCGACGAGATCTTTGGTCCGGTCGCCGGCTCGACGTTGACGACGGTCGTCGTGTTCGCGCCGCTGGGCCTGCTCCAGGGTGTGGTGGGCGACTTCTTCCGGTCCTTTGCGCTCGCGCTGACCATCGCGGTGTTGCTGTCGCTGCTCGTGGCGATGACGCTGATTCCAGCCATCGCGGGCGAGTGGGCCCGACGCGGCGCCCGGACCGGCGACCACGGTACTACACTGCCCCACCTCAGACTGGAGCGGCTCGAGGGCCGCTACGGTCGCGCGGTCGGTTGGGCGCTCGAGCGTCGCCGCCTCGTGCTCGCGGGCGCGGGACTGCTGCTCCTCGGCGCGCTCGGTCTCACTCGCCTGATGGGAACGGGGTTTCTGCCGACAATGGACGAGGGCGGATTCATCCTGGACTACTGGGCTCCGCCGGGCGGAGCGCTGGCGGAGACCAACCGCCAGGTGCAGGTCCTGGAACAGATCGTCGGGCGCGATCCGGATGTGTTGTCGTTCACCCGGCGCACCGGCCTAGAGCTCGGCTTCGCCGCGACGCTCCCCAACAGCGGCGACTTCACCGTGCGGCTGAAACCGCGGAATCAGCGCAAGTCGTCGGTGTACGACGTGATGGACCGTGTCCGCACCGCCGCCGATGCCGAGGCCCCGGCCGTGCGCGTCGAGTTCATGCAGCTGCTCCAGGATGTCATCGGCGACCTGGCGGGGGCGCCGGCACCGGTGGAGCTCAAGCTGTTCGGCACCGACCACGCAGCTGCGGAGCGCGCGGCCAAGGCCTTGGCCAAGGGAATCGAGCGAACCCCGGGGCTGGTAGATCTATATGACGGAGTGCCGGGACAGGACCCCGAGCTCCGGATTGACCTGGACCCGGTGCGAGTGGCCCGGCTGGGGCTCACCCCCGACAAGGTCCAGGCCGATGCTCGCGCCGCGCTGTTCGGTGCCGAGGCCGGCACGGCCCGCGAAGCGGATCGGGTCATATCGATCCGGGTACGCTTTCCCGACTCGGTCCGCACCCGGGCGGAGGTCGCCTCGGTGATTCCAATCGTTGGTCCGCAGGGATGGGCACCCCTCGCCCAGCTCGGCTCCGTTCGTGACACCGCCAGCGCCAGCGAGCTGCTGCGGGAAAACCTGCGACCTGTGGTGACCGTGACCGGCCGGGTGGAAGGCCGGAGCCTGGGGTCGGTGATGGGTGACGTGCGGGCCGCGGTCGCCAGGGTTCCACTCCCGGCCTCGGTGCGACTCGAATTCGGGGGCCAGTACGCCAGCCAGCAGCAGTCGTTCCGCGAGCTGCTGACCGTGCTCGCACTGGCAATCGGTGCGGTGCTGGCGGTGCTGGTCACCCAGTTCCGCGGATTTCGCGGTCCGCTCGCCATCGTGCTCGTGGTCCCGCTCGGCCTGACCGGCGCGGTGCTCATGCTGACACTCACCCGCGTTCCCTTCAACGTGTCGAGCTTCATGGGTGTGATCCTGCTGGTGGGCCTCATCGTGAAGAACGGCATCCTGCTGCTCGACGCCGGGGTCCGCGCCCGCCGGGAGGGGCTGACGCAGGAGCAGGCCCTGGTTCACGCCGGCCAGCTTCGCCTCCGCCCCATCCTGATGACTACACTCTGTACGTTGGTGGGGCTCCTCCCGCTGGCACTCGGGCTCGGTTCCGGAGCTGAGTTGCAACGGCCCCTGGCCCTGGCTGTGATCGGTGGCCTGGCCGTGTCCACCGCCGTCACCCTACTGGTACTCCCGACCATGCTGGAGCTGCTCGGCGCCCTCCGCAGCACCGAGTAACCCGGCCTATATTGATTTTCCAACTTCAACGCGGGTGGCCATCAATGAAAACCCCTAGAGTCTCTCATGGCGCTGGCCTCTATCTGGCCGGCCTCGGACTCTGTCTCACAGTCGTTGCCTGTAACCGCCAATCCGGCGCTCCGATCCAGTCCGGCGGTCCGATCAAGGAGGAGACAGCAGCCCTCTCCGACTCAGCCAGGATCGACACGGCTACCGCGCGGGCAACTGCGCTGCGCAAGGTTCCGGGCGGCAAGATTGTGAAGGAGGAGCTCGAGCAGGAGAACGGTCGGCTGATCTATTCCTTCGATATCAAGAAGGGAGCCGCGACCGGCGTGGAAGAAGTCCAGGTGGACGCGCGCGACGGCTCTGTGGTGTCGGTCGAGCACGAGGACGCCGCCAAGGAAGCCTCTGAGGCGAAAAAGGAAGGAGCCGCCCACCAGTAGACCATGAGCAGTCCCCTCCTGCTGGCCCTGCGGAGGCGTTGAGCCTGAGACTGACCCCATGACCTGGGAGGCCCCGCCAGCCTAGCTTACGAGCGAGCTCAGTAGGCTGCTGCTGCCCCCAACGTCTGGAGCCGTCGATGTTGTATCCGCGCCATCTCCTCTGGGCCGTCGCCCTCGTTCTCTCCCTCTCTCCTCGACTTCAGGCCCAGCAAACCGATCCCTCGGTGCTCACCCTCGAGCGGATCTTCAGCTCGAAGGACTTTGCGCCGGAGCAGTTGGGCCGGGTGAGGTGGCTCGAGAAGGACGCGGCCTACGTCAAGCTCGAGGCAGACAGCACTACGCCGGGAGGCAGCTCGCTCGTCCGCTACGATGCCGCCACCGGAAAGCGCGATGTCTGGGTGCCGGCCGCCCGGCTGGTACCGCCCGGGGATTCGATGCCGCTCACCGTCGAGGACTACAGCGTTTCGCCGGACAAGCGGCGGCTGCTCATCTTCACCAACTCGGAAAAGGTCTGGCGGGAGAACACCCGGGGGGACTTCTGGTCGCTCGACCTGTCGACTTGGCAGCTCCGGAAGCTGGGCGGCGCCGAAGCAAAGCCCTCGACCCTCATGTTCGCCAAGTTCTCCCCTGACGGGGGGCGGGTTGCGTACGTGCGGGAGAACAACCTGTACGTCGAGGATCTCGGCACCGGCGCGATCACTCAGCTGACCCGGGACGGATCCCGCACCATCATCAACGGCACCTTCGACTGGGTCTACGAGGAGGAGCTGAACCTGCGCGATGGGTTCCGCTGGAGCCCGGACGGTTCGCGGATCGCATACTGGCAGCTCGACGCATCCGGCGTGCGAGACTTTCTCCTCATCAACAACACCGACTCGCTCTACTCCTTCACCGTCCCGGTACAGTACCCCATTGCCGGAACCACCAACTCCGCCGCGCGGGTTGGGGTCGTGAGTGCGGGCGGAGGGGCCACCGTGTGGCTCGAGGTTCCCGGCGACCCGCGCAACAACTACATCGCCATGCTGGACTGGGCCGCCGGCTCGAACGAGGTGGTGCTCCAGCATCTGAATCGGCTCCAGAACACGCTGGAGGTGATGCTGGGCGATGCCGCGACCGGGCGAGTCCGAACGGTCCTAACGGAGCGCGACAGCACCTGGGTCGATCAGGTAAATGATCTGCGTTGGGTGGAAGGCGGCAGGAGCTTCACCTGGATCAGCGAGCGCGACGGGTGGCGGCACCTATATCTCGTCTCCCGGGACGGAAAGAAGCGGCGCCTGGTCACACCGGGCGCATTCGATCTTCACAACCCGGCGAGCGCTTTCGGAGAGCCGCTGGTGGTGGGCGTCGACTCGGCCCGCGGGTTGGCCTACTACACGGCGTCACCGGAGAACGCGACCCAGCTCTATCTCTTTCGAAGCCGGCTCGACGGTCGCGGCCGGCCCGAGCGGATCACCCCACGAAACCAGCCAGGCTATCATCGCTATCTCATCTCCGGCAACGGCCGTTGGGCGATCCACAACTACTCATCGTTCGGCACGCCACCGGTCACCGACCTCATCAGTCTTCCCGACCACAAGGTTGTGCGGACGCTGGTGGAGAACAGGCGGTTGCGGGAGACCGTGGCCAAGCTCCGGAGGGGCCCGGCTGGGTTCCTGAAGGTGGCCGCGGGACCCGGCCTGCAGCTCGACGCCTGGGTCATGAAGCCGGCCAACTTCGACTCGACCCGGCGATATCCACTCTTCTTCGAAGTCTACGGTGAGCCGGCGTCACAGACCGTGCTCGACCGCTGGAACGGGGCGGGGTATCTCTCGAACCTGATGCTCACCCAGAAGGGATACGTGGTAGCCTCGGTCGACAACCGGGGAACGCCCGCGCCACGGGGACGCGCGTTCAGGAAGGCCATCTACCAGAAGGTCGGGATCATCAACGTGGCCGACCAGGCGGCCGCCGCCCGAACGATGCGGAGCTGGCCTTGGGTTGATTCAACCCGGATCGGCGTGTGGGGGTGGAGCGGCGGCGGGTCGATGACGCTGCATTTGCTCTTCCAGCACCCGGAGATTTACCGGACTGGAATGGCGGTGGCGCCCGAGGCCGACGTGCGGCTCTACGACACGATTTATCAGGAGCGATACCTGGGCCTGCCGCAGCAGAGTCCGGATGTCTACCGGGCAGCATCGCCCGTCACCTACGCCGACAAGCTTCGGGGTAACCTGCTGGTGGTGCACGGCTCGGGCGACGACAACGTGCATTACCAGGGCACTGAGCGGCTGGTGAACGCACTGGTGGCAGCCAACCGGCCGTTCACGCTGATGGAATATCCCAACCGGACGCACTGCATCTGCGAGGGTGAGGGAACTACGCTGCATCTCTTCTCGCTGCTGACCCGCTATCTGGAGCAGAACCTGCCGGCCGGCCCGCGCGGGGCGCCAGTCCCCACCAGCGCCGCAGGTCAGAAGCCCCAGGGCTAGCCAGGCGCTTCGGCAGCTGCGGCAGTGCGGCCCGTTTTCAACATGTCGCGTTAGTCACTATCGCAGACTGAGTCCGTGGTTGCACAGCCGATCGCGGCAAGGACGAACATTCCGCCGACGACCAGGCCAGTCGTCTTCCAGAACCCGGCGCCGGGATTCCCCGTTTTCAAGGAGTCGACGGACGCGCTCGGCATGCTGACCCGACAGCTGTCACACTCCGGGGGCTTCTGGAAAGGCACTCCGCTAACTGAGTCGTGGTCTACTCGGACGGCATGAAGCTGAAGCCGCTGGCGGCCTTGCCACACCTGCACCTGCTGCCGTTGGGGCAGGGTGCTCGGCACGACCGGCTCGATCCGGTGCCATCCGGCGCCGCACGACCAGAGCGGCAGCAGTGAGGCACCCAGGAGTGCCGAGCGAAGCCGTCGGAATCGGGTTACTCCACGCATAATCCATCCGAGTGACAGAGGTAATACACTGTAACCGGATCGCTTCCCTTGGGCGTGACCCCACTAACTCAAACCGCCGGCACATTGTATGGTAGTTAGTGCAATCCAGATTGTGATTACACACCGGCTCACCCCCCGCATACGCGCCGTGGAGGACCGATGACCGATCCTGCCTTTGCCAGCCAGCTGAGCGCCCTCACCGCGGCACTGGAGTCGTTCGAAAAGCGCATCGTGAGTGAGGAGGTGCCGAAGGAGGCGATCGCCGGTCTCAAGAGTGCCGTCGACGACCTGCGTCTGCGGCTCTGGGGGGTGCTCAGCACCGGGAGCGCCGACGAGTATCGGTCGTTCCAGGAGCGCTTTCGCCTTCGACGGGCGGCGGAGATATGCGAGGGCATCGAAAGCGAGCTCTCCACCGGTCTGATCAGTCCCCGGCACGGCGAGCTTCGTAGGCTGGGCGAGGCGGCGGAAGCGCTGAGCGGGCGAATTCAGGACCTGGCCGGGGGCTCGAAGCGCTAGACGGCGGATGGCCCACGTCGTGTTCCTGCGGGGAGTGAACGTCGGCAGCGCCCGGCGCTTTCAGCCCAGTGCCCTTGCCCGGGAGCTCGTCCATCTCGGCGCCGCGAACCTCGGCGCGGCAGGGACGTTTGTCATCCGCAAGCACCTCAGCGAAGCAGCGCTGCGAGCCGAATTCGCCGGTCGCTTGCCCTTCACCACCGACCTGATGATCTGCCGGAGCGCGGAGCTGGAGAAGCTCGCAGCCACCGATCCGTTTCCCACCACAGGACTTCCTCCAGACTCGCGTCGCTTCGTCAGCGTCCTGGCTAGGAAGCCGCGTCACCTGCCGCCGCTCCCCTTCGGCTACCCGGCGGGAAAAGACTGGCAGGTCCGGGTATTGGGAGTGTCCGGAAAGCTCGCCTGGGGGTTCTGGCGGCGGGTGGGGCGTTCACTCCTGGATCCGAATGGTGTCATCGAGAAGTACTTCGAGGTCCGGGCCACGACCCGCAACTGGAACACTGTGGTCCGGCTGTGCGCCGTGCTGCGGAGTTCGTCACCGAGATGTGACACAGACTCGCTAAGGTGAGGGCCGTAAAATCCGACTCGGCCACCTCATCTGTGGAGTCATTCATGGTCCCGTTTTCCCCTCGTGCATACGCCCGGCTGTTCGCGATTGCAGCCGCCGGTTCCCTTGCCGCCACCGGCTGCACCGGCCTCGCCGCCGGGCCTGAGGCGAGCGCACAGACTCCCGTGCCCGTATCTCGGGACTCGGCATGGGCGCGCGCGCGCCGGGCCTTAACAACGGAAGCATTCACGCTGGACGTCGTGGATTCGACTGGAGGCCGCTTGATCGGAACCCGCTACGCCAGCGCCGGCGCGAAACAGGGAACGCAACCAGCCTGCCGCATGACGCTAGCGCTCGGAATCCGGGGCGACGCCGGGCAGTCCGAGCTCAGTAGCACCAGCCGGTGGGTTGCGTCGGAAAAGATGGCGGACAAGGCCCCCGAAGTCTGCGAACGAGAGCGGACCCAGGTTCTCGAGCGGATCGCCAGCACCGTCGCGCCACCGCCGCCTCAATAGAGGTACTACCGCCGGAGGACGAGATGCTCACGGGAGGAGAGGCCGCGGTCCTCCCTGAACCCGAGAGCCGTCAAAGCGCTCCGAACCCGCTGGGCTTTGGCTTCGCCGATGACCCGCTCGTGCAGCTCCAACACGATCTTGGCGACACCGGGAAGCTGCGCCTGGTCGAACAGCTCGCTCTCGGCGCCCTGGACATCAACGATCAGCAGCGTCGGCCGGAACTTCTCGACCACGTAGCTCAGCGCCTTGCCGGGTACCTCGATCGGGATGGCTTCCGCGTTGCGCTTGATGACGGACGAGGAAAAAACATGCTTGGTGCGATAGAGGGTGACCCGCCCCGCGGTGGCCCGGATGGCGCACATGTCCAGGGTGGGCTCGACGCCATTCAGGGCATAGGTCTCCCGAATGCGGGGCTCGAGATCAGGGTTGGCCTCGAAGGCGAAGACTCGGCTCGAGCCGAGCCGTTTGGCGCAGTACGCTGAAACAACGCCGAGTCCGGCCCCCACCTCCAAGACGACGTCGCTGGGGGACAGCACCATCCCGATGAGCCGCAGCTCATCTCGCTCGTACCCGCCCTTGGAGATCGCCCGCTCCACCCGCCGCGACATGTGCGGGCCGACACGCACCCGAACCCCTTCGATGGAGACGATGGGCCGCAGGGTTATCCGGTAGTGATACGTCAGCCAGTGGGAAAGTTTCCGGAGCGACCTTCGGGTCCAGGAACGCGGGCGCGATGGGCTCATCCCTCCCCTCTCCGAGTCGGCGGTGAAGGGTGCAATCTAGTCTACGCCGCACGACGATTCCCCGCTCCCGGCTCCCTGCTCCTGGCCTCTTTCCAGCAGACCGGTAGGAGCCGGGCGCGCGCTACAATTG
>Ga0307310_10000669_pt1 | contig 11882 bp, 9 predicted proteins | sample ER_DNA_197_FD_194502 | JGI IMG/M metagenome (GOLD analysis project Ga0307310, IMG submission 194502) | Bulk soil microbial communities from the East River watershed near Crested Butte, Colorado, United States - ER_DNA_197 | ecosystem: Environmental > Terrestrial > Soil > Floodplain | place: USA...
GCTGAACCTCTTCATCGAGTTGCTCGTCCGACCCGGCCGCTTCCGCCTCGGGGGAAAAGACTACGCAGGCAAGCGCGTCGCGCCGACGGAAGGCGTCGGCGCCGATCTCGTGTGCCCGCCGAGCCAGCCCCCGCATGTTGTACAGGCCGGTACCGGGATCGAGCAGGCTCTCGTCCCGCAGGCTATCCACTTCGAGCTTGCACTGGAGGAAGGTGGCCAGCTTGAGGAGAAGTGCCTCACCGTCGAGCGGCTGCCCCAGGAACTCCCAGGCACCCGCACGGTAAGCCTCCAGCCGCTGGGTGCGACCTGAAGGTCCTGACGTCGTGATGATGATGGGAGTTGTCGCGCTGAATCGGGGGTCGCTTCGAAGCAGGCGACAGACCTCGAACCCGTGGACGTCGGACATCTGAGCGTCGAGGATAATCAGGTCGGGTTGCGCCGTCCGGGCCCGCTCCAAGGCTTGCTGACCAGTGTAGGCCCGGACGACCGAATAGCCGCTGGGTTCGAGGATGCTCTCCAGCGATCGGGCCGACCACTCCTGATCGTTGGCGATGAGGACGAGAGGGGCGGAATGAGCCTTGTCTCGGTTTGCCATGCGTCTCTAGCCAAGGGATGAGGAGCAGATGACGGGTGTTTCCCCGCTGACTTGCAGGAGTCGTGCGCCTTCACACAAAACCAGTAACAACCTACGACACATTACTTTGGGGGCCGCGGGGCGGCGGCCGGGCTGCCCTGATCGGTGGAAGTGCGCCACAGTTTGGATGCTGGAATGCCACGCTACTTGACACCGTGCAGGTTGTGGCAATCCAGCCGTGGTCGCTGTGGTTCCGCAGCAACGCCCCTCCCGCGCCCGAGCTGGGGCTCACACCCTGATGCTGAAGCATAACTCACTACAACACAGGGGCTTGCATGGTGTGAAGCCGCCCAAGCGGCGGTCTGTGCCACCGGTCGAATTTGCGGCTCCATCCTTGAAGCAGAGCGTTTCTCAATCTCGAGGTTCCCCCAACTCTACTGGAAGCAATCTGACGCATGGCCATAGAACCGCTGCCCGAAACGACTCCGCCATGCGAAGCGATCAGCCCTGATCAGCCGGCGAATGGCGTGAGTAATCCCCCGTTGTCGGATGGGGCGGAGCGTCCAGCGGAGCTTTCCCAATTCATCCAACGCCTGGCCAGCTTCGGCCTGGGTGCAGCACGGGACCTCCTGACACAGGCCCGGCCGCCAGCCAAGCGCCGCTCCCGTACCTGAAGCCGATCGCGGACCTGCTGGCGAGGGAGAGTGAGTCGCATCACAGGGAACTTTTCCGGCGCGTATTAAGGTGCTCTATGTGCCGCAAGTGATTGCCCAAGTGGGGCCGTTGGGAGGGTCCTTTCTTGTTGTAGAAATGCTGCCATTTTGTAGGAATGCTGCCTTCATCCTCAAAGGTCTTTGAGTCCGAATATGGGAATCGGCATGTCCGGGGCACGTAGCAGCAATCCATCGCTTCCCGCCGTCACTGGTGTCTTCGAGCCGCCACTGGTGCGTGCCCGTTATCGGGACTGGGGCAGCACGGCCGACAGGAGTGACACCCAGAGCGCAGGGGACTGGCCGCGGCGGGCAGTGAATCTGTTGCTGGCGCTGATCGCCACCATCATCACGCTGCCGGTCATGTTTCTGGTCGCGCTTCTGGTGCGCCTCACTTCCCGGGGCCCGGTGCTCTACACCCAGGAGCGGATCGGTCTGGATCGGCGTGAGCCCGTCTTCGGTGGCCAGAACCACCGGCGCGAGCGCGATCTGGGTGGGCGGCCCTTCACGATTTACAAGTTCCGCACCATGCGGGTGGACGCCGAGCACGGCAGCGGTGCCGTGTGGGCCCAGCAGCGCGATCCCCGGGTCACCTCGATCGGCCGGCTGCTGCGCCAGTACCGGCTGGATGAGCTGCCGCAGCTCTTCAACGTGCTCAAGGGCGAGATGAACATCGTGGGGCCCCGCCCCGAGCGGCCCATCATCTTTGCCGAGCTGCGCGAGCACATCGCCGAGTACCCCCTGCGCCAGCGGGCCAAGCCGGGGATCACCGGGCTGGCCCAGATCAATCACCACTACGACCGCTCCCTCGAGGACGTGCGCACCAAGGTGCACTACGACCTGGAGTACATCCGCCGCCAGTCGGTGGCCGAAGACTTCCGCATCATGCTGAAGACCGTCCCGGTCGTCCTCCTCCGCCGCGGCGGCTGGTAACGCCCCCAGGATCCCTGGCTCGGAACCCGCGGTTTCGAGCCTGATGGCCGTGGCGCCCGAGCCACAACGCTGCCGCGAGGCAGCCTGGTCACCCCTCGATATGTCTCGCCCGGTGGTTACCAATCAACAACTTAGTGGGCCCTCCGCCGGCGTCCCGGGCGGAATGGCGATTGCTGATACGTATCAGCGAGTGGCAGTTTCGCGGTCTGCTCGAACCTGGTGAGATCAACCCACGTGGCTTCCGCCCAGCCCACACCCGGCGCTCCCGGCCCCGTTCTATCGGTCGTCGCTCCGCTGTACAACGAGTCGCAGAACGTACGGCCCCTGGTCGAATGGACTCTCCAGGCGCTCGAATTGTATCCTCACGCCTTTGAGATCATCCTGGTTGACGATGGCAGCCAGGACGACACTTGGGACCAGGTGCGCGCCGTCGCAGCCGACCCCCGGGTCCATGGCCTGAATCTCGGCCGCAACGTTGGACAAACCGCGGCGATGATGGCCGGGTTCGATCACGCCCGCGGCCAGGTGATTGTCTCGCTCGATGGCGACCTTCAGAACGACCCACGCGACATCCCCGCACTGGTTCACAAGCTCGAAGAGGGATACGACCTGGTGTGCGGCTGGCGCCGTCAGCGGCAGGACAAGCTCCTTCTCCGCAGGGTGCCTTCCTGGGTCGCCAACTGGCTGATCCGAAGGCTCACCGGGGTGCCAATCACCGACAACGGCTGCTCCCTCAAGGCGTACCGCCGCGAGCTGCTGGACCGCATGCCGCTCTACGCAGAACAACACCGATTCATCCCTGCCCTCTCGGCCAGCGTAGGAGCCCGGATCGCAGAGATGCCGGTGCGTCATCATGCCCGACGGTTCGGGGAGAGCAAGTACGGCCTCTCCCGCACCCTCAAGGTTCTGGCAGACCTGCTGACGCTCAAGATGATCACTACCTTTCGGTCGCGGCCGCTGGTCGGTTTTGCGGTCGCCGGCATCCCGGCGGTTGGGGCCGCCCTGGTCTTTGGAGCCCTGTGGCTGATCAGTCTGACTAGTTTCGGGCCGGAAAAGGCGTCGGCGCTGGTCTTTCCGGGAGCGGGCCTCCTCAGCGTCGGGGCCGCGTTCTATCTCTTCATGTTGGGCCTCGTCGCCGAGGTGGCGCTCAGCAGCGAACGCGAGCACATGAACGACACCCCCACTGCGTCCGAGGTTCGCTGACATGGCCGCCCAAGGAACCCTGATGGAACCGAGCACCAAGCCCGGAAACACTGCCCTTCCGACCGATTCGGGACTCGTGTCGGTCGTGGTCCCAGTGGTGGAGCGGACCGATGACCTCATGGGAGTCTACCGGGCGTTTGCCCGTGAGCTAAGCAATCGCTCCGAGGAGTTCGAATTCCTCTTCGTTTTCGACGGGCGCTTTGCTCCCCCACCGGAGCTGGTTGCGCTGAGCCGTGAAAAGGCGGGGGTGAGAATTCTTCGGTTCGCCCGCGAGTTCGGGGAGACCGCGGCGCTCCGCATCGGGATCGAGAAGAGTCGGGGAGATCTGGTGCTCACGCTGCCGGCGTACTTTCAGGTGCAGCCGGAGGGGGTCGGACAGCTCCTCGACGCGATTGCCGCCGGGGCCGACATGGCCGTGGCCAACCGGTCGCCGCGGCTGGATAGCTGGCTCAATCGCATGCAGTCCCGGGCCTTTCACTCCATCGTCGGTGGCGTGACCGATCAGCAGTTCCACGATATGGCGTGCGGTGTTCGCGCCATGCGGCGCACCGTGGCGGAGGCGCTTCCGCTCTATGGCGACTTGCACCGGTTCATTCCGGCGCTCGCCCTTCGTGAGGGATACCGGGTCGATGAGGTCCCCTTGGCTCAGCATCCCAGCGACGCAAAAATCCGGGTCTACCGCCCGAGCGTGTACTTCCGCCGGCTCATTGATATCGCGGCCTTCTTCTTCCTGGCAAAATTCACCGAGCGGCCGCTGCGTTTCTTCGGCCTGGTGGGTTCGGTTTTCCTGATCTCCGGGGCCGCGCTCAGTCTCGTGCTGCTGGTCCAGCGCTTCGAGGGCCAGGGGATTGCCAACCGTCCGGCCCTCCTTCTCGCAGTTCTGCTGGTCGCCCTCGGAGTCCAGCTTATCGGGCTGGGATTGGTGGGAGAGATCATCGTGCACCTGCGCGCGCCGCACCGGCGGGCCTACCGGGTACGCGAGCGGACTTGAGGCGTCGTTAGCCTTGAATGAGCCCTTGGCAATGGCGTGGCCGAGCTGCTCAGCGAGCGGGTCCGCATCATGAGGCAATTATGGCGCTCGCCTACCCTCCGGACCGTGGCAGTATACGGTGCCTCGGGGGTGGGATTCGCGGGAGCGAACCTCCTCCTCGCCCGGTTCCTGCCGACGGCGGAGTACGCGGTCTTCACCCTTGTTATCGCACTTATCAGTCTCGGCTATTCGTTGGCGCCCGCCGGGGTGGACGGCATCGTCAACCGACGCCACTTGGATGCGGGTCCGGCACTGCTACGTCGTACCCTAGGTGCCTCGCTCTTGGTCGGAGTGGCCTTCGTGATCGCCGCCCGACTCGGGTACCGACTGAGCGCCCCGATGGTCCTGATCCTGTTCGTCTCGACTGTGGCCGGCGGGGCCATGGCGGTGGCGGGAGCGCAGTTTCAAAGTGAGCGGCGGTACGGCATCTCACTGGCGCTGACTCAAAGTCCTAATCTGGCTCTCCTGATTGCCGCCCTGGCCGTAATCGCCTCTCACGACCGGCGGGCCTGGCTTCCTCTTTCGATCTCGATGCTCGGCTTTTTGCTCGCAGCCATCTACGGCTGGGGGGTGCTCTTTCGCGAGCGCGCCACCAAACCGGTCCGCGGCAGCTGGTTTCCCTGGGGCGAGGCGCTTTCCTTCGCAGGTCTCAACGGAGCCGGACTGTTCCTGATCCAGCTCGAGCGCCTGGTCATTCCTCATGTTCTCTCGCTCCGCGATCTCGCGACCTACGGAGTACTGGCGCCCATCGCGGGCTCCCTCTTTCGTGTATTGCAAATGGGTGTGGGTTATACCCTCGTTCCACGACTGCGCGCCCCGGGTACCGTGCCCGAACGCCGGCAGCTGATCGCCCACGAGGCCAAGCTGGTTGCCGTCCTGGTAGTGGCAGGGTCGGTGACCCTCTGGGTGGTCACACCATTGATCGAGCGGTGGGTTCTGGAGGGTAAGTACCACCTGACCGGTCCCCTCCTCTTGGCAGCGCTGGTCAGCGGCGTAGCCAAGATCATGGACGCATTCACCAAGTCCACAGTGACCGCTCTGGCCACGCCGGCGGAGCTGTCCCTGGTGAACCTGTTCGGCTGGGCTTCCGTTGCACTCGCGGTGCCGGCGGCGGTCTTCGGGGCGAGGTGGGGCCTTGCCGGCGTGATCTACGGCGTTGGGTTCGGGTGGTTGCTCCGCTCGCTCACCGGGCTCTACATCACACACCGCCACCTCAAACTTCCGGCCTCGATTCCGGCCACTGCCCCATGATGTGATTACCCGCCTCGCCGGCTGACCCCGGACCCCAGGTCGGCATGGCTCGGCATCTGCATTGGATGGGCCTCCCGCAGCGCCGCGGCTTATCTTGGAGGGACATGCGTCTCTCCTTCCATCAAAGAATCCTGCTGATCCTGATCTGCCTCGGCGCGGTCCCCACCGCGGTGGCGATCCTCGGCTGGGGCCTGACCATCCGCTCGTCAGCCCGGGCCCCCGGCGCGCGCGACGCCATCGAAGAAGTTGCCGCCTCGGGCAGACTATTGCTGCATACCGTCGATTCGACCCAACTGAGGCCGGCCGAGCGACGAGCCCTGGCAGACCACGCCAGCAAACTCAATACTGCCATCGGCCAGTTTCAGCGCGCGGACACCTTCAGCCGCTACTACTACGCCGGACTGGGCCTGGTCATTCTCCTCCTGGGCGCCACGTTCATCTATGCCTCGATCCGCTTTGGAGGGCATCTCTCGCGCCAGCTCAGCCGGCCCATCGAGGAACTGATTGGGTGGACCGGGAACATCCGCCGGCTGGAGCCCCTGCCGCCCGATCGGCCACGTCGGGGTGCCCCGGAGTTTGAGGCTCTCCGCACCGCGCTGAGGGAAATGGCTTCCGCACTCGAGCGGGCCCGTTTACAGGAGATCGAGGCCGAACGGCTTCGGGCGTTCCGGGAAACGGCACGCCGGGTTGCCCATGAGATGCGGAACCCGCTGACGCCAATGCGGCTTGCGGTGGCCCAACTGGCGCGATCCGGGGCCGGCGAGCATCGTGAGGCGATCGAGGTGCTCGCTGCGGAATCCGACCGGCTGGAGCAACTCGCCCGGGAGTTCACCGAGTTCGGCCGGCTGCCCGAGGGGCCGGCTGCACCGGTTGATTTCACCGAGCTGTTGGCCGAGCTCGCCCGCACCTCCCTTCCGCCAACCATGAAAGCCCGGGTAAACCTGGACCCAGCCACGCCCGTCCTTCTGGGGCACTACGATCCGCTCCGCCGCGCGTTCAGCAACCTCCTTCGAAACGCGGCAGAGGCATGCGAGGAGCAAGGCGAGCTGGACATCACGGCCGCACCGGACGACGGAGGAGGGGTTCGGATCGAGATCCGCGATCACGGACCGGGTGTGCCCGCGGACCTGGCCGACCGCGTTTTCGATCCGTACTACACGGGGAAGACCGGAGGAACCGGGCTGGGGCTTGCCTTGGTGAAGCAGACGATCGAGATGCACGGCGGCACGATCAGCCTCAGCCACACTCCGGGTGGCGGAGCAACGTTCCAGGTACGGCTCGGGGCCCGGTGAGCGGCGCCCAGATTCTCCTGGTGGACGATGAGGCAAACATCCGCCGGATGCTCGGTGCGCTGCTGCGAAGCGAGGGCTTCGCCGTCACCGAGGCAGCCAGTGGAAACGCCGCGTTGCTGCTGCTGGACCAGACCGATCCTGACGTGGTGCTGCTGGACCTGATGATGCCGCCGGGGCCGGACGGGCTCGAGACCTTGACGCGGATGCGCGACCGCGGAAGGTCGGCGCCCGTCATCATGATGAGTGGGAAGGCGCAGCTGACTGATGCCGTTCGGGCCGTGAAGCTGGGCGCGTTCCAATTTCTGGAGAAGCCGCTCACCCTCGAGGCAGTGCTGGTCACCGTCCGGTCCGCCCTCGAGCTCAATCGGACCCGGGCCGAGAACCGGGCGCTGCACGCCGAACTGGCCCGCCGGGGAACCCTCATCGGCAGCGGCCCTGCCATGCAGCAGGTACGGGCTCTGATTTCCCGGGTTGCTCCCACCGAAGCCCGAGTGCTGATCACCGGCGAATCCGGCACGGGCAAGGAGCTCGTCGCCGCCGCCATCCACGAAGAAAGCCACCGAAAGGGGCGCCCCTTCGTCACGGTAAACTGTGCGGCGATCCCCCGCGACCTGGTTGAATCCGAAATGTTCGGTCACGAGCGCGGGTCGTTCACCGGAGCCACCGAGCGGCGAATCGGCCGGTTCGAGCTGGCCCACGAAGGCACGCTCTTTCTCGATGAAGTCGGAGACCTGAGCCAGGAGGCGCAGGCCAAGCTGCTGCGCACCCTCGAGACGGGAGAGCTCCAGCGCATCGGCGCCCAGACCGTCACCCAGATCGACGCCAGGGTGGTTGCCGCCACCAACCGCCGGCTCGACGATGCGGTGAGCAATGGGGGCTTCCGGGAGGACCTCTTCTTCCGCCTGAACGTCTTTCCAATCCACCTGCCTCCGCTTCGCGAACGCCTCGAAGACCTGCCGGCCCTCGTGGTTCACCTGGCCGAGCGGGTGCGACCCCGTCACGCGGCCACCTTTACCCAAGCTGCGCTGGAGACGCTGGTTTCCTACTCCTGGCCGGGGAACATCCGCGAGCTGGCCAACCTGGTTGAGCGGCTGAGCATTCTGAGCGGCCCGGTAGTCGATGCACCGGCGGTGCGGCAGGTGCTCCGCGGCTCCTCGTCTCCCCCACCATCGGCGGACTCTCCCGCGGTTCAGCTCGGCCGGTCCCTCAGTGATGCCCTCGATGAGTTCGAACGGAGCTTCATCGGTGCCGCCCTGGCCCAGGCCGAGGGCAACATGGCCGAAGCCGCACGCATCCTCCAGACCGATCGAGCCAATCTCTATCGTCGCATGCGCCGGCTGGGGCTGGAGAAGAGCGCGGACGTCGAGTTGTAACCCACATTTGCTCGAGAACCTCATGCGACTGCTCGTTGCCGGCTTGATGCTGGCACTCGCCGCGCCCTTGCGGGCCCAGGACAGCGTGATCGTGATCGATCCCAACGCACCGCCGAGCGATTCGGTGGTACGGGGAGGGCCGCCGCCCAGCGTGGTCGCGGACCTGATCCAGTTCTACAACGACTCAGGGACCACGCGCATGCAGGGCGATGTGACTCTCCCCGCCGGCAGTCGCTTCGGGGGCAAGCTGGCCCTGTATCGTGGGTCGCTCCGGATAGCTGGGCGGGTGGCCGGGCCGATCGCCGTGGCCAACGGGACGCTGTACCTCCTGCCGGGTGCCGCGGTAGAAGGCGAGATCCTCGTGGTCGGTGGCCGCCTGATCCGATCCGAGCAGGTCAGCCATCTCGGACCGGAGCGGGTGTATTGGGATGCGGCCCCGGTAACTCGGAACGCCGACGGCTTGCTTGTGCTGCGGGAGCGCCGCCGCGCCCTGGGTGACATCGCGACTGCCCGGACCACTTTCCAGGCCGGGCGTATTCGAACGACGCTATCGCTCACCACCGGAGGCACGTACAACCGGATCGAAGGACTGCCGGTTCTCTTCGGGCCGCTGTTCGAGTTCCGGCCCTCCTCCCACACGCTGGCCCGGTTGGACCTCCGCGGGATCCTCCGGACCGCGGGAGAGAGCACGAATCTCCGCAGCGATTTCGGTTATGTCGTCCGGGCCGATCTCCGGTTCCAGAGAAAGGCCGAGTTCGGTATCGGCGGCCGGCTGTACAGCGAGGTGGAGCCGATCGAGGATCAGCCCCTCGCGGCCAGTGAGTCGGGCTGGTCGGCCTTCCTGCTGCAGCGCGACTACCGTGATTATTTCGAGCGTGAGGGCGTTAGCGGGATGGCCTACGTGCAGCCCACCCGCGCCCTGCGGGTCGAGCTCTCGCTGAGTCGCGAAGCAGAGCGTTCGGTACGGGCTACCGACCCATGGTCTCTCTTCCGGAACAGCGACCGGTGGCGGCGCAATCCGCTGGTGGATGATGGCCACTACTTCATCACCGGCATCCAGGTCGACTACGACACCCGCAACGAGCGCGATCGCCCCACGACCGGATGGATGATCCGCACCCGCTACGAGCACCTCACCAGCGACGACATCGCCCCGGTGGCTCTGCCTTCGGTGGTGCGCCCCAACCCCCCGACCGGCGGCGGATACGGGACCGACCGGCTCCTGATCGACGCTCGACGGTATTCCAGGCTCACACCCGGGCTGCAGGTCAACGCGAGACTGCGGGCCGATGGATGGCTGGCGGGAGGGCGGCTCCCGGTTCAGCGTCGAGTCTCGCTCGGTGGCCCCGACCTGCTCCCCGGTTTTGCCTACCGCGCCTACACTTGCGCACCCCGGGGGTTCAGCGATCCCGCCCTGCCGGCGCTGTGCGATCGCTCTATCGTCGGCCAGGTCGAGGTGCGCACCCGGTTAGGGCTCAACCTGGGGTACCGCCTGCCCGACAGAGAGGGACACGATACCGGGCGGTTCCTCGGAATCGAGGAGGCGGATCTCGTGCTCTTCACGGATGTGGGTAAGGCCTGGCTGGCCGGCAGCGGACCGGGGCAGGTGCCCGTCGCCCGAATACCCGCACTCAAGGAGTGGGCGCTCGATCTCGGCGTCGGGCTCGATGCGGGAGAGATCGGTGCCTACGTCGCCAAGAGCATGTCGACGGACGAGTCGGTCAAGTTCGTGGTCAGGTTGCAGCGTCGCTTCTAGTGTCATCGCGGCAGCGTTTCCTTCCCCATAGCTATCGGCTTGCCTGGCTGGCGGCCGGCGTCACTCTCGCGGCCGCTCCGTTTCAGCGGCTCGATGCGCAGGAGGCCCATCCGGTCCGGCTCCACGTCACGCTGTCGCCTGACTCCAGCCAGAACGGAGCCCGCGCTCCCATCGTGCGCTCCGAGAGCCTCCTCGGCGGCGACAACCGCTGGCTCGCGGCGCTACGATCGGGTCTGCCGGTACGCTTGCACTATCGGGTGGAAGTGTGGCGCTCACGGGAAGGGTGGTTCGACATCTTTGTGCGGCAGGCGGAGTGGGACGTACTCGTCCGCCATGAACCGCTCCTGGACCAGTACACCTTGCTCACCTTTGCCGGCGCCTCCCGGCAGGAACGCCGCTACGCGACGCTCGATGCGTTGGGAGCGGCACTCGCCTTTGCCTACCAGGTGAACGTGCGTCCTACCGCGGAGGGCCGCTACTACTATGCGGCCTCACTCCAGGTGTCCACCCTCTCCGACTCCGATCTCGATGAGCTGGAACGGTTCCTGGCTGGCGACCTGCGGCGGGAGGCCAAAGGTGGCGAGAACCTGGGCGATGCATTGGGACGGGGGGCGACTCGGTTCTTACTCCGTCTGGCGGGACTGCCGAGCTTGCGGCTGGAGGCGAGGAGCGACCAACTCGTGGTGCGGTAGGTCGGCGCAGCCGACCCGGAGCCAAGCGAAGGACCTAGACGGTCCCGCCCAGCGCGCGGAGCGCCTCGTCTCCGTAGAACAGCTTGATGTACTTGGCCTGGGTAGTGGAAAGTCGCCGCACCGCCCATGAGAGATGGACGAAGTGTGGCTCGTGCGGAGCGACGAGAGGATGCATGCCACATTCCTGAGGGAGCAGGTTGCCCTTCCGTGTATTGCAGGAGCTGCAGGCCGTCACCACGTTGGCCCAGTCGTTGTCTCCCCCGCGCGAGAGCGGAATCAGATGATCCCGGGTCAGGCACTCCCGGTGGCGGAGCTCGCCCTGTCCCCGGTGACAGTACTGGCACCGATAGCCGTCGCGAGCGAAGAGGAATGTGTTGGTGACTTGACGGCGAAAGCGGCGGGGCACATGCACGAATTTGACGAGGCGGATGATGGCTGGTTTAGGCAGTGTGAGTCGTTCGCTCCGGATGACGTCGCCGGAGTCTGCTTCAACAATCTCGGCTTTTCCCTCGATCACCAGACGGAGGGCACGCCGCAACGGCACCATCGTCAACGGCTCAAAGGAGGCGTTTAACGCCAGACACCGCACCGTGCCGTCTCCTGAATTGCAATGGAACACGGGAGATACAAGGGAACTCCGAACTCCGGCCAAAAGCCGCCGAAGCCCTGGGAATCGTAACCCAGTCCGGTTGGCCCAGCAAGCCGGGCCCGGAGCGGTAGTGCTATGTCAGCACTCGACATGTGGCCATTTTGTCCTCCCCACGCTCGAGCTGGCTGGCTACCCGGCACAGCGGCACCAAATCCACCGGAGCAGCAAGAAAGGGACCGGGCATGAAGGGGGTTACTTCACGAGTTCCTGGATCCGGGAGGCAATCTCCTCCCGCTGCCGCTGGCTTCGAGTGATCACGAGCACCGTGTCGTCCCCGGCGATGGTGCCAATGATTTCGGACCACCCAGCCTGGTCGAGCGCTTCGGTCACCGTCCCCGCGGAGCCGCTTGCCGTCTTCAGCACCAGAAAGGGCCCTACCCCGTCCACGCTGACCATTAGTGTGGGAAGAACCTGGGCCA
>Ga0307310_10000670_pt1 | contig 11882 bp, 10 predicted proteins | sample ER_DNA_197_FD_194502 | JGI IMG/M metagenome (GOLD analysis project Ga0307310, IMG submission 194502) | Bulk soil microbial communities from the East River watershed near Crested Butte, Colorado, United States - ER_DNA_197 | ecosystem: Environmental > Terrestrial > Soil > Floodplain | place...
CGGCAGACCGAGCGCGCGCAGCTCCTCCTCGTAGGTCCGCGCGTCGGTGCCCGCCGCGAAGAGCAGGACGATCTCGCCCGGCGTCGCCTCTCCGGAGTCGACCAGGTCACGCACGCGCCGGGCGATGTGCTGCGCCTCGGCCTTGCGCCAGTGGACGCCGGTCTCCGCGTAGCTCGCCTTGTCGGTCACGAGCAGCTCGACCGCCGGCCCGAAGGCAGGATCGGCGAAGCGGCCCGCGGCCTCGAGCGGCTGGAACGCGTCCCCGAAGTCGGCCGCGAAGAGGTGGTTGATCACGCCGAGCACCTCGGGCCGCGAGCGGTAGTTCTGGGTCAGAGCGAGCACGCCGCCGACCTGGTCGCGCCGCTCGCGAAAGACCTCGACGTCCGCGTGCCGGAAGCGGTAGATCGACTGAAACTCGTCGCCCACGAAGAAGATCTCCGCCTCCTCCTGGGCGAGCAGGTCGACCAGCTCGCACTGCAGGCGGTTCGTGTCCTGGAACTCGTCGACCATGATCGAGCGGAAGCGCCAGCCCTCGCGCTCGCGGATCTCGGGGTTCTCGCGCAGCAGCTCGCGAGCCAGCAGCTGCAGATCCTCGAAGTCGAGCGCGGACTCGCGGTCCTTGGCCTCACGGTAGGCGCGGTCGTAGGTGAGCAGGAGCTCCTGCAGCTGCTCGCGGTCGCGCGCCGCGAGCGCCTCGAGCGCTGCCTGCTCGACCGCGTTCCGTGCCTCCTCGAGCTCCGGCGAGCGCAGGTCGGAAAGGTCCAGGAGCTCCTCCGGGCCGTTGGTCGAGTCGAGGAAGCGCAGCGCGTTCTCGTCACCGGCTGCTCGGGCCGCGATCCGCAGCTCCTCGAGGCGCTCGTCCAGGCGAGGCTCGACCGGCGCCTCGAGCCGCAGCTCGAGCCCGGACGAGCGCAGCGTCTCGTGCACGCCGGTCAGCATCCGCCGCAGCCGGCGGCCCCCGTACGAGGCGAGCAGCCGCACGCGTGCCTCGTCATCGCCGCAGAACTCCTCGAGCGCCGCGCGGAAGGCCTCGCCGCGTAGCACCCGCCCCTGGCTGTCGTCGAGCACGCGGAAGCGCGGGTCGATCCCAGCGGCGAACGGGTGCGCCTTCAGCAGCCGGTGGCAGAAGCCGTGGATGGTCGAGATCCAGGCCGCATCTAGCTCACGCGCGAGGTCGTGACGGTCGAGCTCGAGCAGCCGCTTGCGGATCCGGCCGCGCAGCTCGCCGGCCGCGCGCTCGGTGTAGGTGATCGCCAGGATCGAGTCGACGTCCACGCCACGCTCGCAGACCGCGCGGCAGAAGCGCTCGACGATCACGGTCGTCTTGCCGGTCCCGGCGCCCGCCGAGACGAAGACGACGCCCTGCTCCTCGATCGCCCGCAGCTGCTCCCGGTTCGGTGCTTCGACCGTGCTCACGCCGCTACCGCCATCTCACGCGTTCCAGGCCAGCGGCGCAGACGGGCGAGCCAGCAAAGCCGGCTCGCCCTGATACCACACCTCGCAAGCGACGTGCTCACGAACGCCTCACGCGGCACGTCGGCCAGAGCTCGCACCAGGTCGGGCAGGAGCCGCCGCGCGGGTCGTGCCGCACGTCGCCCTCGCGGATGCGTTCGACCACGCCGACGGCGTGCTCGCGCGCGCGCTCGATCCCGCCCCAGAACGCTTCCTCGTCGACGTAGTCGTTCTGCATGAAGCCCTGCAGCCCGTCCTCGCGCGCCTCCTCGCGCAGCAGCCCGCGCGCGCGGGCGTCGCCGGCCAGCGTGCGGTAGACGCCGCCGAGCGGCTCCATCCCGACCAGATCGCGCAGGACGAGCATGTAGAGCGGGATCTGGAGGTGCAGCTCGCGGTCGATCTCGCGCGCGGTCGGGGCGCGGCCGGACTTGTAGTCGACGACGATCGCGCGGGCGCCGAACGGGTCGCGGTCGATCCGGTCGATCTTGCCGCTGACCGCGAAGCCGCCGAGCTCGAGCCCGCGTTGCAGCTCCGGCGCCGAGCGCTCCGAGCCGAACGAGACCTCGAAGCGGCTCGGCACGAGCGGCGACTCGGACTCGGCCTCGCGCCGGATCAGCTTCTCGAGGTCGCGGGCGAGAGTCTGCTCGAGCTCGTTGCGCTCGAGCTCGGGCAGGTCGAAACGGACGTGCGCCGCCAGCGCGTCGGCGAGGCACTCGCGCAGGAAGACGAGCGAATCCTCGAGCGTCTCCGGCTGCACGCGGTCGGCGCCGGTCCGCTTGGGCAAGCCCTTGAAGAACGTGAACAGCGCCTGGTGGACGATCGTTCCCTTCAGGCGCGGGTCGACCTCGACGTCGATGCTCCTCGGCTGTAGGACGCGATCGACGAACCACATCGAGGAGCAGGCCGTGAAGCGCTCGAGCTCGGTGACGGCGAAGGTCGACTTCTGGCGCAGCTCCTCGAGCACGACCGGATGGGTCAGGCGCGTCGGCCGGTCGAAGGCGCCGAGCGCTCGGTCGAGACGCCGCTCCCAGCCGTTCGCGCGGGCGAGCGAGGTGGCGGCCGGCCGGTCGGCGGGCGCGAGCGAGGCCAGCGCGCGCAGGCGCTCGCGCTCGTTCGGCGCGCCCTCGAGCGGCCAGGTCAGCGCGGCGAGCGGCCGGCGGCGCGTCCAGCGTTCGACCTCGTCGACGGCGAACAGCCCGCGCGTCTCGTCCCAGAACGGGCTCGGCTCCCGCGGCGCGCCGTCGTCACTGGCGGCCTCGCGCACGAGGTAGAGCCGCCGCGTCGGGCGCGTGCAGGCCGTGTAGAAGAGGTAGCGGTCGCGCGACACCGGATCCGTGCGGAGCAGGCGGCCGGTGCGGGACGAGCGCTCGAGCTCCGCCTTCTGCTCCTCGTCGAGGAACGGCGAGCCCTGCGAGCGTCGAGGCAGGAGGCCCTCGTCCAGGCCGACGACGAAGACCACCTCGAAGCGGCGGGTGCGCGCGCGCAGCAGGTCGAGCACCGCGACGCGGCCGGCCTCGCCGGCACCGCCGAGCCGGACCGACGCGTCGGCAAGCAGCGAGACCGTCTCCTCACGGCTCGCCTCGCCGCCGAGGTCGCGCCAGCGCTCGAGCTCGGCGACGAGCCTCGAGGCGGCCTCGTGCGCCCGCAGGTCGAGCAGGGCGGCCTCGTGGGTCGGCGGCGCGTCGAGCCGGTGCGCCGCGCTGATCATCGCGCGCGCGTGGTCCCGGATCGCGGCGAGCGGATCGGTCGCGCTGCGGATCGCGTCGAGGTGCGGCAGCGGCTGGCCGCGCAGCTTCGTCACCTCTTCTTCCACGCGCTCCGGCTGGGTGACGCCGCGTCCGCGCAGGCGGCCCTCGAGGAAGTCGACGTGATGACGCGCGAGCCCCGAGTAGGGCGAGCGCAGGAAGGCGAACAGGTCGCGCCGCTGGCCGTCGAGCCACGCGTAGCGCAACAGCGAGAGCAGCGCCTGTCCGAACGGCGTCTGGCCGAGCCGCAGCCGGCCTTCGAGCGAATAGGGCACTCCGAGCGTCGTGAAGGCCGTGTCGAGCGAGGCCCGCCAGTGGTCGAGCGTCGGGCAGACGATCGCGACCTCGTCAGCGGGAGTGCCGTCACGCAGGAGTGCGAGGATCTCGTCCGCGACCAGCTCGAGCGTGCCGCGGATGCCGGCGCCTTCGAGGAAGCGCAGCGAGCCGTCGAGCTCCGGCGCCAAGCCGGCGGAGGCGCCGAAGAGCGAGCGCTCCAAGTGAGCGAGCACTGGCGAGCGCGCCTCGCGGCTCGGCGGCAGCTCCTCGATCCGTCCTTCCGCCAGGCGCGAGAGGTCCTCGGCCGTGCGCGTGAGCGAGGCGAAGGCGTCCCGGCCGGGCTCGTACGGCAGCGAGACGGTCACCTCGGCGCGCGCGGAGAGGGCCTCGAGCAACGCCCACTCGGCACCGGTCAGGTCTTCAAAGCCGTACGCGAACACGGGCCGCGGCTGCCACGCACCGAGGTCGCCGGCGGCACGCTCGGCCGCGTGGCGCCGCTCGAGCTCGCGGTCCCAGAGCCCGAGCCGGTCGAGCTCCTCGCGGTAGGCGGCGTAGAGCGCAGCCAGCTCACCCTCGAGCTCGCCCGGCTCGAGCAGCGCGGACTCCAGCTCGGCGACGGTCGAGCCGAGCGAGTCGGCGAAGCCCGAGAACCGCGCGGAGCGGCCTTCGGCTCCCGCAACGACGCGTCGCAGCAGCAGCGTCCGCTGCGCCTGGGTGATCACTGGCCGGTGGGAGCCATTGCCCTGCGCGATCCGCGCGAACAGGTCGTCGAAGGTGCCGATCGAGCCGCCGACGAGCGCTCCGGCGCGCGCCAGCAGCGCGCGCTCGGTCAGGTCGACGTCCGGCCGGTTCGGCACGATCAGGATCGGATCGGAATCGAGCGCGTCGAGATACCGCTCGAGCAGGAGCGCGACCTTCCCCGCATTCGCAGGGCCTGCGAGCAGGCTCAGCGGCACCCGGCCAATCCTAGTGGCGGGATGGGACATCTCCGAATCGCCCCGACCGGTCATTTCAGACGGGCGTGCGGGAACGGCCCGCACGCCCTGACGACGGCACCGCAAGCGGCGCCTGGGTCGGAAGGGGACGGTTCTGAGCGCGCGAGACGAGGGGCGGGTCGCCCCGCCCCTTCCGGCTCTACGAGGCCGTCTTCGGCCGGCGGCCGCGTCGCGCGACCGCCCGCCCGCCGAGGCGTTCGGCCTCGGCGTCGGTCAGGTCGAGCTCGCGAACGCCCTTGCGCGCGTCGGCGAAAGTGATGCGCACGGTCGCGCCCTTGCCGTCCGGAATCTCGCTGCCGGACTGGTCACTGACGCGGATCGTTTTACGTGCCAATTGTCACCCTCCGTTTTCGACTCGAATTCGCGTCAGCGTAACGAAAGCGAGAGCAGAATCTCAAGCGGCTTCGCGCGTCCGTCGAATGCGCCATGAGCGCAGCAGGCTGACGAGGGCCAGCTCCTCGGGATCGAGCTCGGCATTCCGCGCGCGCACGACGCGCAAATGGCGCGGGCGAAAGTCGTCGATCGTTCGCCCGTCGAGATACTGCTCGACGACCGCCGGGCTGACGTACGACGACCGCGCGACCGCGGCCGTGTTCCCCAACCGCTCGCCAACGGAGCGCATCACCGCCGCAACCGTGCGCTTCTGTTCGGTGGCCGTCTCGGCCTCTCCGCGCTCGGCCAGCTCGATCGCCGCGACCAGCGTGCCGCCCCAGGTGCGGAAGTCCTTGGCGGTGTACTCGTCGCCCATGTACTCGCGGATGTAGTCGTTCAGCCGCCGTGCGCCGAGGTTGACGAGCTCGCCGTTGTACTCGTAGCGAAAGAGCCGTCGCCCGCCCGGAACGGCGAGCAGCTCCTTGAGCGCCTCTGCGAGCTCGGCATCGACGAGAACCGTCCGACAAAGGACGCGGTGCTTCGCGCGGAAGCGGAACGAGATCCTGCTGCCGCGCACCTTGACGTGCCCTTTGCGCAGCGTGGTGATCCCGAACGTCTTGTGCGTCTTCGCGTAACGCTCGCCGCCGACGCGAAACCAGCCTTCGTTGATCAGGCGCACCGCGACCGCGGCCGTCCATTCGAAGGTCAGCGGTTCCTGGTCGAGGTGCTTGTCCATCGCCTGTCGCAGCTCGGGAAGCCGCTCCGCGAAGCGCACGAGCTTGTCGAATTTGGCCTGCTCCTGGCGTGCCCGGTATTCCGGGTGGTAGAGGTACTGCCGGCGTCCCGCCTTGTCGACTCCTGTTGCCTGCAGCTTTGCGCCCGCGCGCGGCGAGATCCAGACGTCCTTCCAGGCGGGAGGAATCCGCAGCGAGTCGATCCGCTCGAGCGCGGCATCGTCCGTGATCGCCCGGCCGCGTGCGTCCTCGTAGCGGAAGCGCCGCGCGCCGAGCCGTCTCCACCCTCCTCGCCTAGTGCTTCTTCCAGCGATGGTGCCCATGCTCTCGGTCGCTAGCACCAAGCCAGAGGCCTCACTCGACCGCGGTGCGGGCTGGTAGCCCGCACAAGGGCGAGGGAGGCCTCTGGCGCCGCGTGATAGCGGGCGAGAGAGGGGCGTCCATTGCTGGGAGGAGCACTAGCCATAGAGTCTGCGATGTAGCCGCGAGGCGGCGGTCCTAATCCAAGGAGGCTGATGGCGGGCACGACGATCGTCGTCCTCGAGGGCGACGAAACCGGGCAGGAGCTATTGGAGGAGGCGCTGCGAGTGCTCGCGCCCGACGTGATCGGCGTCGAGGTCGAGCTGCCGAGATACGACCTCTCGCTCGAGTCGCGGCGCGCCAGCGATAACGCCGTCGTGCACGACGCGGCCGCGGCCGTACGCGAGGCCGGGCTCGGGCTGAAGGGCGCGACGATCACGCCCGAGGGCGCGGACGACGTGGGCTCGCCGAACCGGATCCTGCGTGAGGAGATCGGCGGCCGCGTGATCGTCCGCACCGGTCGGCGCATCCCAGGGATCGTCCCCTTCGGCGGCGTGCACGCGCCGATCTCGGTCGTGCGGATGGCCGTCGGCGACGCTTACGGCGCCAAGGAGTGGCGCGAGGGCGAAGGCGACGACGAGGTGGCGTTCCGCACCGAGCGGATCGAGCGCAGCATCTGCCATTCGGTCGCCGAGTTCGCCTTCCGGCTCGCGGACGACACGGGCGCAAAGGTCTTCGGCGGCCCGAAGTTCACGGTCAGCCCGGTCTACGAAGGGATGCTGAAAGAGGAGATGGACGCCGCGGCCGCGCGCCATCCTGACGTGGCCTACGAGCCGCAGCTGATCGACGCCACCTTCGCGCTCCTGATCGCGGCGAGCGGCGACCCGCTCGTGATCCCGGCGCTGAACCGCGACGGCGACATCCTCTCCGACCTCGTGCTGCCGCTGTTCGGCTCGATCGCCGGCTCCGAGTCGCTGCTCGTCGGGTTCGGCGACGACTTCGAGCCGACCGTCGTGCTCGCCGAGGCCGCGCACGGCACCGCGCCCTCGCTACAGGGCAAGAACGTGGCGAACCCGATGGCGATGATCCTGGCCGGCGCGGCGGTGCTCGCCTACGCAGGCGACGCCGCCGCCCGGGCCGCGAGCGCGATCCGCGAGTCCTGCTTGGAGGCCGTCGGCGAGGGCGTGCGAACTGCCGATCTCGGCGGGCACGCGGGAACGAGCGAGTTCACCGACGAGGTGATCCGCCGCACGAAGCAGAAGCTCGACGTGCGGTCGACGCTCTGATCGTGGCCGTCTCCGTCGACGAGGCACGAGCGTTGGCCCTCTCGCTCCCCGAAGCCGTGGAACAAGATCATCACGGGCGGCCGTCGTTTCGTGTCGGGGGCAAGATCTTCGCGACGCTCTGGAGCGCCGAGCGGATGAACGTGATGCTCGACGAGGGCGGGATCCGCACCGCGATCGGCGCGGCGCCGCAGGCGTGCGAGGAGGTGCGGTGGGGCAAGCGCCTGGCTGCTGTCGGCGTGACCCTCGCGCGCGCGGAGCCGGAACTCCTCCGCGCGTGGCTCGAGGAGGCGTGGGAGCAGAGGGAACCGAAGCGGCTCCTCGGTACCTAGCGAGCTGCAGGCCAGCTGCTGATCAGGAGTAGGCTGGTAAGCGTCGCCTCGTTGCGCGCTTCTCCTGAAGCCCGTTTCTTCGCAGCCTGGCATCGCTCCGGAAGGGAGCACCTCATGACGAACACGATTGCCTTGGTCCGCCACCCCGTGGCCGACTTCGACGCTTGGAAGCAGATGTACGACGGTTTCGCGCCGACCCAAGCCGAGCACGGCGTGCAGGCCCACCAGGTGCTGCGCTCGATCGAGAACCCCAACGACGTCATCGTCACCCACACCTTCGACTCGCGCGAGGCCGCGCGCGCGTTCTTCGCAATGCCCGAGCTGAAGGAAGCAATGAGCGAGGGCGGCGTCAACGCCGACGCTGTCGAGATCTCCTACTTCGACGAGGTCGAAGCCGGCGCACTGGTCGGCGCGTAGTCAGGGCGATTTGGCCGGACCGCGTGCTCCGCAGGCGCGGTCCGGCTCATTGGTTCGAACGCCGCTTTCCCAAGGCACCCCTAGCAGCCGCTAGGACACGACGGACGCGCCCGCGAAGACGGCCGCGATCATGGGTGTCGTAGTAACCGGCCGGTGGGTGGGCGGGGTCGACGCGGCCGCGGCGCGCTGCGTCTGGTCTCTCGAGGCCCGGATTCTGCGGGCCAGGCCCACCCGGCACGACGAGCCAGATCGGCCCGAGCGCTAGTAGCGCGAGCTTGCGAAAGGTCACAGGCCGAAGATAGATGGCTGGCATCGGGTCGGCAAAGGCCGATGTGGGCCAGCGTGCGGGAATGTCACCCGAGCTTGAGCCTGGTGCCCGCGGAGTTTGTCTGCGGTACCGGCCTACCTGACGCCCAGCGCTTCGTAGGCTGCGAAGAGCTCGTCCCAGCGGGCCTCGTCGCTGCGGAGCTCGCGACCGCTGATGTAGTCGGCCAGATGCTCGACGTGAATTTGGATCCCCGCGCCGTAGGCCGGGAGCAGCTCGATGGGCATGCCCCGCGTTTCCCATACCAGCCTGGTCTGAGCGCCTTCGGCAATCAGCTGGGCCTCGATCACAGTCTGCTCCGGCTGGCCGGGCTGGGGATCGGGATCGCGCATCGTCAACAGCAGGCGCTGCGGAGGCTCGCACGCCTCCACTTTTCCTGTGCGCTCTCCCGCGAGGGTGATGCGCACACGGAACTCGCCGCCCTCAGAAAGCTCGCCGTCTACCTCGCCGTACCAGTGGGCGAGTCGCTCGGGGTCGGTGAGGGCTCTCCAGAGGTCGTCGATCCCGGTGTCGAGGCGATCTTCCATCCGGACGACGCCCTGGCCCTCGACTGAATGGAGACTCCCCAGCACGGATGCGTCGTCAGTCATCTAGATCCTCCTCCGTTCGCGCCTTCCCTTGGTCTCGAGTCAGCCGCTGCGCCCACCGTCAATGCTCAGACCGAAGAGTGGCCGCGAAGTCATCGGACATCGCGTAGGCGCTTCCATTGATGCGCCAGGACGCGGAGGGTCGCCTGGGCCAGTGTTCGCGAATGTCACTAGAACGTTCGGTCTAGTGAGGTGTGCGTGCTGGCACTCCGCGCCGGCCGTTCCGGCGTACGCGGGCGAGCACTTCTGCTCCCTCATTGATGCTGCGTATTGCCTCGACCAAGCCGTTTCCCGTGGCGAGTCCGGAGGACGGCACTGTAATCGCGGCCGGCACGAGCGCGATAGTTGCGTCCAGTCGTAAAAGCGGGATGCCGAGCAGGCGCGCGCGGACGGACGCCTGAACCAGTCCTCCCTCCGAGAGGCGCCTGCTCGGATCGACCGCTGCGGTCAGTCCGGCCGTAGCCGGCCTTTCGATACCGCGCTGACCTTGACGTCGGCTCACGAAGCCTTCCCTTCCAGGCGGCGCCTAAGCGAAGAGATGGCGGCGCTTCCCGCCGTGAGCGCGGCTAGCCCGCCGGCAATCAGGCCCCCCTTGACGAGCGTACTCCGATTCACGCCGCCGCTCACAGCGCCGAGGGAATTGCTGACCGTTTCGAGAAGCCGCTCCGGTTCGCTCTCCCTATGAATGAGCTTCATGATCTCGCTCCTTGTTTCGCCCGGCGAGCGGCCTTCGTGATCGCGTCGACGAGCTCGTCCTTCGTCATGCTCGTCCTGTTCTCGATCCCGATGCTGGCCGCGAGCTCGACGAGTTCGGGCTTCTTGTAGGCATCCAGTCCGCCGTTGACGGTCTCGCGATCGAGTTCGCGCGCGGTGTGCCTGGCGGTTGCCGCTGCACGCGCGCGCAACTCCTCGGCCGCGTTCATGCGCGCCTCGGCGTCGCTCGCCCTCTGGTCTGCGTCGCTCTGGAGCTGCTGGGCCTGCCGGTTCGCTTCCTGCGCCGCTGCGCGCGCCGCCGCGGCGGCCTCCTCGCTCAGCCGCCTTGCCTCCGCCAGCGCCTCGGTCGCATCCTCGACGAGCTCCTCCGCCCGACTCTGGGCGGCCTCTGCATCACTCTCGGCCTCGGCGACCTCGTCCTCGACCTCTTGCTGGACGTCCTGCCGCTGCTCTTCGGCATCCGCCTCGGCGTCTTGGCGCTCGCGCTTGACGAACTCCTGCGCGGCTTTCTCCGCCTCTGCGACGCGTTGCTTGAGCTCGCGGCTCGTTTCTCGCTCGACTTCCTTGATGCGGGCCTCAGCGCGCTCGCTCACCGCGCGCGCGTGGTCGGCGCGCTCCTTGGACAACCGCGCGGCCTCGACTGCGCGCTCCTCCGCATCCCTGGCGTGCTCCGCGGCGTCGTGCGCGCGCCTCGCGCGAATCTCAACCGAGTCGCCGATGGGTGCGGCATCGACCACGGCCGCCGCCATCTTTCGGCCCTGGTCGCGAGCGCCGATGGCGACATCATCCGCAGGCTTCAGCGCTCGGGACACGAGCCAGACGGCATTCGACGGCATCTCCCGCACTCCAGTTCGCGTGCGCTCAAACATAAGCCAGCTCCTTTCAACAAGACATGCAAATTTCCGTACGCCCGCCTGCCCTCTCGCAGCCCGACGAAAACCTCGCGCCCTGCGCGCTTCAAGCGTGTGTCCACGTTCTTGGAACTTCGGGTCAGCGATCAGGCGGTACAGGCGTGGGCCAGCGTGCGGGAATGTCGCCCGAGGAGTCTCAGTGGCGTGGCCGGCCCTCGTCGGCCGGCCGGACATAATTCGGCGGGAACTGCTCGCCCCCGCCGGGTCGTTGCGCCAACGCGTCGTCGTTCTCAACCGTGCGGCGTTTGAGCTCGGGAGCCTGGTCGCTGCGAGAGAAAGAACGGAACCTCACCTGCTTCAGCTTCCTGAGGATTCGGCCCACAATCAGAGAATAGTTGCTGCGAATTGAATCCCGTGCGGCAGCGCCGCCTTGGGCCAGCGTGCGGGAATGTCCGCCCGATCGGAGCGGTGCTGCATCGAAGTTGCCATGTCGGCGGGCAAGATGTCCGTCGATGGAAGACGCCACCGCGACGGATGCACGGGAGACGCTGAAGCAACTGACGTCTGCGCTAGAGGGTCACCTCGGCTCAGATCTGCTTGGGCTGTACCTGTTCGGTTCGCTTGCAGCAGGTGCGTTCTACCCCGGCAAGAGCGACCTTGACCTGATGGCGATCGTCGCGGCCGAGGTCGAAGAGGGGCAGCAGCTGGAAGCGCTGAGAGGTCTCCACGACGCGTTCGTGGCGGAGTGGCCCGCATGGGTTGAGCGCGTTGAGGTCACGTACATGGATCGTGCGGTGCTACGAACATTCGGCGATCGCCCGAACGGCCGCATCGCCGTGATCAGCCCCGGCGAGCCGCTTCACATACGGGACGTGGGCTTCGACTCGACCCTCGACTGGCACAACGTCAGCACACGGGGCGAGACAATTCTCGGTCCTCCACCGCTTGAGCTCGGCCCGGAAGTCAGCGCCGGTGCCTACAGGCACGCCGTGGAAGCCCTGCTGAGAGAGTGGCCGAACAGAGTTCGTGCGCCGTGGGTCGCCTACGTTCCCGCGCATCAGGGATACGTGGTGATGACGCTCTGCCGGGCGCTCTACGCTCTTGCAACTGGCGAGCAGACGACAAAGGAGGAGGCAGCGGCCTGGGCTGCAGCCAGATACCCAGAGTGGTCGAGCTTCATCAATGAAGCCCGAGCAAGGTACCGCGCCGATGTGCATGACTCGCACCGCGCCCTCATCTCATTCACCGATCACGCGGTGAGAGAGGCTGACGGCCTGATTCGATAGCAGGGCAAACTCGGATGGGCCAGTGTTCCGGAATGACCCCTGAGCCGCATGCCGTGGACGACGTAGGCGGGCCGCCGCACCCCGCCGCGATCGGGTGACAGCCGTCAGCGACCTGAAGAGTCACGAGCACGAACGAATCCCACGCGGTAGCCGTCGGGGTCCTTGGCCACGAACTTGTACGTGCCATACGGCGTTGTTGCGAGGGGCTCGGCG
>Ga0307310_10000672_pt1 | contig 11857 bp, 11 predicted proteins | sample ER_DNA_197_FD_194502 | JGI IMG/M metagenome (GOLD analysis project Ga0307310, IMG submission 194502) | Bulk soil microbial communities from the East River watershed near Crested Butte, Colorado, United States - ER_DNA_197 | ecosystem: Environmental > Terrestrial > Soil > Floodplain | place...
CCCTCGCCGCTGGCGAGGTCGATGAGCCAGAGCGTCGTATCGGTTGGTTCCTCGGGGCTGCCCAGGGCGCTGCGGGTGCAGGCCAGCTGTTGGCCGTCCGGCGAGAACGCGGCTCCGTCGTACCACCCGTCGGGCGCGGTCAGCACGCGGTGCACGCCACTCGCCCGATCGATTGCGACGAGGTCGGTCCGCAGGCTGCTGAGGTCGTCGGTGCGCTCCCAGCCGATCGCGATCGTCGCGCCGTCGGGCGCGATGTCGAACGCGGTCTCCAGCAGGCCATGCCGGGCCTCCGGCGTCAGGTCCTTCGGGCCATCGATACGGGCCTCGGAGGCAGGCAGCTCGGCGACGAACAGATGCCGCTCGCGCGGCCCGAGGTAGTGGTCCCAGCGACGGATCGGGAACGACTCGAAGAGCCGCGCCTGCACCCCGGCGTCCTTCCGCGCCTTCTCGCGCTCCCCATCGGCAGCGAAGTCGTCGCTCCCCGGGTGCACCGCGGCGGTGAATGCGATCACGTCGGCGGAGCGGGCGGCTTTCACGGCGTCCACTCCGCCGGGCGGTGCGGCGAGCAGGCGCGCCTCCCCGCCGTCGGGGGGAAGGAGCCAGAGGGAGCTGACGTCGTCCTCCTTCTCGTCCCCGGTGCGCTCGGGATCGGGACGGCTCGAGGTGAAGAGGAGCGAGCCGTCCTGCATGAAGCTCCCGGCGCTCTCGCCGGGAGCGGAGCGAGTCAGGCGCCGCGCGGGTCGGCGGCCGGAGGGGTCAACCTCCCAAAGGGCGCTCGCCATCTTCTTTCCGTCGGGCGCGGGTCGCGCGACCGACACGACCAGCCGCTTCCCGTCTGGCGAGAGCGTGAGCCCGGAGAGGCGAGGAATCGCGAGGTAGGCGTCGAAGTTGAAGTCGGTCATGCGTCCAGTATCCCCGAGCCCGGCCGCTCGAGACCAACATGGGGGAGCGGCCACGAGACCCGCAGCTCGTCGGGCACCAGGATCGATATGGTTCTGCAGTGCTGGCAGACCGCACGGGCCGGCAGCTGGGGAAGCTGAGGCGGGCGATCTTGCAGGACGGTGCGAAGCAGGCCGATCTGCGAGCGCGCGACTCGGCGCCACCACGTGTCGATCGCCTGGTATTGGGTCTGGGGCTGGTCCGGCGCTCGCTCCTCGTGGAGATCCCACACGCCGTCGGGGCGCTGCTGCCAGCCGGGCGGGAAGGCGAACAGCCGCAGCGCCACGGCCGGATCGCGAGGGTAGGTGGGCCGTGGATCAAGGGTCAGCTGCTGCCTCCCGCTGGCGACCCTCGGGGGCACGTCCAGCTCTTCAATCGGCCCGAACTCGCGGTTGCACAGATACGTGCCCTCGCGCTGGCTGCCGCACAGCACGTGATGCCCACTGGGGTCGAGCCGCGCGACTCGACGAGGCTCCTCGACCGGCATGGAACGGGGCTCCCTAGTCGGGCTCCTGCATGAACAGCTCAGTGAAGTCAGTGCAGCGGCCCTCGTGGTTGAGGCGGACGATCAGGATGTTGTGGTAGCGGCGCTTGGGAGTGTCGCCGCTCGCCCGATACGTGGTGACGCAGCGAGCGACGCCAAGGTCTCCGTTCACGGCCAGCGGCTCGCACAGCATCGTCCAGCTCTCCGGGTCGTCGGGCTCCTTCAGCCAGGCATCCACGATCTCCTCGCGGTCGCGCGCCCCTTCCGTCAGCGACTCCCAGGGATGCCAGCGGTAGACGGCATCGTGCGTGAAGAGATCGCGAATCGTGTCGGCGTCGTTGCTGCGCCAGGCGACGATATAGCGGTCCAACCAGTTGTCGAGCGCCCCAAGCTCGGTCATCGGTACCTCCGTCTCAACAGGTGTGGGTTGGCTGTGGACGAAGACCCCGCGGTCGCGAAATCTCGGGGATAAGTGGGATTGCGTCAGTCATTCCTGTCAGCCTATCCTCTGGTTGTCCCGAAGGGGCAGCGAATACCGGTTCAGGTGATTGCATCAAGCGTTCCGGTACCGTTTCGGTGGCTTCGGCCGCCGGTGCGGACGCAGTTCCTTCGGGGCGTTTTCATGTCTTCACGTGATCTCCACCCTCGCGACATCGACATCGTCGAGCGAGCGCAGGAGATCGATCCGGGCAAAGCCCTCAGCTGCGAGCATCGGCATCGAGTCCGCCAGCCAGCGATGCTGTCGCCGGATGGCTGCCGCCGGCAGCCGATTCGCCAGGCGCAGCTCGTTGCGCTCCAGGCAGATGGCGAGCGGCAGGTCCAAGACAATCGCGATCGCCGGCCTGCCGTGGCGGCGGGCGGCATCGAGGAGGAGCCTGCGAGCCCAACGCTGAACGTTCGTGGCATCCACGACGCTGAGCCGGCCGCGCGCCAGGCGCATCCGAAGGGCGATCCGAAGGAGCTCGAACGCATCCTCGGTGGCGGATTGATCCGACTGGTCCCCGGCGATGAGGCCTCGCAGGGCATCCGACGACAGGACGTCGTTCGGGCCGAAGTGGCGGGCGGCGAAGGTCGATTTTCCGGAGCCCGAAGCGCCCATCAGCACCACCAGCGCGTCGGCCGGAACACCCAGGGGCGAAGGTGGCGGCTGCATTGCCGTCAACCGGGGGTCAGCCGGGTCAGCCCTCGTTGGCGATGCACTCCGCGCAGAGCTCGGAGTCGGGGATCGGCGGCACGGGGGACCCGGTGGCGCGGGGTAGGGTGCGGCCGCAGACCGTCAGCTCAGGATCACGCATCAAGTGGACCTTGGAGAAGTGGCGATCCGGCAGACGCCAGGTGACGTAACGGCGGGTGGGCATCGTCTTCATGTCAGCCGGTGAAGTATGCCGTAAATCGGTCTCGAGCACAACCCGGCGCTCCTGAATCTGGCAGCATGACGCGCGGCATGGCAAGCGCGAGGCGGATCGGCGTTCTCACCGGCGGCGGCGACGTCCCGGGCCTCAACTCGGTGATCAAGAGCGTCGTCTATCGGTCCACCGAGCTCGGCTACGAAGTGCTGGGCATCCGACGCGGATGGCAGGGCCTGACCCATCTCCCAGCGGGTGCAGAGCCCGACGGAGGCTTCATCTGGCCGCTCGATCGGCGCAACACGCGCGCCATCGACCGGACCGGTGGGACGGTCCTGCACACCTCGCGCACGAACCCCGCGCGCATGCCGCGAGCCGCGGTGCCTGACGCCATCGCTCAGGACCGCCTTGCCAGCCTCCAGACCGATGAGGACGTCTATGACCTCACCCCGGTCGTGCTCGAGAACCTCGAGCGGCTGCGGATCGAGTCGCTGGTTGCGATTGGCGGCGACGACACCCTCGGCTACGCACAGCGCCTGGGCAGCGAGGGGGTCCCGCTGGTCGCGATCCCGAAGACGATGGATAACGACGTGCAGGGAACCGAGTACTGCATCGGCTTTTCGACCGCCGTCACACGTGCGAAGGAGCTGATCAATCGGCAGCGAACCACGCTCGGCTCGCACGAGCGGATCGGCGTCTTTCGGATCTTCGGCCGGAACTCTGGCTACACCGCCTGGTATTCGGCCTACGTCACCAGCGCGCGCTGCGTGATACCGGAGGCGCCCTTCGACCTCGAGTCGCTCGCAGGGCTCCTCGCCGACGACCGGCGCCTGAATCCTTCTGGGTACGCCTTCGTGATCGCAAGCGAGGGAGCGATCTGGACCGGTGGGCGCCTCGACGAGGTGGGTGAGCCGGACGCCTACGGCCACCGCCACAAGGCCGATGTCGGCTACGCGCTCGCCCTCGAGCTGCGCGGCCGGACGGGGATCGAGACGGTGCACAGCGACCTGACGTACGACCTGCGCTCGGGTGAGCCCGACGCGCTCGACCAGATGGTCGCGATCACCTTCGCCAATGTCGCCATGGACCTCCTGGCGTCGGGGGTTACCGGCCGGATGGCCGCCATCCGCGAGGGGAAGTACGCTCATTCGCCCCTCCCCGATGCCTCGCTCGGGCCACGGCAGCTCGACGTTGCGACGATGTACAACGCCGAGCGTTTCCGGCCGCGTTACGAGGCGCGCCTCGGCTCTCCACTCCTCCTCGGCCGCTCGGTGGGAGAGTGACGCACCGCTCGGATCCGGGCGATCGCTCTGTCTGGGCCCCATCGCAGCGCCTGCTGACGGTCGGCCTCGTGGGTCTCGTCACCGCGGTCGCGTTCGAGGGGATGGCGGTTCCCACCATCCTGCCGGCGATGGTCGCCGAGCTCGGGCAGCTCGAGCTCTACGGATGGGCTTTCAGCGCATTCTGGCTGACGAACATCATCGGCATCACCCTCGGCGGCGGCGACGCGGATCGGCACGGACCCGGCCGCGCCTTCGCGGTCGGCGTGGCGCTGTTCGCCGGCGGCCTCCTGATCTCCGGCATGGCCGGCAGCATGCCCACCGTGATCCTGGGGCGCGCGGTGCAGGGCTTCGGCTCGGGCGCGCTTGGCGCCGTGGTGTACGTGGTCATCGCGCGCGGCTACGGGCCGGCGGCCATGCCGCGGATGATCGCCTTCCTGTCGAGCGCCTGGGTGGTGCCCGGCCTCGTCGGTCCGGCCGTCGCCGGCCTCGTGGCGGAACAGCTCTCCTGGCGCTGGGTCTTCGCCGGGCTGGTGCCGGTGGTGCTGCTCATGGGCCTGGGCGTGCTGCGACCGATCGCGGCCCTGGGGCGCTCCAGCGAGGCCTCGGCGGCCGGGCCCGAACGGTCCGGTCCCGAGCCGTCCGGTCGAGGCCGGCGCGCCATCGAGGCGCTCCGGTTGGCGCTCGGCAGCACCGTAATGCTCGCCGGGCTGAGCGCGCGCGAGCCGATCGTGGCCGCACCGCTGCTGCTCGTCGGGGCGTGGCTCTCGATCTGGTCGCTGCGCCGGCTCCTTCCACTCGGCAGCCTCGTGGCCCGTCCGGGCCGGCCGGCGGTCGTCGCGCTCATGTTCCTGGTCGCCTTCGCCTTCTTCGGGACCGAGGCCTTCGTGCCGCTGGCGGTGACCACCGTGCGTGGTGCCTCGACGGTGATCGGCGGGCTGGCCCTGAGCGCGGCCGCCGTGACCTGGGGGCTCGGCTCGTGGCTGCCCGCCCACCTGGGTGGCCGGAGCGTTCGGCGGCAGCTGGTGGGCGGTGGCGCGGGCCTGGTGGCGGTCGGTATCTCCCTGACCGCCCTGGTGCTGCTTCCCGGACTTCCGATCGCGATGGCGGCGATTGGTTGGGCGGTCGCCGGGCTGGGGATGGGGCTCGCCTACTCCACCCTCTCGATCCTCGTGCTGGAGACCGCGGAGCCTGGCCAGGAAGGCGCCTCGTCGTCCGCGCTGCAACTGATGTTCACCCTCGGGACAGCGCTCGGAGCAGGGAGCGGCGGCGCGCTGGTGGCGCTCTCGGAGGCGGGAGTCGTCTCGCTGTCGACCGCCATCGCGCTAGCCGATGGGCTGATGGTTGCCGCAGCCCTGCTGGTCGTCGCGCTCGCCCGTCGCGTGCCTGCGCAGGCGCCGCGACCGGCGGCAGCGCGCCGGGACCGCCATGTCGCCTCGCCTGCCGGAGCGGTCGGCCTCGCGGAGGAGTCCTAGCGCGACGCAGGGTTGTCACGAGCGGTCGCTAGCATTGCCGCATGACGGGTCCCGCAGGGCGCAGGCGTCTCCTCTCGATCGACGGCGGTGGCGTGCGCGGCATCATTCCGGCGGCGGCGATCGCCGCGCTCGAGCGCACCACGGGCCGCCCCGCTCGCGAGCTCTTCGACTTCATGGCCGGCACCTCCGCCGGCGCCGTCATCGTCGCCGCGCTCGCGGCCGGGATCCCGGCGGAGCGCATCGTGACGCTCTACAGCGAGCGGTCCGCGGCCGTGCTGCGGCGGCGCCCTTGGAACCTTGCCGCGAGGATCCTCACCGGCTCGATGTACGAGATCGGCGAGCTTCATCGGCTGATCCGAGAGGAGCTGGGTTCCGAGGCAGGGGATTGGACCCTGAACGACGCACCACTCGATCTGCTCATCACCGCCAAGCGGCTCGCGGACGGCATGCCGTGGTACTTCGTGCGCGACAACCCTGCCAACTCCTGCCGCGCCGGCGGCTATCGGGTAGCTGACGCGGTGACCGGCTCTGCGGCGGCGCCCACCTACTTCCAGCCCTGGCTGGTGGACGGCATCGGCCTGCTGGTTGACGGCGGGACGGGCGTTGCAGGGAATCCGGTCTACCAGGCCTGCGTCGAAGCCTTCCGCTACAGCGACGCGTACGACCCGGCTTCCACCGTGGTCGTCTCGCTCGGGACCGGACGCTTTCTCCGCCGCGCGCGTCCGACCTGGATCTGGCCCTGGCTCGAGTGGCTGCTGAACGAGCTTCTCCGGTCGCCCGCGGAGCAGCAGACGGAGCTCGTGCACCGGCACTACCCGGAGGCGGCTTTCTACCGCCTCGATGTGCAGCTCGCGTCCGACATCGGGCTCGATGCGGTGGATCGAGTCGACGAGCTGCGCGAGATGGGCGCCGCCTTCGCCGGGACGATCGACTGGCCGGCCATCCTTGCGGGCACCGACCGCGACTTCCTGGTTACCGATGCCTCGACCCTGAGCCGCGAGTACTGCCGCGTCGTGTCGGTCGGATAGGCTGGCGCCATGTCCCGACCGAAGCTCCGGTACAGCGACGAGCTCCCCGCGCACGCGGACCTGGTCGTCGTCGGCGGCGGGATCGTCGGCTCCGCGACGGCCTTCTTCGCGTCGCGCGCAGGGCTCGACGTGGTCGTGCTGGAGCGCCGTCCGGCCCTGGCGACGCTGACCACGCCGGTCAGCACGGGGGCCTTCCGGCTGCAATTCGACAACGCCGAGGAGATCGCGCTGGTTCGGGAGGGGATCGACCTCTTCGATCACTTCTCCGAGCGGACCGGCCTCGACGACTGGGATATCGGCCTGCGGCACGGCGGCTACCTGTTCTGCTCGCTGACCGATGCCACGCTCGAGCGCTCGCGGCGCCTGGTCGGGCGGCAACGGGAATGGGGCCTCACCGACGTCGAGCTGCTCTCCGGCGACGAGGCGCGTCAGCGCTGGCCGTGGCTCTCGCCGGCGGTGCTCGGCGCGCGATATCGGGCGGGCGACGGCTGGTTGGACCCGAAGCGGCTGGCGATCGGGTATGCGCGCGCCGCGAACGCCACGATCTGCACCGGGACGGAGGTCGTCGGCTTCCGCCTGACCGATGACGGCTCGCGCGTCCACGGCGTGCAGACCACGCGAGGCCCGATCTCGGCCGGCGCGGTGGTGATCGCCGCAGGGCCATTCACCGCGCAGCTCGCCGCGCTCGCGGGCGTGCGGCTCGAGATGAGCGCAACTCCACGTCAGAAGATGGTGATCCCCGATCTGCCGGCGATTCCCGAAGACGCACCGATGACCATCGAGGAGGAGACCGCGGCCCATTGGCGCCCGGCGTTGCGGGGCTGCCTGGCGCTGTGGACCGATGCCGCAACGCCTCCGGCGGAGCCGTCCGACGCGCCATCCATCGATCCGGGCTGGGCCTTCGGGCTGCTCGAGCCTTCATCGGACCATGCCCTGGCTCGCGTGGCTCCCTTCTGGGCGGAGGTGTGGCGGGAGGGATCGGTCTCGTGGTACCTGCAGGCCGGCCAGTACGAGATGACCCCGGACCGGCGCCCCTACCTGGGAGCGGCCGGACCCGGCGGGCTCTACATCAACGGTGGCTACTCCGGCCACGGGATCATGGCGTCAGCGGCGGGCAGCCGGCTGGTCGTCGACCTGCTCACCGGCCGCGGGGAGGTCGGCGCCAATCCATTCCGGCCCGATCGAGCGATGACCACGCGAGAGCACGACATCCTGTAGCGCTAGCGGTAGACCCCGTTGTGGCCAAGGCTCATGCGGCCGGGTTGCGGGAAGTAGGTCAGCCCGTGGGGCCCGTTGCCGACGCCGATCTGCGCGATCACGCCGCCAGTGGCGGTGTCGATGACGGAGACCGTGGCGCCGGATCGATTCGAGGTCCACAGCTGCTTGCCGTCAGGCGAGACCTGCAGCATGTCGGGGCTGCCGCCGACGCTCCAGGCCTTGACCACCTTGCGTGAGGCGAAGTCGATGACCGAGATCGTCCCGTCGAGCCGGTTGCTGACATACAGCGACCGGGTGTCGCGGCTTACCACCATTCCGTGCGCTCCCTGGCCGGTGGCCAGAAAGCCGACCTCGGTCATGCTGACCGGATCGATGATCGAGACGCCGGCTCGGCCCTGGTTGGCGACGTAGAAGACCATCCCGTCGGGTGACAGCTTGACGTCGATCGGCAGGCCGCCAACGTCGAGGTCCGCGACCAGCTGCATGCTCACCACGTCGACCTTCACGAGGTGTCCCTCGTACTCGCAGCTGGCGAGCAGGTAGCGGCCACCGGCAGAGAAATCGGCGTGGTCGATGCCCGGGTACGGGACGGCGACGCTGCTCAGCAGGGTCCAGGTCGCCGCGTCATAGAAGTCGATCCGGTTCAGCGGCTCGGCCATGACCAGCGCCTTCTTCCCGTCAGGGGTGAAGTACAGGTTGTACGGCCTCGGCACCCCGATGCCGCTGGAGACGGTGCTCGACGCCGGGTCGATCACGCTCAACAGGTTCGAGTCCATGTTGTCGACGTAGAGCGCCGACATGTCGTGCGCCGGCGTGATGTGCTGCGGGAGCTGGCCAACCGGGAAGGTGGCCAGCACGCCGAAGGTCTTCGGATCGATGACGGTGACGGTCGCCGAGCCCTCGTTCGGCACGTAGACGCGCGGCGCCAGCTTGCGCAGCGCCGTTGCGATCTCGCCCGTCGTCGCCTGCCAGACGTTGAACGCGAGCGAGGCCTTGCTCTTGCCGTCGATGAGCTGGGGCGCGTCCGGCGGCCCCTCGATCGCCCAGCCGTCGAGGGTCCCCACCGTGACGTGCCACCAGGTCTGGGCATCGCGCCGCTTCGGCGGACCCACGACCGAGAGGAGCTCGCCCTTCAAGACCGTGCCGACGGCAGGCGCCTTGGGTTCTGCCTCCGCGCGGAGCTCGACCGTATCGGCCGCCACGCGCAGCAGTGTCACGTCGGTTGGGGCGGGTGTCGGCGCCAGAGTTGCCGTTGGCGAGCCGGTCGGCGACACCGTTGATGCGGGGGATGCGGAGAGCAGCGGGGCCGATGTGACGCTCGGCGAAGCGCCGCAGCCGATCAGCAGCGTCCCCAGCAGGACCGCCGCCGCGCGTCTGATCGGCATCTTGGCCGCATTGTCACCGACTCAGGGTCTGCGGCGCCGCGGTTCAGTGCTGAAGCCCGTCGTATGCGGTGAGCCCCATTCGATGCGCCAGCGCGGCCGCCTCGGTTCGACTCTTCGCGCCGAGCTTCATCATGATGTTCGAGACGTGGACGTATTTGCCTCGATTGGCCGCTCAGCGCGGGAGATTGATACTGTCGTGGGCAAGAGCGCGAGGATCACCGAATGAAATTCGGTCTGCAGATCAACAGCTTCACGTGGCCCGGCGGAGCCGGGAAGATCGGCCCGACCCTGGCGAGGGTCGCCCGAACGGCCGATGATGCTGGGTTCGACTCGATCTGGGTGATGGACCACTTCTGGCAGATCCGCGGCCTGGGCCCTCCGGAGGCGCCGATGCTCGAGGGGCAGACCGCGCTGGGCTTCATCGCGGCCAATACCGAGCGGGCACGGCTTGGCCTGCTGGTCGGCGGGATCCACTACCGTCTGCCGGGGCTCTGGGTGAAGGCCACCACCACGCTCGACGTGCTCTCCGGCGGCCGGGCGTGGCTGGGCCTGGGCGCCGCCTGGAACGAGCGGGAGTCGCGCGGGCTCGGCTTTCCCTTCCCACCACTGCGCGATCGCTTCGAGATGCTCGAGGAGACGCTGCAGATCGCACACGCCATGTGGTCGGGGGGAACCGGCAGCGGCGAGGCCTTCGCCGAGAAGCAGTTCAACGCCAAGCGGCTCCTCAACTCGCCCCAGGCGATCAGCCGCCCGCGCGTGCCGATCATGATCGGCGGCGGCGGCGAGCGAAAGACGCTCCGCCTCGTGGCCCAGTACGCCGATGCCTGCAATATCTTCGGGCGCCCGGGGCTGCTGGAGCAGAAGCTGCCGATCCTGCGCGAGCACTGCGAGGCCGTCGGCCGGCCGTACGACGAGATCGAGAAGAGCACGCTCACCTCGGTCGACCTAGATGCCGAGACCCCGACCCAGATCGTGGAGCGCTTCGGCACACTCGCCGGGGCGGGCGCCCAGCACATCATCTTCAGCGTGCGCGGCGTCAGCGACACCAGCAAGCTGGAGCGGATCGCTGCCGAGGTGTTTCCCCAGCTTCAGTAGCGGCCGCTACCATGGCCGCTCGCATCGGCGCACTCCCTGAAGAGGAGCTTTCTTGTCGCAGCAACGCTTCGTCACGAGCATCGCCAGCCAGGCGGAGGACTTCCCCGGCTGGTACAACGACGTGGTCCGCAAGGCCGAGCTGGCGGATTACTCCCCGGTGCGCGGCTGCATGATCATCCGGCCGTATGGCTACGCCATCTGGGAGTCGATGCGCGACGAGCTCGACCGTCACATCAAGGCGACCGGGCACAGCAACGTCTACTTTCCGCTCTTCGTGCCTCGCTCGCTCCTCGAGAAGGAAGCTCAGCACGTCGAGGGCTTCGACCCCCAGGTCGCGTGGGTCACGCACGCCGGCGGCGAGCCGCTCGCCGAGTGGCTCGCCATCCGTCCCACCAGCGAGGCCCTGATCGCCGAGGTCGTCAAGGACTGGATCCAGTCCTACCGCGACCTGCCCCTCCTCATGAACCTCTGGAACAACGTGGTTCGCTGGGAGCTGCGGACGCGGCTCTTTCTGCGAACCGCGGAGTTCCTCTGGCAGGAGGCGCATACGTTCCACGCCACCGAGGAGGAGGCGGCCGGGGAGGTCGCCACCGGCCTGGAGTGCTATCGCACGGTCGCCGAGGAGTGGCTGGCGATCCCCGTCATCAAGGGGCGCAAGAGCGAGAACGAGAAGTTTCCCGGCGCTGTCTACAGCCACTCGATCGAGGCGATGATGCGGGACGGCAAGGCATTGCAGGCCGGCACCAGCCACATGCTCGGCCAGAACTTCGCGCGCTCTGCAGGGATCGAGTTCCTCGATCGCGAGAACCAGCTCCAGGCGCCCTACGGCACCTCGTGGGGCTTCTCGACCCGCATGGTCGGGGCCGTGATCATGGCGCACGGCGACGAGTCCGGCCTCGTCCTCCCGCCCCGCCTGGCGCCGGTGCAGGTTGTGGTGGTCCCGATCTTCCGCAGCGACGAGGATCGGGCCGCCGTGGAGGGAGCTGTCGATCGCCTGACCAGTGAGCTCGCCGCGACCGAGGCGGGGCGCGCGGTCCGCGTCAAGGTCGACTGGCGCGAGGAGTCGCCGGGCTTCAAGTACAGCCACTGGGAGCTGCGTGGCGTGCCCTTCCGGATCGAGATCGGGCCGCGTGACGTGGCGGCCGGGCAGGCCGTGCTCGTGCGCCGGGTGGACCGGGCCAAGGAGATCCTGCCGATCTCGACCATCGTCGAAGAGCTGCCGTCCCGCCTCGCCGCCTACCAGGATCACCTCTTCCAGCGCGCGCTCGAGTTCCGCGCAGCCAACAGCCATGAGGTCGACGGCTACGAGGAGTTCAAGGCCGTCCTGGAGGAGCGGGGCGGGTTCCTGTGGGCCCATTGGTGCGGCGATGACGCTTGCGAGAAGCAGATCGCAGCCGAGACCGGAGCCACGCTACGGGTCATCCCGTTCGATGGACCGGCCGATTCGGGGACCTGCCTGATCGACGGCCGCCCGTCGGAGCGCCGCGTCGTCTTCGCCCGGGCCTACTGAGCTCCGGCGTTCTGCGCCGGTCGGCCGCCCGGCGGGGGCACGGGCTCCGGTCTCACGCCGACAAGGTGCTCGCTGCCGCGGAGCGCGCGGACCGGCA
>Ga0307310_10000673_pt1 | contig 11844 bp, 8 predicted proteins | sample ER_DNA_197_FD_194502 | JGI IMG/M metagenome (GOLD analysis project Ga0307310, IMG submission 194502) | Bulk soil microbial communities from the East River watershed near Crested Butte, Colorado, United States - ER_DNA_197 | ecosystem: Environmental > Terrestrial > Soil > Floodplain | place: USA...
GAGGTGAGCGGCAACCACGAGCTGATCGACGAGGCCACGTTCCGGTATCCCGGCCCCAAGCCGCAGAGCCGAGAGGCGGCGATCCTGATGCTCGCCGACGGGGTGGAGGCATCGGTCCGGTCGCTCGACGAGAAGGACGAGCGCTCGATTCGCGAGATGGTCGATCGTATCGTCGAGGCACGACTGGAGGATGGCCAGCTCGATGATGCCGAGCTGACGCTGAAGAACATCGCGCAGATCAAGGAAGCGTTCGTCCAGCAGCTGCTCGGCATGTACCACCAGCGGATCAAGTATCCCGACAACGTCGTGCCGCTGGAGCGCCGCGAGCAGGCCTGACGTATTGAGTCGCGCCGCCGGGTCGCCTACGATGGCCGGGCCATGGGCTGTACGGTCACGATCCACGACCGGCTGGGGCACGAGCGCCTTGAGCCGGCGCTCGAGCCACTCTCCATCGGCGACGCCTTCGGGCTGCTCGAGTCAGCGGTCGGTGAGACCGCCCGCGTTGTCGGGCTCTCCGAATGCGAGGTCGAGCTGACCCTCTGCGGCGACGCAGAGATGGAGCGCCTGAACTTCGACCACATGGGCGAGCGCGGCCCCACCGACGTGCTCTCGTTCCCGCTCCACGAATGGTCGGTCGACGGCCTGCGCTCTTACCTGTCCGACGACGACGGCGTCTCCCCACCGGGACCGATGATGCTCGGTGACCTTGTGATCGACGTCGACCAGGCCGTGCGCCAGGCCGCCGAAGGGGCGTTGAGCCCGCTCGAGGAGCTGGTCCTGCTCGCGATTCACGGCACGCTGCACCTGCTCGGGCACGACCACGCGGAGCTGGAGGAAGAGGCGGCCATGCGGCACGGGGAGCATTCGGTGCTGAGCACGCTGCACCGCAAGCACCACGAGATCGATTGGCAGCCCGGCTCCCTCTTCGATCGCGCCGGCCATGCGGTGATGACCGGCAGCTAGGCGGCATCTCCCAGCAGCCGCTCGACGATCACGACGTCCCGCCACTCGCCGTCGAGCCGGGCATGGCGGCGATAGACGCCCACCTCGCGGAAGCCGAGGCCGCGCAGCAGCTCGCGGCTGGCGCGGTTCTCGACGAAGACACGCGAGAGCAGCTTCCACAGGCCGGCTTCCGCCGCGGACGCCAGCAGCGACCGCATCGCCAGGCGGCCGGCTCCCCGGCGACGCGCTGTGCGATCGACGTAGACCGCGAACTCGGCCACACCCGCATAGCACTCGCGGCCGGGTCGGTATGGGAAGGAGGCGGCGAAACCGATCACCTGGTCGCCTTCCTCCACGACGATCACCGGGTGGCGCACGTCCAGCCAGGCGAGGATCTCATCGTTGGCGCGCGGCCTCGTCTCGAAGGTGGCCGTCCGCTCACCGATTCCCTGGTTGTAGATCTCGGCGATGGCCGCAGCATCGTCCCGCGCGGCCGGGCGCGGCGTCACTCGGGGATGAGGTGGGCGATCTGCGCCAGGTGGTTGCCGTCCTCCCCGGCGATGTGCGCAGCCTGCTGCTGCACGGTCATCTGCCCGTCCTCCTCGTGCCGGCCGGTGCGCCGCCATCCGGCGTCGTCAAGGGTCTCGAGCGCCGCGAGATGGTCCGCCCGCAGGCGCTCGAATCGGTCGAGCGAGGGTCCCGGCTCGAGCTCGAGGTAGCGATGCTCTTCCGCCAGACGGTTCGGGTCGTAGGCCGGGAGAAAGGGTTCCTCCTCGGCGAGCATGCGCTGCAGCCGTCCCACGGCACGCTCCTCGGTGTCGCCCAGGTGGCCCACGACCTCGATGATCGCCCATTCGCCGGCTGCCGGACGGCGGCGGAGGGCGGTCACATCGAGGCCGCGGATCAGCTTGCGGAGGATGACCGGCCCGGCGCGCAGGGTCTTCAGGAGCTCCTGTCGTTCACTCAGCATGTGGTAGCGAGTCGCTCGGTGCCGCGATCCAGGCGACCAGGAGCGCGGCGAAGATCAGCAGGGCGGCGATGACCATCGGTCTGACGAACCTCCTTGGCTAGAGCTGGTAGGCAATTTCGCCGTGCTGGGCCATGTCGAGCCCGGCCTCCTCGGCCGCGCTCGGGACCCGGATCCGCACGGCGGCGTTGACGACGAGCAGGATCAATGCGGTCGCCGCGGCCGAGTAGACCGCCACGGCAACCACCGCCAGCGCCTGGATGGCGAGCTGCCCGAGATTCCCGGCCAGCGCACCGTCGTGGCCCGCGGCGTTCACGGCGACCGAGGCGAAGACGCCGGTTGCCAGCGCCCCGAACGCGCCACCCACGCCGTGGACCGCGAAGACGTCGAGCGCATCGTCGACGCGGGAGCGAATACGCAGCTGCGCGGCGCCGTAGCAGACGACCGCAACGCCACCGCCGATCAGGATCGCTCCGGCCGGCGAGACATATCCGGCGGCGGGGGTGATTGCCACCAGGCCGGCCACGGCTCCGAGGGCCGCCCCCAGCACCGAGGGCGAGCCCTTGTGCAGCCACGAGATCGTGACCCAAGTCAGCGCGGCCATTGCGGCGGCGGTGTTCGTGGTCACGAGGGCGAGGGCCGCAATCCCGTTCGCGGCCAGCGCGGACCCCGCGTTGAACCCGAACCAGCCGAACCAGAGGAGCCCGGCGCCGAGGACGGTCATGGTGACGTCATGCGGCTCCGTCTCGCGGATGACGCCGATGCGGCGGCCGACCATCAGCGCGGCCACGAGCGCCGAGATGCCGCTCGACAGGTGGACGACCGTGCCGCCGGCGAAGTCGAGGACGCCAAGGCCATAGAGCCAGCCGTCCGGCGACCAGACCCAGTGGGCGATCGGCGCGTACACCAGGGTCGACCAGGCAACGCTGAACAGCACGAATGCCTTGAAGCGCTTGCGCTCGGCGAAGGCCCCGGTGATGAGCGCGGGCGTGATGATCGCGAACATCATCTGAAAGGCCATGAAGGCGTAGTGGGGGATCGTTGGCGCGTAGATCGGGCTCGGTGCTGCGGTGACCCCTTCGAGGCCGATCCAGTCGAGCCCCCCGATGATTCCCAGCCCCGTATCGGGCCCGAACGCCAGCGAGTAGCCCCACAGCACCCAGGTGACGCTGATCAGGGCCAGGATGAAGAGGCTGTGCATGATCGTGGAGAGCACGTTCTTGCGACGAACCAGCCCGCCGTAGAAGAAGGCGAGGCCCGGCGTCATCAGCATCACGAGCGCGGTGGCGACAAGCATCCAGGCGGTGTCGCCGGCGTTGATCTCGGGCATCGATCCCCTCAGCGGCTGCGTTGTGCGATCAGCCTATGGACCGACCCGTCTCGAGTGCGAGGGGTTCGAGGCTCCTGGCGCACGCGAACGTTTGTGCATAGTGCACAATGCTGCGGCTCACTCGCTTCGCGCCTGCCTCAGCTGGCCACAGCCCGCGAAGCGCTCACCTCGGTCGGGACGGCAGGCGCTCCGCCGAGCATGAGGTCGGCGACCAGGCGCGCAGAGGCAGGCCCGGTGGAGATCCCCCACGGCCCGTGGCCGGCGCACACGAAGAGCCCATCGACTCCCGCCACGGGACCGATGAACGGACGGCCATCGATCGACTGCGGTCGCGCGCAGATCCGCCGTTCGAGGATCTCTGCGGACCGTATTCCCGGAAGGTATGCCTCGGCCCGTTCGAGGAGCAACGCAGAGACAGGTGCGGGCTCCGGCTCCACCGGCAGGAAGGTCGAGCCCAGGCTGCTCGCCCCCTCGGCGCTGGCGAGGCTGAACAGGGACGGCGGGTCATCGTCGACCGAGGTCGCTGCGCGCGCCGTCGCGGCGGCCGGGCGGTTGACGGCATCGACCTCGTCCTCCTCGACGACGTGGCGCGGCGGGTCCGCAAGCCGCAGCTGAAGCGTCACGCCCCAGGTCGGCCGGATCGGATCCCAGGCGCCGGTCGGGTCGACGAGCTGCGGGCTCCATGGCCCCGCGGCCACGAGCACAACATCGGCCGCGTGCCGCGAGCCATCCTCGAGCTCGACGCCGAGCACACGGTCGCCCGCCAGCCGGGGCCTTGCGACCAGGCCGATCCTCAGATCGGCGCCCCGTCGCAGGGCGAGGGACGCAAAGGCTGCCGTGGCAGAGGCCGGCGGGACCGGGTAGGCGGTCTCCAGGCGGCATGCCGCGAGGCCGGGGGCGAGGACCGGCTCGAGTGCCCTGGCGTCTTCGACGAAGGTCGGCTGCAGCTCGGGAAGCGCGATCGCCATGCGCTGCGCCTGGCGTCGGACGGCATCGGCGTCGGGGTTGAGCAGCAGCAGGCCGACCGGCGCGCCGGGCAGCGAGAAGCCCACGCCATCGGCGGAGAGAGATCGGTACAGGTCGAGCGACTCGTGGTGGAGGCCCGCCAGCCCCGGATCGAATGGATGCTGGATGGCGCCCAGGTTGCGTCCGGAGGCGCCTGCTCCGATCGCCGCTCGCTCGAAGAGGCTGACCGATGCGCCTCGCTCCGCGAGATAGGCGGCGGCCGCGCAGCCGACGATCCCGCCGCCGATGACGGCGACCCGAATCCGGCCTCGGCTCAACGCCTGCGGAACGCCACCAGGCCGACGATGATCGCGACGACGATGACGATGACGACGAGGAAGGGGATGGCGAGGCTCACGGTGGTCACTGGCTGCCCTCGATTGTGCCGTTCGATTGTCGCACCGCCGGGCGCTGCGGCTACCATCGCAGGCGGATGAAGGTGATCTCCGGCCTGGGCAACCCGGGCGAGCGCTATCGGCTCACGCGCCACAACGTGGGCTTCCGGGTCGTCGACCTCCTTGCCGACCGATGGGGTCTGACCGGCAAGGGCAGCGTCCGCGACGGCGCAGCGCGCCTCGAGGCTGTACGCCCGGACGCACGCGTCCTCCTCGTCAAGCCCGTGCGTTACATGAACGGGTCCGGCCCACCGCTCAAGGCCGCCATGCGACAGACCGATGCCGACCCGGCAGTCGATCTCCTCGTGATCGCCGACGACGTCGACCTGCCGCTCGGACGGATCCGCCTGCGCCGATCGGGATCGGCCGGCGGCCACAACGGCCTGCGGGACATCATCAGCACCCTCGGGTCGAACGAGTTCGCGCGGCTGCGGGTCGGGATCGGCAGGGGAGGAGAGACGGTCGACCACGTCCTCGCCACGTTCAAGCCGGACGAGCGCGAGCTCGCCGACGTGGCGATCGCCTCCGCCGCCGATGCGGCGGAGCTCTGGCTGCGCGAGGGCATCGACGAGGCGATGGACGCGTTCAACGGGACCGACCTGGCCGAGGAACCGGAGTGAGCCTGGCCGCAGCCGAGGCGCCGGCCCGGCGCGGGAGCGGAGCTGGCAGGACGGCCATCGTCACCGCGGAGCTGATCGAGTCGCTTGCCAGCGGCCCGGTGCGCGTGCCGGCGGCCGCGCGTCCCGCGTACCTGGCTGCCCGGCGCCTCAGCCTTCCCGCGGCAACCCCGCTCCTCGTCGTCGCGCGCAATGACGACGAGGCTCACCGCCTGGCCGACGATCTCGCGGCCTGGCTGCACGGCACGACCATCCGCGTCCTGCCCGAGCGTGCAGCGCTGCCGCTCGAGCGCGCTCTGCCGGAGCACGATGAGTCGGCCGAGCGGCTCGACGTGCTGGGGCTGCTGGGCGCCGGTCAGCGCGACCTGGTCGTCATCGCGCCGCTGCTGGCGCTCGCCCAGCGCAGCCTCTCTCCGGGCCAGCTGCGCGCGGCGCGCGTCTCGCTGCGCGTCGGGGAGCGGATCGCGCAGCGCGCCCTGCTCACCGCGCTGGTCGCCGGCGGGTACGAGGCCAGCGTCGAGGTGAGCGGGGTCGGGGAGTTCGCGAGCCGCGGCGGGATCATCGACGCGTGGCCTCCGGGAAGCAGCGAGCCGGTGCGCGTCGACCTCTTCGGCGACGTGCTGGAGTCGATCCGCTCGTTCGACCCGATGACGCAGGCGAGCCGGCGACGCCTCGAGCGAGTCGAGCTGCTCCCCGCCAGCGAGTTCCTCGGCGTCGCCCAGCTGCAGGCGCCCGCGGAGATGACCGACCTGCTGCGCGAGGACGTCGCCAGGCTCGAGCAGGGTGAGCTGGCCGAGGCGGCCGAGACGTGGGCCGCCCTCCTCACCGCCGGACCGGCCGCGGAGCATCTGCCCGATGGGGCTCACCTGGCGCTCAGCGACGGGGGCGAGCTCCGCGCCATTGCCGGTGAGCTCGACGCGCAGGCAGCCACACGGCGCCGCGGCCTCGCGGAGTCCGGCGAGCTTCCGGCGGACTGGCCGCTGCCCTACGACGCGTCGGCGACGCTCACCTGGCTCGAGGCCCGCGCGCACGAGTCGCTCGAGGAGCAGGCAGAACGCGACGCCGGCTATGCGCCGGCACCGCTGCTCGCCGGGCGGGCGGATCGGCTCGGCAGCTGGCTGCTGCAGCTGGCGAACAACCGTCGGGTGATCGTGACCACGGACCAGGCGAGCCGGGTCGGCGAGCTGCTCGAGGAGGCGGGTCGGTCGAGCGGGCCCAGCGCGGAGCTGCGGGAGATGCCGGCGACGGGAGGCATCGGCCTGGTGCACGGCTCACTCTCGTTCGGGTTCACGCGCGAGGACCTCGTGGTGCTGAGCGACCGCGAGCTCTTCGGGGCGACGCGCGTACGGCGCCTGGCCTCCAGCAAGGGCGTCGTGACGCGCGACCTGATCGGGAAGCTGACGGTGGGAGACCCGGTAGTCCACATCGACCACGGGATCGCCCGTTACGTCGGCATGACCCAGCGCGAGTTCGGAGGCTCCGTGCGGGAGTACCTGCAGCTCGACTTCGCCGGCACCGACAAGATCTTCCTGCCCGCCGAGCAGATCGGCCGCATCACCCGCTACAGCGGCGGACCGTCGCCGGCGCTCAGCAAGCTGGGCGGGACCGATTGGGAGCGGACGAAGCGCCGGGTACGACGGGCGGTCGACGACCTCGCACGCGAGCTGCTGGAGATCTACGCCGCGCGCGAGGCGGCGCCCGGCTTCGCCTTCGGTCCGGACACGACCTGGCAGCGCGAGCTGGAGGAGGCGTTCCCCTGGACCGAGACCCCGGACCAGGCCCGCACCATCGAGGAGGTCAAGGCCGACATGCTCCGTCGCCGGCCGATGGACCGCCTCGTGTGCGGCGACGTCGGCTACGGCAAGACCGAGGTCGCCCTGCGCGCCGCCTTCAAGGCCGTGCAGGACGGGAAGCAGGTTGCGGTGCTGGTGCCGACCACCGTGCTGGCGCAGCAGCACCTCCACACCTTCGAGCGACGGCTCGCACCGTTCCCGGTCCGGGTCGAGATGCTCTCGCGCTTCGTCGCCCGCAAGCGGCAGCTGGAGACGGTGGCGGGCGTCGCCGACGGCACGGTCGACATCCTGATCGGGACGCATCGGATCCTGTCGAAGGACATCGCGTTCGCCGATCTCGGGCTGCTCGTGGTCGACGAGGAGCAACGCTTCGGGGTGGCGCACAAGGAGCGGATCAAGTCGATGCGCCGCGAGGTCGACGTGCTGACCCTCTCCGCCACGCCGATCCCGCGCACCCTGCACCTCTCACTGGTCGGGATTCGGGACCTCTCGGTGATCGAGACCCCGCCGGAGGCGCGGCTCCCGATCCAGACCCGGATCGCCGAGGACGACGAAGGCCTGGTCCGGGACGCGATCAACCGCGAGCTTGACCGTGGCGGGCAGGTCTTCTACGTGCACAACCGGGTCGAGACGATCGAGGGAGCCGCTGAGCGGGTGCGCCGCCTGGTGCCGCGCGCGCGAGTCGCGATCGGGCACGGGCAGATGGCGGAGGGAATGCTCGAGCGGGTGATGCTCGACTTCGACGCAGGGCAGTTCGACGTGCTGGTGTGCACGACGATCATCGAGTCGGGGCTCGACATCCCGAACACGAACACGATCGTCATCGGGCGTGCGGACACGTTCGGCCTTGCGCAGCTCTACCAGCTGCGCGGACGGGTGGGCCGATCCGACCGCCGGGCTTACGCGTACCTCCTCCATCGTCGCGGCACACCGTTGTCGCCGGTCGCCCGGAAGCGGCTGCACGCCATCTTCTCGGCCTCGGACCTGGGAGCCGGCTACCAGATCGCGCTCTCCGACCTCGAGATTCGCGGCGCCGGCAATATCCTCGGCGCGGAGCAGCACGGCTTCATGGCCGCGGTGGGCTTCGAGCTGTACACGCGGCTCCTGGCCGAGGCGGTGGAGCTGCGTCGCGGTCGGCGGCCGATCCCCGAGCCGGCGCCGGTCCGGCTCCAGCTGCCCGGATCGGCGTACCTGCCGAATGAGTATGTCGCCGACTCGGGCGCCAAGCTCGAGGTCTACCGCCGCTTTGCCGGGCTCCGCTCCGCCGCCGATGCCGATGCCCTGCGCACCGAGCTCGTGGACCGATTCGGGCCGGTCCCCGAGCCGGTCGAGGGGCTCTTCACCGCCGTCCGCGTCCGGCTGGCCGCGGAGGCCGCCGCGGTGCCAGACGTGCGCGTCGATGCCGGCCGCGTCACGTTCAAGTGGCCGCATTACGACCGCGCCGGCGTGGTCCGGACGCTGATGCTCGCCGGCTTCCGGCCGGTCGACTCATCCAACCAGCTGCGCGTTCCGGTGCCTGCGGGACGGGATCCGGTCGACACCGCCCTGCGCGCGCTCGCGGCGCTCGCTGCGCTCGCGTCATGAATGAAATTTGACGAGGGCAGGCCACCGACGCGCTCGGCGTATACTCGACCGGACTGATTGACTCGACCCGGGACGGGCGCACCCGTCCGGCGCCGACCACGTTACGTGCCGCGCGGTTTCACGCGGCTGACGAAGGAGGCGCGACCGTGAGCTCTCGTCCATCCCCGATCGACCCGACCCGGGCGCGAGCAACGTTGCGCGTCGGCGATCGCTCGTATGCCTACTACCGCCTCGATGCGGCAGGGGTGCCGGATATCGAGCGTCTTCCCTACACCGTCAAGGTCCTGCTCGAGAACATGCTGCGCGGGGCGGCGAGCAGCCCCGAGCTCGTGACCCCCCAGGATCTCGCCGCCCTCGCCGCGTGGGACCCGTCGCAGCCCGGCGAGTACGAGCTCCCGTTCATGCCCGCGCGCGTCATCCTGCAGGACTTCACCGGGGTCCCGTGCGTGGTCGACCTGGCTGCCATGCGCGACGCGGTGGCGACGCTCGGCGGGGACCCATCGCGGATCAACCCGCTCGTGCCGGCCGACCTCGTCATCGACCACAGCGTGCAGGTCGACATGTTCGGCTCCGACGCCGCATTCGCGATGAATGTCGAGCGGGAGTACGAGCGCAACGGGGAGCGCTACGCGCTGCTGCGCTGGGCCCAGCAGGCCTTTGCAGACTTCCGCGTCGTGCCGCCGGGGACCGGCATCGTGCACCAGGTCAATCTCGAGTACCTCGCCGACGTGGTGAGCGCGCGCGAGACCGATGCGGGGCTGACCGCGTTTCCCGACACCCTGGTCGGAACGGACAGCCATACCACCATGATCAACGGGCTCGGCGTGGTGGGATGGGGGGTCGGCGGGATCGAGGCCGAGGCCGCGCTGCTCGGCCAACCTCTCTACCAGCCGATGCCGATCGTGGTCGGCTTCCGCCTCGACGGTGAGATGCCGTCGGGCGCCACCGCGACCGACCTGGTCCTGTATGTCACCGAAATGCTTCGCGCGCACGGGGTGGTGGGCAAGTTCGTCGAGTTCCACGGGCCGGGCCTGTCGCGCCTCGGCCTGGCGGATCGGGCGACCATCAGCAACATGTCGCCCGAGTTCGGCGCCACCGCGACCCTCTTCCCGATCGACGACGAGACGCTGAGCTACCTGCGCATGACGGGTCGCCCGTCCGAGGTGACCGATCGGGTCGAGGCCTACGCCAAGGCGCAGGGCCTCTTCAGGACCGATGCCTCGCCGGACCCGGTCTTCAATGAGTCGCTCAGCCTTGACCTCGGCACGGTGCTGCCGTCGGTGGCCGGTCCGCGCCGGCCGCAGGATCGCGTCGCCCTGGGCGACCTGCGGGAGAACTTCCGCGGTATCTTCAGCGAAGGGCTGCACAGCCACGCCGACGGAACCGCCCATGAGCACGAGGCGCCTCCCAAGCCACAAGGCATCGTCGAGGAGGCGAGCGACGAGTCGTTTCCCGCCAGCGATCCGCCTTCCTATACGCGTGACCTCAAGCCGGTCGACAGCGCGCAGCCGCCGCGGCCGATGCACACCAACCACGTCGAGGGGCATTACCGCGCCGTGGAGGTGGAGCAGGACGGGCAGCGCTTCAAGCTGCGATCCGGGTCCGTGGTGATCGCCGCCATCACCTCGTGCACCAACACGAGCAACCCGAGCGTGATGGTTGCCGCGGGTCTCCTTGCCCGCAACGCGGTGGCGGCCGGGCTGGAGACGCCGGCCTGGGTCAAGACGTCGCTCGCGCCCGGCTCGCGGGCGGTGACCGACTACCTGGAGGCAGCCGGCCTGATGGCCCCGCTGGAGGCGCTGCATTTCAACCTGGTCGGGTACGGCTGCACGACCTGCATCGGGAACTCCGGACCGTTGGCGGAGCCGATCGCGGAGGCGATCGAGGCCAACGACCTGGTCGGCGTCGCGGTCCTCTCGGGCAACCGCAACTTCGAGGGGCGCATCCATCCGCTCGCCCGGGCCAGCTACCTCGCCTCGCCTCCGCTGGTGGTGGCCTTCGCCCTCGCGGGTCGGATCGACCTCGACCTGACGAAGGACCCGCTGGGCACCGGCTCGGATGGCCGGCCCGTCTTCCTTGCCGACCTGTGGCCGACCTCGACCGAGGTTGCCGAGGTGATTGCCCGCTGCGTGCGCTCGGAGATCTTCACGCGCAACTACGCCAGCGTCTTCGACGGCGACGAGCGGTGGCGAGGGCTCCCCGCGCCGGAGGGCGACCGCTATGCGTGGGAGCCGGATTCGACCTACGTCGCGCTGCCCCCGTTCTTCGAGGGGCTCAGCGCAGAGCCAGCGCCCATCGGCGACATCGTCGACGCGCGAGCCCTCGCCATGCTCGGCGACTCGGTGACGACCGACCATATCAGCCCGGCCGGTTCCATCCCGCGCAGCTCACCCGCAGGCGAATGGCTCACCGCCCACGGCGTGGAGATGCGCGACTTCAACAGCTACGGCTCGCGCCGCGGTCACCACGAGGTGATGATGCGCGGCACGTTCGCCAATATCCGGCTCCACAACCTCCTCACGCCGGACAAGGAAGGGAACGTCACCGAGCACCTTCCCTCCGGCGAGCGGATGAGTATCTTCGATGCGTCGGCCCGCTACCGGGCCGACGGGACCCCGCTCGTCCTGCTCGCCGGGCGGGAGTATGGCTCCGGCTCGTCGCGGGACTGGGCCGCCAAGGGTCCCTACCTGCTCGGGGTGCGAGCGGTTATCGCGGAGAGCTACGAGCGCATCCATCGGTCAAACCTGGTCGGGATGGGGATCCTGCCGCTCCAGTACCTGCCCGGCGAGAACGCCTCGTCCCTCGGCCTGACCGGCCGCGAGACCTTCGCCATCAACGGGCTGGGCGAGGGCCTCCGCCCACGCCAGGAGCTCACCGTCATCGCACGCGACGAAGCCGGGTCGGAGCACCGCTTCCAGGCGATCGCGCGCCTCGACGGCCAGGTCGACGTCGAGTACCACCGCAACGGGGGAGTGCTGCAGACGGTGCTGCGGCGCCTGGCTCGCGCGGGCTCGGCGTAGCCGTCGGCGTCAGCCGGCGAGGGCGATGGGCCACCGCTGCGAGAGGATGCCGGCCGCGCCACTCGCGGGAACCGGCGGCGAGAAGTAGAAGCCCTGGCCCAGGCGGCAGCCGAGCTCACGGAGCCTGACGAGCTGCTCCTCGCGCTCGATTCCCTCGGCGAGGACCTCCATGCGCAGCGTCTGGCCCAGCT
>Ga0307310_10000674_pt1 | contig 11843 bp, 7 predicted proteins | sample ER_DNA_197_FD_194502 | JGI IMG/M metagenome (GOLD analysis project Ga0307310, IMG submission 194502) | Bulk soil microbial communities from the East River watershed near Crested Butte, Colorado, United States - ER_DNA_197 | ecosystem: Environmental > Terrestrial > Soil > Floodplain | place: USA...
GAAGCGCACGCCAAAGACGTGCGCGATGGCTTCGCGCCGTGGGTTTATGTCGACGAGCTCCACGTCGCAGCCCGGGACGCGTCCGGCCAGCCATGCCACCAGACACCCGATCGTGCCGGCGCCGACCACCACGATGCGATCGCCGATGTGCGGCCGCGCGTCCCACAATCCGTTGATCGCGGTCTCGATGTTCGCGGTCAGCACGGCGCGCTCGGGCGGGACGTCGTCGGGCAGCACGTGCACGGACTGCGCGGGCACCACATAGCGTGTTTGGTGCGGGTACAGCACGAATACGGTGCGGCCCTGCAATTCCCGCGGACCGCGCTCGATCTGGCCGACGCTGGCGTAGCCGTACTTGATGGGGGCGGGAAAGCTCCCGGACTGAAACGGCGCTCTCATGCGCTGGAATTCGCTCGGCGGCACACGGCCCTGAAACACGAGGGCCTCGGTGCCGCGGCTGATGCCGCTGTACAACGCGCGGACGACCACATCATCCTGCGACGGAGTGTCGAGCGGTTCGGTGCGGATTTCTCCCACGCCCGGAGCGGCAATCCAAAACGACCTCGCGGCGTCTGCGGCCATCCGCCAATTCTGGGGCCTGACGCCCGGCGATACAATCCCGGAGCCCATGTGGGGTCCGCCTTCAGGCGGACCAAATCCGGCTAAAGCCGGATCCCACAGTTATGAGCTGAGCCTGATGAAATTCGGTCCCGCCAATCAGATCACGTTCGTCCGCGCCGTGCTGGTCGCCGGGCTCGCCGTCTACCTTAAACAGCCGGCGACGCCCACTGCGGCGTCGCGCATCGTGATCATCGCCATCGTCGCCGCGCTCCTCGACGGCCTCGACGGGTGGGTGGCGCGCCGCACAAGAACGGTCAGCGCATTCGGGTCGCGGTTCGATATGGAAACCGACGCGGCGCTGATTCTCGTGCTCGCGATCCTTGCGTGGCAATACGGCAAAGCGGGGCCGTGGGTCCTTCTGTCGGGGTTGCTGCGGTACATTTTCGTGGCGGCGGGCGGGCTGCGGCCCTGGATGCGGGCTCCACTGGCCTCGACGCTTCGCGGGAAGATCGTGTGTGTTGTGCAAATCGTCGCGTTGATTGTCGCGATGGCGCCGACGATTGCGCCTCCAGCAAGCTCCCTCGTGGCAGCTGTCGGGCTGCTGGCGCTCTGTTACTCCTTTTTTGTCGACACCCTGCGGCTCTGGCGCCGTACGCAATAATCGAGAGGTGCAGACGCTTCGCGTGATCGGGCTCGCGCTCGCAGTCTTCCTTCTGAACGCGTCGCTGACGTTCCAGAGCGCCTGGCCGACGCCAGGCATTCGGTGGCGCGGCGTCTTGTCGATCGAGCTGTCGGCATTCATTCTCGTGCTCGTCGCAGCCAGCCGCTGGCTCGGCGCTCCGTCCCGCCGGGCGCTCCGATGGTTTGCTGCCATCTGGTCGCTGCTCGTTCTCGGTCACTACGCGGAGGTAACCGCCACTGCTCTGTACGGTCGCGAGATCAACCTTTATTGGGATCTCCGGTTCGTCCCCGACGTCGCGGCACTGCTTGCGCGCCCCGAGCGGTTGTGGGTGGTCGTGCTGGCCGCTGTCGTAGCGTTGCTGATTCTCGTCCTGCTGTACACAGTGCTTCGCTGGGCTCTCGGCCGCGTCGGCACGGCGATGGCGCACCCGCGCGAGCGTCTAGCGCTCGGCACGCTGGCGGCGGCGGTGGCGATCTTGTGGATTGGCCAGCGCGCGAATGCGACCCTTCCAGGAACACCTCGTTTCTCAGCGCCCGTGACCGAGACCTATGTGCGGCAGGCCCGCCTCATGGCCGCGACGCTCGGCCGATCGACGGAGCTTCCGCCGAGCCCTGCCATGAATTCCGATCTGTCCCTCGTCAAGGGGGCAGACGTATTCCTGTTCTTCATCGAGGCCTACGGCGCTATCAGCTACGAGCGTCCCGAATTCGCGTCGCGCCTGGCTGCCGATCGGGCCCGCCTCGAAGAGGCGATTCACGTCACCAACCGGGATGTCGTGTCCGCTTACGTGGAATCGCCGACCTTCGGCGGCTCCTCCTGGCTCGCACACATCACTTTGCTGTCGGGCGTGGATATCCGCAGTCACGACGGGAATGCGCGGTTGATGACCGAAAAGCGCGACACGCTCGTGACGGCGTTCAACCAGCACGGTTATCGAACGGTCGCCGTGATGCCCGGCTTATGGCAGAACTGGCCGGAAGGCTCGTTCTATAAGTTCGATGAGATTTACGGAGGCGCACGGCTCGATTACCAGGGGCCGACGTTCGGCTGGTGGGATATGACCGACCAGTTCGTGCTCGCCAGGATGGACGCCCTCGAAGTGCAGCGCGCACCGCGAGCGCCGCTGTTCGTCTTTTTCCCGACCATCAGTACCCACATTCCATTCACCCCGACGCCGCCATATCAGCCGAACTGGGCCAGGGTCCTGACCAACGATCCTTATGACGAGCGGGACGTGAACCGTGCCTACCTGCGACAGCCCGACTGGATGGATCTGGGTCACAGCTACGCCGATGCGGTCTCGTATATGTATCAGTCGATAACCGGTTACATACGTCTACGGGCGGACCGCGACTTCGTCATGATTCTGATTGGGGATCATCAGCCGGCGGCAGCCGTGAGCGGGCAGGGCGCCCCGTGGGACGTCCCCGTACATATCGTCGCGAGTCGCCGCCCGGTCCTCGATCGCCTGTTGGCGGACGGGTTCCGGCGCGGGCTCACGCCGGCGCGACCGGCGCTCGGCCCGATGAGCTCCCTGACCACCACGCTTCTCGAAGCCCTCGGGAACCGCGAATCCGCCGTGGCGAGAGTGCCCTGAGCGGCAATCCGGATGAAGCCGGATCTCACATCCCAGCCGGATCTTGCCTCTCAACGGGTTCATGTAGCGTTTTGACGTCCCCGTAAACAATTAGGTCGCAGACAAAGTAGTAAAGGGGTAGCAGGAATGCGAACCCTCGTGGCCGGAGGTATCGTGGCCGGCGCAATGGCTGCGATGCTGGTGGCTGTCAATACTGGAGGCGAAAACGGCTGGAAATTCGCCTTGGCGGCGGTCGGTTTGGTGCTTTGGATCCTCGGCGGACTATCCAAAAATCCGGATCAAAACGTCCCCAGGAATGGACAAAATGGTCGGAAATGAACTATAATTCTTATTAAAACCGGTCCCAAAGCCGGTGTCCTTGCAAGGCGGAGCTATCCCATATGAAGAAGAATCTCCTCGTCGTGTCGTGTCTGGCAGTGATGTCGGTTGCCTTGGTCTACGGGCAGGCTGCTGCCCCCCAAGCCCAGGCACCCGCCCCCGCAGCTCAGCCGAAAGCGCAGGCCGCGGCGCCAGCGCCCAAGGGGGCATCGACAGTTCAATCTGGCCATACCGCCGCCGAAGAGCGTGCGCTCGTCGATAAATATTGCGTCGCTTGCCACAACACGAAAGCCAAGGCGACCGGACTGGACTCATCACTCCGGCTCACCCTGGATGACGTCGACTTCGCCAACGTCGGCGCGCACGCCCAGAAACTGGAAAAGGTCGCCCGGAAACTGCGGGCCGGCATGATGCCGCCGGTCGGGATGCCGCGGCCAGACAAGGACGCCTACCACGGGATGCTCACGTTCCTGCAGACCGAACTGGACAAGACGGCCGTGCCGTACATGCCGCCGCCCGGCCTTCATCGTCTGAACCGCACGGAATACCAGAACGCGATCCACGACCTGCTGAATCTCGACATCGATCCCGGCAAGTACCTGCCTTCCGACGACTCGACGTCCGGCTTCGACAACATCGCCGGCGCGCTCGGGATTTCCTCGACGCTCGTCGAGGCCTACGTCTCGGCAGCGCAGAAGATCAGCCGGCTGGCCATCGGTGAGCCGGAAGGGCCGACGCTGGCGGTCTACCGAACGCCGGAGAACACGTCGCAGAACTATCACATCGAAGGATTGCCGTTCGGCACGCGTGGCGGGCTCCTCGTCAAGCATGTGTTTCCGTCCGACGGCGAGTACACCGTCAGTATCACGCCGATCTTTGGCGACAACATGACTCCGACGGGCTTTGGTTCCGTGCCCTGCGAGCGGCTCGAAGTGAGCCTCGACGGCCAGCGGCTCGAATTGCTCGATTGGAAAGGCGGCGGCCGGCAGGACGCCTCGGTCTGCCGCGGCGAGAAGACGGCTGCGGTGAACAGCGGACAATCGGGCAGCATCAGCGCGGCCAAGATGCAGGTCAAGTTCAAGACGACGGCGGGGTTGCATTCGCTCGGCGCCACCTTCCTCGAGACCAACTTCGCGCCGGTGCTCGACCTCGACAAACAATTCGTCCGAACCACTCTTCAGACGGGTCCGACGCCGGGCTACACGTTCTTCCCGCACGTCGGGACGGTGCGCATCGAAGGCCCGTTCAACGCGGTGCGCTCCGAGGTCACGCCGAGCCGCAAAGCCATCTTCGTGTGCAAGCCGGCTTCCGCAGCGGAAGAAGGTGCCTGCGCCAAGCGAATCGTCACGAACCTGGCAACGACCGCCTTCAGACGTCCGGTGACGGCTGCCGACGTGGAGCCGCTGATGGAGTTCTACCAGGCAGGGCGGAAGGACGCAGACTTCAACTCCGGCATCGAGATGGCGCTGGCGCGGATTCTCGCGTCGCCGAAGTTCATCTACCGGATCGAAGAAGAGCCTTCGGGGCCGGCGGTCCGAACGGTCGCCGACAAGGTCACCTCGTACCGCATCAAGGACATCGATCTGGCGTCGCGGTTGTCCTACTTCCTCTGGAGCCGCGGTCCCGATCAGGAACTGATGAAGATCGCGGCCGCCGGGCGGCTGAAGGATCCCGTCGTTCTCGAGCAACAGGTCAAGCGCATGTTGAAGGACCCGCGCGCCGAGGCGATGACGACCAACTTCGCGGGCCAGTGGCTGAACCTGCGCGGCCTGCAGGGATATTCCCCGCTGCCGGGCGTGTATCCCGACTTCGACGAGCCGCTGGGGTACGCGATGCGGCGCGAAGTGGAGCTGCTCTTCGACAGCGTCATCCGTGAGGATCGCCCGATTACTGATCTACTGACCGCGGATTACACGTTCGTCAACGAGCGGCTCGCCAAGCACTACGGCATTCCGAACATTTATGGCAGCCAGTTCCGGCGCATCACGCTTGGCCAGGATATGGATGTTCGCAAAGGGCTCCTCGGTAAAGCGGCGATTCTGACGACGACCGCCAAGCCGGAGCGGACCTCGCCGGTGACCCGCGGTAAGTGGGTCATGACGAACATTCTCGGGATGAGCCCGCCCGATCCGCCGCCAAACGTTCCGCCGCTGCCGCCGCAGGAAAACGATTCGACCGGCAATGCGAAGCTGCCGTCGATGCGGCAGACGATGCTGAAGCACCGCGTGCGCGCCGACTGCGTGCAGTGCCACAGCATGATGGACCCGATCGGATTCTCGCTCGAACAGTTCGACGGGATCGCCCAGTGGAGAACCGACGACAACGGCAATCCGGTCGGCGAAGAAGTGACGACGTTTGACGGCACGAAGATCACCGGGCCGGTGCAGCTGCGCAACTGGCTCGTGACCAACTACTCGAGCGCCTTCGTCGAAGTGGCAGGCGAGAAGATGCTGACCTACGCGCTCGGCCGCGGGATGGAGTATCAGGACATGCCGCTCGTGCGCGCCGTCGCTCGTCAGGCCAATCGTTCGAACAACAAATTCTCCGCGCTCGTGTTGGCCGTCGTGAAGAGTGACCCGTTCCAGAAGAACATGAAGCTCGACGAAACCCCGGCGCCGAAGCAGGCTGCCGCGGCACCCAAGCAGACTGCATCGAGATAAGCAAACAGCGCATAGAGGAGCACAGAGATGTTTATTACCAAACGACACATTCCTCGCCGCACTATTCTGAAGGGCGCCGGTGCGGCGTTGGCTCTCCCGTTATTGGAAGCGATGGTTCCCGCGCGGACGCTGCTGGCGCAGACGGCGGCAGTGCCGGCCAAGAGCCGCTTCGTGGGGATCTTCTTCCCGCACGGCATGGGCCCCGGTCACTGGGTGCCGAAGACCGAGGGTGCGCTCACCGAAATGCCGTACACCCTCGAGTCGTTGAAGAACGTTAAGGACAAGACCGTCGTGATGAGCGGCCTCTGGTCCAAGTCGGCCGAACCGCCGGAAGGCACCACGGGGTCGGACCACTGGGTCGCCGCCGCGTTCCTCACGGCCAACAAGCCGCGTAAGACGGCGGGTTCCGACGCCACCGTGTGGCAGCCGACCATCGACCAGCTGATTGCGCAGAAGATCGGCCAGGACAACCTGATGCCGTCGCTGCAGCTCGCGTGCGAAGATCCGAACTCGAGCTCGAGTAACTGCGGCGAAGGCTACAGCTGCTCGTACACGAATTCGATCTCGTGGGTGGGCCTGCCTCCCACCGGCCTGCCGGGCGACAACATCCCGCGCACCAGCCCGCTGCCCATGGAGCTCAACCCGCAAGTGGTGTTCGAGCGTCTGTTCGGAAGCGGCGCGACGCCTGCGCAGCGCGCGCAGCGTCTCGGCCAGAGCCGAAGCATTCTGGACTCGGTCCGCGGCGAGCTCGCCGGTCTCAAGGGATCGCTCGGGAACAGCGACCGCAGAACAGTCGATCAGTATACGGACGAAATCCGTGAGATCGAACGTCGTCTGCAGATTGCCGCCAAGGTGTCGAACAACGTGCCGGAAATGGCGCTGCCCACCGGCATCCCGGAGCAGTTCGACGACCATATCAAACTGCACTTCGACCTGACCGCGCTGGCCTTCCAGGCCGACATCACCCGCGTGATGACCATGCTCGGCGGTCGCGACCTGACCGGCCGCGCGTTCACGTATCCGAAGAGCGAGCTCTTCCCGGATGGCGGCGTCAGCCCGAGCTGGCACGGCGCCTCGCACCACGGCGATACGGCGGACGGCATCAAGCGGTTTGCCGATCTCAACCGGTATCACGTGTCGACCATGGCACGCTTCGCGGAGAAGCTGAAGGCGACTCCCGATGGCGACGGCACCCTGCTGGATCATTCGTTGATCCTTTACGGCACGAACATGGGCAACTCGAACCAGCATCAGCACTACGACGTGGCCCACATCCTCGTCGGCGGAGCCAACGGCAAGCTGAAGACCGGGCGCCACGTGGCCTACGACCGCAAGACCGTGACAACCGGGAATCTTCTGGTGAGCATCCTGGATATGTACGGGATCGAACAGGAGAAGCAGGGAGACAGCACGGGTCACCTCGAGAAACTCTAAAGGTCGTGGGGGACCGGCGCGAGCCGGTTCCCTCACGTGAGAGATCAAAAACCAAAGGGGAAACGGGAGCAATGAATCGACGTCAGATGGTTGGCTGTGTCGCCGTGTTGTTGGCGTGTACGACGGTGTATACAGCCGGCGCCGGCAGCGATGTGGCCGACGCGGTGATGAAGGGTGATACGGCCGCGGTCCGCAAGCTGCTGCTGGCGAAGGCCGATGTGAATGCGCCGCAGGTGGATGGCGCGACGGCGCTGCACTGGGCCGTGTACCGGGACGAGGTGGAAACAGCGGACCTGCTGCTCAAGGCTGGCGCCAACGTGAAGGCGGCCAACCGCGAGGGCACCACGCCCTTGTTCATGGCTTCGCTGTACGGCGACCCTGCCATGATCGAGCGGCTGCTCAAAGCGGGCGCCAGCGCGAGCGAGCGCGGTCCGAACGGCGAAACGACGGTGATGTTTGCCGCGCGCAACGGCAATCCGGCGGCGATCAAGCTGCTCGTCGCCGCGGGCGTCGACGTAAACGCCAAGGAAGGCATTCGCGCCACTACCGCCCTGATGTGGGCGGCCGAAGAGGGACACGCCCAGGCCGCGAAGGCGTTGATCGAGCTCGGCGCGGATGTGAGCGCTAAGTCCGGTCCCGCGGGTCTGCCCAGAAATTACATGTCCTCGGCCGTGAACGTCGCGCAGGTCGAGGCCGCCGCGAAGCGACGCCGCGAGGCGAAAGCAGCCGGCAGGACATACGAGGAACAGCTCGCGTTCGAACAGGCCAACGGCGCAGTGATCCAGGGTCGATTCGGGAATGCGACGACTGCCGCTGAGAATGCTGCCGGCGGCAATCCGGATGCCGGACAGAATTTCGGTCAGCCACCGGCGGCGGGCCGGGCGCGCGCACAGGCTGGACGTGGCGGCGCTGCTGCACGCGGACGTGGTGCAGCGGGCGCGGCAGGCGCCGCAGGCGGGGCCGCCAACGCCAACGCCGACCAGGCCGCGCAGGACGCCAATCAGGATGTGATCGTCGCCGGCCTGGTGGGCGGCGGGAGCGGCGGCTTGACGCCGCTCGTGTTTGCGGCCCGCGAGGGCAGTCTCGACGCGGCCAAGGTGTTGCTCGATGCCGGCGCAGACGTGAACCAGACGACCGAGTACGGCTGGACGCCGCTGCTCGTGGCCACCAACAACCGCAACTACAAGCTCGGCGCGTATCTGCTGGAGCACGGCGCGAATCCGAACGTGGCCAACAAAGGTGGGTGGACGCCCCTCTATCTCGCCACGGACAACCGCAACATCGAAGGCGGCGACTATCCGGTGCCGAAGCCGGACATGGATCATCTGGAGTACATCACGCTCCTGCTGAACAAGGGCGCCGATCCCAACATGCCGGTCCGGGAAAATACGCTGAGCCGGACAATCTTCACGATGCAGTGGTTCTTCGAGCCCGGCGCGACGCCGTTCGTGCGGGCGGCCCAGTCGAGCGACACCGCGCTGATGAAGCTGCTGCTCGCGCACGGCGCGGATCCGAAGATTGCGACCGATTTCGGCGACACTGCGCTCACGGCCGCCGGTGGAATCGGGTGGGTCGAAGGCGTGACGTACGAACGATCGCAGAAGGAGAATCTGGAAGCCGTCAGGATGCTGCTCGATCTGGGTCTCGATCCGAATGCCGCCAATCACGACGGGCGCACGGCGATTATGGGCGCGGCCCACAAGGGACGGAACGATGTCATCCAGCTGCTCGTCGATCGCGGGGCCAAGATCGACGCCCGCGACCATGGGAGCCGGGACACGGGCAACGCGGCATCCAAGATCGCCGGACACACGTTCCAGGTGTTGGACTATTCCGAGGGCCTGGTCCGCGTGGGAGTCCAGTCGGCCATTCCGCACCCCGAGACCGCAAAGTTCATTCGCAAGCTGCTCGCGGATCGGGGACTTCCCGTGCCGCCAGAGAATCGCAACGTCGACTCAATCTGCGTCGTGGAAATCTGTCAGTAGGATCTTATCGCCGAGGTTTTCGAAGCCCCAATCATCCTGAGATGGTTGGGGCTTTTGACTGTGGCGTCCGGTAGTCCCTGTGTGATGTCCGGCTTCAGCCGGATTTTGAGGTCCAGCGTCATGACTCATCGCCGAATCACTGGCTGCGTCGCGGCGCTTCTCGTCTGCACGACCGCGTTCACGCGCGCTGCCGGCACCGATGTGGCCGATGCGGTCATGAAGGGTGATGCGGCGGCCGTTCGCAAGCTGCTCCTGACGAAGGCCGATGTGAACGCGACGCAGGTCGATGGCGCGACCGCGCTTCACTGGGCCGTGTACCGGAATGACCTGGAAATCACCGACCTGCTTTTGAAAGCCGGCGCCAATGTGAAGGCCGCCAATCGCGAGGGCTCCACGCCGATGTTCATGGCGGCGCTGTACGGCAATCCCGCGATGATCGCGAGGCTGCTCAAAGCCGGAGCCGATCCGAAGGGGCGCGGACCAAACGGCGAAACGACGGTCATGTTCGCCGCGCGCAACGGCAACCCGGAGGCGATCAAGGCGCTCGTGGCAGCCGGTGCCGACGTGAACGCCAAGGAAACCCTCCGCGCCACCACGGCGCTGATGTGGGCCGCGGAACAGGGCCACGCGGCCGCCGCCCGGACGCTCGTCGAGCTTGGCGCGGACGTCAGCGCCAAGTCGGGTCCTGCCGGCCTCCCCAGAAATTACATGTCCTCGGCGGTGCCCGTTGAAGCCGTCGAAGCCGCGGCGAAAAGACGCCGCGACGCAAAGGCGGCGGGGAGAAGCTACGAGGACCAGCTCGCATTCGAACAGGCAACTGGCGCAGTCCCCGACGATCGCATTTCGCAGGCGATAGCGTTCGTGGCTTCGGGTGCCGCAACGGTGGCCGACGTCGTGAGCGGCCTTGGCCTGAATGCGGCTCAGGAAGCCGAGTTGACTGCGCGTGTCCGCGCGGGGGCGGCCCAGGGGACGGCGTTCGGTCAGCCGCCGGCGGCAGTGAAGCCCGCGGAGAATGCGGTGAACGACGCCAATCAGGACGTCATCATCGCCGGCCTTGTCGGGGGCGGCAGCGGCGGATTGACGCCGCTGGTGTTTGCGGCGCGGGAAGGCAGTCTCGACACGGCCAAGGTGCTGATCGAAGCGGGCGCCAATGTGAACCAGGTGACCGAGTACGGGTGGACGCCGTTGCTCGTGGCCAGCAACAACAGAAATTACAAGCTCGGTGCGTACCTGCTCGAGCACGGCGCGAACCCGAACCTCGCCAACAAGGGCGGGTGGACGCCGCTGTACCTCGCGACCGATAACCGCAACATCGAGGGCGGCGACTATCCGGTGCCGAAGCCGGACATGGACAATCTGGAGTACATCGAGCTCCTGCTGAACCATGGCGCCGATCCCAACGTCCGGGTCAAAGAAAATACGCTGAGCCGGACGATCTTCACGATGCAGTGGTTTTTCGAGCCGGGCGCCACGGCCTTCGTGAGGGCGGCGCAGTCTAGCGACGTCGCGCTCATGAAGCTGCTCCTCGCCCACGGCGCGGATCCGAAGCTGGCGAGCGATTTTGGCGACACGGCGCTGACCGCCGCCGGCGGAATCGGCTGGGTCGAGGGCGTGACCTACGAGCGATCGCCGAAGGAAAATGTGGAAGCCGTCAGGATGTTGCTCGATCTGGGTCTCGACCCAAATGCCGCGAACAAGGACGGCCGGACCGCGATCATGGGCGCGGCGCTCAAGGGTCGCAACGACGTGATTCAACTTCTCGTGGACCGTGGCGCGAAGATCGACGCCCACGATAAGGGCAGCCGCGACACGGGCAACGCGGCGTCGGCGATCGCCGGACACAGGTTCCAGGTGCTTGATTACTCGGAAGGTCTGGTCCGCGTGGGTGTGCAATCCGCGGTCCCTCACCCGGAGACGGCCAAATTCATTCGCAAGCTGCTGGCGGATCGGGGACTCCCCGCGCCACCGGAGAATCGCATCGTCGACTCCATTTGCGTCGTAGAGCTCTGTCAGTAGGCACGTAACGAAAAGAGAATTGATGAATCGACGCCGAATCGTAGCCAGTGTCGCGGTGTTGCTCATGTGCGCGACGGCGTTCACCCGCGGCGCCGGCAGCGACGTCGCCGACGCTGTGATGAAGGGCGATACGGCGGCCGTTCGCAAACTGCTGCTCGCGAAAGCCGACGTCAACGCGACGCAGGTGGATGGCGCGACGGCACTGCACTGGGCCGTGTACCGCAACGACCTGGCCACGGCGGATCTATTGATCAAGGCCGGCGCCAAAGTGGCGGCGCCGAACCGCGAAGGCACGACGCCGCTGTTCATGGCGGCGCTCTATGGCGATCCGGCGATGATCGAGCGGCTGCTCAAGGCGGGCGCCAACGCGAAAGAGCGGGGCCCGAACGGCGAAACCACCGTCATGTTCGCGGCGCGCAATGGAAACCCGGCGGCGATCAAAGTGCTCGTCGCGGCTGGTGCCGACGTGAATGCCAGGGAAAACATGCGCGCGACGACGGCGCTGATGTGGGCCGTGGAGCAGCGCCATGCCGCGGCGGCGAAGACGCTGATTGAGCTCGGAGCGGACTTCAGTGCGAAGTCGGGTCCTG
>Ga0307310_10000675_pt1 | contig 11836 bp, 12 predicted proteins | sample ER_DNA_197_FD_194502 | JGI IMG/M metagenome (GOLD analysis project Ga0307310, IMG submission 194502) | Bulk soil microbial communities from the East River watershed near Crested Butte, Colorado, United States - ER_DNA_197 | ecosystem: Environmental > Terrestrial > Soil > Floodplain | place...
GCGGGTCCCGCTTCGCCCGAAGCCGTCGGTGCCGAGGGCTGTGTAGTACGGCGGCAGCCAGCGGGACACCATGTCCGGCAGGGCCTTGAGCCAATCCGTGGCGGCAATGATCGGTCCACCGTCCGGCCCGAGGATGGTTGAGACGTACGGCACGCGTGGCGTCGCCGCAGGATGGAGTCGGTTCCAGCGCTCTGCCGCGAGTGCGTCCCGGCGCAGGAGCGGGAACGACGGCACCGAGTAGACCTCTGCCGCGATCCCGAACTTCTCGGCCAGGAGCGCCTGCCCAGCGACGACCTGTTGCAGGATCGATCCGGAGCCAAGGAGTCGAGCGCGGTGCGCCTTCCGACCGAGGTCGGGCGCCTCGCGCAGCCGATAGATGCCACGGATGATCCCATCGGCGACGCCGTCGGGCATCTTCGGCTGAGCGTAGTTCTCGTTGTAGAGCGTGACGTAGTAGAAGACGTCTTCGCCATTCACGTACATCCGCTCGATGCCGTCGCGAACGATGGCCGCCAGCTCGTAGGCGTAGGCCGGGTCGTAGGCGCGAACGTTCGGGACGGTCGAGGCGAGGATGTGGGAGTGGCCGTCGTCGTGCTGGAGGCCCTCACCGGTCAGCGTGGTCCGGCCGGCAGTCGCGCCCATCATGAAGCCGCGGCCGCGGGCGTCGGCGAGCGCCCAGATCTGGTCGCCCGTTCGCTGGAACCCGAACATCGAATAGAAGATGTAGAACGGGATCATCGGGTGGCCGTGGGTCGCGTACGAGGTGGCCGCCGCCTGGAGGCTGGCCATCGAGCCCGCTTCCGTGATGCCTTCCTCGAGCACCTGGCCGTCGACGGCCTCGCGGTACGACAGGACGAGATCGGAATCGACCGGCTCGTAGCGCTGCCCCAGGGCCGCGTAGATGCCGACTTCCTTGAAGAGCGGGTCCATCCCGAACGTCCGCGCCTCGTCCGGGATGATCGGGACGATTCGCGGGCCGAGCTCCTTGTCGCGGATGAGGTTGCGCAGGATCCGGCTGAAGACCATCGTCGTCGAGACGGCGGTCTCGGACCCCGCGGCGAACTCCTTGTCGACGTTCTCCGACGGCGCGGCGAGTGGCTTCGATCGAACGATCCGCTTCGGGATCTCCCCGCCGAGCGCCCGCCGCCGCTCACGGAGGTACTGGACCTCCTCGGAATCGGGGCCGGGGTGGTAGTACGGGGCGTCCTTGATCTTCGAATCCGGAATCGGCAGCTCGATCCGGTCGCGGAAGATCTTCAGCTCGGCCTCGGACAGCTTCTTGGCCTGGTGGGTGATGTTGCGGGCTTCGACACCCGGCCCGAGGGTCCAGCCCTTGACCGTCTTGGCGAGGATGACCGTCGGGGCGCCCTTCGATTCGGTCGCCGCCTTGTAGGCCGCGTAGACCTTGCGATAGTCGTGGCCGCCGCGGCGGAGCTTCGCGAGGTCATCGTCGGTGAGATGCTCGACGAGCTTGCGCAACCTGGGGTCCGGCCCGAAGAAGTGTTCGCGGATGTAGCCGCCGCCTGCGACGGAGAACTTCTGGAACTCGCCGTCGAGGGTGTTGTTCATCTTCTCGACGAGGACCCCGTCGACGTCCCGCGCGAGGAGCTCGTCCCACTCGCGGGCCCAGATCACCTTGATGACGTTCCAGCCCGCTCCCCGGAACGAGGATTCCAGCTCCTGGATGATCTTGCCGTTGCCGCGAACCGGTCCGTCGAGCCGCTGGAGGTTGCAGTTGACGACGAAGATCAGGTTGTCGAGGCCTTCCCTCGCCGCGAGGTTGATGGCACCCAGCGACTCCGGCTCGTCGGTCTCACCGTCGCCGAGGAACGCCCACACCCTCGATGCCGAGGTGTCGAGCTGGCCGCGGTTCTGGAGGTAACGGTTGAAGCGAGCCTGGTAGATCGCGCTGATCGGCCCGATCCCCATCGAGACGGTCGGGTACTCCCAGAAGTCCGGGAGGAGACGTGGGTGCGGATACGAGGGCAGGCCCTCGCCGGGCACGGTCTCTCGCCGGAAGTGATCGAGCTGGTCCTCTGTCAGGCGGCCTTCCAGAAAGGCCCGAGCGTAGATCCCGGGGGCGGCGTGGCCCTGGTAGAAGATCTGGTCGCCGGCCCCCCCGTCGTCCTTGCCGCGGAAGAAGTGGTTGAAGCCGACCTCGTAGAGCGACGCGGCTGAGGCGTACGTGGCCAGGTGGCCACCGATCCCGGCGAACCGGCTATTCGCGCGGAGGACCATCGCGACCGCGTTCCAGCGGATGATCCGCCGGATCCGCAGCTCGATCGCCTCGTCGCCCGGAAAGTTCGGCTCCTGCTCCGGGCTGATCGTGTTGATGTAGCGGGTCTGGGTCAGTGGTGGCAGGCCGACATGGAGCTGCCGCGCGCGCTTGAGCAGCTTGTAAACGAGGAACCGCGCGCGGCTCTGGCCCTCCTGCTCGACGAGCTGGTCGAACGAGGCGAGCCACTCGGCGGTTTCGTCGGGATCGATGTCCGGGAGCTGGTGCTTGAACTCGTCGAAATACATGGTGGCCTCGTTGTGACGGTCAGGCCGGCTCGAGGCGGAGGGTCGTCTGGAGCACCTCCGGCACGACCATCGTCCTGGACGCCGGGTCGTTGGCGTACTTGTGGAGGAATCCCGAGCTCGTTCGCTCGACCGAATCAGGATCGGTGGCCGGGATCGCCGTCGCGGGCAGCCGCTTGCCGTCGAGATGGATCGCGACCGCGGGATTGGCCATGGCATCCCGATACCAGCGCGAACCGGCGCCCTTGTACGTCCTGACGAAGACCTCGCCGTCGTCGACCACGACCCAGATGACGGTCCGCCGGACGTCCTTGTCCGGGGCCTGGGTCTCGATCTCGATCTCCTCGGCGGCCGCCAGGCGGGCCAGGTCGTCGTCCTCGAAGCTCATATGTCTGGCAGCGTAGCCGATCGAGACGGGATGCGGCGAGGGGCCGCCGACCGGACGAAGCCTCCGAGCCGGACCGGTCCCAATTGATATGCCCCTGCAACGGTTCTGCAATGTCGGCCGGGATCGACCGGAAGGCCGCTGGGCAAGGATGAGGTACGACGCGACGCCGACCGAAAGGCCGACCGGGCGTCGCCCAGTACATCGGAGATTTGGACCATGACGCACGATCACGACACCGTAGTCGTCGACAGCGGCGGCGGCTCATCCAGCGGCGTGATCCTCGGGATCATCGCGGTTGTCGTTCTCCTGATCGCCGTCTGGTACTTCGCCCTCGGGCCGGGTGCCGGCGGGACCTCGACGAACACGACCAACAACAACAACACGGTCAATCCGCCGGCTGCGACCGAGCAGGCTCCGGCCTCGCCGTAGGACGTTCGCCAAGACAAGTTTCAGCTCGGGGCGAGTTCGCGATGAACTCGCCCCGACAGGTACTCTGACAACGTCGAGAAGCAGAGGTGTGGTGTGGGTACTCAGCCACTCGTCCTGGTCGCGGATGACGAACCGCGAATCACGAAGCTCGTATCGATCGCCCTGAGCGAGGAGGGCTTTCGCGTCGTCACTGCAACGGGCGGTGAAGATGCCCTCGCCAAGGCTGAGGAAGTTCGGCCGGACATCGTCCTGCTGGACATCGTCATGCCCGACCTCGACGGAATCGAGGTGATGCGCCAGCTGCGCGAGCAGCGACCGGTTCCGGTGATCCTGCTCACGGCCAAGGGCGCGACCGCCGACAAGGCGAAGGGACTCGATCTCGGGGCCGACGACTACATCGCCAAGCCATTCCACCCTGACGAGCTGGCGGCCCGCGTTCGGGCGGTCATCCGGCGCTCATCCGGTGTCGAGCCGGGGGCCGGCGTCCTCGCGTTCGACGACGTCGAGATCGACCTCGAGCGGCGGATGGTCCGGCGCAACGGCGAGCTCGTCCAGCTGTCCCGAACCGAGTGGCTGCTCCTCCAGCACCTGGCCACGCACCCCGGCAAGGTCGTCCTCCACACGGAGCTGCTGACGAAGGTCTGGGGCCCCGAGTATCGGGACGATCTCCAGTACCTGCGGGTCTGGATCAGCCGCGTTCGGCGGAAGCTCGGCGCGAAGCCGGGAGAGCCCGGCCGCATCAAGACATTCCAGGGCATCGGCTATCTGCTCGATGTCGACGGTCCAGGGAGCACGGCCGCGGCCGGCCATGAGTCGTCGGCGCCAGCAGGCTCGGACGCCGAACGAGAGGAATCGCCGGCCGTCGTCGGCTGAGGCACACAGCGGGCGCACCGCCCGAACCTCCGCGTAATCGCGAGCGCGCTCGGTCTTCAACGAGATCGGGCGCATTTCCTTGCCGTCACTTCGCTGCAAGGCAGGCGCCCGATCGCCACGTGGGGGTGTGACAGTCGCCGGACGACCATTGGGCTCCGCCGATCCGGCGGTTTGCTCGGATGGGAGGCATGTGGACATGACTTACGACGAACGCACCGTCGTCCATCGGGACGAGGTCGTGGAAGGTGACCCGGTCGATCCGCGGTACGACCGCGGCACGGCGGTGACCAGCCGGACCGTTGAGATGCGCCCGAGCGGCGGCACGGTTGCCAGCCGCATCGTCGTGTTCCTCTTCGGGATCATCCAGGTCCTGATCCTGCTGAGGATCGCGCTCCTGCTGCTCGATGCCCGCGAGGCCAACGATCTCGTGAGGTTCATCCTCAACGCGAGCCAGGTCTTCGTGGCGCCGTTCGATGGAATCCTCCGTACGAACGCGCTTACAGCCGGCGGATCGGTCTTCGACATCTCGGCAGTCGTCGCGATCGTCGGCTGGACGATCCTCGAGGCGCTGATCCTCGCAGCCGTGGGCGTGTTCCGGCGCGAGCCGGCCTGACGGTCGGCGAGCGAGGAACGCGATCGCTCCTCCTTCGCCCCTCCTCCTCTGAAGCGGCGGTCCTCCGGGCCGCCGCTTCGGTCCCTCCGTGGCCATCGCCGCACCTGCGGTAGCGTTATGGGTGTGCAGCGCTACGATTCACGGGCGGGCCTGATCGTCGTCGACTTCCAGAACGACTTCGCCGACCCGGCCGGCAGCCTCAGCGTCTCGGGTGGTGCCTCGATCCTGCCGACGATCAACGCCGAGGTCGCCGCGGCGACGGCCAACGGCGCGCTCGTGGCGTATTCCCAGGACTGGCATCCGGAATCGACGCCACACTTCGCCCGCGACGGCGGCATCTGGCCGGTTCACTGCGTCCGTGGGACGTGGGGCGCGGAGCTTCATCCCGAGCTGATCGTCGACGGGCCGCGCGTTCGCAAGGGCACGAACGGCGAGGACGGCTATTCCGGGTTCACGATGCGCGATCCGGTCAGCGGCGAGACGACACCAACCGAGCTAGAGGGCATCCTGCGCGAGCGAAACATTGCGCAGGTGGTCGTCTGCGGCCTGGCGACCGACTACTGCGTCAAGGCGACGGCGCTCGACGCGGTTCGTCTCGGTTTCGAGACCGCGGTACTGGTCGACGCGATCCGAGCCGTCGAGCTCCGGCCCGGCGACGGTGGCCAGGCGATTGCCGAGATGACCGAGGCCGGCGTGCACGCCTGGCAGACGGGAATGCGCTGAGATGCAGGTTCACCTCGTCGACGCGACGTATGAGCTCTTTCGCGCCCACTACGCGCCGCGTCCGGATGTTCGTGGCCGCGATGGGGTCATCCTCTCCGGTGTTTCCGGGCTATGCGACCAGTTGCTCTATCTCCTTCGCGACGAGGGCGCGACCCATGTCGGTTGCGCGACGGACCGCGTCATCGAGTCGTTCCGGAACGACCTTTACCCGGGCTACAAGTCGAGCGCCGGGATGCCGCCCGAGCTCCTCTCCCAGTTCCCGATCGCCGAGGCCGCCATCGAGGCCCTCGGCCTCGTCCTCTGGCCGATGGTCGAATGGGAGGCCGACGACGCGATCGCGGCGGCGGCCGAGCGGTTCGCGGCCGACCCGGCAGTCGAACGGATCCTCGTCTGCACCCCGGACAAGGACATGGCCCAGCTCGTCGCCGACACGCGAATCGTCCTGTGGGACCGGCGCCGCGGGCTGACCTACGACGACGCGGGCGTCCGGGCCAAGTGGGGCGTGGCACCGACATCAATTCCGGACTGGCTCGCCCTCGTCGGCGATTCGGCGGATGGCTTCCCGGGTCTGCCCGGCTGGGGCGCGAAGTCGGCAGCGGCCGTCCTCACCGTCTACGGCTCGCTGGAGTCGATCCCGCAGCGGGCCAGCCATTGGGAGGTCCCGAGCCTTCGCGGCGCGCCAGTCCTCGCGGCGACCCTTCGGGACCACTGGTCGGAAGCGCTCCTGTACCGGGATCTTGCCCGCCTGCGCACCGCGGCCGATGGCGTCTCGATCCCCCAGCGCTCGGCCGAGGAGCTCCGCTGGGACGGCGTCCCCCGGGCGCGATGGGAAGCGTTCTGCGACGAGTGGGGCCTGGCGCGCCTCAGGTCGCGACCCCATCGCTGGCTGGAGGCCTGAGCGGCTCCCTCAGCGGGTCAGTTCGAGGATCCGGGCGTGATGCGCCGGCGGCGCGGCGAGGACGCTGACCGATCGCGATTTCTGCTTGATCTGGAACCATTGGCCGCCGGCCGCATCGGTCACGGTCGCGCCGGCCCGCTCCGCGATGAGACCGGCCGCCGCGATGTCCCAGACCGACATCCCGCCCTGCTGGACGTAGGCGTCGAAGCGGCCGTTCGCAACGTAGGCCAGGGCGAGCGCCGACGAGCCCATCGAACGCGAGATCCGGATCGCCTTGCGCAGGTTGCGGGCTCGGGTCGCCGCGGTCCGTCCGGCCAGTGAGGCCGCCACCACGAAGTCGGTCAGGGTCTCTTTCCCGGACACCGCGATCGGGCCGCCATTGAGCGTCGCCGGGCCATCGACCGTCGCAGCGAAGCAGTCACTGCGCGTCGGATCGAGGACGACGCCGACGGTCGGTTGGCCGTCGATGGCCAGCCCGATCGAGACGCAGAAGATCGGGATCCCGTTGGCGTAATTGACCGTGCCGTCGACCGGGTCGATGATCCAGACCCGGCCCCTGCCGCTCGTCGCCTCGTCACCGCGCGCGCTGCTCTGGGCCCCGGATTCCTCCGCCAGGATCGCGTCGCTCGGGTGACGCGCCTTGATCGCCTCGATGATGAGGGCCTCGCTGAGGTGGTCGACCTCCGTGACGATGTCACGCGCGCTCTTGTAGTCGACCCGCTCGACCCGCTCATATCGTTCCATGAGGAGGCGGCCCGCGCGCTCCGCGATGTCGACGGTCAGCGCAAGGTCGTCGGCGTGCACCGAACCGGCCGATGGCGGGGCCGGAGGAGCGTCTGTCACGGGGCGGAGCAGTCGACGTCGAGCGGCCGAGGCGGGCCGGCGATCGTGGGAACGGCCGCCTCGAACGTGACGGTCCCCTTCGGCGGGACGCGAGGACTGAGCACGAACGCGACTCTGCCGGCGCCGGCGTTCGCCGGGTCGCTGATGCGGCATGTCGTCGTGCCGGCCGAGCTCCCGTTGTTCGTGACCTGGAGCTGAACGACGAGGCCATCCCCTGCCTCTGTCATCCCGGCAACCACGGCGTTGAACGGCCCGATCCCGGCAACGGCGAACTTGGCTGCCAGGGCGAGTCCGACGATCGCGACGATGACTGCCACGAGGACGGTCCCGTGGACCTGCGAGCTGGCCGAATCGCGCAGCCCGAGTGGGTTGCATCGCTCGCAGAGGCCCACGTCAAGCGGGACCGGGGCGCCACAGCGGGCGCACGCGTGCGTGTGAACGGGCCCCAGCGGGCTGGTGGATGGAGGCGCGGGCGCGACGGTTGGGGACGTCATCGGTGGCTCAATCGTGCCACGAACCGGCGGGTTGGACGCGTGGGACCGCGAGGGACCGGCCTACCACCGTTCGGCGGCGGTCACCAGGGCGTCGACATCGTCGGTCGTGCGGGCGGTGAGGAGCACGTCGTCGGCGCCCATCGCCTGCCACCGCGCGAGTTCCTCTCGCGGGGCAACGAGGAGCGGCTCGGCTGCCAGCGGGTCGTCGCCGCGCTTCCGACGACCGCCGAATCCGATGACGATGCGCTGCTGCGTCATGTCGCGCCCGGCCGCCGCGAGTGCGCGGACGTACTCCGGCAGGAGGCGCTCGAACGTGTCCGACTCGGCGGCCCAGCCGTCACCGATCCGGGCGGCGAGCCGCGCGCCGGCTGGCGTCCCGGCGCCGACAAGAATCTGGGGCGGCGGCTTCGGGACGGGATACGCATGGGCGTCGCGAAGCGGGTAGAGATCGGACGGGCGCGTCACCGGCCCGCCGGTCCACAGGGCCCGCAGGACGCCGATCGCCTCCTCGAGGTGTCGAGCGCGTTCCTTCGGCGGCGGGAACTCGATGCCGTACACCTCGTGCTCGGCCGGGTGGCCACCGATCCCGATTCCGAGGACGAGCCGACCGTCGCTTGCCTGCTGGAGGGTCGCCGCCATCCTGGCGAGGACGGCCGGGTGTCGATTCATGACGTTCGCGACAAAGGTCCCGACGCTCATCCGCTCGGTCACCATCGCCGCTGCTGTCAGGGTCGTCCACAGCTCGAGGACGGGGTCCGTCTTGACGCCGCGGCTGACGAAGTGGTCCCAGCTCCAGACGCCGGCGTAACCGGCGGCCTCGAGCCGGCGGGCGCTGTCGAGCCACCACCCGATCTCGACGCCGACCGCGCCCAGGACGACGCCGATCGGCAGACGATCGGTGCTCACTGACGATCCGCGACGGGACGCACGAGACGCGCTACAACCCGGTTTCGAACAGGCGGATGTCGTCGGGCGTCGCCGCGTGGCCGTCGCCCCGCGTGAACTCGAGCGCATCCAGCGCGCCCAGGGTCGCCAGGTCGGCCGGGAATCGACCGATCATGTCGAGCACGACCTTCTGGATCCGCTCCGCGTTCTGGGCAAAGACCTCGAGCACGGACCGGGCGTCGACGGCCTCGGTGCCCTCGTGGACCCCGGCGTCGTAATCGGTGATCAGCGAGATGTTCACGACCGCCATCCCGAGCTCGCGACAGAGCCACGCCTCCGGGAACTGGGTCATGTTGATGACCTCCCAGCCGGCGTCGCTGAACCACTTGGACTCCGACTTCGTCGAGAACCGCGGTCCTTCGATGACGACGACGGTGCCGCCGTCGTGGACCTCGATGCCGTGCTCGCGACAGACGTCGACGGCGATCCGGCGGAGCTCCGGCGAATAGGTCTCGGCCGACGAGAGGTGGGTCACGATCGGTCCGTCGTAGAAGGTCTGCACCCGGCCGCTGGTGCGATCGACGAACTGGTCGCAGACGACGAAGTCGCCGGGCTTCACGCCGAGCTGCAGCGACCCGGCCGCGCACGGCGAGATCACCGCACCGACGCCGAGCGAGCGCATGGCCCAGACATTGGCGCGGTAGTTGATCCTGTGCGGCGGGATCGTGTGGCGCCGGCCGTGGCGGGGCAGGAAGGCGACCCGCCGGCCGCCGACGGTCGCGAGGAAAAACGAGTCCGAGGGTGCACCGTACGGCGTATCGACCTTGATCTCGCGGACGTCATCGAGCAGCGAATAGAAGCCCGAGCCGCCGAAGACGCCGATTTCCGCCAGATCCGCCACGCTCGAACCTCCATCCCGCCGGCGCGGGCGATCCGGCCGGTCGGATCGTCCGCCGGTCAGCGGCGATTCTAGCCGGGTTCGAGTCACCGACCACGGATCGGGCGGGCCCGCCTACGATGATCGCCCACCGCAGAGGCATGACAGTCGATGACCGAACCCGCGACCGGCGACCCGAGCGAGACGCTCCACCTCGCCGACTGGCGCCGACAGGTCGCCGACCTTTATGCCGCGGTCCGGCGCCTGCTGCCGACCGACCACGAGGCGGCGCTCGAGCTGTGGCGCACGACCCGCGAACGGCTTTACCGCGAGCATGCCCAGTCTCCTGTGCCCGTGGCCGGGCGCGACGCCTTCCGGGCTCATCACTACGCCGTCGACCAGGACCTCCGGTTCCACGTTCCGGTCGTCGCCGATGAGGCACCCGAGGCCACGCTCCCCTCAGGCGGGCTCTCCGCGGCGCCGGCGCTGGACTTCGGCGGCGCCGCGGCGGGATCGCCGACCGGCTCGAGCACCCGGCCCCCTCTGCCGATCGAGCTGCCGGTGAGTGCCGGCGGAACCATGGCCATGCGGCGGATCGGCCACGTCGAGATTCCGTTTGCCGCAGGAGTCCGACAGCTCGGCGTCTTCTGGATGTCGGGCTACGCCGGTGGCGTGTTCATCCCGTTCCGGGACGCGACGAACGGGTCGGAGACGTACGGGGCCGGCCGGTACGTCATCGACGGCGCGAAGTCCGCCGACCTCGGCGGCGACGCCGCCCACGGCACGCTGGTCCTCGACTTCAACTTCGCGTTCCACCCGTCGTGCGCCTTCGATCCGAAGTGGGCCTGCCCCCTCGCTCCGCCGGCCAACCGCCTGGACATCCCGATTCGGGCGGGCGAGCGGCTCACGTGACGGAACGAGCGTCCCCTCCGGATGGGATCGCCATCCGAGAAGCGGACGCGTCGGATGCGGAGGCAATCGCCACGGTGCACGTCGATTCCTGGCGCGCCGCGTACGTCGGGCTCGTGCCGCAACGAGTGCTCGATGGGCTGTCGGTCGGCCGCCGCCGTGTGTTCTGGGCTCGTCGCCTCGAAGATCCGGGCGAGGACCGGACGTTCGTCGCCGAGGTCGACGGTCGGGTCGTCGGCTTTGCCGGCACCTCCGTACCGACCGACCCGGAATATCCGCCCGGTACCGCCGAGCTGGCGACGATCTATCTCCTTCCGGACGCGTGGCGCCGTGGCCTCGGCGGGCGGCTCATGGGACGAGCCATGGACGACCTCGCGGAGCGAGGCTTCTCGGCCGTCGTGCTATGGGTACTGGCCGGCAATGCGCGCGGCCGCGGGTTCTACGAAGCCCTCGGCTGGCGCGCGGACGGTGGCGCCCAGATGCTCGATTTCGACGGGACGCCGGTGGAGGAGGTCCGCTATCGACTCGATCTTCCCGCCCGCTGACGACGGACCGACCCGCGGTACGAAGGTCCAGCCCGTACGGGTGACCGTTGGCGCCTCTACTCGGGCGGTGCGCCCGGTCACAATGGACTACAGGCCAGGCGCCGGGGGTTGCGCTATCGCAGCCACGACCGCGGGCCGTGAACGTGTGGAGTTGCGTGCGCTTTCTGTCGTCTCACAAGCCTGCCGGCGACGAGCGGTTGCTCTGGTCGCGTGATATCCGGTTCGCCAGGCTCCTGAAGTTCCATGTCAGTGGTGCTCGCGAGCTCGAGCTCGAGTCCGGCATGGTCGTCATCGCCCCGGCATCGGAGCTGACGGACGCCCGGGCAGCCGAGATCGCCGCAACCGTCCACTCCCCCGCGTATGGCCTGGTCACCCTCGATTCGAGCATGCCTGAGGGCTCGCGCTACCTCTCGGCCATGTCCGCCGCGGTGCTCCAATCCGGACTCGCCGACCGGATCGGGATGGCCCAGTCCGGCCAGGTCGTCCAGACGAAGACCCTCGACTATTTCTTCAACATGCGGAACGTCCACCAGATCGCCCTCCAGCCGATCATCGAGCTGGCGACCGGCAACCTGTACGAGTACGAGTGCCTCTTCCGGCCACACATGCCGATGCTGCCGCAGTCGATCAGCGCGATCGTCCAGGCCGCGATCGACACCGACCGCTCGGTGGAGCTCGATCGCTTCATCGTCCGGCTGATCCTGACCCGGGTCGGCGAGATCGAGGCGGATCGACGGGCCAGCGGCCAGGCTCCGCTTCGATTCGCGATCAACTTCACGCCGGCCAGCCTGCTCGATTCGACTTTCGAGGCGAAATCGTTCGCGGCGATGGTCGCCGAC
>Ga0307310_10000676_pt1 | contig 11834 bp, 14 predicted proteins | sample ER_DNA_197_FD_194502 | JGI IMG/M metagenome (GOLD analysis project Ga0307310, IMG submission 194502) | Bulk soil microbial communities from the East River watershed near Crested Butte, Colorado, United States - ER_DNA_197 | ecosystem: Environmental > Terrestrial > Soil > Floodplain | place...
TGGCGCTGACGGCGCCGGCGAACGGCGCGACGTTCACGGCCCCGGCGACGATCACGGTGACGGCATCGGCGTCGGATCCGGAAAACCGGCTCGCACGAGTCGACTTCTATAGCGGCAGCACTCTCGTCGGCTCAGACACCGGGTCGCCGTACTCGTTCGTCTGGTCGTCAGTGCCCGCAGGGTCGTACACGTTGACGGCAGTGGCGGTGGACGCGGACGGCGCGACCGCGGCCTCGGCGGCTGTCAACATTACGGTCACCGTCGTCCAGGCTGCCACGCGAGTCGCGTTTACGGCTTCAACCGATCACGACACCGTCGTCACGAGCTACCTCCTCGAGGTGTTCGCCAGCGGCGCGGACGTCAATACTGCCTCGCCGATCGCGTCAAAAGATCTCGGCAAGCCCGCGCCGGATGCGAACCGTGACATTACGGTCGACGAAACCGCGTTCTTCAACGCGCTGGCGCCGGGGAGCTACATCGTCACGGTTTCGGCGATAGCGCCTGAAGGAAGCGCGAGATGCACGCCAGTGCCGTATACGCGATAGTCGCTCCTGGCTCGGGACGAAATTCGGGCTTGCGTCGTCACGGGTCGAGACCCAAGAATCTGAGTCATGCGCCGTATCGTTCGGTTTGCGGCGGACCACTATCTGGTCGTGCCAATTGGCTCAATCCTGGCGATGGTCTGGGCCAATACTCTCGATGAGAGCTACTTTAGATTCGCCCACTCGTGGTCGTTTGCTGTCAACGACGTGGGAATGGCTCTCTTCTTCGCGCTGGTGACCCAGGAGATTCTGGAAGCCATGCTGCCTGGCGGAGCATTGGGCTCGTGGCGGCACGGGGTGCTGCCGATCATCGCTGCCGCTGGTGGACTTCTGGGGTCCGTTCTCGTTTATCTCGGGTACTTGCAATACGTCGACGAGATCATGCTGTCTCAAGCGTGGCCGTGCGCAGCCTCGGTTGATATCGTGTTCAGCTACTTCCTGGCCCGACTGATTTTCCGCGAACGGGCGAGCGTCGCGTTCACGTTGACCTTGGCGGTCGTCAGCGACCTCGTCGTGCTGGCTGCCGTGGCCGTCCGCTATCCGTCGCCTCAGGTTTATCCGGCTGGTCCACTGATCATCGCTTTCGCCCTGTCGCTGGCCTTCCTCTTTCAGTGGGCCGGAGTGCGCACCTTCTGGCCCTATCTCATGGTCTGCGGGCCGGTGTGCTGGTGGGGTTTTCTCGCGAGCGGCCTTCAGCCGGCGCTCGCGTTGATGCCGATTGTGCCGTTCGTGCCGCGCTCATCCCGCAAGTCGGAACTGTTCGCCGATACGGGGAAAGGAATCCATGCCGCGGTCACTCATTTGGAGCGGGTCCTCTCGTATCCCGTGCAAGTCGTGCTCTTTTTCTTTGGTCTCGTAAATAGCGGCGTCGTGCTCACCTATTTCGAGCCGGGTACGTGGGCCTTGCCGCTTGCGGCACTTATCGGAAGGCCCATCGGCGTCATGGCTGCGGTCGGCCTGGCCCTGGCTGGCGGCTTCACAGTCCCTTTGCGGGGAGGGTGGCGACACCTGCTCGTCGCCGGATTCATCGTGTCGACCGGTTTTTCATTTGCGCTGTTCGTCGCAACCGGGGTCTTTCCGACGGGCGACTTACTCACGCAAATGAAAATGGGTGCGCTCTCGACTATTCCCGGGTTGCTGCTGGCGTTGGTGTCGGCGTCGATTCTTCGCGTCGGCCGGTTCGCGAGCGCGACCGGGCCGCAGCACACCAGTCACTGATCACGCTTCGTCTATTCCACGCAGTCCGAATGCCCGTCCGTCCCGCATGTGAACAGCCCCGGCACGCTCCCCGCTGTCCACTCCCTGGTGTTCTTCCAAACTCTCGATTGGCTGTACTCGTCCGCAGTCCAGCCGAGTCGCGCCTTCTCGAGCCATGCGCGCTGGAGCGCGGCTTCTTCACCGGCACCGAAGAGATGATATGACTCGTGGAGCAGAATCGCCGCCCGCTCCGTATCATCCACCGCGAGCTCAAAGAAGGCCGGGTACAACGTCACCACTTCAAAAGGAAAATTCGTCGCAGCGTACGCACTCTGGTGGCCAACGTACTGATTCCACCAGTTGTCGGTGCCGCGATACCTGACCAGATTGCCGAGGACGAACGCCTCTTTCGAGAAGCCAGCCTTTTCAATGACAGTTGTCGCGTCCGCGACGGCCTGTCGCTGGTCGTAATCGAGTCCCTCGGAAGTGACGAGCAGCGACATGAAACACGCAAGAACGAGCGCGAGCGTCATTCCGACAACCCAAAGCAGCTTTCGCCCGAAACCGCGATCCCTTTCTGTTCGAACCGGGGACCCTTCCTCGATTGAGTCGCCCGGAAGCAAGGTGCCGCCGCAGCGGCGGCAGGTCTGATCAGTGGCGAAATTGATCAGGCCGCATTGCGCGCATTTAGGGGTCACTTCAAGGCTGACGTCAGCGTAACCTGCGCGCGGATTTCCATCTGGCCCGCAGCGATCGGCGGCGCGTCCGATACGGCCTGTTCGCGCAACATGGCCACCCGCGGCAGTGGGACGGGCGCCCCGCCTGCCTGGGCATCGATGCGCACGATCCGGTCGATCGAGCGGCCGGCGCCGGCTGCCGCCGCATCGGCGCGGGCACGCGCATCCTCCACGGCAAGGCGCAGCGCGTCCCTCTCGAGTTTGGCTCGATTCTTCAAATCGAAACGCACGCCGCCCACCGAGGTCGCGCCCGAGCCCACTGCCATCTCGAGCAGCTCGCCGACGCGCTCGATCGAGTCCACGCGGACCTCGATGGTGTTGCGCGCCACATACCCGCGCGACGTGCGCTGATTGTTCACGTAGTCCCACTCTTGCTGCAGGTCGTAGCCGATGGTGCGAATGGCGTCGGCCGGAATGCCGGCGGCCCGGAGCTTGTCGAGGACGGGCGTCATCGCTTCCGAGTTATGCCGCTGCGCGTCGCGCGGATTGCCGGCGCGCGATTCCGCCGTGACGGTGATCCAGGCGCGATCGGGCACGGCCTGCACGAGGCCTTCGCCCGATGTGATCACGACCGGAGGTTCCGGAGCCGTGTTTTGCTGCGCGCTCGCGACGGCGGGTACGATCAGAAGCAAGAGCAGAGGCAGCGTTCTCATGGCTACTTCCCACTGTAACCCAAAGCGCTGCGCAGACTGCCAAGCGTAAACTCGAGTGATTCCCGCGGAATGCTCGTCACGAAGGGTCCGACGATCCAGCCGAGACCGGCCGGAATCGCCCGGCTCAGCGATAGCGATTCGCACTGGATATAGGTGCCTTCCGTTCGCTGTTCGAGCGAACAGTAGTTGTAGAAGCGCCAGAGAAACCCGCTGTCCTGCCCCACGGGCGCTTCTCTCTGTGACTCCGTGCCAGGGTTCTGCACCTCGGCAATCCTGGTGGTGTAGCTCCGGACATGCGCGCGAGCCGGGCTGATGCGTGTGTACCGCACGTCGTACTCGGTGTTCAGCACGACGCTGATGACCTTCTTCATGAAGAGCTGCATATAGACCTTGAAGGTGTCGCCGTCACGACTGATCGTCCGCGACTGCCGTACGTTGGGCGCGTAGATCTCCTGATAGCGATCGTAGCTCTGCATCAACGCGACAGTTCGATCGACGGTCGCGTGCGGGGCAAACGCGGTCCCGATCCAATGGTGGATTAAACCGCGGGGGGTGTCGATCTCGCGGCCTGCGTCGCGCGTGACGAGCCGGCTGACCACCGTTTCGCCGCGTTTCAGGCGCGCGTACGTCTCCAGGCGGTCGGCGTCAGGCAGACGGTCCACCCAGAGAAATGCGACCTTGCCGTGAAGCTCGCCGTCCATTCGCGACTCGGTCACGCGCGCGTACCGGTTGAAAGCGTCGAGCGTGTCGGGGCGGAGGTCGGCGGCCCGGGCCGGCACAGCCCCGGCAACTATCAGCATCAGCAGAACGACCGCGGTCGAACTTGTGGGATCCGGCTTTAGCCGGATTGGGCAGAATAATTGTGTTCCCGCTCTAAACACAATGCGGTCCGCTGCGACGAAGTTTGCCACCGAGCAGACGCCGACTGTCAGTACGTTCGCAATGAGGTAATGCAGATGTCCCAGCTCGATCAGAACCGGCATCATCAGCGCACCCCCTGCAAGTGAAATGGCGCCATTGGCGACGTGAAACCGGACGAGGCGCCGGACAGCTTCCTGCCCGCCGGCCGGCCGATCGAACCAGGTCCACCATTCATGATTGAAGAAGTTCAGAAGGATGGCGAGCTCGGTAGCCACGACGGTGCCGGCGAGATAATGAAAGTGAAGACGATTCGTCAGTATCCAGAGCGCCGCGAGCTGCACGATGAAACCAACCGTCCCGACGGCCGTGAATCTCAGCCAGCGGACCTTCATCACGTTCATAGCAGTGGCTCCGCATCGTAAAGGGCCCGGACGTTTCGCGCCACGGAGACGAGGAGCGTGACGAGGATCCCGATGGTCGCGACGACCCCGCCCACGTCGAACAATCGATAGTGCTGTCCGAGGATCTGGACCTTTGGATCGGAGAGAAGCGCCAGAGTGCCGGCGGCAAGGACCAGGCGGAGCTCGGTCGGACCGACCCCCCAGAAGGACAACCTGAATACTGTAAGGCAGTACGTCGCGAGATAGATTTCGATCGACAGCATGAAGTACGCGATGAGAAGTGCCATGGCGACGAACGGTGTCATGTAGCCGGACCAGCCGAGACCCGCCAGCACGAAGAGAACTCCGAAACAATCGACGACGTGGTCGACGTAAAAGCCATAACGAGGCCGCTGCTGCCGGCGGACCCTCGCGACGGTGCCGTCGAGGCTGTCGCCGAACCAGTTGAGAGCAAGTCCCGCGATGGCCAGAAGCAGCGCGCCAGGGTGCCCGGGGCCCGCGGCATAAGAAACACCGGTCAGTGCCATGGCGGCGAGCGCGAGCGCGGTCAGGCGATCGGAAGTGACCCATAACGGAAGGCGGCCGGCGATCCATACCAGGCAGCGCCGCTCCAACCCGGCCAGCGGATTTGTCGCGACCCGTGCGGCTTCCGAGAACTCGACCGTACTCATGAGGAACCCTCCTGCCTCTGAATGCGCCATCGGTCCGAACGCCGGCTCATCATGCTAATGTGTGAACTTGAAGGAGGAGATATGAGACTTCGTCTACGAGGGATGTGGTACTCCCTGGCGTTCGGTCTTGCCACGGTTATCGGCATTGTCGCGCCGAATGTGTTCGGACAGGGACTTGTCCCGGGTCAACCCGATCTGAAAGTCGGCGATCCAGCCCCGGACTTCACGTTGCAGGCAAGCGATGGCCAGACGTATTCGCTCTCCAAGCTGCGTGGCAGAACCGTGGTGCTGGCGTGGTTCCCGAAAGCCTTCACCGCTGGTTGAACGGCCGAATGCCAGGCCCTCCGTGAGAACGGGCCATTGATTCGAGCGTTCGACGTCGCCTATTTCATGATCAGCGTCGACACGCTGGCAGACAACACCGCCTTCGCCAAGAAGGAATCGGCCGACTTCCCCATCCTCGCCGACCCGACGCGCGCCGTCGCCAGGAAATACGGCGTGCTGGCGGATTACAGCAAATTCAATCTCGGTGAAGTGGCGAATCGCTGGACCTTTTATATAGGCGGTGATGGAAAAATCGTCGACATCGACAGGAAAGTGAATCCCGGCCAGTCTGGCGCGGATATCGTCGCGCACTTGAAAGCGTTGAAGGTCCCGCCGGCGAAAAAGTAGCTGTCCGGGATAAGCTCGTCGGTGAGTCTCGTGAGCTCACCCGACGATCGATTCGAACGCTGGCTGCATGAAACCGAGCAGCGTCATCTGGCGGATCTGACCTTTCCGCAGCTGTCTTCGGGACTGCGCGCGCTGTCGTCCACCTACGTCGAGCGCCGGCAGCGGCTTGGCGAGGGCGGTGCGCTGAACGGTGCGGGGAAGCGCGCCGCCTTCGCGCTCTTTTACGGACCGCTGCATTTTCTGCTGGTGCGCGCGATCGTTCAGGGGCTGCCCGGCGCGCTGCCGGGACCACGCGAGACGACGCTCATTGATCTTGGTTGCGGCACAGGGGCGGCCGGCGCCGCCTGGGCAACCGCCTGCGACCATGCGCCGCGCGTCGTCGGCATCGACCGTCACCCGTGGGCGCTCGGCGAAGCGGCGCGGACCTACCGCGGGTTTGCATTGGCGGCCCGGACGATGAAGGGCGACATCGCGTCGGTCGCGCTGCCCAAAGGGCCGGCGTTGATCCTCGCAGCGTTTGCGTTGAACGAGCTCGCCGATACTTCCCGCGACGGGCTCATGCAGCGCCTGCTCGAACGCGCCGCCGCCGGCGATCGGGTCCTCATCGTCGAGCCGATCGCGGGGTTCGTGGCGCGCTGGTGGGAGCGGTGGCGCGGAGCAATCGAACAGCTGGGCGGCCGCGCCGATGAATGGCGTTTCCGGATGGAACTGCCTGCGATCGTCGCCAAGCTCGATCGCGCGGCGAAGCTCGATCATCGCGAGCTCACGGCCCGATCTCTATTTCTGTCACGGTCCGTCTGAAGGCGGACACTACGTACGAGCTCCACGACGTACGTAGTGTCCGGCTTTAGCCGGACCGGGATGGCTTCAGGCAGACCGCTTCCAGGCCTCGCCAGCCCACTCGAGCAGCCGCTCGAGCGGCCAGCAGTTGACGACACGATCGACAGGCACATGCGCAAGCCGGGCGTGCGCGATCGCGGTCTCGGCGTACGCGAAGTCGCTCGCGCCGTGGGCGTCGCTGTCGAGCGCAAAAAGACAGCCCGCGGCCACGGCCAGGCGCGCCAGGTCGTAGTCCACATCCTGCCGCGCGGGATCGCCATCGATCTCGATCGCCACGTTCGCTCGAACGGCCGCCGCGAACACGGCGTTCCAATCGGCGGCGATGCCTGGACGCGAGCCGTACATCCGGCCGCGCGGATGGCCCAGGATGTGAACCCCCGGCGTCGTCACGGTGCGCAGGAGCCGGGGTGTCTGATCGGCCGCCGAGCGCAGCGCCGAATGCGGCGCGGCGACGATGATCTCCAGCAGCCGCAGTTCGTCCGGCTCCATGTCGACCGAACCGTCCGCACGGATATTCGCCTCAATCCCTTTGAGCAGACGGAATCGTCCTCGATACGCGTCGTTCAATCGATCGATGTCGCGATGCTGTTCCGCAAGCTCCGCCATCGACACGCCGCCGGCGATTTTCAGTCCGTAAGAATGATCGGTCACGGCGCAGTAGTCGTAGCCGCGCGCAATCCCTGTTTGGATGATCTCTTCGAGCGTCTGACTGCCGTCGCTCCAGACCGAATGCATTTGCAAGTCGCCGCGGTACTGCTCGAGGCCAGGACCGCCTGACCGCCGATCGGCCAGCGCCGCGATCACCTGCGCCCGCGTCAGGAAATGGCCGCGCAGGGCGCGGCTTTTCTCGACTTCGTCGGTGCGTCCGCTGGCGGCTATCTGACGCTCGACGATTTCGGAGTGCCCCGTCTTCAACACTTCCATGATGACGCGAGTGGAAGACGGCCCCACGTGGGGAATCTTGCGAAGCGTGCCGTCGGCCTGCACGAACGATTCGATCGGCGCCTCGAGGTTCCGGATGGCGGCGGCGGCCCGCTTGTAACCCCAACGACTTTGCTGAGATGTCTGGACCGAGGCCAGGTCGCGCAGCAGCGCCGCGACGGTGCCGTTGGTATCCATGGTCTGGACGACCGCTCTTCGCCCCATGCCCGCGAAATCAGCAAATTCGCGTCCAACTCCACCGAGAATCGGGCTGGGCTCGACGCTCCTCAACATCCTTGACTGCGGGACGGTCGGTTGGTCAGACTAAGCCCCCGCTCACCAATTGAGGTTGTGCGGGCTTCAAGGTCTCAATAAGAAGACGCGGGCGTGACCCCCGCCAATGAGGGCCCCATGGACGACGATTTTGATAACGAAATGGGCTTGCCGGAAGATGAGCTGACCGGCAGCACGTCAATGTCCGATCCTGCCGATCTCGGCTTGGGCGGCATGGATGCCGAGGACGAGATGGACAGCGAAGCGCCGGGCCGCCCCTCGGGGGGCGCGCGGGCGCGAGGGGCATCCGCGTCGCGGCCGCGTAAGCGGGCGGCGGCGGCGCCGGCCGCGCGCAAGAGCGCGGGCGGAGGGGCAAAGAAGGCAAAGAAGAAGAGCGCGGGCCGAGCCAAGAAGAAGACGGCGAAGAAATCCGCCCGCAAAGCGTCGCGCAAACCGATGCGCAAAGCCGCAAAGAAAGCCTCTGCCGGCCGCAAACGGAAGGCCGGCCGCAAGCGTTAGTTCCCGAACGTGCGTAGTCGTGAGTCGTTGGTCATTAATCGACCAACGACCAACGACTAACGACTAACGACTATCGTTCCCTCCCCGGCTAGTTACTGCTTGATGACGACATACCACGCAGCGACGATCGGACCCTGCGGGCCGCGGCCACGTCCGCCCTGTGCCGCCGGCGGTGGCGGCGCGCCAGCGGCTGGCGCCGGAGCCGGACCGCGCTCGGGCTGGAAGAGGTACGCGTTGTGCGTCACTGGATCGACGGCGATCGTTTTCGCGCCGGCGACCGTGGGGACCGTCGCAACAACCGTGTACTTATCGGCCGCATCCTGGTGGACGACCGTAACGTTGCCTTCGCCTCCGTTGGGAATGTAAATCAACTTTTTCGACGGATCCCAGCCCAGGGCATCCACGCGCGTACCGTTCGTGATGGACGCCACGACTTTGCCCGTGCTGGCATCGACGACGACGGATGTCTTGTTGCAACCGGAGAAAATGCGGTTCGACGCCTTGTCATACGCGATGCCGGTGGGGCCTTCGCATGGCGCGAGCGGCCACGAGGCGGTCGCCTTCCATGTCTTGACGTCGATCACCTGGATCGTGTTCTTGCTTTCGTTGTTCACGAAGATGTGTCCCTTGCCATCGGCGGCGGCGCCTTCGGGCGCCGTGTCTTCGAGCTCGACGGTGGCCGCGATGTCACCCGTCTTGGGATCGATCGCCGTGAGAGTACCGATCGGACGGCTATGATTCGTGAGGATGATCTTGTCGTCGGGCTCGTCATACATGATCCCGTCGAGACCAGGGCCAACCTTGATTTGCCTGAGCACGGCCAGCGTCTTCAGATCGAACATCGTGACGGTCTCGTCGCCGCTGTTCGTTGTAAAGCCGTGGCCAGCTTTAGTGGCGAGGCCGGCGCCGTGCACGCCCGGCGTGTTCTGGATGTCGCCGAGCACTTTGCCCGTGGCGCCTTCGACCACCATCATGTGGTTGGCACGCGAAACGAAGACGCGGCCCGTGGCTGCTTCGACGGCGACGTAGTCGGTGCCGCCGTCGCCTTTGATATCGAACTTTTCAACCTTGAACGCCTGCGCGTGCCCGACGTGTGGCGCGGCGAGGATGACGGCGGAAACGAAGGCGACTGCGATGAGTAAGTATCTGGTCATACAGGCCTCATGGGTGGTTGCGAGGGACGCCGACAATTGTAAGCCTCTATTGGTCATCGAGTCCCGTCCCGTCGAGCTGGCCTATCGTACTGGCGCTCATCAGCCCGTCATGTCGATTTCCGAATGCCTCATTCGACAAGGATATAGAAAGGACAGGAGGTCACAATGCGAGTGATGGTAATCGTGAAAGCGAGCAAGGAATCGGAAGCGGGGCAGATGCCCAGCGAGAAATTGATGACTGACATGGGGAAGTACAACGAGGAGCTGGTGAAGGCCGGGGTCATGCTGGCGGGCGATGGCCTCCACCCCAGCTCCAAGGGCAAGCGTGTGCGATTCTCCGGTACCGAGCGTACGGTCATCGACGGGCCGTTCGCCGAGACGAAAGAGCTCATCGGGGGCTACTGGCTGTGGCAGGTCAAATCAATGGAGGATGCGGTCCACTGGCTCAAGCGCGCACCATTTGACGGCGGCACCGAAATCGAAATCCGGCCCTTGTTCGAGGCGGACGATTTCGGCAAGGAGTTCACGCCCGAGCTGCGAGCGCAGGAAGACCGTCTCCGCGCCCAAATCGGAGCAAAGCAGAAGTGATCAAGAGTAAGTCAGCTTCGCGTACCAGTCATGGCGTCCCTGCGGCGTGAGGTCGAGCATGCTGTAGACCGGCGTCAGCAAGTCGATGCCGCGCTCCTTGACATCGTCCGCCATCCATGGGTGTGCGGAATACGAATGCCGCAGCGTGCCGTCGCGGTCTCGCGTGAAAACCGAAATAGTAGAATCCTGCGTCCCGTCCGCGTCCTCGCTGCGAAGGTCGTACTTGAACGTGCTGTCGCCGCAACTGAGCAACCGCAGGTTGCGCCACCCACGATTGCGGGCGTGTTGTCGAAGCATGGACGGGTCCGCGGCAGCGGCGATCGCGAAGTCGACGTTCTGTGCGAGATGGTGGCCGACGCCGTTGTAGCCGTCGATCCACATCGTGCACATCGGGCAGGGATTGGTCTGCCGCTTTCCATACATCAGGTGATAGATCACGACTGACCGGCTCGGACCGGTGAACAGGTCACTCAGACGGACCGTCGTGATCGGCGCGTCGCCGGCGTCGAGATTGGCCGGGCCTGCCTGGAATACATAGTCCTGGACGACCGCTCCCGGAGGAAGACGGCGGCGCATCGCGGCGACCCGTTCCCGTTGTCGCATCAATTCGATCTCCGCGAGGCGGAGCTCGTCTCGGCGGGCGACGTACTCGGCTGATTCGTTCGTCAACCGCGTCAGTTGCAGCGTGCCGTTGATTGTCTCGTGTGGCATGGCCCATCATGCTCCGTGGCGACAGCGGCGTTCAAGCTGTGCGGCCTCATAAGCCGAGGCGATCGAAATGCTTTTTCACCGTGGTGTAACACTCGCACGATGCCTCTTCCAGGCCCTTCCGGTCCAGGATTCTGATACGCCCATGCGTGTACTTGATGAGCCCTGCTTTCTGTAAGGTCCCTGCCACGAGCGTGACGGTCGGCCGCGTCGAGCCCAGCATCATCGCCAGAAACTCATGACTGAGGTGGAACTCGTCTGTTCGGACGCGATCGTGGGTCATCAACAGCCAGCGGCAACACCGCTCCTGTACCGGATGAAGGGCCATGCAACCAGTGGACTGCATCATCAGCATGAGCAGGCCCTGTGAATAGCGTTGAACGCACTCCTGAAACGCACCGCCTCGGCCAAGCTCCCGTTGAAACGTTTCCGCGGACATGACTTCGGCGCTCGCGTCGGGCACCGGCACCTGCAGCATCGTCTCGCCGCTCAGCATCTGACCACCGAAGTAGGCGTTGATGCCGACGAGTCCCTCGTCACCGACCGTCGCGATTTCGACCATGGCGCCATCCTTCATGACCGTCGTCATCGACGCGACGCCGCCATTCAGGAAGTAGACCGCTCGGACTGGTTCGTTGACGGGATGGAAGATCTGCTTGGCCTGGAGGGGAATCGTCTTCAGATGGGGCCGCAACCGCTCGAAGTCCGCGTGAGGGAGGCACGCGAGCAGCTTGTTCCTGGGACGGGAATCGGAGGGTGGAGGACGGATCGGTTTCGCACGTTTCGGCATGTGAGCTCCAGGACCCAAATGGGTCTCAATGAGTCTGGGGCTTGACCGAACTCGCGCATAGGCGGCGGCAGGCTCAAAAAGCGGTGTGATCGAGTATGGCATACCCATTGGGCGCTGCGGCGACGATCTGGGCTGGCGTTAACCCTTTGTAAATGCAGTGCCTACGTCGGGTTCGGCAAGTCGCGCGATGGCGGGGGAGGCGACACGACTTCAACAAGCGGTCTGGAACCTCCTCTCGAACGCCGTCAAGTTCACGCCGGCAGGGGGGCGGGGTGGATGTTCGGACGCGTGTCATCAACGGGCAGCT
>Ga0307310_10000677_pt1 | contig 11831 bp, 10 predicted proteins | sample ER_DNA_197_FD_194502 | JGI IMG/M metagenome (GOLD analysis project Ga0307310, IMG submission 194502) | Bulk soil microbial communities from the East River watershed near Crested Butte, Colorado, United States - ER_DNA_197 | ecosystem: Environmental > Terrestrial > Soil > Floodplain | place...
ACTCTGGTGGCAGAATCCTGACATCCGCGCCTGTCCGCCCGCCCGCCCGTCCGCCCGCCCGAACGACCGCCCGCCTGGCCTCCCGCCGCAGCACCTCCACCAGCCTCGGATCCGTCTCTCCGACCACGAAAGGCACCCCGGGCTTGGCGATGCCCGCTTTCTCACACGCAATCAGTTCCAGTGTATCGCCGAGATATTTCATATGGTCGCGCTCGATCTTGGTTACTCCGCTGACCAGGGGACGGACTACATTGGTGCTGTCCAGCCGCCCACCCAGACCGACCTCGACCACGGCGAGCTCCGCTCCCCTGGCGGCAAAGTCGGCAAAGGCCAGCGCGGTCGTCGCCTCGAAGAAAGTCGCTTTCCGCTCCAGGATCGGCTTGAGCAGCCGCTCGGTCCACATGGCGACGGCATCCTCGGAGATGGGCACGCCGTCGACCCGGATGCGTTCGCGAAACGAGACCAGATGGGGCGAGGTATAGAGTCCGACGCGCCAGCCCGCCTCCCGGAGAGCCGCGGCCACCAGGGTTGACACACTCCCCTTCCCATTGGTGCCGCCGATGTGGATCGACGGTATCACCTCGTGCGGGTTTCCCAGCGACTTCAGCAGGGCACGGGTGTTGGCCAGCCCGAACTTGATGGTGGTCGTGCGGGGGAACAGGAAGTCGAGTGCCTCGTCGTAGGTCAGCGACATCGGATCTCGATTGATGGGTACCGATTCCGCCTGCAGGCGCCCGCCGGAACGACGGCGCCCCACCCAGGTTCCGTCGTGGGTGGGGCGCGGGAGCGTCGCGTCGCTCGAACTCAGCTCAGTTCGGCGAGCTCGACGTGAGGCCGTTGTCCCTGCATGTGCCGGAGCAACCTGGCGGTGGTGTCGCGCAGCGAGGCCCGGGGAACGACATCGTCCACCTGGCCGTGCTCCAGCAGGAATTCGGCCGTCTGAAAGCCGTCCGGCAGATCCTGGCCGATGGTCTGTTTGATGACACGCTGTCCCGCGAAGCCGATCACCGCCCCGGGCTCGGCCAGCACGACGTCACCCTGCATGGCAAAAGAGGCGGAGACGCCACCAGTCGTCGGATCAGTCAGAATCGATATGTAGGGGATGCTTTCACGGTGGAGCTGTGCAATGGCCGCCGAGGTCTTGGCCATCTGCATCAACGAGAGGACCCCTTCCTGCATCCGGGCACCCCCCGATGTGGAGATGATGACCAGTGGGATCTTCTTCTCGAGCGAGCGCCGCGCAAGACGAGCAATCTTTTCGCCCACCACCGAGCCCATCGAGCCGCCCATGAACCGGAAATTCATCACTGCAAGATTGAAGTGCAGGCCATCCAGCCGGGCGGTGCCGGCATAGATCGCGTCCGCCTCTCCGCCCTTCTCCCGGGCGATTTTCAGACGGTCAGCGTAATGCTCGAAATTGAGCGGATCGACCGAGCGGAGACCGGCATAGAGCTCACGCCAGGTGCCCGGGTCGGTCAGCAGCTCGATGTAATCTTCAGCGCTGATGCGCCGGTGCTTGCCGCACTCGGGACACACGTTGAGCGCCTTTTCGAACTTCTCCCGGATGTCGATGTGGCCGCAGCTGTCGCACTTCTCCCAGGCGTCGGCCGGGATCTCCAGCCGTTCACGCTGCGACGTCCGTGGTTTGCGCTCCTTCTTAAACCATGCCATCACAGCCATAGAAGTAGGTAGCGTCCGAGATGAGGGGTCCAAGGGCTTGGTCAGGCCCATGCAATCTCATCGTACCCTGCCCTCTGCGCTAGGCCCCTAACAGTAACTCAATGCTACGTATCGGCATACCCGGATTGTCTGGAATCCCAGGCCACCCGAAGCGCCAGGCCAAGGCAGAGCGAGCAGATAATGAAGAAAGACCCACCGTAGGAGAAGAGCGGCAGCGGAATCCCGGTGATCGGCATGAGATTCACGGTCATCCCCACGTTCTCGAAGACGTGGGTGAAGAAGAGTCCCACAATGCCGAACACGGCCAGACTACTGAACGGATCGGTGGCCCGCCGGGCGATCCGAAGCAGTACCAGGAAGAGGCCCAGGAAGAGGCTCAAGGCCACAAGGACGCCGACGAAGCCAAGCTCCTCGCCTACCACGGAGAAGACAAAATCGGTGTGCTGTTCCGGCAGAAACGCTAGCCGCTTCTGCGGCCCTTCGGTGTAGCCGGTCCCAAACCAGCCGCCTGAGCCGATTGCCACCCTGGACTGGATGGCGTGATACCCCGCCGCGCGAGGATCTACCTCCGGGTTCAGGAAGGTGAGCAGCCGATTCTGCTGGTAGGGCGCAAGCCGTTTCCACAGCGGCATCGCCACGGCGCCCATGGCCACGTTCGCGGCCAGAAATACCACCCAATCCCAGACATAGGGCCGCCAGGCGATCAGGATGATCACGAAGATGATCATCCAGAAACTCCAGGCCAGCGTATTGAACGCGAGGAGCAGACTGATGACCGGCGAAGCCAGGAGAAAGAGCATCCGGGGCCGGACGCCGGTCCAGAACAGCATCGCGAAGTAGATCCCGACGAACACGAGCGCGCTGCCGAGATCGGGCTGCTTGAGAACAAGAAGACAAGGAACGCCGACGATGAGCGACGGCGCGATGAGGTCCCTCAGGGAACGGGGTGGCTCCTTCCGGCCGGACAGAAACCGCGCCAGCATCAGCACCGTTGCCACCTTCGCCAGCTCCGATGGCTGGCCGATCTGATGTCCACCAACCGACAGCCAGCTGTGACTGCTTTCGGCGGTGCCCGCGCCGGTGCCCACGAGGAGGACTATGCCGAGCAGCAGCAGGCTGCAGACATACAACGCGGGGGCCACCCATTCGAGGACTCGAAGGGAGAGGTGGAAGACGATCCATGCTGCGACGATCCCGACGCCTACCCACATGATCTGCCGCTCCCAGGCGCCCGCTGCCCGGGTGGGAACATCGGTCTGGCCAGCCGAATACAGCGTCGCCAGGCCAAACAGAATGAGGCCGAAGGTGACTAAGACGAGCTGGCGGTCGATGGAGGGGTTTCTCATCGGGCCGGCTCGGCGCGTCGAGCGGAGTCCGCCGCTGCCTTGGCCGCGGCCGCTGAATCGGGGTCGAGCTCGATCGGGCGAGGCGCCGTATCCTGGGACGTCACGGTCTCATCGAGGAGCACGCCGAGCTTCACCGGACCGGTGACATCGGGGCCGAGGATGTAGCGCCGCAGTGTCTGCACGACGTACGGCGCTACCGTGGTGCCGTGCTTGGCGAACTCCATGATGCCGCCTACAACCAGCTCCGGCTTGTCAGCCGGCGCAAAGCCGATGAACCAGCCGTGATCCTCACCGTGGGGGTTCTGGGCGGTCCCGGTCTTCCCTGCCACCGCGAGGTCGGTGCGGCGGTTGGCAGACGCGGTGCCCCGCTCCACCACCGCGATGAGCGCGCGACGGAGCCCGTCCAGCTCTCTGGCAGTGAGTCCGAGGGACCTCGGCCTGCTGGAGGAGGGCTTCACGATATACGGGGTGACGGTAGCGCCGGGGCCGGCCAAGCCCTGGTAGAACTTGACCATGTTGATCAGAGTCTGGGTGTTCTCGCCCTGCCCGATCGAAAAATTGAGCGTGGTGCCCGGCGCACTCCAGTGGCGCGGACCGTAGAGACGGTCAAAGTAGGCCAGCGAGGTCGGATAGATCGGACTCAGCTCATTCTCGAGGTCGATCCCGCTCTTGTCCCGAAATCCCATCAGGACGCCGTCCTGAAGGATGGCGTCGAGTCCCAGCCGGAGACCCAGCTGATAGAAGTACACGTCGCAGCTGGCTGCCACCGCGCCGGTGAGATCCAGAGTCCCGTGTCCTTCTTTCTTCCAGCAGCGGAACACCCGGTTGCCGAGGCGCAGACCTCCCCGGCAGGGTTCGGGCATGGTCGTGTTGAGATTGATCAGCCCTCGCTTGAGAGCCATGGCCGCGATGGCCAGCTTGAATGGAGACGCGGGTGGATAGCGCGCCTGAATCACCCGGTCGAGCAGCGGCCTTGCGGGGTCGGTATTCAGCGACCGCCATTCGGCAGAGGAGATCCCTCCCACGAAGTGGTTCGGGTCGAACGTCGGCGCCGAGTAGAGGGCGCGGATCTCGCCGTTGGGAGTCATCGCCACGAGCGCTCCACGCACCCCGGCGGGCCAGATGCTGTCCACGAAGCGCTGAAGATCCAGATCGATCGTCGTGACGATGCGCTTTCCGGGCGTCGGCGGGAGCGAGGCAGAGGCCGCCTCCTCCCGCACCAGACGGCCGCGCGCGTTGACCTCGATATAGCGTACGCCTTCGATTCCCCTGAGCGTGTCGTCGTACTCCCCCTCGAGCCCCGCCTTTCCTACGATCGAGCCGAGCACGGCCCCCGGGTAGCGGTCGGCATTGAGGTCGGCCTCGGTGACCTCCGAGACGTACCCCACAAGATGGGCGATGGATTTGCCGGCCGGATACAGCCGCTTGGGCTCCGCCTGAATCACCAGCCCCGGCAACAGCGAGCGGTGTTCCTCGAGCTTGGCAATGACGTCGAACGAGGCGTCCCCGAAGACGAGGGCCGGCTGATAGCGGGCCTGCAGGTAGCGCTGGAGGATGTCGGTTACCCGGGCGCTGTCGAGCGGGACGAATCGGGCAACCCGGGCGAGCACGGACCGCAGTGAGTCAGTCGACTGGGCAAGTAGTTTGACCGAGTAGCCGGGCACGTTCTCGGCCAGCACCTTTCCCTTGCGGTCGAGGATGCTCCCCCGGGGCGAGGTGAGCTGAATCGGTCGGAGCCGGTTGGTCTCCGCCTTGAGCTGGAACTTCTCGTGCTGGAGCACCTGGGTCCGGAAGAAGGCTCCGATCAGGACCAGAAACGCCCCCAGGAGCACGAGGCGTGCGATATCCGCTCGCTCCCGAATGCGATACGAATCGAAGTTCATGCGTCGAGCCGCACGGAGAACACCGCCCGGAAGGTCAGCAGCAACGCGAGCGCGAACGCGGCGGTGGTCAAGGCCTGGATGGGGCTGTAGAAGGTCAGCTCGGTGAGGAGCTGCCGGTGGTCGGTTTCACTCGCCACCAGCACGATCAGGTCGCGTAACCAGAGGCCTACCGCGACGAACCCCGCGTTGACCAGCATGTTGTCGGCGAAGAACAACGCCCGGCCCCAGGAAGCCAGGTAGCCCACCACAGTGTGCGCCAGCGCCGCCGCTCCAAACCGGGCGGGCGTGAGGGTATCCTCGATCAATCCCACGAGGAAGCCGGCCAGGGCGCCTGCCCCTGCCCCGCTGCGCATGGCGAAGAGCATCAGCCCGATCAGCAGGAAGTCGGGGCTGACGCGTGCATTCCAGAGGCGGGGTCGGATATAGAACTGAAGAACGACCAGCAACAGCAGCACGAGGGCCACCTGTGCCCGGGTCACCCGTCGGGGGCTCATTGGCTGGAGTCCTCGGGCTGCGCCGCCGGTTGCCCGGTCGAGGTACCGCCGAGGATCGGTGAGGTTCGGGCCAGCGAATCGCGCCGCGCGGCTCTGGCCGCCCTCGCAGCCTGAGTCGCCGCCCTCACAGCCTGAGTGGCCGCCTTTACCGCCTGAGCCACTGAGTCGGCGCGGCGCACCCGCGCGATCGAGTCCAGTCGGAGCGCTTCAATCACCGAGTCACTGGGGAAGGCAGGAGCCAGATCGCCGCCGCGGGATCCGAGCAGCACCAGGACGTGTGCCGCGGAGCCGGGGTTCGCCGCCGGCCGGAGGCGGTACACTCGCTCCCATCCGGCTTCCTCCCGCACAGTGCCGATCACGGTCCCCACCGGAATACCCTTGGGGAACACGCCGCCCAGGCCGGAGGAGAGCACCAGCGTTCCCAGCGGCACCGAGTCGCGGTAGGGAACTCCGCGGAACTCGAGCGCCCCCTCGTTGTTCCGTCCCTCGATCGAGGGTGCCACGACGCCGAACGCGTTGCCGCCGACGGTGAAGGCGCTGACCCTGAATTCCGGATGGGCCCACGACATCGCGACGCTGCTTGTACCAGACACGCTGAGAATCACTCCGATCAGGCCCTCTGGCGCCACGACCGGGTTGAACGGGGCAACCCCCTGGCGGGAGCCCACGCTGAGCAGCAAGGTGCGGCTATCGGTGGCCTGAGGCTGATGCAGCACCTCGGCGGCGACGTAGGAGGCGGTAAGCCGGTGACTGAGCCGCAGAAGCTCTCTGAGGCGCTCGTTCTCCGCACGGAGCGACGGAAGGAACTGGGCCAGATAGGAGGCAGAGTCCCGCTCCGTCGTCACGGCGCGGAAGCGAACCCGGCTGGTGCGTCCCTCTTCCGCCCGGGCCTGGAGCCAGACCAGTGGGGAGAGCACGGTCCCCCGCAGCGTCGCCGCAAGGTTGTTGCCCCAGGCAGCGGGAGAGAAGAGGGCGGCCAGCGACAGGGTCAGGCACAGGAGAAGTAAGACAGTGTCGCGGCGGGTGTAACGACGATCGGATTCGAAGGTCATGCTCAGGAGGACAGAACGCTGCGGTATTTCTCGAAGTCATCGAGGATTCGGCCGGTTCCGCGCACGACGCAGGTCAGAGGATCCTCATCGACGTGGATCGGCAGTCCGGTTTCCTGGGCGAGAAGCAGATCGAGTCCACGGATGAGGGCGCCGCCGCCGGTCATGACGATGCCGCGATCCACGATGTCGCTCGCCAGCTCGGGCGGCGTGATCTCGAGCGCCCGCCGCACCGCGTCCACGATCTGCTGAATCGGCTCCTGGACCGCTTCCCGGATCTCGGTCGAATGCACCCGTACAGTCTTGGGAATGCCGGAGACGAGATCTCGCCCCTTCACTTCCATCTCCCGCTCGTCCCCGGTGGGAGCAGCGGAGCCGATCTTGATCTTGATGGCCTCGGCGGTGGGCTCCCCAACCAGCAGGTTGTAGTTCTTGCGCATGAACTGCACGATCGCTTGATCCATCTCGTCACCTCCGGTGCGGATGGAGGCGTCGGAGACGATGCCGGAGAGGGCGATGACCGCGATCTCGGTGGTTCCGCCGCCGATGTCGATCACCATGTTGCCGGTGGGAGTTTCGACGGGAAGTCCCACACCGATGGCCGCCGCCATGGGCTCCGCCACCATCAGCACCTGCTTGGCCCCCGCGGTCTCGGCGGAGTCGCGCACGGCGCGGCGCTCGACCTCGGTGATCCCCGACGGTACGCACACGATGACCCTGGGTTTTACCCGGAACACGTGCTTGTCGATGATCGTCTTCAGGAAATACCGCAGCATCTTTTCGGTGACATCGAAGTCGGCGATCACGCCGTCCTTCAGGGGACGCACCGCCAGAATCCCATCCGGGGTCCGCCCCAGCATCCGCTTGGCCTCGAGCCCGATCCCCTTGATCTTCCCGGTCGCCTTTTCGATCGCCACGACCGAGGGCTCGTTGAGGACGATGCCTTCCCCTTTGACATAGATGAGGGTGTTGGCCGTTCCCAGGTCCACCGCGATTTCGTTCGCGGGAAACCATGACATCACATTCATGTGGGGAAGCTTCATCGAGGAGCCGCTAGGCACATGGGTGGAGAAGGTAAATAGACCAGGTCAACTCCCGCTACTTCCGAATCCACCCGTGCCTCTTGCGGTCGGTGGTAACGCGTCGACGGGGCGAAATGCCACTCGCTCCACCCGTGCGACGACCATCTGGGCGATGCGCATGCCCCGGGTCACCCTGAACGTCTCGGTCCCCAGATTCACCAGGGCCACCATCAGCTCGCCCCGATAGTCGCTGTCGATGGTGGCCGGGGTGTTGGGCAAGGTGATGCCGTGGCGGAGCGCCAGACCCGAGCGGGGTCTGAGCTGGCACTCGTAACCCACCGGTACCGCGATGCTGAAACCGGTGCGGAACAGCCGTCGCTCAAGCGGGGCCAGGTCTCCGTCCTCGGCGCTGGCCAGGTCGTACCCAGCCGAGCCGGGCGTCGCGGGGCTCGGGATAGGGAGCCCCTCGGCGAGGGGCAGGCGCGCGATCAGGACCTCGACCGCGCGTTCCGAGCTTACCCGCTCAGACAACGGTGTTGACGTCTGCCAGGGGGAGGCGGAAGGCCTCGGCAACTCCGGGGTAGACCACTTTCCCCTCGACGACGTTCAAGCCGAGCCGCAGCGCAGAATCGGACTTGCACGCCGCACGCCAGCCCTGCTTGGCGAGCTTAAGTCCGTATGGCAGCGTAGCATTGGTGAGGGCGAGGGTGGAGGTTCGAGGCACCCCGCCAGGCATATTTGCCACGGCGTAGTGCAGAATGCCGTCTACGAAGTAGGTGGGGTTCTCGTGGGTGGTCGGCTTGATCGTCTCGACGCATCCGCCCTGATCGACGGCGACGTCCACGATGACCGACCCCGGTTTCATCAGCTTCAAGTCGGCCCGCTTGACCAGGTGTGGGGCCTTGGCGCCAGGGAGGAGGACCGCGCCGACCACCAAGTCGGCCCGCCGGATCGCATCCAGGATGTTGTGCCGGTTGGAATAGACCGTGTCCACGTTGGCCGGCAGAACATCGTTGAGGTAGCGAAGCCGGTCGAGCGAGATGTCGAGGATGGTTACGTGGGCGCCCAGCCCGGCCGCCATCTTCGCCGCGTTGATCCCGACCACACCACCGCCGATAATCGCCACCTCGCCCGGCGCCACACCGGGTACCCCGCCGAGCAGTATCCCGCTGCCTCCGAAGACCTTCTCCAGATACTTGGCGCCTTCCTGGACCGCCATCCGCCCGGCGACCTCGGACATCGGGGTCAGCAGCGGCAGCTCGCCGCTTTCGAGCTGGACCGTTTCGTAGGCGATGGCGATCGCGCCTGATGCAATGACGGCGCGGGTCAGGTCCTCAGCGGCGGCGAAATGGAAGTAGGTGTAGATCACCTGGCTTCGCCGCATGCGAGGCCATTCGATCGCGATCGGCTCCTTTACCTTCATAACCATCTCGGCCTGCTGCCATACCTCGTCGGCGGTGGGCAGGATCGAGGCGCCGACTGCCCGGTAGGCATCATCGGTAAAGCCGCTTCCGCTGCCCGCTCCCTGCTCCACGACCACCGAATGCCCAGCCGCCACCAGAGCCTCGGCGCCCGCCGGGACCAGTGCGATCCGATTTTCGTTGGTCTTGATCTCCTTCGGGACGCCGATCTTCATCGATCTTCTTCCAAGACGTGAAGGGTAAACAGCGTAAACAGTGAGCGGCGAGCGGTGAACGAGGTGAGGCGGACGGGCTGGTTCACCGTTTACCGTTCACGCTGTTTTGCGGCCCCAAACGTACAACCGTCTGCCGTTCCGGCGCGAAGAACTCGCCGGCGACGGCGGCAACTTGCTCCGGCGTCACCCGATCGATCTCCGCCAGCATTTCGTCCAGGGGCCGGTAGTCGTCGTCGTGCAGGATGAAGCCGGCCAGGCGCCCCATTCGGGCAGCCGGACTCTCGAGCGAGAGCATGATCTGTCCCTTGAGCTGCTGCTTGCCGTTGGTCAGCTCCGCCAGAGGGAGCCCCTCGCGGGCGATTTTGGCGTACTCCTCGCGGATGGCCTCGATCGCCCGGTCGGCGGTTGCGACCTGGGTCCCGACATACACGCCAAGCTGGCCGGAGCCCTGGAAGAACTGCTTGAAGGCGAACACCCCATAGGCCAGCCCCAGCTCTTCCCGTATCCGTTGGAACAGGCGGCTCGACATCCCACCCCCGAACACGTTGGTGAGAATGGCCAGGGGAAAACGCCGAGGATCACGCAGCGGAAAGGTGTCGGTGCCGAAGACGATGTGGGTCTGGGCCGTGTCTCGCTCCTCGGCGACACTGGCGCCGCGAACGCCGGGCTCGGGTACCACGGGCCTTCGCGGAACCTCCCGCGTGGTACCCTCGAACCAGCCTTCCCGCTCCAGAACCGTGAGCAGCTGTTCGTGGCTCACATGCCCTGCGGCGGCAATTACGCAGTTCCCGCGGTAGTAGCCTCCCTGGTGCAGAGCGCGCAGGTCGCCGGCGGAGAGTGCTTCCAGCGTTTCGCGGGTTCCCAGTATCGAGTAGCCGTAGGGATGCTCCGGCCAGAGTACCCGGGCATGGAGCTCGAAGACCAGATCGTCCGGCGTGTCGGCGACCGCGTTGATCTCCTCGAGAACCACGTTGCGCTCGGATTCGAGATCGGTTTGGCGGAGAAGGGGGTGACGCACCAGGTCAGTGAGGATCTCGACCGCCAGAGGCAGATCGGCGTCGAGAATGTGAGCCTGGTAGCTGGTGTAATCGCGGCCGGTGAATGCGTCGAGTCCGCCGCCTCGCACCTCGAGCTCCAGCGCCAGCTCCCGCGCGGTGCGGCGCTCGGTCCCCTTGAAAACCATATGCTCGAGGAGGTGAGAGATCCCGAGCTGGTCGGGCCGCTCATGCGCGCTGGCGGTTCGTACGTAGATGCCAACGGCTGCCGAGCGTACACCCGGCAGCCGTTCTGTCAGGACCACCAGCCCGTTTGGCGCCGTGGTCCTGAGCAACCCTTCGTCGAGTCGAGCCGTGTCCACGAGGGTGGCTAGCTCTTGGGTAGCAGCGCCTTCCGGGAGAGCTTCATTCGGCCGCGGTCGTCCACCTCGAGCAATTTGACCTGAACGATGTCGCCCTTCTTGACCACGTCCTCGGTCTTGTCGGTGCGGCCGTGCTGCAGCTCGCTGATGTGGAGCAGCCCTTCGACACCGGGCAGAATCTCCACGAAGGCCCCGAACGCAGTAGTGCTCTTGACCGGACCCTCATAGGTTCGGCCGACTTCCGGCTCCGTGGTGATCGCAGCCACCATGGCGCGGGCCTTCTCGCCGGCTTCGCCACCTACGGCGGAGATGGTGACCACGCCGGTGTCCTCGATGCTGATCTTGGCGCCCGTGGCGTCCTGAATGCCACGGATGGTCTTGCCCTTGGGACCGATGACGTCGCCGATTTTGTCGGGCTTGATCTGCATCGTGAAGATGCGGGGCGCGTACTTGGACAGCTCGGTGCGTGGCCCCGGCAAGGCCTTGGCCATCTCCTGGAGGATGTGCAGGCGACCCTTCCGGGCCCGCTCCAGCGCCTGCTCCATGATCTTGAGCTCGAGGCCCATGATCTTGATGTCCATCTGGATCGAGGTGATCCCCTTCTCCGTGCCGGCCACCTTGAAGTCCATGTCGCCCAGGTGGTCCTCAGAGCCGAGAATGTCGGTGAGGATCGCCACCTTGTCGCCTTCCTTGATCAAACCCATGGCGACACCGGCACAGGCTGCCTTGATCGGTACCCCCGCATCCATCAGGGCCAGCGAGCCACCGCAGACCGTGGCCATCGACGACGAGCCGTTCGACTCCAGGATCTCGGAGACGATGCGCATGGTGTACGGGAAGTCGTCGTAATGCGGAAGCAGCGGCTGCAGAGCCCGCTCCGCCAGGGCACCGTGACCGATCTCCCGGCGGCTGGTGCCGCGCATCATCTTGACCTCGCCGGTGGCGTACGGCGGGAAGTTATAGTGCAGCATGAACGACTTGGTCGTCTCACCGGCCACGTCGATGCTGTCGATCCGCTGTTCGTCATCGCTGGTGCCGAGCGTGACTGAGACCAGGGCCTGAGTCTGTCCCCGAGTGAAGAGCGCCGAGCCGTGGGTTCGCGCCAGAACCCCGGTCTCGATCGAGATCGGCCGGATGGTATCGAGGTCCCGGCCATCGACTCGCTCTGAGCGCTCGAGCACCTGCTTGCGCATAACCCGGTACTCGATTTCCTCCAGCTCTTCGTTGATATCGCGTCCCCGATCCGCGTGCTCGAGGAGCAGACTTTGAAAAATCTGCTCCTTGACCGCCTTTACGCTGGATGAGCGACTCGCCTTATCCTTGGCGTTGATCGCCTGAGCCATGGGCTCCTCGGCAAGCTGCCG
>Ga0307310_10000678_pt1 | contig 11827 bp, 13 predicted proteins | sample ER_DNA_197_FD_194502 | JGI IMG/M metagenome (GOLD analysis project Ga0307310, IMG submission 194502) | Bulk soil microbial communities from the East River watershed near Crested Butte, Colorado, United States - ER_DNA_197 | ecosystem: Environmental > Terrestrial > Soil > Floodplain | place...
CCATCAATCGCCAAGAGCTGGTACGAGCCGGTCGACCAGACCTCCATCGGCCCGTTGTCGGTGTTGGTAACCCGGACCCGGACCCGCTGACCCGGACGCGCCGGCACGTGCAGATCCGCGGCCTTGCCGTTGACGGTGTGTACGCCGGCGTACGTGTGAGCGAGCGCCGACACATCCAGCGATTGGGCGATGCCTGACTTCGGCGTCACCATCAGCGCCCCGAACAATCCGCCAGCCACCTGAGGATTCGAGACCTGGTGGGAGTGGTACCAGAAAGAGCCTGCTTGATCAGCAACGAAACGGTAGGTGAACTCGCCGCCCACCGGCACCGCATCCTGCGTGACCCCGGCAACGCCGTCCATCGCATTCGGGACGTCGACACCATGCCAGTGCAGTGTGACACCGGCGCCAACCGACTCGTTGCGGAGGTGAACCTCCACCAACTGACCCTGTACGGCACGGATTTCGGGTCCCGGCGACGTGCCGTTCAAGGTGTACCGGGCAAGCGACGGACCGCCGGTCGGCTGCTGTTGACGTGCCACCAGATCGACCCGTACGTCCGCCGGACGACTGGGGTCGGCGATCAGCTCGGTAATAGATCGGGTCGACATCGAGCGGTGGCCCAGCTGGTGGTGATCATGCCCGGCCGTCGTGAGATCAGGCTGTACGCCGCCATAGTCGGGATAGCCCATGTCCATCACCGAATATGCCGGCGGCATCAGGCTGGCCAGCCACATCCAGGTCAGCGGAGCCAGGATGGCCACGGTGGCGAGGACGGGAAGAACGACCCGAACCCTTCGTTGGGTACCAGCCGAGCTCATGATCGATCAGCCGTCCGCATCGTCCAGATCTCCTTCTCAAACGCCTCGGCGCCGGTCAGACCGGCGCCGTCACCCGCTCCTCAGAAGGTGAAATGTTGCTCCGTTGCGCACGGCGTATCCGCAGACCGGCGTAAAGAGCCGTGACGAGCAGCGCCAGCGCGGTGAGACCGTGCAGCGCACCGACTGCCGCAATCTCGTGGCCGAGGAATCCGAGCTGACCTTGGACGACCACCAGCACGAAGACGATCACGGCCCACTTGATCGCGCCACGGACCTTGGTGAAGAACGAGGTGATCACCAATAGCAGCGCGATCCCAGGGATCACGAATGTCCCATTGATGCCGTGCACGATGAAGCCGAACACCTCAGGAAACGGTGAGGCGTCGCTTTCCATCACGGCCTTGTCGAGTACGCCGCCACCATCGACCCACTTGCCCAGGCCGGCAATTGCCCAGACCATCACCATTGCCTGAATGGCCACCTCGGCGGCAACCAAGTACGCGAGCACCTTGTACGCATTTTTCATGACATCCCTTCCTTTTCCCTGTCGGAGTTGACCGTTGAGGGCTTGATACCGAAGACCATGCGGGCAAGTACCAAAGGCCAAGCCGGAAATGCCAACCAGCTCATCGCGCCGAGCACGGTTCCCGGTATTGCGAATGCCAGCGGGTGCCCGAATCCCCGCCCGACCAGATAGCCCGCGGCCGTGATCACCAGCGCAACCGGGAAGCTCGCCCCGAGCAAGAGGCCGAAACGAGTGACCAATCTAGGCAGCGTGCCATGACGATGCCCGACCGAGCTGACGACCAAGATCCATGCGTAGACGAGTAGAAACGCTGCGACAACCAGCACCACCTCGACATCGAAGTCCACAACGCCGGCAACGAGCGACAGCTGGAGCGCGGCCACGGCGATCATCGCTGCTATGGCGATTGCGGTGCTCATCAAGACAAACCGGCTCGGCGGCAGCCAACGACGTAAAGAAAGGGCGACCGGGATCATGGCCAGGAACTGCACCGGGATCACCCAGTCATTGGCCGTACCGAGCCAGCCGAAGCTGTTCTGAACGTCGCTGAACGGCCGTGCCAGCAGGTAGAACAGTGCCAGCAAGGCATTGGCCACCAACCCGGCGATGCCAGATGTCAACGCCCACCGCCTGGGCCAGGCGATCCGCTCCTCCGAAAGATGGACTGTGGTCAGCACGCCGCCAGGATTTGTGGGGAGTCATCCTGCTGTCACGGGACGATGTCCCGAGCCGGCCAGGATTTTCGGGCCGTTGCCGACCACGCGTACACACTTCAGAATGGGCCGTGTGCGCCTCGGCGTTGGTGAGTGCTCCGGCGCGTCCTGCATGGCGTCGGATCCTCGCTCGCCGGGCTGCACCGGCCCTGGCGGCGGTACTTGTGCTGCTGGGCGTTATCGGGGTCGCGGTCCGGCTGGACGCTCCTGGCGACGGTACGGTCGTCTCGTTCTGGCAGGTCGACGGCGTGATCATCGACGTGCCCGACCCGGCGGAGAGCCCAGAGCTCCACACCGGCGACCTCGTGACCGTGATCGCTGGACATCGATTGGCCGACGGTCTCGGCGGCCTGCCTGAACCGGTCGCCGGAGACCAACTGAGCTACGACATCGTCCGCAACGCCGCCCCAGTTCAGGTGCCAGTCGGTATTGATCATGTCGATCCTTACCCGCTGCTGCTGGCTGGCTGGGGGAATCTGATCTTCGTCGTCGCACTCGCCGCGTTGGCGGGTGCGCTTTACTTTCGGCGACCGGAGGAGCCGGCGACCACGCCCCTGCTGATCAATGCCGCCGCTCTGTTCGGCAGCACGCTGGCGCACGAGGCCGGCCTGCCCGCTCTCGCGCTGGCCACCGGTGGGCCGCAGTTGTGGCTGTACAACCTGAACATCATTGGCTCGTACACGATCGCTTGGGGGGCAGCGCTCGCCTTCGCCCTGGAAATGACGCGTAACGATCGGTGGCGACAGCGCCACCTGCGAGCGGTGGCCTACGCCACTCCCCCGCTGCTGATGGTGGCCTGGATGGCGATCGCGGCGATCCTCGCAACCAACGGTCTGCGTTGGTTCGATCTTGTCTACGCAGGCACCACGGTCATGGTGGCGGGATCCTTGGTAACCGGCTCGGTGCTCGGAGTCGTGGCGTACCGACGCAGCACGGACGCGCTGACCCGGAGCAGGCTGCGCTGGATCGCCGGCGGGAGCATCACGGCCGCGGTGATCAGCATCGCGTTCTGGCATCTACCCGAGATCCTGACCGGGCATCAGTTGTTGCCGGCAGGTGCGCTCGGGCTGTCCGGGTTGCCTTTCGTGCTGGGCATCGCGGTGGCGCTGCGTCGGCATCAGCTGTTCGACATCGAGCGGCTGGCCAACCGGTCCTTGGTGTATGTGACGGTGGTGGCGATTCTCGTTGCCGGCTATGCCGCACTTGTCGCCCTGCTCGTCAGCGGCCTCAATCTCTCCGGAACCACTGCCGCCGCACTGGCGGCGGCCGCCGCCGCACTTGCCCTTGCACCATTACGAAACCTGGCACAGCGCACCGTGAACCGACTGATGTACGGCGAACGGGACGACCCGGCCGGCGTGCTGGCCCGGCTCGGCACGCGAATGCAGGGCGTCATGCTGCCCGACGAGGTCCTGCCCGCCGTCGTGGAGACCGTCGCCCAGTCGCTGCGGCTGCCATACGTTGCGATCGACCTCGCGGATGGGAACGGCACGTTTCAGGTCGCTGCCGAGCACGGCGCGCCGATCGGAACAGTTCACACGGAAACGCTGAGCCACCATGGAGCCGAGGTCGGCCGGCTGCGGGTTTCCGAACGTGGCCGCGACGACCCGCTCGAGCCGGCCGACCTGGAGCTGGTGAGTTCGCTGGCCGGCGAGATAGGCCCGGCTGTGCAAGCCGTGCGACTGCATCAGGATCTGCTGCGGTCTCGGGCCGAGGTCGTGGCCTTACGGGAGGACGAGCGGCGCCGGTTGCGACGCGATCTCCACGATGGGCTGGGTCCCACGCTGGCAGCCATCGGTCTCAAGGCGGGGTTGGCGGCGCGTGAGGTACCCCCCGATTCGGCCGCACGGGCATTGCTGGGTGAGATCGACACGGAGGTGAAGGCGAGCATCGGCGATATCCGGCGACTGGTCGAGGCGCTCCGGCCACCCGCCCTCGACGAACTCGGGCTGCTCGGTGCCGTACGGTCCCGCGCAGCCGCACTGGCCGGCGACGTCACGATCGAGGTGTCCGGGTCGGAGCCGGCCGCCGCATTGCCCGCAGCGATCGAAACCGCCGCGTACCGAATCGTGGTCGAAGCTATGACCAACGCCGTACGGCATAGCGGTGCGGCCCAATGCGCGGTATTGATCATGGTCGACGACGAGGCCGTCAAGGCGGTCGTTCGGGACGATGGCCACGGCTTTGTCGCGGATCGCAAGCCAGGTGTCGGATTGCGATCCATGCAGGAGCGCGCGGCCGAGGTGGGCGGCACACTGTCGGTAACCTCGGCTGCCGAGGGCACCGTCATCGCTGCGCGGTTGCCATTGAGCTTGAGAGGTGCAGTTGATCACGCTGATCCTCGCTGATGATCACCCGGTGTTCGCATCCGGGCTGCGCGCTGTCTTCGATGCGGAGTCGGACTTGACCGTGCTTGAGGTGGCAAGCACGGGACGCGAGGCGGTGCGCGCAGCGACAGAACACCGGCCGGATGTGGCCGTACTCGATATCACCATGCCCGATGGTGACGGGCTCTGGGTCTGTGATCAACTGCGTGCCGGCGGACTCGGCGTACGCGTCCTCATCCTCACGATGTCCGACGACGACGAGAATGTATTGGCCGCGCTCCGCGCCGGGGCGTACGGCTACACGCTCAAGGGTGCGGGACCCGACGAGCTCGTCGCGGCGGTGCATGCCGTTGCGCGCGGCGAGGCGCTTTTCGGTGCGGGTATCGCGGCTCGGATGCTGCAGCATTTCGGCCGCTCGGCCGTCGCCTCGCCGTTCCCTCAGCTCACCGAGCGTGAGACCGAGGTGCTCGGGCTGCTCGCAGCAGGCCGGGACAATGCCGGTGTGGCGCGGCGCCTGGGAGTCAGCCCGAAGACGGTACGCAACCACGTGTCCAACATCATCACCAAGCTGCATGTGTCGGACCGGTCGGGAGCCATTCTGCGGGCGCGCGACGCCGGTCTGGGCGGAGCTGGCGGCAATGTGCCCTGAGCGTGTCGAAATGTGCCCTGAGCCTGTCGAAGGGCACAACTTTGGAGACGCGAGTTCGGGGTGTCATCATCGATGATCATTCAACGATGAGGGCGCGACGATGTCATGGTTCCGGTTGTTTCGACCAAATGTTCGTGACCGCCTGGCTGCGTACAACCTCCGGGCTGATGTGTTGAACGCGGCGGCTGCCATGGCATCTGACCAGCGCTCCGATGTGCACGTAGCCCGAATGCAGTCCTCACTCACCGACACCGAAACGGTGCTGCGGATGATGGATGGGCGTTACGCCGGAGGGATGGGCCTACTGGTGCTGACCAGCGAGCGGCTGCTTTTCCGCTCCCGGCGCGACAGCCGATCTTCCTTCAGCGTGCCGCTGCGGGAGGTCGTCGCCATTGAGGCCTCCACACACAAAGTCTCTGGCACCGTCATCGTCTTCACCTCCGACGGCCGTCTCACGATCGACCAGATTCTCGGTACTCAAGGCGAGATGCTCGCCGATGACGCTCGAGAAGCGATCCACGGCGAATCGCGGTCCGGCCGCGACCCGCTCGAGCTGCTGGCCGAGCTGCGCGCACTGCGGGACAGCGGGGTGATCAGCGCCGCCGAGTTCGAGATTCGCAAGTCGGCGATCTGGCGCGACATCTGAGCCGCGCTCGGTATGTTCTTGAATGATCGACACGATGGGCGATAACGCATCCATCGTTGACGGCAGCCAATAGGGACAGGTGGAGATAGTGGAATTTCGATACGTCGGCAGGTCTGGGCTCAAGATCTCAGAGATCACTTATGGCAACTGGCTGACGCACGGTTCGCAGGTGGAAAATGATCAAGCTACGGCTTGCGTACGGGCCGCGCTCGACGCTGGCATTACGACGTTTGACACGGCGGACGTGTATGCGAACACCAAGGCTGAGACCGTACTCGGTGCAGCACTGAAAGGCGAGCGACGCGAGTCGCTGGAGATCCTCACCAAGGTCTATTGGCCGACTGGGCCAGGTGGACCCAACGATGTCGGGCTGTCCCGTAAGCACATCATGGAGTCGATCAACGGATCGCTGTCCCGACTGCAGACTGACTATGTTGATCTTTACCAGGCACACCGCTATGACCCTGGAACTCCCCTCGAGGAGACCATGCAGGCGTTCGCCGACCTGGTCCGTATGGGGAAGGTGCTTTATGTCGGCGTCAGCGAGTGGACGGCGCAGCAGATCAAGGAAGGCCACGACCTCGCTGAGCAACTCGGCATCCAGTTGATCTCCAACCAACCGCAATACTCGATGCTCTGGCGAGTGATCGAGGGCGAGGTCGTGCCAACCTGCGTCTCACTCGGCATGTCTCAGATCGTGTTCTCTCCCATTGCCCAAGGTGTGCTCACCGGGAAATACCGGCCGGGTGAGCAGCCGCCAGCCGGCTCCCGGGCCACCGACGAGAAGGGCGGCGCGGACATGATCAAGCGATGGATGCGGGACGACGTGTTAGAGCGCGTTCAGCAGCTGGTACCGCTCGCCGATGAGGCAGGACTGTCCATGGCGCAGCTCGCTGTTGCCTGGGTGCTCCAGAACGACAATGTCGCGAGTGCGATCATCGGGGCGTCGCGCCCCGAGCAGGTTCGAAACAACGTCGCGGCCGCTGCGGTCAGGCTCGAGGATGATCTGATGGACAAGATCGACAAGGTCCTCGATCCAGTGGTTGAGCGCGATCCGGGCAAGACGCTGGAGAACGCTCCCAAACCGCGCTAAGTCTGTCCGTAAACACGCCAGCGAGGAGAATGCCATGATCATTCGCGTCTTTCGACCGACGATCCACCCCGGCAAAGAGAGTGAGTTCGAGTCGTTTCTTCGCGACACGGCCATACCACTCGTATCACAGCAGAAAGGGGTCGTGGCGCAGCACGTGGGGAGGCCGCGTGACCCATCCTCAACTGAATTCGTCTACGTCACCGTTTGGGAAGACGTGGAGTCCATCCGAGCGTTCGCCGGCGAACGCTGGCAGGAGGCCGTGATCACCCCTGAAGAGGAGCACCTGCTCAAAGACACCTGGATCGGGCACTACGAGGTCATCGAGACATGGCACTGAACGGCAACTTTCTCAGAATCGCCCCCGAGCGGACGCGAGCCCACGCCGATTGAGCGTAAATCCTCGGCATACTCTTCCGCTCGGGGGCGATTCTGAGAATTTCGTGCTGTGAGGCAACCGCGAAGGAGACAACGAGATGGGCAAGGTCACCACCGGCGGCACGATGTCGCTCGACGGCTACATCGCCGGACCAGAAGAAAGCGGCTTCGATCTGTTGTTCCAGTGGTACGGCAACGGCGACGTCGAGATCCCATCGGCCAGTCCGGACGTGCCGCCGCCGCGCATCTCCGCGGCGAGCGCGGAGCTGATCAAGCCGGAGTGGGAGAACACCGGCGCGCTGGTCGTCGGCCGGCACCTCTACGACATGACGAACGCCTGGGGCGGGCGCCACCCGATGAATGTGACCACGGTCGTGCTCACCCACCGGCGCCCCGACGGGCGTCCTGAGGACGACAAGAATTTCGTCTTCGTCACAGACGGCATCGAGGCGGCGGTGGCAAAGGCAAAGGAGCTGGCCGGGGACAAGGACGTCGCCGTTAATGGCGGGCAGATGGCCCGACAGTGCCTGGAGGCCGGTCTGCTTGACGAGGTCGGCGTCGAGCTCGTGCCGGTCGTCCTGGGCGGGGGGACGCCGCTGTTCGCTGAGCTCTCCGTCACGCCGGTGCAGTTCGAGGGGCCCGTCGCGGTGGTCGAGGGCACCGGTGTCACGCATCTGCGCTACAGGGTGAAGAAGTAGGCCTCAGCAGTCTCGACGTATTCCGCCAGTTTCTCGCTCCGCACCAAGCCGCGCCACATCCGGGCGATCATTCTGCGGCCTGGAATGCGTACGAGATCACGACGACACCGTTGCTGAGCGTACGAGTCGCGCGGTGCTGGAGATCGACGTTCAGGCCAGGACTCAAGAGCAGGTCCTCGGCGTCTCCGACGCCGGCGAATGCAGGATTCAGCCATAGGTGCAGCTCGTCAAGGAGCCCTGCCTTCGCGAGCGACTTCGCGACTGGACCGAAGCCGTGCATCAGGATGCCTGTGCCGGGTGAGTCCTTCAACGCCTGAACGCTGGGCACCAAGTCACCCGCCAAGACGGTCGTGTTCTGCCACGTGGGCGACTCCAGCGTCGTCGACGCGACATATTTCGGCATCGAGTTGATCAACTCTGGGTACTCGCCGTCCCGAGTGGGCCAGATGGCTGCGTAGATGTCATAGGTCTTCCGGCCCATCAGCATGGCGTCACATGAGGCGAGCTGGTCGTAGGTGATCTGCGCGGTCTCATCGTTGACGTAGCCGAAGTGCCACTTATCCATGTGATTTATCACCCCGTCCAGACTGACGAAGGTGGCGTTGATGATCGGCCTCATGAGGGCTTCCCTTCGATCGTTCGATCGTCCCGGGCGCTGCCTGCGCGGGTCGGAGGTATCGACTGCCCGTAGTGGAAAAAATCGTCAGGATCGTAGCGGGCCTTGACCTCACGCAGCCGCGGTAGGTTCGTCCCGTAGTAGGCAGTCAATGGGTCGGCGAGCTCGGGGTCGGGGAAGTTCTGATACGCGCGGCCAGTCCCGTACCCGGCGAGCACATCGCGCACCTGGCTGAGCCACTGGGCTGCGACCGCCCGAGTGGCTGCAGGCTCGCCAGGATCGGAGGTGGCTGTCCATTCGAGCAAGAACAGATCCTCACGATGCACGAATGCAGTCGCGTCGGCTGGCATCTGGTTGTACCCGCCGCCCATCGGTGTGAACGCCAGCTCGCGCGCCTGCCCTGGGATTCGGTTGGTGGCAACCGCGTTGACGACGGCCGACGCGACTCCGGGCGGAAGCGGTTCGCGGTAGAACTCCGAGGCGCTGTGATCAACTGCCGTAGCCGGACCTGCACCCATGTTGGCCCCAACCTCCGCGAGGCGTGTTTTTACCTCGCTGATCGGTGCTGCAGGAAACTCCTGCCGCTGCCCTACGGGAGCGCTCGCCAGTTGTTCGAAGTCCGTAAGAGCGTAAGCGGCAGTTTCATCATCGGCAATCATGGCGCCAACCAGGTGCGCTGTGACGGGGACCGAAGGGTCAGCAGCAGCCCGGACAGTCAGGCTTGCCGCCATGGCATCTGCGGCGGTCGGCGCCCACCCCAGCCACGCGCTCATTACCTGAACTGCGCTCTCGCCAGGCCAACTGAGATGAAAGGCGACGGCTTGCGGTTCGGGCACCGTGCGGAAGGTCAGAGCGGTCACCACGCCGAAGTTTCCGCCTCCGGCGCCACGCAAAGCCCAATAGAGATCATGGTCCAAGCTGGCGTCACAGGTGATCATGGTGCCATTGCCGAGAACTATCTCCGCACTGGCCAGGCGGTCGCAGCTCAGGCCGTACGTTCGGCCGAGTACTCCGAGCCCCCCGCCCAAGGTGAGGCCGGCAATGCCTACTGTCGGGCCGCACCCGGCCGGGATGGTGACGCGGTGATCATGAAGGACTCGGTAGATCTCAGCGAGGCGGGCACCACTGCCGATAGTGGCAAGATCACCGTCCACCACCACCCTATTCATGAGTCCGGTCTCGAGTAGCAGCCCCGACGTTGAAGAATGATCGGCAAATGAATGGCCCGCGCCTCGGACCGCGGTCTCGAGCCCCAGCCGACGCGCGAACATGATCGCCTGCGAAACATCGGCCAGACCGGCGCAGCGAGCGATCGCTTGCGGGCGCGGGCTCGCGTACCGGCTCAGTGCCGACATCCGCAGCGAGTCAAACTGATCGTCTCCCGGAAGGAGCAGCGGTCCGGCCATGCTGTGGCTGAGTTCTCGCCAGACCCGGGCTGAGTCGATCATCCGCCCGCGTCAAGCTTGCGAATAAGATCGCCCGGCCGTACGGTGCCTGACCTCAGCACCCGAACGTGCATGCCGCGGCGTCGCCTCTGCCGACCTGCACGGTCGCTCACCCAGGCCAACGCGTCGACACCATAGCGGCCAGCGAACTTCGCGCAGCCCGTATGTGGTGGCTCAGTTACCTCCGCGACCGCCTCGCCGATCTGCAATCGAGTGCCTGCCGGCAGGTTAACCATGGACAGGTCGAGGTCGACGATCAACTGGTCGCCGGCGAGCTCCCAACGTCCGCGCTCACCCGCGACGGACGCGAGTGCCCGACTGTTCATCACCGTGACCTGTCGGAGCGGATCGGCGCGGCCGTCGGGAGTGTTGGTGGCGCCTCTGGCCTCCCACGTGTCCCCAATGAGCCCATGGGCGACCTCGAGCGTGCCTTCGTCGAGAACCATGCGCTCGTACCTGGCAGGTCGGCAGATGATCATCTCGACGACGCCGTTCTCGGTCGGGGAGCTGCCCAGAACAGCCGCGGCTCGCTCGATTTCGGCGCGCTGGCGATGGTAGGGAACATGCTGGGCGAACCGCTCAGCGACGCTGGGTTTGATCGTGCTCATTCGCTCCGCCCTCCTCACCCTCGATGTGTTCATCTGAGGATTCCTTCCACCGGCGGACAAGGGCAAGTCGTTATCGGCTGTCGCGGGCATCATGCTCGTCGCCGCTGCTCACTTCTTCCAGCCCAGCTCGTTGGTGACCCAGGACCGCAGTACGGACGCTGGCGCTGCGCCGACCTGGGTAGCAATGACCTCTCCGCCTCTGAAGAGGATCAGGGTCGGGATGGCCATCACGTTGAACCGTTGACTCAAGACCGGCGCTTCGTCCGCGTTCACCTTGACGAGCTTCAGACGACCGGCAAACTCGCCGGCGATCTGCTCGAGGGCGGGACTCACCATCCGGCATGGACCGCACCATGGCGCCCACATGTCGACCAGCACGGGGATCCTCGACGCCTCCACCACCGGGGCGAAATCTGCGTCGGAGCCGTTCACGATCCACTGAAGCGGTTGATGGCACTTTCCGCATCGAGGCACGCCCCCGGCTGCAGCCGGCACGCGGTTCTTGGTGCCGCAGTTGGCGCAGACCACCACATGGCTTGTGGAGTCTTTCGCATTAGTGCTCACGTAGCTGCCCGCTCTTCCGGGGATGATGAAAGTTCCAGGCTATTACGCGCTCCTGGTGGCAACCATCACGGCGGACATGGCGGATCAGTGGGTGGTGAATTTGGCGCTGATGGCATCGTCGGCATCGCCGCCGGTTTCTTGACTCGAGGTTGTCGAGGAGTCGGCGGAAGCCTCAGCCGCTGCACCGGCAGATGCCGATGCAGTCAGCGACTGCAAGACCTGATGCAATTCTGTGGTCAGAGCGCGGAGCCGGTTGACGTCGGGCTGTTCCTCCAGAGCCCTACGCGCGTCCTTGAGCAGCGATTTGGCGAGGCTCCGTTCGCGATGGGGCGCGGTTTCTGCGTTCTCCTCCAGGGTCTGTCCGACCTCGTATGCCACAGTGTCCAGCTCGTTACGGGCATCCACCTGCGCGCGGAGCGCCGCGTCTTCGCTGTGGTGCACCTCGGCGTCGGCCACCATGCGTTCGATCTCTTGCTGGTTGAGGTTCGACGAGTCGCTGATCGTGATCTCCTGCTCGGCACCGGTGTCCTTGTCGCGCGCTGAGACATGCACAATGCCGTTGGCGTCGATGTCGAATGTCACCTCGATCTGCGCCATCCCGCGCGGCGCATGCCGAACATTCTCCAGGCGGAATCGGCCCAGTACCCGGTTGTCACTGGCGCGCTCCCGCTCTCCTTGGAGCACCACGACATCTACCGCTGGTTGGTTGTCCTCGCCGGTGCTGAAGATCTCGGTACGCAGCACCG
>Ga0307310_10000679_pt1 | contig 11816 bp, 13 predicted proteins | sample ER_DNA_197_FD_194502 | JGI IMG/M metagenome (GOLD analysis project Ga0307310, IMG submission 194502) | Bulk soil microbial communities from the East River watershed near Crested Butte, Colorado, United States - ER_DNA_197 | ecosystem: Environmental > Terrestrial > Soil > Floodplain | place...
AGAAGCCCGTAACGACGAAGGAGCCAACCGAAACGCGGGTCGTCGCGCCGGTCGATCCCGCTCGTCGGACGGAGATCGACAAACAGCGGGTGCCGATGTCGGCGCGGCCGTATCGGCTGCTTGCGCTCGTCAAGCAGGACGCCGTCGTCCGCGTCCAGAAGGAACCCGACGACACGGTCATGACCTGGCCGCACCTGCTCACGATCGAATTCCTCGCGGCCGGGATGATGAGCATCTTCCTGCTGCTGATGGGCCTGTTCATCAATGCGCCGCTCGAGGAGCTGGCCAACGGCAACGTCACCCCGGCGGTGGCCAAGGCGCCGTGGTACTTCCTCGGCCTGCAGGAACTCCTCGCCTATTTCCACCCGACGGTCGCCGGCGTCCTGACCCCCACGCTCGTCCTGGTCGGCGCGGCGCTCATCCCGTACGTCGACCGCGGGGCGATCAACGTCACCCGGCCGTCGCAGCGCAAGACCGCGGTCGTCCTCTTCACCCTGTTCTGTGCGCTCGGGCTCATCCTGACGTTCGTCGGGATCTTCTTCCGCGGCCCCGGCTACAGCTTCGTCATCCCGTACCTGCCGTTCTTCGAGAACAGCTCGAACGGCCTGCACTTCTCCCTCTGAGCGACTCGAAGGACACCTGCAGCGCATGAGCAACTACCACGTCGAACCGATCGACCAACCGAAGGCCCTGTCGTCCGAGGCGATCAAGTCGCTCCGGCACCACCAGGTCCAGGGCCTGTCGCGCCGGCAGCTCCTGCGCTACTCGATCGGCGGCGCGATGGCCCTGTGGCTGCTCGAGATCACGGCCGGCACGATCGGCTTCATCTGGCCGAACCTGTCGGGCGGCTTCGGCGGCAAGGTCAAGATCGGGACGCTCGAGGACCTGAAGCTGCAGAACTCGGCGCTCCCGATCTCCGACGGATTCCCGGCCTACGTTCCGGAGGCGCGGGCCTTCGTAATCCTGTTCAACCCCGGTGTGCAGCGCTACGTGGCCGGCGACGACACCAGCGGCGAGGGCTCGGCGCTCAACGTGCGAGCGCTGTACCAGCGCTGCCCGCACCTGGGCTGCAAGCCCAACCCGTGCATCAAGAACTTCTGGTTCGAGTGTCCCTGCCACGGCTCGCGCTACGACCGCCTCGGGATCAAGGCGGCCGGCGCCCAGTACGGGCCGGCTCCGCGGAGCATGGACCGCTTCTCGATCTCCGTTGACGGCGACGGCATCCTGACGATCGACACCGGCAAGATCACCCTCGGCCCGCTGCCAGTCGCCCTCGGCCAGCCAGGGATCATCCCCCCGCGCACCCCAACAGGCTGTCAATGACCGACCAGCCGACGCAGCCGCCCGAGCAGCGGCTGCCCGCGACCCGGCCGCCGGAGCAGGTCTCGGCCGAGCGGTTCACCGCCTCGCCACCGATCAAGGCGATCGATGGACTGACGCCCGAGCGCGCCGCCACGATCGTCCGCCAGTCGTCGAGTGCCCGCTGGATCGGCTTCCTGGCCGTCTGCTTCGTCAGCCTGTTCGTGATCCTCTACTGGTTCTACGAGCTCGGGGCTCCGCTCGGCATCTCGACGCCGCGCCTGGCCGCCGAGAAGGACGCCCAGCAGGTCACCGCCGTCGAGCGCGGCTACAACCTGTACGAGGCCAACTGCGCACGCTGCCACGGCCCGGGCGGCCTCGGGCCGAACGAGCCGGACGCCGCGGCCAAGGCCGCCGCCGGGCAGGGCTACATCGGCCCACAGCTCAACGACCAGTCGAAGCTGTTCGTCCACCTCAATGAGAGCTACCTGCGGAACGTGCTGACGGTGGGTGGCCGCTACGTCTGTGGTAACCCGAAGTCGGCGATGCCCGTGTGGTCGGACCAGGGCAACCCGCCGGGGCCGCTCAACTACCGCCAGATCGACGAGTTGATCGCGTTCCTGACGGCGACAAACGACCGAACGTACGAGATCCGCGATCCGTCGCTGAACGAGCCGATCATCGACCCGGCGACCGGCGAACCGAAGACCTTCACGCCGTGGAGGGACCCGAACTTCAAGCCCGCTCCAGGCGCGACGCCGTTCCCGGATTGCTATCTGGACGCCCTCACCGGCGGCGCGGGTGCGAGTGCGGGCCCGGCGGCGTCGATCGACGCAAACGCCCCGATCGTCGCCGTCGCGGCGCCCGCCGGTGCGGCGACCGGCGGTTTCGACCCCACGACCCTCGAGGCCAAGGCCAACACGGCGTTCACCCTCACGTTCGACAACCAGGACACCGGCGTCGTCCATAACGTCGTCATCCAGAAGCCTGACGGCACGCCGGTCTCGATGGGCGACACGGCATTCTTCGCCGGACCCGCCAAGAAGTCGTACGCCGTTCCGGGCCTCGCCGCCGGCACCTACAAGTTCATCTGCCAGGTCCACCCGACGACGATGACGGGCACCCTGACAGTCAAGTAGCAGATCCGCCGGCCGACCCGACGGTCGCTCGGCGGTGTGGGAGGACGATGGCGCAGCAGGCGCTTCAACCGGGAACCGTGCAGACTCGAAAGCGAGCGCTCTTCGGCCTGCTCGACGCGGGCGGCTGGGGCTGGGCCTCGGTCAAGGCGACCTTCTGGTTCATCCTGATCATTTTCCTGCTCGGCTACATCCCGGACCGGGCCTACTACTTCACCGTCAACAAGACGATCGACCTCGGGATCCTCGCGTGGAGTCCCGTCAACTTCTGCCCGCCCGAGAACGAGAACCTGCCCTGCCCGGCCCCCGTTGGAGCCGTCGTGCCGTGGCATGCATCGCCGCAGGAGCTCTCGCTGCCCGGCCCGCGGACCGACGGCTCGGTCCTCCAGAACGGGACGACCCTGCTCTTCGCCGGCGGCAGCGACGGCAATGCGCCGACCGATACGACGTCGATTGCGACGACCTCCGGCGTCGGCAACTTCGATAAGTGGACGGCCGGCCCGAAGCTGCCGGCGGCCAGGTCGAACGCGAGCCTGGCCTTTCAGAGCGGCAAGATCTACCTGATCGGCGGCCTGGGGCCCGACGGCAAGCCGACGAAGACCGTCTTCGTCCTGTCGCCCAACAGCACGACCGGCCAGCTCGGCGAGTGGCAGACGGCCGACCAGCTAAAGCTCGACATCAACCTGCCGAACCCGGTCGCCGGTGCGGCTGTCGTGGTCGGACAGGACGGGCTCTTCCTCGTCGGCGGAACGTCGGACGGGAAGACGCCGCTCAAGACTGTCATCAAGTCGACCGTCGACACGAAGGGCAACCTCACCAAGTGGGTCGCCCAGCCCGACCTCTACCAGGAGGCGACCGACGCCTCGGCGGCCCTCGTCGGGAGCTACCTCTGGGTCCTCGGCGGGACATCCGCCAAGGGGCCGACGGCCACGGTCCAGCGCGGCGAGTTCAACGTCAACGATCCGGCGACGCTCGGCGTCGACGAATCAACGACGATTAAGCGATTCGGCGTCGCCGGCGGCAGCACCGACCTCCCGGCTCCCCGGACGGATGCCTCCGGTTTCGGGGCGAGCGGCGCCCTCTATTTCGTCGGCGGCAGCGATGGGACATCGCCGCGCGGCGAGCTGTACTGGGCCACCCCGAACGGCAGCGGCAACATCCCCGAGTGGAAGAGCCTCTCCCAGAGCAACCTGGCGACCGGCGTCGCCGGTGCCGCCCCGGTCGTCGTCGGCCCGAATGTCATCCTCGTCGGCGGAACGACGAAGGACGGCGTCACCCAGGGCAGTCAGCGCGCCAACCTCGCGCCCCAGGAACCGTTCTTCCAGCTCGGCCTCGTCGGCGCGACGGTCCCGGCGCTCAAGATCGACGGCGAGATCGGGCAGCAGCTCGGCTACCTCAATGCCAACGGCGCGGGATTCGTGAACTTCGCGATCCTGCTCGTCGTCGGCTGGGCGTTCGCCCACAAGGCACAGGTCGCCGCGATGCGCGATCGCCTCCGGAATCGCGGCCGCCGCCGCTAGGTCTTCAGCTCTCCCTCGCCGGGGGCGGGGGTGCCGCGCTTGACCGGCAGGCCGGCTCGTTCCCAGGCATCGATCCCGCCCGCAATGTTGACCACGTTCGTCCAGCCGTTCCGCAGGAGGAATGCCGTGGCGGCCGCCGAGCGCCCGCCCATGTGGCACATGACGAGGAGCGGGCGATCCTTCGGAAGCTCGGCGTGGCGCTCCCCGAACGTCGACATCGGCAGGAGCGCGGCGCCCTCGAGCCGGACCGTCGCGAACTCGTCCGCCTCGCGGACGTCGACGACGATCGGCCGCTCGGGCCCGTCGCGCCGGGCGGCGGCCTCGGCGACATCGATCGTCGGTATCGCGCCGGGCTGGGTCATCTGGATGTCCTCCTCGCTGTCGGTGGGTCGATCGTTCCGTCGCCCGGATTCGCCGCCAGGCGCGCGAGGCGGTCGTCGATGGCGGCGAGCAACCCGACGAGATCCACGTCGCCCGTCACCGCACTGGCCTCCTGCGCGGCAGCCAGCCGATCGCGGGCGCCGCGAAGATTCTTGGCGAGCCCGGCAGGGTTGCCGCGAACCGCGTGGACATAGCCGGCGGCCAGTTTGATGAGGCCCTGGTAGAGCTCGCGCTCGGCGATGTTGTCGGTCCCCATCCAGGCGGGTTCGAGGAGCTCGTGGGCTTCGAAGAAATCGCCCTGCTCGTAGGCGTCGAGGGCCGCCTCGAAGGCGCGGGCTCGATCCGCCGCCGGAATCGGACGATAGGCCTTTGCCCGGCCACCCTGGAGGACGGTCGCGGGCCGCGCCGCGCCGGTCGGTCGGCCCGCGGTCGTCATGTCAGCTCGGCAAGCGGCCGCCGGCCACCGAAGCCTTCGCTCAACTCGTGCCACGAGTCGACGTCGCCTTCACCGAGCCGCCAGCAGAGCCAGACCTGGCGGCCGGCAACGAGCGCCGGAAAGTCGATGAGGCCGGTCTCGATCTCGCGCAAGGTGACCCCGAGCTCGTCGATCCGTGCGACGCCGGCCTGCATCTGGTCGATGACGCCCTGCATCCGAAGGCGCAGCCGGCGGCGCTCCTCGGCCCCCGGCGAGGCCTCGTCGACCTGCGCCGCACGCGGACCCGGGACGCTCGCCGTCCCGCTCGGCCCTGGTGCCTCGGGGCTGGACTCGCCGGATTCGGCGGCCTCGAGCGCCGCCCGACGGGCGAATTCGTCGCGCAGCTCGATGAGCTGGCCGCGCTCGTCGCGAAGCGTTTCGAGAATCGTTCGAAGCTCGGGCAGCGCGGCGTTGGCGGCGTCGATGTCGAAGAAGCGGGCCATCGAACTGATTCTAGCCGAGCGCGCGCCGAGCACCGCCCGGGCGAACGCCTGGCGTCACGGAAGCGCTCGGATCATGCCCCCATCGACCGGGACGATCGCGCCGCTGACGTAGCTGGCCGCCGGTGACAGCAGGAACGCGGCGACCCGACCCAACTCGGCCGGATCCCCATAGCGGCCCAGCGGGATGCGTTCGATCGTCTGACGCCGGATCTCGTCCATCGACACGCCCGCCTTCTGGGCGCGACCGGCATCGAGCTGGGCGATCCGGTCGGTGCCGAGACGGCCCGGCGCGAGCCCGTTGATCCTGATCGGGGCGATCTCCGGAACGAGCGACTTGATGAGGCCGGCGAGGCCTGGCCGCAGCAGATTCGAGGTCGTCAGGCCGGGGATCGGTTCGCGCGCCGACGACGAGAGATTGACCAGGAATGCCGGCCGATCACTGGCGCGGAGGTGCGGGATCGCCGCTCGGATGAGGCGGAGCGCGCTCCAGAGGGTGCCATCGATCGCCCGTTGCCAGTCCTCGTCGGCCAGGTCCTCGAACGTGCCCGGCGGCGGACCACCGCTATTGACGAAGACGAGATCGAGGCCACCGAACGCAGCGACTGTATCGGCGACGGCCGCGACTGGACCGCCGGGCGTGGACAGGTCGGCCGCCACCGCGAGCCCGCCGATCGCCGCGGCTCGGTCGGTCAGGCGATCCGACGATCTGGCCACGAGGGCAACCCGCGCACCCTCAGCCGCGAGCGCATCCCCGACGGCCCCGCCGAGCCCACCGGATCCACCCGCGACGAGCGCTCGCGCCCCTTCCAAACCGAGGTCCAATCGATCGCCTCCTAGCGTCGCCATGGTACGTGGCGATCGCCTCCGGCGCGGCCAACCGGGCGCCGTTCGCGGACGCTATCCTCGAACCCACGATGCGACGAATCTTCCTCTGGATGGCCGGCAATCGGTGGCTGCGTGATCGCCTGCCGCGGCTCCGATTCACGAAGCGCGCGGTTCGCAAGTTCATGCCCGGTGAAGACGCCGAATCCGCGCTCGTGGCGGCCGAGGCGTTCCGGTCCGATGGCATCTCGGCGATGTTCACCCGCCTCGGCGAGAACCTCGTCAACATCGACGACGCGGACGCCGTCGCCGATCACTACCTCGAGCTCATCGACACGATCAAGGCGCGAGGCCTCGATGGGGAGGTCTCCGTGAAGCTCACCCAGCTCGGCTTCGACCTCGACGAGGAGCGGACGTTCACCCACGTCAGCCGGCTGGCGGAACGCGCAGCTGCCGTCGGACAGACGCTCTGGATCGACATGGAGTCGAGCGCCTACGTCGAGCAGACGATCGCCTTCTACGAGCGCCTCAAGGCGACCCATGCGAATACCGGGCTGTGCCTCCAGGCGTACCTGCGCCGGACGGCCGCCGATATCCAGCGCCTGCTGCCGCTTTCGCCGGCCGTGCGATTAGTCAAGGGCGCCTACGCCGAGCCGGCCGAGATCGCCTACCAGAAGCGCGCCGACGTCGACGCAAACTACGTCGCCCTGGCCGTTTCGATGCTGGAGGCGATCCGAGCCGGGACGACGGTCCGTATCGGGCTGGGAACGCACGACGTTCGATTGGTCGAGCAGATCACCGAGCATGGGGCGGCGCTCGGCCTCTCGAAGACCGCGGTCGAGGTCCAGATGCTCTACGGAATCCGGCCGGGCGAGCAGCGGCGGCTGGCGGCCGATGGGTACGCCGTCCGGGCCCTCATCGCGTATGGCGAAGCCTGGTACCCGTGGTACATGCGCCGCCTGGCCGAGCGCCCGGCGAACGTCCTGTTCGCGCTCCGGCAGCTCCTGCCCTGATTCCGCGACAGCGGTCGGCGCCGGTCGCCGCCGCGATAAGCTAGCCAAACGCCGCGCGGCCAGCCCGCCGCCGGCCGGAGGAGGAGCGTGTGCGTCTCGCGTCCCGGATGAGCACGATCGGCACGGAGAGCGCGTTCGAGGTGGCGGCACGCGCGCGAGCCCTCGAGGCGACCGGCCGCAGCGTCATCCACCTCGAGATCGGCGAGCCGGACTTCGACACGCCCGCGAACGTGCGCGCAGCGGCGAAGAAGGCCCTCGACGAAGGCGCCACGCATTACGCGCCGTTCCCGGGCATCCCGGCGCTCCGCGAGGCCATCGCGGAGGACGCGACCGCGCGCAAGGGGTTCGACGTGACGCCGGACCGCGTCTTCGTGACCATCGGTGGCAAGGGCGTGATGCTCTACGCGATCATGGGTCTCGTGGATCCCGGCGACGAGGTCATCGTCCCGGATCCCGGCTACCCGATCTACGAGTCGCTCACCCGGTTCATGGGCGCGACGCCCATCCCGATCCCGATCCGGATGGCCAACGAGTTCCGGCTCGACGTCGACGAGCTTGCTTCGTTGATCAGCCCGCGAACGAAGATGCTCGTCATCAACTCCCCGGCCAACCCGACCGGCGGCGTGCTGACCCGTGGCGACCTCGAGGCGATCTCGGCGCTGGCCATCAGTCATGACCTGGTCGTTCTCGCCGACGAGATCTACGGCCGGATCCTGTACGACGGCACGGAGCACGTCTCGATCGCCTCCCTGCCGGGCATGGCCGAGCGGACGATCGTCCTCGACGGCTTCTCGAAGACGTTCGCGATGACCGGCTGGCGGCTCGGCTACGCCATCGTGCCGCCGGCCCTCGTCGGGATGTATGGCCAGCTCATCATCAACACGATCAGCTGTGCCCCGACCTTCGCCCAGATTGGGGCGGTCGAGGCGCTCCGCGGCCAGCAGGACGACGTCGCAGCGATGGTCGTCGAGTTCCGCGCGCGACGGGATCTCATCGTCGACGGCCTCAACGCCATTCCCGGAATCCGCTGCCTGCGACCGACGGGCGCGTTCTACGCCTTCCCCGACATCTCGGGAACGGGCCTCACCGGCGCCGAGCTGGCCGAGAAGCTCCTCCATGAAGCAGGCGTCTGTGTCCTTGCGGGGACCGCGTTCGGCGGCATCGGGACCGACCACATTCGGATCTCGTACGCCAACTCCCGCGAGAACCTCGGGATCGCCCTCGATCGAATCCGCGGCGTCGTCGAGCCGCTGGCTGCGGCGGTCTCGGCGCGCTGATGGCCGACCAACCGAAGGTCTTCGTCGCCCGCCGCATCCCCGACGACGGACTGCGCATCGTCACCGGCGAGACCGACGCGACGGTCTGGCCCGACGAGCTCCCGCCGCCCCGTGACGAGCTCCTGCGGTCCGTTGCCGGCTGCGACGGCGTCCTGACGCTCCTCACGGATCGGGTCGACGACGAGTTCCTCGACGCCGCCGGCCCGCAGCTGAAGGTGGTCAGCAATTACGCGGTCGGCTTCGACAACGTTGACGTCCCGGCTTGCACGGCGCGGGGGATCCCGGTCGGCAACACGCCCGGCGTCCTGACCGAGACGACCGCCGACCTCGCGTTCGCGCTGATGATGGCGGCCGCTCGTCGGCTGCCCGAGGGCGATCGATACGTCCGGGCGGGCAAGTGGAAGACCTGGGGCCCCTTGCTCCTGCTCGGGCCGGACGTCCATGGGGCGACGATCGGGATCGTCGGGTTCGGGCGGATCGGGCAGGCCGTCGCCCGACGAGCCGGTGGCTTCGGGATGACGATCCTGTACCACGACGTCCAGCGGGCGGAGGCGTCGGTCGAGACCGAGCATGGCGCGACCTTCCTGCCACTCGAGGAGCTCCTCGCCCAGGCAGATTTCGTGTCCCTCCACGTCAACCTGACAGACGAGACGCGCGGCCTCATCAACGCGGAGAAGCTCGGCTGGATGAAGTCGACGGCAGTCCTCGTCAACACTTCGCGCGGCCCCGTGATCAACCCGGCCGACCTTGCGATCGCCCTCCGCGACGGCCAGATCTTCGCAGCAGCTCTGGACGTCACCGACCCCGAGCCGATCCCCGCTGACGACCCGCTCCTGTCGCTCGACAACTGCCTCGTCGTGCCGCACATCGCGTCGGCATCGCGGGCGACGCGCGGCAAGATGGCCGAGATGGCCGCGGCCAACCTTCTCGCGGGACTTCGCGGCGAGCGGCTGCCGACGCCCGTCAATCCCGAGGTCTACGACCGGGCCTGATCGGCAGAAACGTCGATCGGTTGGCAGACTGAACGTCGAGTCAGCGAGGGTGGCCGCGGGGCTGCCCATCTGTGGAGGCCAGCCAGATGCCGAAGGTCGAGGACGCGATGGCGTCGATGATCGCCAACTTTCCGGCGAAGACCGGCCGGCCGATCGAGGCCTGGATCGAGCTCGTCCGGTCGCGCGGACTGACGAAGCACAACGACATCGTCGGTTACCTGAAGGCCGAGCACGGGATGAGCCACGGCTTCGCCCATCGCGTCGCGCTCGTCGGTCTTGCCCCCGCCGACGCGCCAGCGGGCGATGGTCTGGTCGAGGCGATGTACACGGGCCCCAAGGCGGCCCTGCGTCCGTTTCATGACGCCGCCATCGCGACCGTGACGGCGTTCGGCGACGACGTCGAGCTGTCCCCGAAGAAGGCGTGGGTCAGTGTCCGCCGGTCGAAGCAGTTCGCGACTGTCGGGCCGGGGACGGGCGGCCGGGTCGAGATCGGGCTGAACCTGCGGGATGTCGCGCCGGCCGGCCGCCTCGAGGCCGCCGCGAACGGCATGTGTACCCACCGGGTTCGGATCGGCAGTGCGGCCGAGATCGACGACGAGCTGCGCGGCTGGCTGCGCCGGGCGTACGACGGAGCCGGCTGACCTTCGCGCGGCTCGACTCGGATAGGCTCCCGACATGGATGCCACCGAAGTCCTGCGAGTCCTCGATGCGCTCGAGGCGGCGGGTGTCCGCGCCGGGCTGACGGGTGGGTGGGGGATCGATGCACTTCTGCGGCGGCAGACCAGGCCCCACGGCGACGTCGATCTCGGCGTGCCGGCTGAGGCAGTTGATTCCGCCGTCGAAGCGCTCTCCGGCCTCGGCTACGCCATCTCGGTCGACGAGCGGCCGGCAAGGCTCGTGTTCGTGAGTCCGACGGCGTCAGTCGACCTGCACCCGATCGTCTGGGGCCCGAACGGAACCGGGATCCAGACCGGCTTCGACGGGCAGACGTTCGAGTACCCGCCCGGCAGCCTCGATGCCGAAGGCGTCATCGCGGGCCGTGTCGTTCGCTGCGCAACGCCGAGCCTGCAACTGACCTTCCATGAGCACTACTCACCGCGCGATCACGACCGCGCCGACATGGCGGCGCTAGCGCGGGCGTTCGGTCTCCTCCTACCTCCGGCGTACGTCGACTGACGCTCGCCTCAAGGCTTCTCACCCGTCAAACTGGCTACGGCATCGAGGGCCGGTAGCTCAGCGGTAGAGCAGGGGACTTTTAATCCCTTGGTCGTGGGTTCGATTCCCACCCGGCTCGCCACGTCTCAGGGGGTGACGCCCAGGTTGCCTGTCGCGAGGATCGTGTGCTTCGGATCGACGAACGACACGATGTAGGTGCCCGGTCCGAGGCCCGTCCCCGAGAGATCGGCCGACACGACGTCGTTCGAACCGCCGGCGCCCGGCAGGAGATTGACGGACTTCACGATGCTGCCGCCGATCGAGATCGTGACGTTGACCTCGGCCGGATCGTGGGCCGGAAACATGTGACCGACCACGAAGACGGGGCTGCCCTGCTTGATCGAGGTCAGCTTCCCGACGATCCCGAAGTCGCCGGCGACACCCGTCCCGAACCAGGCCACCGAAAGCGGAGGGATGTCGCCGTTCGCGGCGCCTCCTCCGGCACCACCGCCACCCGCGGCGGGCGCTGATCCGCCGCAGGCGATCAGCAGAACGGCCACCAGCAGAACTCCGACAGCTCGTCTCATCTGCCCGTCTCCTCGCCGCATGCCCCGAGGCCGCCAGAGTAGCGCGACCGCGGCGAGTCAATGCGTCGATCGAACAGCGATGCACGCCTCGCCCGCGGCCGATGGCCCACGTGCTCGACTCCGACCCGCACCCTGACCGCCACCGATTCGCATCCCTTCTGACCCCGGTCAACGGGCGGTCGCCGCAGGGTCGGCGCCGTAGCCTCGTCCGCAATGGCAGAGCGGAGGAGGACCATGCGTCGAAAGTTGGCATTCGGATCCATCGCGGCGGCGCTTGCCGTCGCGGCAATCCCCGGTATGGCGCTGGCCGCGGAGGGTGATCCGCCAATCGACAGCGGCGACACCGCGTGGATGCTCGCGGCGACCGCGCTCGTCATGATCATGCTGCCCGGACTCGCGCTGTTCTACGGCGGGCTCGTCCGCCGCAAGAACGTGCTCTCGACGATCATGCACAGCTTCTTCGGCCTGGCGATCGTCAGCGTCGTCTGGGTGCTGGTCGGATTTAGCCTGGCGTTCGGCCCGGACGTCAATGGCATGGGCCTCATCGGCAATCTCGACTACGTCGGCTTCATGGGCGTCGGTCTCGTGCCGAGCACCGTCTACGGCCTGACGATTCCGTTCGTCCTGTTCGCAGCCTTCCAGCTGATGTTCGCCGCGATCACGCCGGCGCTCATCACCGGCGCGTTCGCCGAGCGGAAGCGCTTTGCCGCCTTCGT
>Ga0307310_10000682_pt1 | contig 11808 bp, 12 predicted proteins | sample ER_DNA_197_FD_194502 | JGI IMG/M metagenome (GOLD analysis project Ga0307310, IMG submission 194502) | Bulk soil microbial communities from the East River watershed near Crested Butte, Colorado, United States - ER_DNA_197 | ecosystem: Environmental > Terrestrial > Soil > Floodplain | place...
CGGAGGCCGCCCTCGCGCGGGTCGCCGCCGTCGACGGCATGCTCGAGGCTCGCGTGGTGGAGCTGCCGCCCCTGTAGGACGGGCGCGGCATCGTGCCTGCGTATACTCGCCGCGATGCCAGTGGTGCGCGACCGCCGGGCTCAGGTCGCCATCATGGTGGGGGTCTTCCTCGCCTCGGTCGCTGTCGCCGCGTACGTCATTCGTCCCTGGATCGCCGCGCCGCTTGCCTTCGACACGGCGGCATCGGTGCTCCACTTCGACCGGATCGTGAGCGGGCACTACCTCGAGCGTCCGCTCACGACGACCCCCAAGCCCCTCCTCACGCTCGTCTACGGGCTCATCTACTCGGCGACGCACGACTGGCGGGCGATCTCATTCGCCGCGCTCGGTGCCTGGGGTCTGAGCGTGGTGTTGGCCGCCAGATTGGCGTGGCGGCTGGGCGGCGCCTTGGCTGCAGCCTTCCTCGTGACGAGCCTCATCGTTTCCTCGCGCCTGCTGCTGGAGACAAGCTCGGCCCTGGGCAGCGTGTGGGCACTGCTCCTCTGGACCGTGGCTGGGCTGGCCGTGACGGCCAGACCCAGCCGATGGGCCCTCGCCGGCATCGCGCTCGGCCTGGCGGGTCTTGCACGCCTCGAGACGTTCCTGGTGATCGGCCTCGCCCTCTTGGTGCTGGCGGCGCTGAGCTTTGCTCCAGGGCGGTGGAGGCGACCCGTGCCGGGCCGAGCGTGGCTCGTCTCGATCGGGCTCCTCGCCCTCCCACTGATGAGCCTCCACGACATCCTGCTCATCGGCGACCCCTTCTTCTGGACGACTGTTGCCGCGTCCTACTCGGCAGCAGCGGAGAGCGCTGGGCGGCTCCCGAGCGTTGGGTCAATCGTCCGGCAGCTGGATGCGCTGGTCACCGCACAGCTGGCGCTCAGCATCCTGGTCATTACCGGCGCAGCGATCCTTGCGGCTCGCGCCCGGTGGGCGGTGCTGGTGGGGCTGCTGGCACTCGGACCGGGCGTGGCTGCCTTCCTCCTCTTCCTGGCAGCCCGGCACACGTTCGTCGACGCCCGATACTTCGTGCCGATCTCCGTCGCCATGATCTTCGCGGCGGCGATTGGCGTGAGTGGGCTCCGAGCCCCGCTCGCGTGGCTCCTCGGCGTGCTCAAGACCAGGAGCTGGTACGCCGTCCCGGCGCGATCGGCCGTGTTGACCGCGGTGATGGCCGTCGTGGTAACAGAGATCGCAATCGTGCTGTCCCCGAACATCGCGCCGCTCGACCGAGCGACCCGTGCAAAGATCAATTCCGCCCGGCATCTCGCTCGAACCGCGGATCTAGCCGTTCCGGAGATCCGGGAAGCGCTCCTGGAAGCAAAGATGGCCGGGTCGACCCTTCAGGTCACCGTTCCGGTTCCGCTCCGGCCCCGTGTCGCGGTCGAGCTCGATGTGCCGCTGACCCAGGTCGGGTCCTACGCTGATCCCCGTGTCTGGCTCGCCGCCGGCCCGACCCCGGGCCACCTGATTCTCATCGACCTCGACCCCTCCGCAACGGCCAGGACACCTGCCGCGTTCCGCTTGTCGGCACCAGCCACGGTCGGCGGAGTGCGGTTGGTGCCACTGCTCTCCGATCCGGACGACGGAGCCTGGCTGCTGCAGGTCGCCGCTCCCTGACCGGCCTATCATCGGAGCGGATGCCAAAGCCGTTCGCCTCCTCCGCCGACCTCGCCGAGAAGACAGCGACCCTCGAGCAGCTCGCTGAAGGTGTCTACGCCTACACGGCGGAGGGCGATCCGAATGTCGGCTGCATCGTCGGCAGCGACGCCATCCTGGCGATCGAGGCGCGCGCCACGCCGTTCATGGCCCAGCTCTGGATCGACGTGATCCGCACGATCAGCGATCTGCCGTTCGGCGACCTGGTGCTGACCCACTACCACGCGGTTCGCACGCTGGGCGCGTCAGCGTTCGATGCCCGGCGGATCGTGGCGCACAGGAAGACGAGCGAGTGGATCGAGGAGCGCGGGCTCGCCGACTGGGCGAGCGAGCAGGGCCGCATGCCGCGCCTCTTCGCCGGCGCCGAGACGATTCCGGGCCTCACCCGCCCCACCGACACCTTCGAGGAGAGTCTGAGCCTGGACCTCGGCGACCGGAGCGTCGAGCTGCGCTACCTCGGCCGCGGGCACACGGCGGGCGATATCGTGGTGTGGCTGCCGGAGGAGCGCATCTGCTTCGCGGGTGACCTCGTCGAAGCGCAGGCGGCGCCGTATATGGGCGACGCCCACATCTCGGACTGGCGCGGCGCGACCCTCGACCGCGTCGCCCAGCTCGACGCAAGCCAGCTCGTCGGCGGCCGCGGACCGGTCGTGCGCGGCCCTGACGTCGCGCGGGCCATCGCCGACACGAGGGCCTTCCTCTCGACGACGCTGGATCGAACGCGCGCGGTGCGGGACGCGAACGGCACCCTGAAGGACGCCTTCGACACCATCCACTCCGAGCTCGCGCCGCGCTACGCGTCGTCGGCGATCTTCGAGCACTGCATGCCGTTCAACGTGCAGCGGGCGTGGGACGAGCTCGATGGGATCGACCATCCACGCATCTGGACCGCGGAGCGCGATCGCGAGGTCTGGGACGCCCTCCAGGGCTGAGGGCTCGGTCGCGGTCATCGGCGCCGGCCCGGTCGGCCTCACCCTCGCCGGACGCCTCGCGCAGCACGGGGTCGACGTCGTCCTCTTCGAGGCGGAACCGGCGCACCTCAACGTCGGCTCGCGTGCCCTCTGCATGCAGCGCGAGACGCTCGAGATCTGGGCGCGGCTGGGGATCGGCGAGGAGGTCGCCGCGCGGGGGGTGCAGTGGGAGCTGGGCCGGACCTACTTCCGGGATCGGGAGCTCTTCCAGACACGCCTGCCGGCTGAACCCGACGACCACTTCCCGCCCTTCGTGAACATCAGCCAGACCGAGGTCGAGGAGCTGCTCCTCGAGCGTCTCGCCGAGCTTCGCGTGCGACCACGCGGTGGGCATCGGCTCATCGGCCTGGAGCAGCAGACCGACGGCGTCGAGCTCACCTTCGAGACGGATGCTGGCCTGACGACCTTCCACGCGGCCTACGCGGTCGGCGCCGATGGGGCCCACTCGGGCGTGCGCCACGCCCTCGGGCTCGAGTTCCGTGGCCACTCGTTCGAGGATCTCTTCCTGATCACCGACATCCGGGCAGATCTTCCCTTCCCCGCCGAGCGGCGCTTCTTCTTCGATCCGCCCTGGAACCCCGGACGCCAGGTGCTCATCCATCCCCAGCCGGACGGGATCTGGCGCATCGATTGGCAGCTCCCTCCCGGAGCCGATGCGGAGGCGATCGACGGACGGGTGCGGGCGGTCATCGGTCCCGATGCCGACTTCGGGGTCGTCTGGTCGACCACCTACCGATTCAGCCAGCGGCTGGTCGACCGGTTCCGCGTGGGGCCGGTCTTCCTGGCGGGCGATGCCGCGCACCTGATGTCGCCGTTCGGCGCGCGCGGCCTGAACTCGGGCGTCGCCGATGCCGAGAACCTCGCCTGGAAGCTCGCCTGGGTGCTCCAGGGCAGGGCCTCGGAGTCCCTGCTCGACTCCTTCGACGCCGAGCGCCGACCGGCCGCGGTCGAGAACCTGGCCGTGACCGAGGCGTCGATGCGCTTCATGGTCCCCCACGGCTGGTGGCGCCGTGCCTGGCGCAACCTCGTACTGCGGGCCAGCGTGCGCTCACGCTGGTTTCGGCGCCGCGTGAACTCGGGCCGCCTGGCGCAGCCGTTCACCTACCCCGCCGCGCCGGGACCTGCGGATCGTTCCCTGCCACGTCATGGCGCGGTCGCGCCGGACGGGTCGCTCGACGAAGGACGTCTCCGCGACCGGCTCGGCCGCGACTTCGTCCTCCTGCTGGTCGGCGCGGAAATCCCGTCGCGCGACGTCGGGTGCGACGTCGTCGTCGCCGGCGAGGAGCTGGCCCGACACTACGGCTCGCAGGCCCGCGCCTGGCTCATCCGGCCGGACGGCCACATCGCGGACAGCCTGGCGCTTCCCTCGGAAGCGGTCCTGACCGAGCTGCCCGCCTTCGTCGCCCGGTCGACCGCCCCGCGCCCGCTGGGTTATTACTCAGGGTCGTGAGGTCGCTCCGTTTTCGCGGCCACCGGGCATGAATTGGCACGTTTCATTACACCCGGTAATCGATTGAACGCTGGCGACGGGCATGGCGGGCCAAATGCCGCGAACGTAATACCTGGAGTGATATTCCAGCGACGGACCGCGGCGCGGCCCTCCGGACGCGGTGTGGATAACTCGTTTCCCATCGTGAAATCATGTTGAAAACTGGGCTTGCGCCCGGCGGGGCCCAACCCGCATCCTCTTGGTGTCCCGGAGGGGCAGCTGGACGACCTGAGATGACATCAAAGGTCTCCGCGGTTCCTTCGGGATTTTGCTGTGCCCGGCCTCAGAACGCCCATTGGCCGGCGGCGAATCGGCCCGCGAAATAGGCCAGCCCCAGCACGGAACCCGTGCCCACGGCCAGCGCCACCCAGCGCGAGCGGGTAAGCAGCGCGAACCAGGCGAAGAGCGGGAAGAGGACGAGCGTGTAGCGCGGCACGCTCATCACGAAGCCCGTGCTGGTGATCAGCAGCCAGTTGCCCGCCATCCAGACCGCCCACGAGGCGCGGAAGCGCAGCGCGGCGACCACGCTGGCGACCAATCCCAGACCGACGAAGGCCAGCTCCATCCAGCCGAGCATGAACGCGTCGTCGGGCGACCGGGTCCGGATCGACTCGATCACGCCGGCGATCCCCACCCACGGCGGGCTGAGCGACTTGAACCAGTGGTCGTGCTGGATGGCGAGGAAGGCGAGCGCGTCGCCGTAGACCGCCTGGTTGAGCGCGAGATAGCCCACGAAGCCGAGTGGCACGATGGCGATGCCCAGCCAGCGCCACCGCCACCGGCGCTCCGGCCACCACTGGACCAGCGCCTCGGCGGCGAGGGCGGGGACCAGGACGAGCCCGTTGACCCGGGTGAGCGTGGCCAGCGCGCCCAGGACGCCGGCGAGCCACCATCGGTCTGTGCGAGCGGCCAGGAAGGAGCCGAGCACGAGCCCCAGGAAGAGGCTCTCGGTGTAGCCGATGTGCAGGAAATACGCGGTCGGGAAGATGAGCAGGAAGATCGCCGCCCGCCGCCCGATCGCGAGGTCGAAATCGAGCGCCACCAGCCGGGCGAGGAGCGGCGCGACGAACAGCGAGGCCACCGTGCTGACCGCGAAGGCCGCCACCATCGGATCGCGGATCACCGCGTACACCGCGGCCACCGCCCACGGGAAGAGGGGATAGAAGACGATGTACAGCGGCAGGTCGCCGGGATAGATGGACCGATACCCATCGGCTACCAGGTTCCCCGGATCGACGGCGCGATAGCCAAAGACCGCCAGGTCGGTGTAATGGGGCGCGTCCCAGCGGTCCCACACCTCGAGCAGCGCCCGTGGCCCGTGCAGCGTCTCGCCGCTGAAGACCATGAACGCGACCGCCCCGCCAATCAGGAGGAGCAGCTTGACCAGGAGCGTCAGGCCGATCAGCTGGGCATCGGTCCGGCTCAGGCGCATCCGACGGACTATACGACCGACCGCTTTATGATCGGTCAATGAGGTTGCGTCCGCTCGATTGGTGCCTTCTGGCAATCGCAGCCGCGGCAATCGTCGCGGGTTTCGTGCTGAACGGGCCGATGTGCGAAATCACGTTTTGCCCGGACGCTCCATGCCCATGCATCTTCCACTTCCCGACACAGATCGCCGCCGGGCTGGCGGTTGCGCTCCTCGCCCTCGTGATAGTCGCGTCCGTGCTCGCGGCAGGTCAAATTGAGGCGAATGCCGAACTTCTGGCGCGGTGGACCCTCCGGGGTGGGGCTGTTACCATGGCGCCTCGATCGGTCGGGGCGTGGCGCAGGCGGTAGCGCGCAGCGTTCGGGACGCTGAGGTCGGAGGTTCGAGTCCTCTCGCCCCGACCATTCAAATGGTCTCTCTGCGTGGCTGCCATGCCTAGCGCGGGTCGCACTTTTCTTAGCATCCTCGGTGGCACGCTCATAGGCGGGCTTGCTGCCTGTCAGGCCATCTCCGTCCCCGGCGGCTCATCGCCAAGCTCGGCCGATGCGAGCCCGGCAGTTCTCGCGAGCGCCTCGGCGGATGCAACTCCCAAAGCCTCCGCAGTGGCATGCGAAGTTAGTCAACCATTGCCTGCCGCAGCCGACCCCCCTGGCGTCCATCCGCCCGATGCCCTGCTCGGCGCCGATAACGACTCATGGGAGGCGGGTGAAGGCAATTCCTTTGAATGGCGGGAGGGGAATGTCTACTCCGACGCGATCGGAGTGCCTGATGCCGAACCGCCTCGAGTCGTGTATCGAGCGCCAGCCGGAGCAACAGAGCTCGTCGTGACCGTGGCGAAACCGATTCCATTCCAGACCTGGAAAGTGGTGATGTTCCCGTGGGAGCGGTACGAGAAACCGGCCGCCGTCGGGCAGCCCACGAAGCTCACAGGACGGGACGCCGACGAGACGCTCGCGATCTGCCTGAACGCGCCGCAAGGAGAGTGGTTCCTAAGTGCCTCCTTTGACTTCGGGGACGGTAATCACGCGAAGTATCGGTGGCATGTTGTGATTCCAGGTAAGAGGCACCGGCGGTCTCAGCTCAGCCTGATACCTCCAGCGGGATCGGCGTGCCCCAGTGGCTGAGGACATGGAACCGTTCACTCACAGTGGGGCCCGGCGAAGGAAGGTCGCGTGACCACGGATCGACTTCGGTCGCGCTGTCGAGCGTGGTGCCGCTGGTGACGTCGGACGCCACGATCATTCCGGTATCGAAACACCTGCTACCGGGCGCGCAGCTGTGCTGCGCTGGCCACCAGCCCTCGATCTCCACCACGATCACCACGTCGCTTCCGGGCGGCAGCGACCTGAACCCAGCCGTATCGGGCAGCGTCGCGATGTAGTCGGTTGAGGTGGTCGTCACGTAGGCGGCGGCCTTGACGGAACGCTTGGGCAGTCCGTCCATCAGTCGATCCGCGACCCGTTGCGCGGCGGCCGTGAGCGGATCCTCGGAGGTATGTGTCCGCGTCACAGCGGCCGAGGCCGATGGCGTGGGTTCAGCCCGGGGTGAGGAGCATGCCGCGAGGACGCAGAGCAGCAAGGCGACGCATAGCCGTTGTATCGGCTTCATCTCGAGAAGACGATGGCGTTCGGTGGCGAGCTGCGCAAGGCTATGACGGTGGATGGCATCGATCGTAGCGATCTCTTACGGCCATGGGCAAACGGCGCAGCAGGCAAATCCAGCCTCGGAGATGCTCGCTTCCTGTGTCGCACGTTGGGCGCGAAGTCCCTCGCTAATCGGTTGACCGCTACGCGAGAATCCAAGGGCGATGGGAGCCCTTCTCGCCTGGATCCTCGGCCGGCGCGGTGGGACCGTGGCGCCTTCGTATTGGGTGGCGATCCTCTCAATTGGTTTTCTGGCGCTGTGGACTGCGGTTCTCACGATCATCGGTCTGGGGCAGCGCGAGGGAGCCCAACAGCCCCTCATCACCTTTTCGGTGGTGCTGGGCGTTGCCACCATTGTTGCGATGGCGAGTCTTCTCACGGCGTCGCCTGTGATTCGGGCCACAGGCACGACGGCGGCCGGCACAGCCGTCTCCGTTGTCGGGATTTTCGGGGGCGCCACGGTGGGCCTTCCTCTGGTTCCCATCGGAATGGGATACGTGGTCACCGGACTCGTCGCGGCTGAAGGTTCAGCTGCTCCGCGTCGAGCGTTTCTCGCGTGTGCCGTCGGCGCAGCGACCGTCCTGAGCCTGCTCGCAGCTATCGCGCTGCTGGGCCACGGATAACGCTGAAGCAGCGAGACATGGCTGAATGAATGGCCCCAATGCCAACCGCTGAGGGCGGGATGGCCCGCCTCATGGCGGGCGCGGTGCTGATTGGTCATGCGCTGGGCTTCGGCGCGGCAGCTGTCTTATCGGTCCCGATTGCCGGCTCCGGATCATCGCCAGTGTGGGTGGTCGTGTGGGCAGTCGTCGGCATGTCTGTACTGCTCGCAGGCTACGGAGTGCTTCAAAGCATGGAAGCCGCCAGGTTCGTCGGCATCGTATTTCTGGTATCGATGCTCAGCATCTATCTGCTCGCCGCTGTCTCCCTCGCGCTGGCGCTCCGGTCACCGAACGAGGGCGGCGGGATCCCCCTCTGGTTCACGACGCTCTCTCCGGCTCAGTCGCTGGTCCTTGTTGGCGTGCTGGCGTCCGTATCGGCCATTGGAGCCTGGGCGCTGCGGAAACCGTGGCGGAAGTCGGTAATGGGTGCTGTTAGGCCCACAAAGGCGAACGCTGTAATCGTCGGGGCGCTCATCTAGACGATCTTGAGGTGCCAGAAGAAGCTGGCATTGCCTCGTCCATTCGCATATTCAAGTCGCGCCTGGACCATCCAATCGCCGGGCCCCGGCGCCGGAAAGCAGACCGCCGTGGTTGGACCAGCGTCGCCTCCCAAGGAGTCGGCGAGGACGACGGCTTTGTCGGAAGGACCCGGCCACAGCGCCGAGACGAGCCCGACGATGCGCCATGCGGCAAGCTCGGCTTCCGCAGGCGAGACCAGACGTAGCTCAGCGCCCGCCGCCAGGTGTGGCGCGGGAAGATCCACCGGGCGGGGATACACTCCCTCGCCCGTCGCTACCTCCCCGGCTTCGACCCAGCGGTGCGCGAGACCCATCGTGCCAGGCAGGGACGTCTTACCGAGGAGAAGGACCGGCGTGGGCGGCCGCGCTGCGTCACTCGCCACCGCCCCACCGCAAGGGTGTGCCGCGGGTGCGGTTGATGGCAGCCCAATTGGACTCGGACCGACCAGCCCAGCAGATTCCGACCCAGCGGATGATGGCACCGCGCACGCGCACGCTATGGACAGTAGGAGAAGCGGCAGAGCCGCCTTCGGGTGTCGCGCTTCGCGAATGCTCACCGGTACTCTCCGATGTTCAGAAGCCAGTAGTACTGCCCCTGGCCCTGGGAACCGAATCGCAAGACCACCATGATGACCGCGTCCCGGGCAGGGGCGCGGAAGAGGACTGGGCCACCGACGGCCTCAGATTCTCGCGCCAACTCTTGCACCGGCCCCTCCTCGCTGCCATTTGCAGTGATGCTGGACGGGTCAAAGGCGCGCACCGACCACTCGGTCACGGGGCAGTCGCCAACGATGCCCACCGTGAGCCGTTCCTGCGCGATGGCCTGGACCGGCCGTGGGATCTGGGCAACATCGGGAACCACCCCATCGGCATCGACTCCATCGGAGCCGTTGTCCCAGGAGTAGCCGCTCATCAAGCCCCCTTGCCCGTCCAGCGTGGCAGCCGGCGGCGCGAGGGTCGGGGTCGGGCAGAGCGAAGGCAGAGACACCGGTGCCGACGAAGGAAGATTGGTCCGCGCCGGTGGAGGGCTGGGCACGGAGTGCGGCGGCGATTCCGGTGCCACCGGAGATGGCCGTGGAAGGGCCGCGCAACCGCTCGCAAAGAGCAGCGAGCCGCACGCCGCGAGCGTGATAGCCCGAGGATGCGTGATCCTGACCATGCTTTTGGAATCGGCCCTCTACGGGTCTCTATTTCGTAATACTCGTTGTCTCCCCAGAAACGCTCACAGAGCGCGATCGCGCCAGAGTTTGCGGAATGGCTGAGTCAGGCGATGAGCTGGGGACCCCACGTCGGTCATTCCGGTATCGGCCGATCAAACGTTCGGAAGTCGAGCTCGTCCTGGTTGGGCCCGCCACGCACCCCGGTGTCGAGCGCGTCGATCGTAGCGATCTCGTCAGCGCTGAGCGCGAAGTCGAAGACGTCGAGGTTCTCCGCGATGCGCTCGGGACGCACCGACTTGGGGATCGCCGAGCGCCCGCTGTCGACGTGCCAGCGAAGGACGACTTGCGCCGGGGTCTTGCCGTGCTTCTCGGCAATTCCCGTGATGACGGGATCCCGTAGCGCGCTCTTCGCCGCGTCGGGGTCCGACGGCCTGTAGACGTACACGCCGCCGAGCGGCGACCACGCCTGGGTGACGATGCCGCGCTCCGCATGGACCGCGCGCAGGGTGGGCTGGTTGTAATAGGGATGCACCTCGACCTGGTTCACCGCCGGCACGACCGACAGCCGCGGAAGCACGGCCTCCAGGTGCGCCGGGCTGAAGTTGGATATGCCGATCGCCCGGACGCGCCCTTCGTCGAGGAGCCGCTCGAGGGCGCGGTAAGCGCCGACCGTCGCCTCGAAGTCCTGGGGCAGCGGCTGGTGGAGCAGGTAGAGGTCCAACGTGTCCAGCCGGAGCTTGCGGGCGCTCACCTCGAACGCATGGAGGGCGCCCTCGTAGCTGTAGTTGGTGACCCACACCTTCGTCTGGACGAACAGCTCGGACCGATCGATGCCGCTTGCGGCGAGCGCGGCGCCAACCTCGGGCTCGTTGAGGTACGAGGCGGCGGTATCGATCATCCGGTACCCGATGCTCAGGGCTTCCTCGACCGCGGCCTGGGTCTCGTCCGCCGGGGTCTGGAAGACGCCGAATCCGAGCGCGGGCAACTCGACGCCGTTGTTGAGGCGAATGGGCCGCCGGTCTGCCGCATTCAACGGGCGAACCTTGCCTGATGCATGGGCGCCACCGCCTTTCGTGCTGATATCAGCTGAAGACCAACTACGGCTTGACCGCTCGGAGGTGCAGGAAGAGCGGAATGCGCTGCCATCGGTCGCCCGCCGCGTAGGTGGTGTCGGGCACCTCCACCAACCGCTCAACGAGGAGTCCGGCCGACTCGATGGCGTCGAAGTACGTTTCCAGCGGCCGATGGCGGCTGGTGAACGTCATCTGCAGGCCGTCGCGCTCGACGGCATCGGCATACCTGCGCTCCTCAAAGTACGACTCGGCCATCACGAACGGGGCATCCGGCGCCGAGGACTCGAAGTGGCCACCGGAATTGATCGGATGGACGACCGACGCGCAGAGGCGCCCTCCCGGCACCAGCACTCGGGCCGCTTCCTTGACCGCGCCCTGCATGTCGTCCATGTCGTGCAATGAGAGCAGCGCGGTCACCAGCTGGACCGATGCATCCGCAAGCGGCAGCTCGGCCGCATCGGCCACACTGTAGTCGCCGTCTGGATCCGCCAGTCGGGCGTGCTCGATCAGGGTCGGCGAGGCATCAACGCCGATCACCTCGTAACCGCGCGCCTTGAGGTCACGCGGGAATCGGCCTTCGCCACAGCCCAGGTCAAGGGTCAGCCCGGACGGAGCGGGCAGGAGCTCAAGGAACCGATCGCGATGGAAGCGCCAGTAGCTGTCGTGCCCGGGGGCCCGGGCCCAGGCGACCCATTTGCGCGCCTCCGCCTCCCACGCGTCTTGCAGGCTCATGGCGCCAAGAGTAGGCCGCTCGCAGCGGCTTTTGCCGATGCCAGCGAGGGTGCGTACCATGGGGGGACTCGCACTCCACCCAGAGATCCAACCTGAGGAGAGGAGACCTCATGCACAGACTCACCTGGCTGGCGCGTGCCCCGCGCATGGCGGTCGTCGCACTGGCCCTGCTGCTTGTCACGGCAGGAGGCGTCGGCGCGGCTGGCATCCAGGCCCTCCAGATCATCACGCCGCACTCCGCGGACCAGGTCACCAATATCGATGTCCTGCGCCTGGAGCTGAAGAACTACTACGGAGACCCGGGCGGCACAGGGACGTTCGGGGCCGATAGCTTCTACGCACAGGAGGCGGCATCGGTGGCGGCGCAGGGCGGACAGTGGCTCGCCGCGCAGGCGAAGGCGCAGGCCCCATCCGGGATGAAGGCGATCGTGCTGGA
>Ga0307310_10000683_pt1 | contig 11797 bp, 12 predicted proteins | sample ER_DNA_197_FD_194502 | JGI IMG/M metagenome (GOLD analysis project Ga0307310, IMG submission 194502) | Bulk soil microbial communities from the East River watershed near Crested Butte, Colorado, United States - ER_DNA_197 | ecosystem: Environmental > Terrestrial > Soil > Floodplain | place...
GGCTAACGCGGTGAGACGCCTGCTCCGGCTCGCGTCCGCGGTGGCGGCGGCGCTCCTGCTCGTCCCCGCAGCCCAGGCCGGGCCGATCATTGACCGGGCGGTTGCCGCGTTGAACTCCGATCCCGTCTACGTCGACCCGGCGGCCGAGCTCGCACCGCCGTCGGCTGACCAGGACAGGTTGCGTCGGAAGATCGATCTAGCCGGCGCCGGGCCGGTCTACGTTGCGATCCTGCCAGCTGCCGCCGAGCAGGAGGCGGGCGGTAGCCCCGACGGCGTGCTTCAGGCGATCCATGACTCGCTCGGACGCAAGGGCACGTACGCAGCGGTGATCGGGAACCACTTTCGCGCCGGCAGCGATGTCTTATCCTCGGGAGTTGCAGGGCGCTTGGCGACCGATGCGCTCGCCGCACATCGCAGCGACGGCGTGACCCCGACGTTGCTCGACTTCGTCGACCGTGTTGCCTCTGAGCGAAGCGGCAGCGGTGGTGATGGGAGTGGCGGCCAGCCGAGCGGAGGAGGCGGTGCCGTGATCGGCCTGCTCATCGCCGGAGTGATCGCATTCCTCGTCTTTCGGGCAATCCGCAGCCGGCGCCGGTCGCAGGCCGAGCTCGCGGAGGTCAAGGCGGCGGCGCACGAGGACCTGATCGCGCTCGCCGACGACGTCCAGAAGCTCGAGCAACCCGTGGAAAGCAACCCGCAGGCTAAACAGGAATACACGCAGGCGCTGGACTTCTACGAACAGGCCACCGGTACGTACGATCGAGTCAGTCAGCCGCGCCAACTGGAAGCGGTGACGAGTGCGCTCGAAGAGGGCCGGTGGCACATGAGCTCGGCGGAGGCCCTCCTCGAAGGACGCAACCCGCCCGAGCGGCGTCCGCCCTGCTTCTTCGATCCCCGTCACGGCCCTTCGACGCGCGACGTCGAGTGGACACCTCCTGGCGGAACGCCGAGGAAGGTTCCGGCGTGCGAAGCGGACGCACAGGCGGTGGAGCGCGGCATGCAGCCCGCGTCACGCGAGGTGATGGCGGGCGGCCGGATGGTCCCCTACTGGAGCGCCCCGCCGTACTTCGGCCCCTGGGCCGGCGGCTACTTCATGCCGTTCGGCGGGACGGGGTTCCTCTCCGGCCTCTTCGTCGGGGAGCTGCTGGGCGGGGCGTTCGGCGGCTGGGGCTACGGCAGCTGGGGCGGCGCGGGCACCGCCGGCGGATTCGGCAACTGGAACGATGGAGGCGGAGGCGGAGCGGGTGGTGGCGACTTCGGCGGCGGCATGAGCTTCGGCGGCGGCGACTTCGGAGGCGGTGGTGGCGGAGGAGATTTCTAGGGCGGCGTCGGCCACACTGCGTCGGTGATCCACTCCGTCTTCCACGCGATCGGAGTCTTCTTCCACCACCTTGCGGCGGTGGAGTGGAAGTGGCTCGCGATCGGAATCCTGTGCCACCTCTGCAAGCTCGCCGCCGTCTCGCGCGCCTGGCAGAACATCATCCGGGCGGCATACCCCGATCGGCCCGTGCGCTGGCGCCAGATGTTCGGCTCCTACGTCGCCGGCACCGGGGTGAACGCGATCATCCCCGCCCGCGGCGGCGACGTCGTCCGGCTCTTCCTCGCGAAGCGGCGAGTCGAAGGATCGACCTACACGACCCTCGTCTCGACGTCGTTGCTGCAGACGCTGTTCGACATGCTCGTCGCGAGCTGCTTCATCGTGTGGGCGGTCACGCAACACGTGCTTCCCGGCTTGGATGCCCTGCGCAGTCCCAGCCTTCCCGCGCTCGATTACGGCTGGGCCTTTCGCCACCCCGTCGCCGGTCTGATCCTGGTCGGGCTTCTGCTTCTCTTCGGGACGGCACTCGTGGCCTGGATCGCCGAGCGTGTGGAGGAGTTCAGAGCGAAGGTGGCACAGGGTTTTGCCGCGTTCCGCGACCGCTCCTACTACCTGCGGCGCGTCGTCTTCTGGCAGCTCGTCGACTGGACGCTGCGCCTGGTCACGGTCTTCTTTTTCCTACGCGCCTTCGGCATACCGGCCACACTCCGGAACGCGCTACTGGTGCAGGTGAGCCAGAGCCTGGCCACGATCTTCCCGGTCAGCCCAGCCGGAATCGGCACGGAGCAGGCTCTGCTCCTCTACATCTTTCGCAACGTCACCTCGAAGAGCATGGCGCTCAGTTTCAGCGTCGGCATGCGCGTCACCCTCATCATCGTGAACGCCGTCGTCGGCTTCACTGCAATCCTGCTCATGACCGGAACCTTGCGGATCCGGCGGGCAGCCGAGGCCGATCGCGCCGGCGGGGAGCCGGCACGAGCGAACGTCTCGGACGGTCGCTAACGACCGTCCGAGAAACCGACCGTGCCCGCGCCTCCGCCGTTGTGATTTACGGGCGAAGAACCGGGATTGTGCTTTGCCCATGCGTTGCCGACGCCGAACGTTACGGCGACCACGACGAGAGCTCCCAATGAGAACATCTTCCGCAGCATCTTGATCACCTCCTTTTCTTAGAACCGAACATCTTGTAGGGCCTCTGCGGCACGCCTGTAGAGCGCGGCAGCGGTGCCGTCATCGCCGCGTCGTGATGCGAGATCGCCCTGGGCCGTCCAGGCGAGCGCGCGGTGGCTGGCAGAGGAAAGCTGTGAGAGGCTGAGCTCGGCCTCGGCGAAGACATGCTCGGCTTCGTCGAGCCGCTGCTGCTCGAGCAGGGCACGACCGAGGACGATCTGCGCGTTGCCGATCTCGTCCAGGAAGTCGGGACGACCCTCGAGCAACTCGAGCGCGTGGCGCGCCTGCTCTTCGGCCAGGCTCCAATCGCCGGCCTTGAGATGAACCTGTGCGAGCGACGAGACCGCCTGCGCTGCATCCGCGTCGCTGCCGACCTCCAGCGCAACGGAGAACGCGCGCTTGAGGTACGAGATTGCGTCATCGGACTTGCCGAGCAGGAAGTTCAGGCCACCGAGGTTGTTGAGCATGCGGCCGAGGTTCTGCCGGTCGCCGTGCGTCTCGTACAGCTCCTTCGCGCGTTCGGCAAGCGTGCGCGCGCGAAGCCAATGGCCGTCACGTTCTGCAATCAGCGATGCCTGGAAGGTGATGTGCGCAACGGTCAGCGTGTCGTCGAGCCGCTCGGCGAGCTCGAGCGCGCGCTCGATGTCCTCGCGCGCCGCTTCGAAGTCGCGCTGGCGCCGCGAGCAACGGGAGCGCCACTCGAGAATGTGGGAACGGAGCCGGTCGCACGGAATGCCCGAGCGATCGGCGAGGTCGAGCGCTTCGTTCAAAAGGGTCTGTGCTGTGTTGATCGAGGTGAGCTTGTAGCGGCAGACACCCATCCGATACAGGACATCCGCCCGCTCGACATCGGAGAAGCCCGCCTCCTCGGAGAGCTCACGCGCGCGTATCAGCAGCTCGAGGGCCGGGCGAAGCTCTGCATCCTGCATTCGCGCCCAGGCCTCTGCGAGCAGTGCGCGGAACTCGAGCTCGCGTGCCTCCGGCGAGAACTGTAGGCCGGCGAGGGCTTCAAGCGCCTCGTCGTACTGCTGACCCTCGACGGCGGCCTCGGCACGGGTGATCGCGGCCTCGACCTCGGCGTACTCATCCCAGGACTGCCCGGTCTGGAGATAGGAGACGTCGACGCCCAGCCGCTCGCCGATCCAGGAAAGCGTCTCTTTCGTCGGGCGCGTCTTCCCGCGCTCGATCTGGCTCATGTACTCCTTCGAGAAGCGGTCACCTGCCAACTCGGACTGCGTCAGCCCCGCGGCAACGCGAAGCTGGCGTAGGCGGGTGCCTAGACCAGAGGTCGCGCGCTGCGGCGCGTGAGTGGGTGTAAGGATGCGGCCTTCCATGTTGCGGCCCTCCAGGTATCGGCCGGCCGCTTCTCGAGGGGGATCGCTTGGGAGAGTGCCCCCTATCGAGGGACTGGGGTATTTAGGCGCGGCCGGCTTTGTGCAGCTGCGCGTAGATCGACCGAGCCGTCTTCGCCGGAACGCCGGGGACCCCCTCGAGCTCCTCCTGGGTGGCCGCGAGGAAGCGCTCCGCCGAGCCGAAGTGCTGTAGCAGGGCACGGCGGCGCGCCGGCCCGACGCCCTCCAGCTCGTCGAAGATCGACGCGAAGGACCGTGTGTCCCGGCGCTGGCGGTGAAAGCCGACCGCGAAGCGGTGAGCCTCGTCGCGGATCCGCTGCAACAGCTGGAGACCCGGCGAATGGGCGGCGAGCCGGATCGGATCGGGCCTGCCCGGAACGAAGACCTCCTCGACCCGCTTGGCGAGCGCAACGACAGCGACGCGCGGGAGATCAAACGCCTGCATGGCCGCGAGCGCTGCTGAGAGCTGCCCCTTCCCGCCGTCGATGACGACGAGGTTCGGTGTGGAGGCGAACGACTCGTCGTACTCGTCCGACGTCACGTCGCCCAGCCGCGCGAATCTCCTGGAGACCACCTCCGCCATTGCGGCGAAGTCGTCCATCCCGACCTGACCCTTGATCCCGAACTTCCGGTAGTGCGCCTTCTTGGCCACGCCGTCCCGGAAGACGACCATGGAGCCGACATTGTCCTGTCCCATCACGGTCGAGATGTCGAAGCACTCGATCCGGAGCGGCAGAGACTCGAGGTTGAGCACCTCACGAAGCTCTTCGAGTGCCTCCACCCGCCGCAGCCGCTTCAACTCGGTCTGGTGGACCTCCGACGCGAGTGCATGGCGTGCGTTTTCCGTTGCGAGCTCCTGTAGCCGGCGCTTCTCCCCGCGCTCGGCCGCGCGCACTTCGACTCGAGCCCCGCGCCGCTCCGAAAGGAAGTCCGCCAGCGCCGAGGTATCCCCCGACGCACGGGGCACGACGATCTGCGGCGGGACACTCGGAGCGGAGCCGTAGTACTCCAGGAAGAACGACTCGAGCACCGTCGCCAGGTCCTGTCCGCCGACGTTTTCGAGGTGGAACGAGTAGCGGTCGATCATCTTGCCGTCCCTGAGCGGGAAGACCTGCACAACGGCCCGATCGCCCTCCACCGCGAGCCCGATCACGTCGATCGTCCCGACGGAGCGGAGATCGGCAGCCTGCCGTTCGGCCAGATGTTGCACGCTCCGCAGCCGGTTGCGATAGCGCGCGGCCTCCTCGAACCGCTCGTCCGCGGCGGCTGCCTGCATCTTCCGCTCGAGCTCGCGCTGGATCGGCCGGGTGTTTCCGGAAAGGAACTCGATCACCTGATCGATGATCGCGCCGTAGTCCTCCTTCGACACGTAACCGACGCAAGGCGCCAGGCAGCGGTCGATGTGGTAGTCGAGGCAGGGAATGCCCGAGTGGCGTCCAGGCTTCGGGCCCTCGCACGGCCGGTACGGAAAGACCCGGTTCAGAACGTCGAGGGTCTCCCGGACCTTCTTGGCGTTGGCGTACGGCCCGAAGTAGACGACCCCGCGACGGTGGCGCTCGCGCGTGAACATCACTCGCGGGTATTCGTCCTCCGCCGTGACGGCTATGTAGGGGAACGACTTGTCGTCGCGGAGCCGGACGTTGAAGGGCGGCCGATGGCGCTTGACGAGATTCTGCTCGAGGTGCAGCGCCTCGACCTCGTTCTGAGTGACGATCACCTCGATGTCCTCCACTCGGTCGGGCAGCTGCTGGATGCCCGTGCGCGAGTCCTGGTTCTGCTGAAAGTACGAACGGACGCGAGGGCGCAAGGACTTGGCCTTGCCCACGTAGAGGACGTCTCCCGCCTTGTCCCGGAAGAGGTAGACGCCCGGCTTCGCGGGGAGCGTTTTCAGCTGGGTTTCGAGCCGCGAGGCCACGTGTCCAGCCTAGCCCCGCCGCAAATGGCCGAGCCTTGAAATGGAAAGCGGCCCGGGTGGAGTGGCCGGGCCGCTTAGAGCGAGGATTGGTGAGGAAGGTGGCGAGCTTCCCGGAGGCCCCCTGCGGCGAGAGCCGTGTCAACACAATCCTTACTGTTGTCAATATCGGTTCGAGTCTCGGCAGGCCGTCCCCCAGACGAGGGATCTTCGCTCCAGGCCGGGTCAGGGTTGACGGCTTCCGGCCCCCTTCCTACACTGGCCGCGGCCCCCGGCGTACGTCACGCCGGAGCCTTCGGGTCTTTTTTTGCCACAGCCTCGATCCCTCATAACACTGCTCTGCGCCCTCGCGGCCCTGGCCGCGCCCACCCAGGCGCTCGGGAGTGAGCGGATGTACATGGGGGCGGCCGAGGATGAGGGCCGCAACGCCGACCCGGCCGTGGCGATGGCGAAGATGCAACTGGCCAAGGCGGCCGGCTTCGACACGATCCGGATCACGGCGATCTGGGAGCCCGGCCAGACCGCGGTTCCGGCCGGGCAGCTCGCCGCGCTCCAGGCGATAGCCGCATCAGGCGACTTCCTGGGCATTCGCGTCGTCACGACCGTGATGAACTTCGGCAGCCGGACGACGCCGCTGACGGCCGCGGCACGCACCCAGTTCGCCCGCTTCGCAGCCGACATCGTCAGGCGCGTCCCCAGCATCCGCGAGTACATCGTGGGGAACGAGCCGAACCTGAACCGCTACTGGCTGCCCCAGTTCGGACCGAACGGGGAGGACGCCGCTGCGACTGCCTACGTAAGGCTGCTCGCGCGCACGTACGACGCGATGAAAGCCGCGGACAAAGGCGTCTTCATCATCGGCGGCTCGGTCTCCCCGCGCGGGATCGACCGGCCCGGCACCGGACGCGACACGCATTCCCCGACGGCCTTCATCACCGACATGGGAACTGCGTATCGCGCGCTGAAGCGCAACCGGCCGATCATGGACGGCTTCTCCTTCCACCCCTACGGCGAGAGCTCGAGCACCCCGCCGACGTTCGCCCATGCAGTCGGGACGTCCCTCGGCCTGGCCGACTACGACAAGCTCGTCGGCCTGCTCGGCAGTGCGTTCGACGGCACCAAGCAACTGGGCTCGCAGCTGCCGATCGTCTACGACGAGTACGGCGTGGACTCCCAGATCCCCGACGGCAAGCGGACCTTCTACGGCGGCAAGGAACCGGCAACGACGAAACCCGTCAGCGAGGGCGTGCAGGCGGCGTACTACCGCGAGGCGCTCCAGTTGGCCGCCTGTCAGCCCACGGTGCGCGGCTTCCTGATCTTCCATGTCACCGATGAGACCGACTACAACCGCTGGCAATCCGGCGTCTACTACGCGGACGGGACCCCGAAGTCATCGCGACCGTTCGTCAAGCAGACGATGGCGGAGATCCGGTCAGGCGCCGTGGACTGCGGCGAGCCACCGGTCGCGGGCTCGAAGGAAGGCTGGGATGTCGCCACACCCGCGGAGATCGCCGCGGCGGAGAAAGGCTCGGCCATTGTCGGTGGCTGGGTCTTCGTGGACGCCTCGGGCTAGCATCCCTCTGGTGGAGGGCCAGTACGTCGCCTACAGCTTCTTCCAGGTCGATCCGGCCTGGAGACGGTTGCCGATCGACGAGCGTGCCGCGGGGAAAGACGCCTTCGCCGAGGTGGTGGAGGACTGGGCCGGGCGAATGGACTCGCTGCGGTCTTACACGGTCACAGGAGTCCGGCCCGACTCGGACTTCTTCCTCTGGAAGATCACCCAGCGCTACGAAGATCTCGGCGAGCTCGGCGCTGCGCTGAACGGAACACCACTCGCCGGCTGGCTGCAGACGCCGTACTCGTATCTCGCAACGACGAAGGCGTCGGAGTACACGAAGGCGAGACGCGCACGGAAGGTCGTCCCCAAGGGCTCTCCATATCTCGTCGTCTACCCATTCGTGAAGGTGCGGCCGTGGTACGCGCTCTCGGGCGAGGACCGTCAGAGCGCGATGGAAGAGCACATGCGCGTCGGCGCGGAGTTCGAGACGATCCACAACCACACCACGTACTCGTTCGGAATCGACGACCAGGAGTTCATGACCGCGTTCGAATGCGATGAACCATCCGACTTCATGCACCTCATGCTGACGCTGCGCGAGAGCGAAGCGTCGCGCTACACCGAGCGCGACACACCGATCTTCGTCGGCCAGCACGTCGACATCCGTGCAGCTCTCGACGCACTCGACGGCAAGTCGGCGCGCGTTCAGGCCTAGAAGCCCTAAGGGCCCCCCTCCGAAGCGAGATCGCGCCAGCGCTTCAGGTGCCGTAGGCCGATGGCGGCCGGCAGCAGCGGCAGCCACAGATTGAAGATCCGGTAGGCACAGACAGCAAGTACTGCCTTGGCGAGTGGAATACCGGTCCACGCGAGGGCGAAAGAGACGAGCGCCTCGACCGAGCCCGCTCCGCCGAGCGGAAGCGTGCGCCGCGTGAGCGCGTATCCCGTGGCGTACCCGATCACGAGCGCCGCCACATCCGGCGAATCATGGAATGCACGCAGGCTCGCCCAGAGACACCCGACATCGCCGACCCAGTAGAGCGTCGTGCCGAAGAAGGCTCCGCCGTACTCCGCACCCTGCGAGGCGAGCTTCTTGAGCATGTGGACTGCGTCGAGTGCGTGCTGCAGCGCCGAGCGCCAGCGGCCTTCTTCTCCCACGCGGTGGCGCAACCCCAGGGCCGCGAAGGCGGCAGCGAACCCGAGCGGGACGGCGATCGCCCACGGGAGCGTGAACCCGAGGCTCGGATGCGTCGACCCACGCGCGAGGAGAATCACTGCTGCCAAGGCGGCGGCCGGGGCCAGGACCGCGTACTCGAGCGCACCGAGGCCCAGGACGCGCGCCCGTGCCTGACGCGGATCGAGACCGGCTGCCTCGAGAGCCTGACGGTCGACCACGAAGCCACCACGGATTACGAATGCGCCAAAGCCGGCAGCGACGATCGCGCCCGCACGTCCTAGCCCAAGCCGGGGACCGCCTTCCAAGCGCGCAACTTCGCGGTACGCGACGACATAGCCCAAGTACGCCGCGAGCTCCATGCCGAATGCGACCGGCAGCCAGATCGGATCGAGGTGCCGCAATTCGTGCAGCACGTTGCCGAATCCGGCAGCCCAGGAAATGCCCACGAGTGCCCCGAGCGCCAGCGCGCCGCCGATCGCGACAAGCAGGACATGCTGCGCCGGACGCCGATCCAGGTGTGGCAGCGGCCGAAGTAGGTGCTTCAGACGTTCAGCGCTACGAATAGGAATGCCGCCCGCGCCAAACGCGGAACATCGAGTAACCGCCACCAGCCACGATGCCCAGGAAACCGAGCTGCTCGTACCCGGGGAACCCGTGCCAGAAGTAGAGACCGATCGCCGCCACTATGAGGAGCGCCGACCCGTAGAAGACGACGCGCTCGCGAGTCGACCAGCTCTCGATCTCGCCGCGCCGTTCCCGCCACATCAGGAAGATGAAGAAAGCGACCGCGAGGAAGAACGCGATCCTCAACAGCATCGCGATCGCGGTCAAGGCCGTGTACTGGTTCAACGCCACGACCAGGAGCGCAATCAGCCCGATGATCAGGAACCCCCGGAGGGTCGGCCGGTCTTGTAGGAACTTGGGCACTTGTCCTTAAGCCGTCATGTAGGCGCGGAGGGCGAGCACGGCTGCCAACAGGGTAGCCCCGGCGAACCACGCCAGCCGGCGCCTCGGATCAGGCGGTGCGTAGATCCAGGGCCACGCCACGGCAAGCACCGCGAGGCTGCCGTACATGTAATGCACCCCCTTCTCGGCGCGACGATGGTCGGCCAGGAGCAAGAGCCCGACGACGACCTGCGCCACGATCAGCGTCTGGGCCAAAGCGAGCCCGTGCGCGACCAGTGCGCCGCCGCCGGCCCCTCGCCTGCGATAGGCCGCGAGCGCGAGCACGGCGGCAACCAGACAGACAGCGATTACAAGGAATGCCAGCGCGTGATGCACCGTTAGCATCGAGACCGCACCCTACAGAGAGGATCTGCCGTGATCGAAGAAGGCAAGCCTGCTCCGGACTTCGAGCTCCAAAGCGACACCGGCGAGACCGTCAAGCTCTCGGACCTCCGTGGCCGCTCCGTCGTTCTCTACTTCTATCCGAAGGACGACACGCCGGGCTGCACGACTGAGGCCCGTGAGTTCCGCGACGCCTACGACGTCTTCCGCGACCGCAATGCGGAAGTTCTCGGCGTCAGCCCGGACGACGTCGCCTCCCATGGAAAGTTCAAGACGAAGTACGAGCTGCCGTTCACGCTCCTCGCCGACCCTGACCACGAGGTCGCGGAGAAGTATGGGGTCTGGGGAGAGAGGAACTTCGCCGGCAAGAAGTACATGGGCATCAACCGCTCGACCTTCGTCATCGATCCCGACGGCAATGTCGCCCGCGCGATGATCGGCATCAAGGCTGCAGGACACGCGTCGGAGGTGCTGGACTCGCTCTCCTAACGTCTTTCGATCTGCTCGTGCTTACCCGGACAACGAGGTCCAGGTCGACAGCGACGCTGGCGCGGCGCCGGCGGCATAGGGCCGGACCGCGCCGACGTAGGCCAGCGCATACCGGGTCTCGAAGAGGCTCGAGATCCTCACCACGTCACCGGTGTGCGGCGCGTGGATAAACGATCCGTTCCCGATGTACATCCCTTCATGCCCCGGTACACCGGCGGAGTTCGCATGAAAGAAGACGAGGTCGCCCGGCTCGAGTTGATCGCGCGCGACGCGCAGTCCTGCGTAGTACTGGAAACCGGTGTAGTGGCCGAGCTTGATGCCGAGTTGGCCGTAGACGTACATCGTCAGACCCGAACAGTCGAATCCGGACGGCGACTCGCCGCCCCAGACGTACGGCACGCCGAGGTAGCGATAGGCGAGCGCGACTGCCTGCCCGCCCAGCGTGTTGGTCGGCGGCAAGATGTCGCGCGCGAGGAACGTCGGAACGCCCGACATCGACGCCTGCGCGGCAGGAAGCTGTGGGAGGCCGAGCACCGCAGCGGCACGGCTGGTCGAGGAGTCCGGGTGCGCCGCACGGGCGAGCCCGACGAGCAGTTGCGTCCCGGGCGCGAGACCCAGGGAGGGGTCTGAGACGAACGCGCGGAGACCCACCAGGCCGGACCCCGTCCTGCCGGGCGAGACTGCTTCCTGCAAGGCCACGACGTAGCTGCCGCCCTCGAGCGGGATGATCGCGTTCGGGCCGACGACATAGCCCGTTCCATCCACGACGAGGCCGTCGATCCTCGCGCTTCCGAGCCCACGGGACGGCACCACGAGCCGGCGCACGGTGATCCGGCCGTTGAACATCGACACGTCGCGGAGCTCGACGCGCGCGGCGTCCGCCCGCGACGAGCCGATCCGGAGGATCGAGCCGTCGGCGGGGTAGGCGTAGGCCCCCGCCCCGGCCTTGCCAATCAACGTCCCGTCCGCCGAGCGCACCTCGGCGAGCCCCAGCGTCCCCGCCCGCGCAGGCGAGGCGAAGACGAGCAGGACGGCCGCCACCCCGAGTCCCCGTCGCAGCATCGAGGCTGGGATGTTACTGGCGAATGAGAAAAAGCTCCACAGGGCCCGAGCGAGCAATCCATACCTTTGATGGGTTGACGCTGCCTCTTCGCGCGCCAAGCTGAGAGAGACGTCTCGGGGAGGGGCGAACTGCGGAATGCTGATCGGAGACACCGTCACCTATGACGGGCGGACCCACGTGGTCGTCGGCTTCACGCCGACGAGCGTGAAGCCTGCCCAGGTCGAGTTGAGCGATCCCGAAACGGGGATGACGTTCTGGGTCGACCTGCAATTGGACCGCGATAGGGACGCACCGCAGCGAGCTGCCCTTCGGCTCGTGCATACGGACCGGCGCTCGAGACAGCGCTAGAAAGAAAGGCGCCGGAAGTTCCAGCGCCTTAGCTTCAGCAAGCCGTCAGACCCCTTCAGCCACGAAAGACTCTGCCGTACCTGGGCCCAAAGAACCAATACGTGTTTGACCGCGATCGATACTGAG
>Ga0307310_10000684_pt1 | contig 11788 bp, 13 predicted proteins | sample ER_DNA_197_FD_194502 | JGI IMG/M metagenome (GOLD analysis project Ga0307310, IMG submission 194502) | Bulk soil microbial communities from the East River watershed near Crested Butte, Colorado, United States - ER_DNA_197 | ecosystem: Environmental > Terrestrial > Soil > Floodplain | place...
CATCGAACGCAAGCAGGTGAACCGCCTGGAGCACATGCGCCGATTGGCCGAGGTGGCCAACCTCATGCTCGATGCAGGCATCATTCTCATTGTTGCTGCGGCCGAGCTCACCCAGGACGACTTGGAGGTCATCAAGACCGCGGTCCAGCCCGACCTGATCGAGACGGTCTGGGCCGGCGACAATATTACGACGGATCTTGCCTTCGACCTCCATCTGCCCCGCGGCCCTGTGGCGGAGTCGGTAGACCGCCTCAAGGCGCACATCCAGGACAAAGGCATCATTTTCCGACCATGGTAGCGGCTGAGCTTCGGTCGGCCGTCACCGGCCTCGCCCGTGAGGCCGGCCGGGCGACGATGACCTACTACAACGGCGCGGCGGTGGGAGTGCGGGAGAAGGACGACCGCAGCCCCGTCACGCTCGCGGACGAGGTAGCTCATGGGCTCCTGGTTGATGGTCTCCGGCGACTTGACCCGAGCACACCGGTAATCTCCGAGGAGGCCGAGGCCGCGTCGTTCGAGACCCGTCGCGGATGGTCCCGGTTCTGGTTGGTCGATCCCCTGGATGGCACGAAGGAGTTCATCAAGCATCGGGCGGAATTCACCGTCAACGTCGCACTGATCGAGCATGGCGAGCCGGTGCTGGGTGTCGTGCTCGCTCCGGCACTCGACCTGCTTTACTGGGCGGTGAAGGGCGAGGGAGCCTGGCGCGAGGAAAAGGCGAGACCCGCCGAGCGCATTTATTCGACCGCGCCCAGGCCAGGGGCACCGCTCACCGTGGTCGAGAGTCTCTCCCATCCCTCGCCCGAGTTGGAGGAGTACCTCCACACCGTACCGGTCGCTCGCCGGGTCAAGGCCGGCAGCTCGCTCAAGTTCTGCTGGGTGGCCGAGGGACGCGCGGACATCTACCCCCGCCTGGGGCCCACCATGGAGTGGGACGTGGCTGCGGGGGATTGCATCTACCGCCAGTCCGGTCGAGATGGCGAGCGGCCCTCGCCGCTCACCTACAATAAGCCTGACCTTCGCAACACCAGCTTCGTCATCGGTCTGTGAACCGGATGTCGAGGCGGCCTGACTCTTGCCCCCCGCCATCGCCCGAGGCTATGTCGCGCGAGTCTCGAACTAAAGCAGCCGCTCCGGTGTTATGGTTTACCGGGCTCTCCGGATCGGGTAAGAGCACCATCGCGACGCGGGTGCGCGCCGAGCTGGAGAGCCGGGGCGTGGAAGTGGAGTACCTCGATGGGGATGCCCTGCGGGAAGTCTTTCCCAACACCGGTTTTACCCGAGCCGAGCGGGAGGAGCATCTCCGCCGGACTGGGTACATGGCAAGCCGGCTGGCGGCCCACGGAGTGACGGTGGTGGCGTCGCTCGTCTCGCCCTACCGCGAGTCGCGCGACTTCATCCGAAAGCTCTGCCACGAGTTCGTCGAGATCTACGTGGCAACACCGCTGGAGGAATGTGAGCGTCGGGATGTCAAGGGATTGTATGCCCGGGCACGGCGGGGCGAACTTCGAAACTTCACGGGCATTGACGACCCTTACGAGCCGCCGGAGACCCCGGAGCTGACGCTCGACACCCGCGCTCTGAGCGTGGAGCAGTGTGTCGCGGAAGTACTCGCGCGGTTTGAAGGCCAACTCTGAGGGCAGGCGACATGGATCATCTCGACCAGTTGGAAAATCGGAGCGTGCATATCCTCAGGGAGGCGTACGCCAACTTCAAGAACCTGGGGATGCTCTGGTCAATCGGGAAGGACAGCACGGTCCTCCTCTGGCTGGCGCGAAAGGCCTTCCTCGGCCACGTGCCCATTCCGCTGATCCATATTGACACCTCCTACAAGATCCCGGAGATGATCGAATACCGGGACCGGCTGGCGCTGGAGTGGAATCTGACCATGATTTACGGCCAGAACCGGCAGGCGCTGGAGGAGAAGCGGACCTTTCCCGACGGAGCGGTGGACCGGATCGCCTGCTGCAAGGCGCTCAAGACTGATGCGCTCAAGCACACGCTGAGCGGTGAGTGGCCACGCTATCGGCTCAACCACACCAAGAAGGTGTATGAGCTGGACCGGAATACGGAGCCGTTCACCGGCGTCATCGTGGGCGTTCGCGCTGACGAGGAGGGAAGCCGTTCCAAGGAGCGGTACTTCTCCCCGCGCACGACGCAGTCGCAGTGGGATGTCGGCGATCAGCCCCCCGAGTTCTGGAACCAGTTCAAGACCGAGTTCGCGCCGGGTACCCACCTCCGAATCCACCCGCTTCTCGACTGGACCGAGCTCAATATCTGGGAGTACATCCGGCGGGAGGAGATTCCAACCGTCTCCCTCTACTACAATCAGGGTACCGGAAAACGCTACCGGTCCCTCGGCTGCTACCCCTGCACCAACGCGGTCGAGTCCGACGCCCGCAACGTGGACGACATCATCATGGAGCTGCAATCGGGTAAATTCGCGAATATCGCCGAGCGCTCGGGGAGAGCGCAGGACAAGGACGGTGGTGGCGGGTTGGAAACCCTCCGGCGCGATGGATACATGTAGGCCCGTGCCGGCGTCGGACTCTATGGTATCGATGCGGCCAGCACTTGGTGCGCCCGCCCCGACAGGAGCTCAAGCATGGAGCCAAGGCAACAAGGAAGATACGGTCCGGCAGGGGCTTGAGGCCGTGACAGTGAAGAACGTGATGTCGGTGGACCTGGAGGACTGGTTCTGCGTCTACAACCTGAGCCGGTTCATCCCGTACGCTGACTGGGACAACTGCGAATCGCGGGTGGAGCAGAACACTCTGCGGTTACTGGACTTGTTCCGGGAGCGGCGGGTGGAGGCGACGTTCTTTGTGCTGGGTTGGGTCGCGGACCGGTTCCCCGACTTGGTGAAGGAAGTCGAGCGCCAGGGACACGAGGTCGCGACCCATGGATACTCGCATCGGTTGCTGACGTTCATGCAGCCGGAGGAGTTCCGGGTCGATCTGCAGCGGTCTCTCGAAGCGCTGGCAAAAGCGACCAGCCAGGAAGTGCGCGGGTTCAGAGCACCATCGTTCTCGGTGACGCGAAAGACTCTGTGGGCCGCCGACATTCTAAAGGAAAGCGGCATTCGATACGACTCGTCGGTGTTTCCGGTTCGCTTCCATCCCGAGTACGGGATAGCCGATGCGGAGCTGGGACCATATCAACTGACTGAAGGCCTGACGGAGCTACCCATGGGGGTGGCCGAAGTGCTCGGGCGGAGGGTTCCGTGCTGCGGTGGGGGATACTTTCGGCTGTATCCATATGCCGTGACCCGGTGGCTGATGCGTAGGTGCAATGAGCAGGGGCGGCCGGTGATGTTCTACCTCCATCCGTGGGAGACCGATCCGGAGCAGCCTCGCGTGGAAGGGCTGTCCTGGTCCAAGCGGTTCCGGCACTACAACAACCTGACCAAGACCCAAGGACGGATACAGCGACTGCTGGACGATTTCTCGTTTACGTCGGCGCGAAAGCTGTTGGCGGAGCGGATGATCCCATCACACGACTCGGTACCCTGAGGCAGCTCTCCTGTTGGAGACCCCGTAATGAACGCCGACAAGCTCCGCGAGTGCTTCAGCCGCTCTCTGGGGATTCCCCAGGAGCGCGTCACCGACAATCTCGAGTACAACACCCTCAAAGAGTGGGACTCGATCGGCCACATGGCGCTGGTAGTGGAGCTTGAAGGTGCCTTCGATGTCATGTTCGACACCGACGACATCCTGGGAATGAGCAGCGTGGCAAAGGCACGAGAAATCCTCACCCGGTACGGCGTGAGTTTCGATGCTGCTTGAGGGCCGTGTCGCATTGGTAACGGGAGCGAGTCGTGGCATTGGCGCGGCGATCGCTCGCGCCTTCGCCGCCGAAGGCGCGCTCCTGTTGCTGTGCGCCCGCGGTGAGGGGGTCGATACGCTGGCGCGGGAATTGACTACACCGCAGTCTCCGGCGCGTGCGATGCGCGGGGATGTCAGCGATCCCTCCTTCACCCGGTCGCTGGTCGCTGCGGTTCGTAAGGAGCACGGCAGGCTGGACGTACTGGTGAACAATGCCGGTGTCCTCCGCCAGGGGCTGATTGGCATGACCTCGACCGATCACATCCGGGAGATGCTGGATGTGAACGTGCTTGCGGTCATGATGCTCACCCAGTACGCGACCCGGGTGATGGACTCGAATCGGCTTCCGAGCATCGTGAACGTGGCGTCCATCGCCGGCACCCAGGGCATGGAAGGTGTGACCGCGTACTCGGCGTCCAAGGCGGCCGTCGTAGGCTACACGCTGTCGACCGCAAAGGAGCTGGCGCCGAAGGGCATCAGGGTGAACGCGATCGCGCCTGGCTTCATCGACACCGACATGGTACGCGGGGTCACGCCCGACTGGTACGAGCGGCGGCTGCAGAGTATCCGCATGGGCCGTATCGGGACGCCCGAGGACGTCGCGGGCGTGGCCGTCTTCCTTGCGTCCGACCTGTCGCGATATGTGACCGGGCAGGTCATAGGCGTTGACGGGGGCATGGCATCATGATCGACGCGGTGTTGGGGCATGCCGATGAGAGCCCGGCGTTGATTGCGCCGGCGCAGGACGCGCGCCTCACCTACGCGGAGCTGGGTACGCGCGTGAATGAGGTGGCCGAGCGCCTGCGGATAGCAGTCGGGGGACGGCGGCTCGTATTCCTCGCGCCCGGTCCGGACGTCCAGGGCGTGCTGCTCTATCTGGGCTGCTTGCGCGCAGGGCTGCCCGTCTGCCTGGCCGAGCCGCAATCCTTGCCGTTGGAGCGATTGGCGAACGCCTACCGGCCCGCACTGGTCCTCGCCCCGGATGCTCTGGCGACACCCGACGGCTGGACGCCGGCAGCGTGTCCGGTTCCGGGCTATGTCGCGGCGCTTGCCGAGAGTTCGGCCGAGTACCCGCTTCACCCTGAGTTGGCGCTCCTCCTCACGACTTCAGGCTCAACGGGAAGTCCCAAGCTGGTGCGGCTCACCGCGCGGAACCTCGAATCGAACGCCGTCGCCATCGCCGAATACCTGGGTCTTGGGCCTGATGAGCGGGCCGTGCAGAGCCTTCCCATGCACTACAGCTATGGCTTGTCGGTCCTGAACTCTCACCTGCTCGCCGGCGGAACAGTGGTGCTGACGCCGCATTCCTTTATGCGGCCCGAGTTCTGGCGCGACGCCGACGAGCAGCGGGCCACCTCGTTCGCCGGGGTGCCGTATATGTACGAAACGCTTCACCGGCTGCGGTTCGAGCCCGCGCGCCATCCCACGCTGCGGACCTATACGCAGGCCGGAGGTGGGCTGCGCCGGGACTTGATCGCGCACTACCATGCCCGCGCCACCCAGGCCGGCGCCCGGCTCGTTGTCATGTACGGTCAGACCGAAGCGACGGCGCGCATCAGCTACGTACCCCCGGAACGCCTGGGTGAGAAGGTCGGGACGATTGGGGTGCCGATTCCGGGAGGCCGCCTGCGGCTGGAGCCGCTCGAAGGCGACGGCTCCGCTGCTCAGCTGGTGTACCAGGGTGACAACGTGATGATGGGCTACGCCGAAACCACATCCGACCTGGGTCTTGGCGATATCCAACACGGGCTACTGCGGACCGGTGACTTGGCCACCGTGGACGATGACGGCTACTTCACGCTCGTCGGGCGGCTCAAGCGGTTTACCAAGCTGTTCGGCAGGCGAGTGAGCCTGGAGGACGTCGAGCGCGAGCTGGAATCGACCTTCCCGGTGCGCGCCATCGCCACCGACGCCGGCGAGCGGCTCGGCATACACGTCGCCGTCGATGGGCAGGTCGGTGACGCCGAGTTGGTGGCCCATCTCGCGCGTTTCCTCGCGGTACCTCCGTCGGCGATCATGATGCGTCGCGTGGCGGAACTGCCACTCACCGCCACCGGCAAGAAGGATTACAAGGCGGCGGAGGCCGTCCGGTGAAGAGCCCGGCTCGCGGGTTGCTCGATCTGCCGCCCTTCGGCCTGCGCCAGGCCGATAAACGGGCGCAATTGCTGCCGATGCTGGTGGCCCTGACTGAGCATCACGCCGAGCGCTGTGTACCCTACCGTAACGTGCTGGACCGGGTGTTTGGAGGGGCCGACCGACACCGACCGGATCGGCTCGAAGACGTTCCCTTCCTTCCGGTGACGCTGTTCAAGACCCACACGCTGTCCAGCGTGCCTGAGTCCGAGGTGGTCAAGGTGCTCACCTCGAGCGGCACTACCGGCCAGCAACCGAGTCGGGTCTTTCTCGACGCGGAGACCGCGTCGGTGCAGTCGGCGGTGCTGGTGAAGGTGGCCCAGCATTTCCTTGGCAAGGACCGTCTCCCGATGGTAATCGTTGATCACCCGGGGGTTGTGAGGGATCGCCACAGTCACTCGGCCCGCGGGGCCGGCATCCTGGGCATGGCACAGTTCGGCCATCGGCCATTCTACGCACTGCGCGAGGATATGAGTCTGGACGAGGAAGGCCTGCACGGATATTTGAGTCAGGCCGCCGGTCGGCGCGTACTCCTGTTCGGGTTCACGTTCATGGTGTGGCAATACTTGATTCAGCCCTTGGAGCGCGCCGGGCGCCGGCTGAACCTTCCCGGGGGCATCCTCGTGCACTCCGGCGGTTGGAAAAAACTGCAAGAGGCCGCCGTTGACCCGCGAACGTTTCGCGAGAAGGTCCAGTCAGCGACGGGAGTCGAACGGGTGATCAACTTCTACGGCATGGTGGAGCAGGTTGGCGGTGTGTATTTCGAGAACCCACTACACTACCTGCATGCGCCCATCTACTCGGAAGTGATCATACGCGATCCGGTCACGCTCGAGCCCCTGCCCGATGGAAAGCCGGGCCTGGTCCAGGTACTGAGCTGCGTACCGACGAGCTATCCAGGCCATTCACTGCTAACCGAGGACCTGGGCGTGATCCGCGGGGCCGACCCCGACGGGACTGATATGGGCGGCCGGTGTTTCGAGATTCTAGGCCGCGTGCCGAAGGCCGAGCTGCGCGGATGCAGCGACACGTTCACCGCTGCCGCGGCGTGAGCGACAAGGCGCCGGCTTTATTGAACGAAGCTCGATCGTGGCAGGCCGCGGCGGGTCGCGTTCGCGTGCTGGCTCCTGCGGACGACCCAGACGGCTTCGTGGCGTTTCTCGACGCCACGCGCGACACTCGGGCTGAGCCGTTTGCTCCTACAAGGATGGATACTTTGGCGCGGCTGTCCGCTGGACTGCTCGCCGATCCCGTCCTCCGCCAGGATCCCGCCAGCGTATCGGTGGCCTACTGGCTGCGGCGTGCGCAGCTCGCCCGCCTGGCCGAGGAGCACGCTCGCCACGCTGCAATGGAGCCCGACGTACTGCGGGTCCCGGTCGGACGCGTCCTGCACATGGCTCCCTCCAACGTCGACACCCTGTTTCTCTACTCCTGGGCACTCGCATACCTGTGCGGCAATGCGAGCGTCGTGCGCCTGTCTCAGGAGCAGGGCGTCATCGTGACGGCGCTGCTGCGGGTGATTGACTCGGTTGCGGCAGAAGGCGGCGACCTTCGGGCGTCCAACCGATTCGTCACGTATGGGCACGACGACGCCATCACCACGGCGCTCTCAGAGTGGTGTGCCCACCGAATCATCTGGGGTGGAGATGAGGCAGTCGCCGCAATCCGGCCATTGCCACTGCCGCCACACGCCAGCGAGCGGGTATTCGGCAGCAAGTACTCCTTTGCCGTGATCGATGGGGCGCGCTTTCGGCAGGCACCGGGGCAGGAGCAGGCACGGGTAGCCTCCGGCTTCTTTAACGATCTGTTCTGGTTCGACCAGATGGCCTGCTCGTCGCCTCACGTTGTGTTCTGGATCGGTGCGCCCGATGTCGCCGAGCTCGCAGCCGGGGACCTCGAGCGCGCGCTTCAGGCGGAGGTCGAACGCCGGCACTTCAAGCCCACAGTCTCGAGCGCGGTGCACCGGCGGACATATGCCTTCGGCCTCGCCGCCTCTGCCGACGTACGCGTGGTGCTCGAGCATCCCGGTTTCGTCGGCGTACACCTACGCGATCGAGCCGCGCTGGACAAGGACGTATGCGGGGGAGGTTTGCTCCGCCACGTCCCGGTCGCGCGGCTATCCGACGTGCTTTCGTTTGTCGATGAAGGGGACCAGACGCTCACCCATTGGGGCGTCGATGGGGCTGCGCTACGCGATTTTGCCGCCCAGGCCGGGGCTCGCGGGCTCGACCGGGTGGTACCGATCGGCGAGGCGTTGGCATTCGATGTGGTCTGGGACGGCTTCCATCTGATCGACGACATGCTGCGGCGGGTGCGGGTCCGGGGCGCGTGATCACTGGGCCTCACGCCGGTCGCTCGTGAGGGTTCGGCTCTCCCCCCCGGCGGCGGCCACCGCTGGGGCACTCCCCGAGATCGTGGCGCTACTCGATCGCGTGTTCCCGACCGCTCGACGCCGGGCGCCGGATCTCGAGTGGCAGTACCTCAGGAATCCGGCCGGTCCCGCGCGCTACGTGAACGCGTACACCGAATCCGGTGAGTTGGTCGCGCACTATGCCGTGCTCCCCACGCCGCCGCTGGCCGAGTCGCCGGTCGCGTTCCCCTGCACCTATTTCTCGGCCAACACGGCCGTGGACCCGGCCGCCCGGGTGCCGGGATTGATGGTGGCGACCGCTCGGGCGCTGTTCCGAGAGTTGCAAAGAGATGGACCGGCCCTGGTCCTGGGGGTCGCCAATGAAAACTCGTTCCAGGGCTTCACGCGAGTGCTTGGATTCCGGCACCTGGGCCGGCTCACACTCACGGTCCATGCTCCGGGGACGGTGCCGGCCGTCAGTGCACCGAGAGCGTTGGCGCAGGATCTGGCTCACCTCGCCTGGCGCACCGCCCGCCCGGGGGTGGCCACTTACGGCGATCCTGCCGGCGGGGCGCTCACGGTTCGATTGCGCTATCACGGGGTACCGCTGGACGCCGTGCTTTCGACCGGGCTACCTGAAGAGGCGGTCGCGGGGTTGGCACTGCCCCGGCCCGCTGTCTGGGTCCCGCGGCTGTACGCCTCCTTTGGAGCGAGGGTCGGGGGTGGGGTCGCGGTACCCGGCAGACTGCGGCCGAGTCCCCTCGAGTACATCGTGCGCGTGCTGGGCGATGCCGCCCTGGTCGAGCCGGTCTGCCGGTACCTCCTCCGGCGGCGGTTCGAGTTTCTTGATTTCGACGTGGTATGATTAGCGGCGATGTATGATCAACCTGTCCTGGCTTTCGATGGTCCAACCGGAGACGGTCTCACCATGAGAATCGGCCGAAGAAGGCTTCGCGCCTTTCGGAAAAGACTCTTTGATGGAAGCAACTACCGGGCTATTCCCCGATTCTTCGGGGTTCATCACCACCCGATTCGCATGTTGTTCGAGGACGTATTTTCGCTGGGCCACTATCCCCGAACGATTGCCATCAAGACGCCGATAGGTCCGGTCAACGTCCAGCTATTCTCTGCTGCAGATCTGGCGACGCTCGACCTGGTCTTCTGTAGACGGGATTATTACCTGCCGGAGAATACGAAAGTTGTGGTGGACATAGGATCCAACATCGGTCTGAGCACTCTATTTTGGCTGACCCGGAACCCCGAAACATACGTGTACTGCCATGAGCCCTCTCCCGTGTCCTATGACCGCTTGGTTGCTAATCTGCAGCTCTTCCAAGGTCGGTTCTCGGCGCGTCGCGAGGCGGTCAGCGACTTCCGGGGCACTGCCACGCTCGGGATAGAACCATCGGGGGTCAATTCATCTCTCGAGTTGAAATCGAACAATGCTGTGGCCTGCCAGGTCGTTCATATCAACGAGATCCTGCGAGCGGTCGTCGGGCAGCATGGCCAGATCGACGTGCTCAAGATCGATTCGGAGGGGCACGAGCGGAGGACTCTGGAAGCGATCGCGCCAGAGTACTGGGCGCACATCCGTTGCGTTAACATCGGCTGTCATGGATCCGGGGAATCTGTACCGAAGGATTTTCAGTACAGCAAGGTTGCCTCTGCCGAACGCTTCTGGAGGTAGGCCGGACCAGGCCTATTACTTCGTGCCTAGAAGACGAATGCCGAGAAACGCCCGCCCCAGCGTCCGCCCCAGCAGCAGTCGGTATGTCGCCGGCAGAAACGCCAGGAACGCCTCGCCCGCCAACACCGGCGCGATGGGTGCAGGTATGCAAGCGCCGCGGCGCCCCAGCAGAGCCTGGACCCTCCGAAATCCCACCTTCCGAAACAATCGGCTGAGTTCCCCGACGGTATACTCCTTCAGGTGAAACCCGGTAGCGACCGTATCGAAGTGCTGTGAGATGTCGTGCGGCCCGTTAAGGCGGTTCGGGGTTATGCAGATGTACACGCCTCCCGGCCGAAGCGCTCGCCAGATTCCCTCCAACTGCTCGAAGGCGTCGTCGGGGTGCAGATGCTCCATCAGCTGATTGCTGTACGCTACGTCCACGCTGTCAGGCGGAAGCGGCACGCTGGTGCCGTCCGACAGGATCAACTTGAAGTTCGATGGCAGGGAGAGCTGCTGGGTAATCTCCTCCGAAACGTCCAACCCGTACACCTGCCGGACCCGTGCCGCGATCGCCAGGGAGAGGGAGCAATCGCCCGGGCCGATCTCGAGAACCGTCGTCTCAGGGCGTAAATAAGGTCCCAGAATCCGGAGCTGTGCGGCTAGCGCCTTGCGAGTGAGCTCGGGGGAGGACTTCCGCCTGAGCTGCGGATGATGCGGGACCCGCTGATACAGTTCGTTGTAGAGTGACCCGTACAAGGAGCGCCGTTGCTCTCGGGTCGCGGACCGCAGGCGGACCGCTAGCTCCCTCTCGACCTCATAATGCTGCCGAAGTAGGGCCGGATCGCGCTCAGTCGGACGGGGCTTGAGAAACATTGCGTGGCTCCCTGCGATTGAGGGTTGTCGCTGGGCTGCCTGGGCAAGCAAACAATAGGCCACTTCCAAGGACTTTTCTGGATTTGCGCGCCGCTCTCGATCCAGCCTCCTTTTGTTCCCCCGGCGGTCTAATTATAGGCCGCCGGAGCCCGGAATTGGAACCTCACCCGCGCGTGGCCCGTACCCCGTCCTCAGCACTCACCACAGAACCCGAGTATATTCGGGCGCTCCATAGCCAGAATCCGCGCATGCTCTCCAAAAAGGCCAAGTACGCCATTAAAGCACTCCTCGCGCTCGCCGACTCCGAGCCCGAGGAGCCGATGCGCATTGCCGATCTCGCGCGGGCCGAGCAGATCCCGCCGAAGTTTCTCGAGCTCATTCTGCTGGGCCTCAAGAATCAGGGTATCCTGCAGAGTCGGAAGGGAAAGGGCGGGGGATACCTCCTGGCACGCGACCCTGCTGATATCCATCTCGGTCAGATCGTCCGCATTTTCGATGGCCCGCTTGCTCCCGTTCCGTGTGCCAGCCAGACCGCCTACGTCCCCTGCGCGGACTGTCCCGATGAGGCGGTGTGCGGGGTCCACCTGGCAATGACGGAAGTCCGCAACGCCACGGCGAAGGTCCTCGATGGGACCAGCCTCGCCTCGCTTCGTCGTAAGGTCCGACAGGTCAAACTGCTTCCTCGCTGAATCTCCAACCCGAAACCTCGGTCAACTGCTTGGCATGCCGATTGCCTATTTACTCTATCGGAAAGGTAGAGTATATAGGTAATATGGCTACTCGATTACCCCAGCCGGCAGGCGGCATTGTACCCACGTCTCTCCCCCCGGGGCTGCTCCACGAGCTGATCCTGGCGCTCCGCTCGATTCGCTACGGAGCGATCGAGTTAGTGATCCATGACGGCCGCGTGGTCCAGCTCGAGAAGCGGGAGAAAGTGCG
>Ga0307310_10000688_pt1 | contig 11756 bp, 12 predicted proteins | sample ER_DNA_197_FD_194502 | JGI IMG/M metagenome (GOLD analysis project Ga0307310, IMG submission 194502) | Bulk soil microbial communities from the East River watershed near Crested Butte, Colorado, United States - ER_DNA_197 | ecosystem: Environmental > Terrestrial > Soil > Floodplain | place...
TCCGATCTGGCTCACCTCGATTGTGTCCGTCGTGATCACGTATGCCATCTCGTACTTGCTGATTCCGAACCTCGGCGACGGCACGCTGTGGTGGAAGCTGTCGACGGTGATCACGTGCGGGACGCTGGCCGGCGCGATCATCCCGGAGCTGGTGAAGGTCTTCACGTCGGTCGAATCGGGCCACGTGAAGGAGGTCGTCTCCGCGTCGCGGGAAGGCGGCGCGTCGCTCAATATCCTGGCCGGGTTCGTCGCGGGCAATTTCAGCGCCTACTGGCTCGGGTTGAGCATCGTGGCGCTGATGGGCATCGCATCGTACGTCGCCACCAGCACGGGCAGCGTGGGCGCGCTGATGATCGCCCCGGCCGTGTTCGCGTTCGGCCTCGTGGCGTTCGGTTTCCTCGGGATGGGACCGGTGACGATCGCCGTCGACTCCTACGGGCCGGTGACGGATAACGCGCAGTCGGTGTTCGAACTGTCGATCATCGAAAGCCTCCCGGGCATCAAGGAGAACGTGAAGCGCGATTTTGGCTTCGACGTTCGCTTCGATCGCGCGAAGGATCTGCTCGAGGAAAACGACGGTGCCGGCAACACGTTCAAGGCGACCGCCAAACCGGTGCTGATCGGCACCGCCGTTGTCGGTTCGACCACGATGATCTTCTCGATCATCATGGCGCTGACGGCCGAGCTGACGCGCGACGTCGACAAGCTGTCGATTCTCCATCCGCCCTTCCTGCTCGGTCTCATCACGGGCGGCGCGGTGATCTACTGGTTCACCGGGGCGGCGACGCAGGCGGTCAGCACGGGCGCGTATCGCGCGGTGGAGTTCATCAAGGCGAACATCCGTCTCGACAGCGGCGCCACGAAGGCCTCTGTCGAGGACTCGAAGAAGGTCGTCGAAATCTGCACGCAGTACGCCCAGAGGGGGATGTTCAATATCTTCCTGACGGTGTTCTTTTCCACCCTCGCCTTCGCGTTTCTCGAGCCGTTCTTCTTCATCGGATATCTCATCTCGATTGCGCTTTTCGGGCTCTTCCAGGCCATCTTCATGGCCAATGCCGGCGGGGCGTGGGACAACGCCAAGAAGATCGTGGAGGTCGAGCTGAAGGCCAAGGGGACGCCGCTGCACGCCGCGACGGTGGTCGGGGATACGGTCGGCGATCCCTTCAAGGACACCTCGTCGGTGGCGATGAATCCTGTCATCAAATTTACGACGCTATTCGGTCTGCTGGCGGTGTCGCTGGCGGTGAATTTGTCCCGGGATGCCGGACCGATGGTGACGAACACGCTGTCGGCGATTTTCTTCGTAATCTCGCTCGTCTTCGTCTGGCGTTCGTTCTACGGGATGCGCATCGGCTCGACGAACTGAGGTCCCCGGGGCCGGGCCCGGGCCTCATCCGTTTTGCCGAAACCGGTGTCTAACCAATTAATGATGAAGGTCTCGAAATTCCGGGCCTCCAGGTTGGTCCCGGCTTTGCGCACCCAACCTAACTCTGCGTTGACACGCCGTTTGTGTACTGTATAATCCGGCCCCTTGGCTTGGCTATTACCCGCCGGCCTGTGGCCTTTGGCTTTCAAGAAAGCCTTTAGAAAGCCGCTTAGGAGGACTCCCCGTGCCAGCTGATATGTTCGGTGACGTTGCGAATCCCGGCGTCAGGATAGGCGCCAAGAAATGGTACGTCCTGCCGCTGTCGATCATCATTCATACGGTGATCCTGGCCGCAGTCGTCATCATTCCCTTGATGGCGGTCGGGGCCGTTCCAACACCGAGCGGGATGGCGGCTTTCGTGGCGGCGCCGCCACCACCTCCGCCACCGCCGCCGCCGCCGCCACCTCCGCCGCAGGCGCAGGTGCAGGCACCGACCCCCGAAGTCAACGTGAACGCCGCCCCGATTGAAGCCCCGCAGGAAATCAAGCCCGAAGCGATTGTGATCAAGAACAACTTCGAACAGGGCGTGATCGGCGGCATCAGCAGCGGCACCGTCGGCGGCCTGCTCGACGCACCCCCGCCGCCTCCTCCGCCGCCGCCGCCCCCCGTTCGTGTCGGCGGACAGATCAAGGCGCCGGTGCGCGTGAAAAACGTGAACCCCGTGTATCCCTCCATCGCGCAGTCGGCGCGCGTGCAGGGCGTCGTCATCATCGAAGCGACGATCGGGCCCGATGGCCGCGTCACGGACACGAAGGTGCTCCGCTCGATTCCGCTGCTCGATCAGGCGGCCGTCGATGCGGTGAAGCAGTGGACGTATACGCCGACCTTGCTGAACGGCGTGCCAGTGCCCGTCATCATGACCGTGACCGTGAACTTCACCCTGAAATAGAACCCGTATTGAACTCGTAACCTCGTCTCGAGGGAGGATGGACCGTGGATTTATTGCAAATGTGGCAGACGATGGGAATCGTCGCCAAAGGCGTGGCGGTGGTTTTGTTCATCATGTCAATGTGGTCGTTCGGCGTGGCCTTTGAGCGCATCTTCACCTTCACTCAGGCGCGGAACCAGTCCAAGCTGTTCGCGCCGCAGGTGGCCAAGCAGCTGAAGGACGGTCGGCTGAAGGAGGCGATCGCCCTCGCCTCGTCGAAGAACTATCGCTACAGCCATCTCGCCAAGGTCGTCCTCGCCGGGCTGCAGGAGTATCAGTTCCAGCAGGAAAGCGGGAGCGGGCTCGATCGATCCGACGTCATGGACACCGTCCGCCGCGCCATTCAGCGCGCCGCGGCGCTCACCGCCTCGGACCTGAAGAAGGGCGTGCCGGCGCTCGCGACCATCGGATCGACGGCGCCGTTCGTCGGACTCCTCGGCACCGTCATCGGCGTCATCAACGCGTTCCAGGGCATCGGCGCCAGCGGGTCGGCCGGCATCGGCGCCGTGTCGATCGGCATTTCGGAAGCGCTCGTCGAGACCGCGCTCGGGCTCGTGGTCGCGATTCCGGCGGTGTGGTTCTACAACTACCTCACCGGCCGCGTCGAGTACTTCAACGTCGAAATGGACAACTCCTCCTCGGAGCTCGTCGACTTCTTCATCAGGAAGACCGCGTAGCCGGGTCGTCAGCACGGGATTCGTTTAGGAGATTTACCTATGGCAATGGACCTCGGGGGAGCTAAGGGCGGAGTCAAGTCCGACATCAACGTGACGCCGCTCGTCGACGTCATGCTCGTGCTCCTCATCATCATGATGCTCGTCGCCCCTCTGTTGCAGCAGGGCATCACCGTCACCCTGCCGAAGGCATCGAATTCGGTCGACAAACCCGAAACTCGCGGCCAGACGACGATCGCGATCTCGGTCGACAAGCACGTGTATCTGAACGCGAAGGAAGTTCCGAGTCCGACCGACAACCTCGGCAACGCCGTCAAGGAAGTCCTCGAAGGGACGAAAAGGTCGTCTTCATCAAGGCCGATCAGGGCGTCGATTACGGCGTCGTGATGGCGACGATGGACCAGCTTCGAGCAGCCGGCATCGAAGACATGGGCCTCATCACAGAGAAGCCGCAGGCGAAAGCGGCAGGAGGCCAGCAATAATGGCACACGGACACGGCCACAAACATTTCGGCGCGGACACAGTTTTCAAAGCGGAGGTTCCGCACGCCAGCTCGGACATGAACGTCACTCCGCTGATCGACGTGCTCCTGGTGCTGCTCGTCATCTTCATGGCTACGCTGCCCCTGGGGACACAGGGCCTCGACATCAACCTGCCGGCCGAAACCAAGACCAAGAGCGCGGCCCCAACGGACCCGGGCGACCAGATTGTGCTCGAGTACACGGCGGATCGCCGTATCGCGATCAACAAGCAGGACGTCTCGATTCTCCAGCTCGAGACGCGGCTGCGGAACATCTTCGAGCAGCGTTCTCAGAAAACGATGTTCATCGTCGGCGACCCGTCGCTGAAATACAAAGACATCGTCGACGTCATCGACGCCGCCAAGGGCGCGGGCGTCGAGAAGGTCGGCATCGTCACGGAAGGCATGCGAAGGGCGGCTGGCGTCACGGGGAACTAGATTCGCGGCGATCGATTTTACAAACAACAAAGGCCGCCGGGTTTGCACCCGGCGGCCTTTTGCATTTCAACCTAGGCTCCGGTTGCCTTCTTCTTGCGAATCTCCTCGGCCTGGTCGCGCAGCGTTTCGGCCTGCTTGATGAGAGCCTGCTGCTTGGCCGGCTCCTTCTCGAGGAGCGCCTGGCTGCGGAGCAGCAGCCCTTTATAGACGAGGGCTTCCGGGTAGTCAGGCTTGAGCTGAATGGCGTGGTCGATCGCGGTGAGACCCTTCTGAACGTAGGTCTTTTTGTCCGTGTCCTTCACGCCCACGCCGCGATACGCCTCGTCCCAGTACCGGGTGGCGACCGTGTAGAACCCCTCGGGGTTGTTGGGCTCGCGGTCGGCGCGCTGCTCGAATGCCTCGATCGCCTTGCTGAAGTTGCCCTGGCGATTGTAGAAGCCGGCGAGCTGAATGTACGTGTTCACGTCGGTCGGCTTGGCGTTCTTCGCCGCGACGTACACCTTCTCGGCCGCCTCGGTCTCGCCGGCGTCCTCGTAAAGCTTTGCGAGCTGGAAATAGTTGGCCGGCTCGCCCGGATCCAGCTGGATGAGGCGAATGACGACCGGCTCCGCCTTGACCGGGTCATCGAGCTTGTCTGAACCGTAGGCCGCCATCAGGAACTGCAGCGCGAGCGCCTTGATCTTGCCCTGAACCGGGTCGTTCGCGTCGAGTTTCTCGACCGCGAGCTGGTAGTTCTCAACAGCCTTCGTCATGAGCGCGTCGTTGGCCGGTTTCCCCTTCTCGCCCGGCTTGTACATGTTGTCGTAGCTGTTTCCGAGGTAGAAGTACACGATCGCGTTGTTCGGATCGTTGGCGATGGTTTCTTCGTAGAGTTTTGACGACCGCTCGTAGTCCTGCGCCTGATACGCCTGGTTGGCCTGTTTGAACTTGAACAGGGACACGACACCGTTGATCTTCGCGCAGCCTGCGGTTGACAACCCGATGATGGCCGCGCCCACGAGGAGCGCCCCCTTTACCTGTCGTCGCGAATGCGTTGCCCTGCCCGTATCGCCCTTAATCGACATGTCTTGTTCCTTGTGGCAAAAGCGGCGACGATCTAGGCTCCAGACCCACAGTCCGATGCCGCGTGTTTCGAAAACCGATGAGATTTGTCCCAGCCGAGCCGCGCAAGTATAGTGAACCCAAAAAACCCAAGTCAAGGCGCCCTAAGTTTCAGCCCTCCAAGCGGTTAGCCGCCGGCGCGGCTGCCGAAGCCCTTACACTATATATAGTGGCGCCAAAAACGGGCCCGTTAACAGTTTAGACACCGATTTCCATGATTCGCTTCGAGGATCTCCTCGAAAAAGTCCGGGCCTACAGTCCGGACGCCGACGTCGAGCTGCTCCGGCGGGCGTACGTCTTCTCCGCCTTCGAGCACAGGGGACAGGTCCGCCACTCCGGCGAGCCTTACCTGATTCACCCGCTCGCGGTCGCCGACTTCCTGGCCGACATGAAGCTCGACGCGGTGGCGATCGCGGCCGGCCTGCTGCACGACGTCGTCGAAGATACGCTGACCACCATCGACCGCATCAAAGAGCTCTTCGGCCCCGAGGTCGCCCATGTGGTCGAGGGCGTCACGAAGATCAGCGCCATCCCGTTTTCGTCGAGCGAGGAGCGCCAGGCGGAGAACTTCCGCAAGATGCTGCTCGCGATGGTCGACGATATCCGCGTCATCCTGGTCAAGCTGGCCGACCGCCTGCACAACATGCGGACGCTCAACCATCTGTCGGAGGAGCGCCGGATCAAGATTGCCCAGGAGACGCGCGACATCTACGCGCCCATCGCCAACCGGCTCGGCATGAGCAAGGTCAAGAACGAGCTCGAGGAGCTGTCGTTCCGCTATCTCGAACCGCAGGCCTATGAGGCGCTCCGCATCAGCGTCGACGCGAAGCGGCGCGCGAGCGAAGGGCTCATCGAGCAGCTGAAGACGACCATCAGCGGCAAGCTGGCCGAAGCGCAAGTCCCCGTGGTCGAGATCGACGGGCGCATCAAGCGTCTGTGGAGCATCCATCAAAAGCTCGGGCGGCAGAAAATCGAGCTCGAACAGGTGTACGACTTCATCGCGCTGCGGATCATCACCGAAGGCGTCAAGGATTGTTATGCGGCGCTCGGCATCATCCATCAGACCTGGTCGCCCGTGCCCGGGCGGATCAAGGACTTCATCGCGATGCCGCGCCCCAACGGCTATCAATCGCTGCACACCTCGGTCATCAGCCATGAGGGCATGCCGTTCGAGGTGCAGATCCGGACGATCGAGATGCACCGGAGGGCCGAGGAAGGCATCGCCGCGCACTGGAAGTACAAGGAAGGGCGCATCGGCGATCAGCGCGACGAGCGCTATTTCCAGTGGATGCGGGAGCTCCTCGAGTTCCAGCACGAGGTCCGCGATCCGCAGGAGTTCATTCAGAACCTCAAGATCGACCTCTACCCGGAAGAGGTCTACACCTTCACGCCCAAGGGGCAGGTCAAAGCCTTTCCCCGGGGCGCCACGCCGATCGATTTCGCGTACGCGATTCACACCGACGTCGGCCGGCAATGCGTCGGCGCCCGCATCAACGGCAAGATGGTGCCGCTCCGATCGCGGCTCAAGAACGGCGACATTGTCGAGATCGTCACGTCGAAAGGCCATAAGCCGAGCCGCGACTGGCTGAATTTTGTCGTGACGTCCCACGCGCGCTATGAAATCAAGCACTTCATCCGCGTCGAGGAAAAGGCGCATGCTCGCGACCTTGGCCGTAAAGTGTTCGAGAAGGAAGCGCGGCGCTACGATCTCAACCCGAAAACGCTGGTCGACAGCGACGCCTTCAAGACGATCCTCGGAGACTTCCCCGGTCACAAGCCGGACGACGTCTTTGCGGCGATCGGGTACGGGAAACTTTCGCCCAAGCAGGTGCTGGCCAAGCTCGTGCCGGCCGACACGCTTCGCGAGAAGGCGCCGGAAGGGGTTGTCAGGGCGGCCGTCAAGCGCGTGCTCGGCACGGGTGAAGAAAAGATCAAGGTCCGCGGCTTCGACGACCTGATGGTGTTCCGCGCGCGCTGCTGCAATCCGATTCTGGGCGAGAAGATTGTCGGCTACATCACGCGAGGCAAAGGCGTCTCGGTGCACTCGGTGACCTGTTCCAATGTCGTCAACCTCCTGTACGACCCCGAGCGCCGCATCGAGGTGGAATGGGACAAGGGCGACGCCGTCGCGCGCTATACCGTGAAGCTGACGATGGAGGTGGAGGATCGGCAGGGGGTGCTGGCGGCGGTCAGCGCGAAAATCGCCGACATCAACACCAACATCAAGAACATGGAAGCGCACACGGGCGATGACCAGCACGCGCGCATCGACATGACCGTCGAGATCAGCGACATGAAGCACCTCGAGAAGGTGATGAAATCGCTGCGGGCGGTCGATGGGGTGATAGACGTGGAGAGGGCAGGTAAGGCGGGCTAGTAGCTCGCGATCACGTCGATCTCGACCCGCGCATCCTTCGGCAGGCGCGCGACCTGGACCGTCGCTCGCGCCGGATACGGTTCATCGAAGAACCCGGCGTACACCTCGTTCATCGCCGCGAACTCGTTCATGTCCGCGAGGAACACGGTCGTGCGGACCACGGCCGAGTAATCGAGGCCGCCGGCTTTGAGCAGCGCGCCGACATTGTCCAGCACCCGTCGTGTTTCGGCCTTGATGTCGCCGGCCATGAAAGCGCCTGACGCAGGGTCGATCGAAACCTGTCCGGAGATGAACAGAAGCTGTCCCGCGCGGATGGCCGGAGAGTAGGGACCGATCGCCGCGGGCGCGGCGGGACTCGAGACGGCTTGCTTCAAGCTGCCTTGACGACTTTATTCGAGCGCAAACACCGCGTGCACACGCGGATGCGTTTGATCCCGCCGTTGATCAGCGCCCGCACGGTTTGAAGGTTCGGTTCGAACCGGCGCGGGCTGACGTTGTTCGCGTGGGAATGCTGCCGGCCGACGACGGGGGTCTTCCCGCAGATAGCGCACTTCTTAGCCATGATCTAAGTATATCCGGGCCGCTCGGAATTCCTGTCTTCCTTGAACATGCGGCCCAGCAAGTCGAGGTATGCCCGCGGATTGGCCCGGTCGGCCATCCTGACCTCCTGCGACGCTTCCCCGATCCGCCGCAGGACGACGGCCGCATCACGCTCGAATGCCGATCCTCCGTGCTTGCCCGCTTCGGCGATCACGGGCTTGAGGGCGGCCGCGAGGCGATCGGCCGGAGGCGCCGTCGGCCGGTGATCGTAAATGACGCCCCGAGACGCCGTTTCGAACGTGCTGGCGAGCGCCGCGACCCCTTCGATCACGTCGTCGTCGATGATCGCCTGCAGCTCCGGAGGCTCGTATCGCTGAAGGAAGCTGTTGATCATGAAGAACAGCTGCGACTGACGCTCGCTGAGATCGCGCATCCCGTGCGCGAGCAGGTCGATGTCGCGCTGTTGCTGACGGACGGTCACCGCCGGCGGATGCTCGCGCGCGGACGTGAGGTACGGGCAATCGGCGGGACAGGGAATCTCGACGAGACGCTTCGTGCCGCAGCACACGGCGCAAATCTGGTGTCCGAGCGCCGGGCAGCTCCGTCGCGCGCGCCTTTTGTCGCATAAGGGACAAACCACGTGCGCACTATTGTATAATTAGGCTGAAAAACACGCAGAATTCATCGGAACGGCACTTGCAGCCGGTCGTGGTGTATGCAGCCGTTGTCTGTAGCTGTCAGGCCATAGCCTATGACTGATGCTGTAGTTCGGCGTGAATCGGCGTCCGAGTATTTCAAGGAGCTGGTCGAAGGCGCTCTCGCGCATCAGCGCATCGCCGCCGGCGAGCTCACTTCCTTTTACGTCGTCAATCTCCTCACTGGATTTCTGCAGCGGCCAGCCGAGGACGACCAGACGCCGCTGGCATTCCGCCTCGCCGAGGCGCTCGATGCGGCGGGTATCCGTCAGCGAACGAGCCTCAAGCAAATCGGCGATCTTTCGCTGTTCGTCTCCGGATTCTTCGCCGATTCCCTCAACCGAAAGCTCGTGGACGTCGACTACTACGTCAGCATCGGCGGCACGGCCTACACGGCGCTGAGCCGGTATGAGACCGACACGTTCTCGCCGGTGTTCGCCGAGCTGGCCGACAACTTCGTCCGATTCGTGGACGTGCTGTCCGAGGTCAGCGAACGGGCATCGTTGAGCTCCAACGTCGATCTGCTGCGGCTGTACGAGCGGTGGCTGAAGACCGGAAGCCGCCGGAGCGGCCAGCTGCTGGCTGAGCGGGGCGTCGTTCCCAACCTGGCGGCCAAGAACAACCGCGTCCAATAGCTGCGCTTATTGTAATTTTGACCGTCGCAGATTGCGCACACACCCGCGCACTGCTCACACCCCACCCGTCTACCCCAGAGGACACCTTTCCGTTTGTGAGACAGAACCGTTAGGTTCACGCCGGCGTCTAAGAGAGCATCAGATTTGAACGGTTGGTCGACAGCGTTTAAGTGGCTCTCTTAAGTCGATGTCAAACAAAGCGTTATCAGTCTGGCGTCAGCGGGTCGTCCTCAATGCCTGGATTATCGGGAGACTGGCGGTGTCCATGCTTCAGAACGAGGACTGGAGTTGTCAGGGTTTGCATTATGACTTTAACTCGGTATAGCATTGGCAGTTCATTTGCATAACGGTCGGCAATCTTACTGGCGGAGCCCGAGATTGGGCACGGAAGGAGCGGCGTCATGAAGGAAACGCAACATGTAACGGGTAGGGACCGAATGGCCCGGTCACGCTATGCCGAACTGAAACAAATGCTCGACGCGCGGCGTCGCGAACTCCAGGCTGAGGTTCAGGGCAAGATGCGGGACGTCAGGGAAGAGGGGACCTGGGGCGGCAAGCTCAACGAGGTGCTCGACGCCGTCGAGAGCTCCGAGGCCGACATCCAGGAAGAGATCGAGTTCGCGCTCATCCAGATGAAGTCCGAGACGCTCAACAAAATGAATGACGCGGTCGCCCGCCTCGAGCAGGGCGACTACGGATACTGTTTCGATTGCGGAGAAGAAATCGCGGAAAAGCGTCTTCGTGCGCTACCATTTGCGGTCCGCTGCAAGGACTGCGAGGAAGCGCGGGAAAACGCCGAGCAACGGCAGCGCCAGCTGACCGCCCGGCGCGGGGCCAGCTCGCTGTTCCTCGACATGTAAGGATCGGCGCATCTCCGAGGGGGCTTCGCCGGTGGCGGAGCCCATCTCTCCCCACCGGCGACTCCCTGAATTCAGCGTTCGGCCCGGAATGACCGGGCCAGAAAATGAGGTCGCGATGAGCGATCAACTCGAGAACCTCAAGACCGAGGACATCTCGATCGGCGATCGACTGCTCTCGATTCCGCCCGAGCTGCCGATCCTGCCTCTGCGGGATACGGTCCTTTTTCCCAATTCGTTCATGCCGCTCGCCGTCGCACGGGAGAGTTCCGTGCGCCTGATCGATGACGCGATCGCCAACGGCAAGATGATCGCCGTCTTTACGCAGCGCGACCCGGGCGTCGAGGAGCCCAAGCGGGAGGATCTCTTCCGCGTCGGCACCGCGACGCACATTCACAAGATGTTCAAGCTGCCTGACGGCAGCCTCCGACTCATCGTTCAGGGACTGGCGCGGCTCACGCTCGACGAGGTCGTGCAGACCGAGCCGTATCTGCGCGCGCACGTGAGCACGGCCGTCGACGACCTGAAGGAGGCCGATCGCCTCGAAATCGACGCCCTCGCGCGCAACATCAAGACGAACTTCCAGCAGGTGGTGTCTCTGTCGCCGCTGCTTTCCGACGATCTGCAGACGCTGGCGATGAACATCACGGAGCCCGGACGGCTCGCCGACTTCATCGCTTCGTCCCTGTCGACTATCAGCACGGCCGTCAAACAGGAGGTCCTGGAAACACTCGATATCCGGGCGCGGCTGGACAATCTGAATCGGATTCTCATCAAGGAGCTCGAGGTCCTCGAGCTCGGCTCGAAGATTCAGTCGCAGGTGCAGTCCGAGGTCGGACGGAACCAGCGCGAATATTTCCTGCGCGAGCAGATGAAGGCGATCCAGAAGGAGCTCGGCGAAGGCGACGACCAGACCAAGGACATCGAGGAGCTGACGGAGAAGATCGAGGCGGCCGGCATGCCCGAAGCGGTCAAGAAGGAAGCGTTGCGCGAGCTGGACCGGCTCGCCAAAATGCCGGCGGCCGCCGCCGAATACACGGTTTCGCGGACCTATCTGGATTGGCTCGTGGCGCTGCCCTGGAACAAGCGCAGCGAGGAAGTGATCGACCTGGCGGTGACCAAGGCCGTGCTCGACGCCGACCATTCGGGCCTCGAAAAGGCGAAGGATCGCATCATCGAGTACCTGGCGGTCCGCAAGCTGAACCCGGACGTCAAGGGGCCGATCCTCTGCTTCGTCGGGCCGCCCGGCGTCGGCAAGACGTCGCTCGCGAAGTCCATCGCCCGTTCGCTCGATCGCAAGTTCGTGCGTGTCTCGCTCGGGGGCATGCGCGACGAGGCGGAGATTCGCGGGCACCGGCGCACCTACATCGGGGCGCTGCCCGGACAGATCATCCAGGGCCTGCGCCGCGCCGAGACGAAGAACCCGGTCTTCATTCTCGACGAGATCGACAAGCTCGGGAACGATTTCCGCGGCGATCCGTCTTCGGCGCTCCTGGAGGTGCTCGATCCCGAGCAGAACAACACGTTCCGGGATCACTATCTCGACGTGCCGTTCGACCTTTCCG
>Ga0307310_10000694_pt1 | contig 11731 bp, 18 predicted proteins | sample ER_DNA_197_FD_194502 | JGI IMG/M metagenome (GOLD analysis project Ga0307310, IMG submission 194502) | Bulk soil microbial communities from the East River watershed near Crested Butte, Colorado, United States - ER_DNA_197 | ecosystem: Environmental > Terrestrial > Soil > Floodplain | place...
CCTCATGCCTGTACGAATCGCCGGTCGGCTGGTGAAGCGAGTCGGTCGTCTAGCGGAACGTGTTGGTCGCGTGGTGACCGCAATTCCACGCACGCTTCTTGGTCGTTAGAGCCTCTTAAGCGCCGGGCTTGCCCAACTAGTTGAAGCCTCGAGCTGTTGCGCTAGGAAAGCGCGCGCTCGAGCGCGGCACGGTCTGTCGGTGCTCCGTGCGCGGGCAGCACGAGCTCGACCGGCAGCTCGAGCAGCGGCCGCAGGTCTTCGACCACCTGCTCGCGCGTGACACCGTGCTGCAGCACCTCTTGCGGGACTTCGAAGCCGCGGCCGAAGTCGGCCAGCCCGTCGCCGGCGACGACCGCGCCCACGCGCTCGATCCAGAGCACGAGGTCGTTGTGCGAGCGTCCGGGGAACGCCTCGAGGCCGATCGGAAGCCGGTCACCCGCTCCATACAGGATGGGCCTCTCCGCCACCCTCCACCAGCAGCCACGCGACGTCGGGGCTGTGCCAGCCCTCCGGGATCTGCTCTGGAGTGACGCCGTACTTCCGCACGAGGTCATCCCCGGTGTCGGGCGGCGGCGTATACACCGGCGCGCCGAGGCGCTCGACCAGGCTCCGCGCGTCGCGTTCGTGCCACGGTGCGGTGAGCACCACGACCGGCTCACGGTCGGCCGCGAGCTCGAAGATCTCCTCCGGCACGGCCAGCGGGTCGAAGAGGATCAGCCGCGCCCCGTCGTCGAGTGCGTACGACGAAACCGCCTGCGGCCACCATTGATCCGGCGTCCACCCGGGATGCGGCGCCTGCCAGTGCCACACTCCCGCCTGAAGCTCACGCACAGCGCGATGCTAGAGCGGACGGGCTAGGGCAAGCGCTCTTGGTGGTACCGCTCCTTGTCCTGCTCATGCCACTTCGCCTCGTAGGCCTCCGCGTCTGCGAACTCCTGCTCCGTTAGCGCTCTCTCTTCCGCGCCTTCGCTCGTGGGACGCTCGCCGGCGACCGTTCTGCGACGTGCGACGACGAAGGCGACGACGACCAGGGGTACGGCGACCAGGGCAAAGATGATCCACGGGATCACGCAGGCAGCCTAGCCTGCCACCCGTGATCGGCCGCATCGGTCAGGCGCCGCAGGCCACGGCGCTGCGCCCCCGGTTCCCCAACACGGGCTCGTCCCCCTCGAGCCCCACGGAGCAGTCGCCGCAAAGCCTGACCGCTGCCTTCCCAAGGTGCAGCAGATGCGCGAACACGTTCAGCGGGAGGTTGGCGGAGCCGAGGTCCAGCATCAGCTTGCCGGTCACCGCGTTTTGGTTCGGCGCCCCGTGCTGGGAGAACGTCTGCATCGGCGCCTGGATGCGCCGCAAACGCCGGATGTCGGCGAGCGCGAGCGCGACGGCGCGACGCTGGGTCTTGCCGAGCTTGCACGGCACCGATTTTCTGGGCGCGCTCGCCGTAGCGGTCGCGGCGTGATGCTCACCGCTGTTGCTGCAGCCGGCCGCCAGCAACGCGAGTACGGCGACGGCGAGCGCGAGAGTCCCCATCGCCCAGCGCGAGTCGCCGGCAGTCGGTACAGGGAACCCCGACATCCTGGCCGAGCTTAGCGGGAGGCCCTCTTGACGGAGCCGATGCGAAGATCCGACTCATGAGTCGCGGCCGTTTCATGGCCCTCTGCTTTGCGCTTGGGTCGACGTGCTTTCTCATCGGCCCATTTCCGGGCTACGCGCAGCTGGTCGGCGAGTCGGCGGACGCGATCACGTTCTTCATCGGTTCGATCCTCTTCACCGCCGGCGGCGGGCTGCAGAGCTGGCTGGCCTGGTCCGATCGGCGCTCGCCCGGCGGGGGCGCGGGCTGGTGGGCTGCCATCGTGCAATCCGCCGGCACCCTGTTCTTCAACGTCACGACGTACCAGGCGATGCACACCGCTTTGACCAGCTCTGACTACAACAAGCTCGTCTGGCGGCCCGATTGGCGGGGCTCGATCTGCTTCCTCATCTCAGGTGCGATCGCCTACTACGCCTCGGCGCGTCGTGGCTGGCTGCCGGAGCGCGGCGGTCAGGGCTGGTGGCAGCCGGGCGTCAACCTGCTCGGCTGCATCTTCTTCGGAATCTCGGCCGTCGCCGGCCACGTCGTTCCCGCCACCGGATCGATGCTCGACCAGGCAGCGGCGAACTGGAACACCGCGCTCGGCGCGGCGTGCTTCCTGGCCTGCGCGCTCGACACCTTGCACACCGACAGGGATCATCGGCTGACCCACGTTCGACCCGACGAAGAGGAGGCCCACCATGCCGCCGACCAACGAGCCGGCCCCGGCAGTGAACGCGAACAAAGCGCTCTGGGAGAAGGGTGACTTCACTCGCATCGCGGCGAGCATGCGCGAGAGCGGCGAGGCCCTCGTGGCGACGCTGGAGATCACGCCGGGGCTCGAGGTGCTCGACCTCGGATGCGGTGACGGAACCACCGCAGTGCCCGCCGCTCAGCTCGGCGCGAACGTCCTCGGTGTGGATATCGCGAGCAGCCTCGTGGCGGCGGGCAACGAGCGCGCGCAGGCCCTTGGTCTGGCGAACCTACGGTTCCAGGAGGGCGATGCCAGCGACCTGAGCGAGCTCGACGACGACAGCTTCGACCTGGTCGTCAGCATCTTCGGCGCGATGTTCGCGCCCCGCCCCCCGGACGTGGCAAAGGAGGTTGTTCGCGTGACCCGGCCCGGCGGCCGGATCGTGATGGGCAACTGGATCCCTGGCGACCCGACCCTGGTCGCACAGATTCTCAGGATCAGCTCGGGGTACTCACCGCCACCTCCCGACGGGTTCGTCAGCCCGATGACCTGGGGCATCGAGGCCGACGTCGTCGAGCGCTTTGGCGGCGCAGGCGTGCCCGAAGAGCAGATCTCATTCGAGCGAGACACCTACGTGTTCAGGTTTCCTGTTGCGCCGTCGGAGCTGCTCGCCGAGTTCAAGGCGTACTACGGGCCGACGATGAACGCCTACGCGGCTGCGGCAGCCGACGGCCGCGAGAGCGAGCTGGACGCCGAGCTCGACGCGCTCTTCAACGAGCAGAACACGAGCGGGGCAGAGGATGCGACGTCGATCCCGGCGACATTCCTCCGCGTCACTGTCTCGCTCTGATGTCCGCTCAGCCGCCGCCGTCTGTCTACGCGGCAGTCGCACCGGTAACCTCGGTCCCGTGGACGAGGAGGTTGTGCCGGTTCTCTACGTCGAGGAGGCGGCTCGCGCCGTCGCCTGGTACGAGCGACTGGGATTCCAGCAGGAGTGGGAGCATCAATTCGAGCCGGGCCTTCCCTGGTTCGTCTCCGTTGCGCGGGGCCACGTCCGCCTTTACCTCTCGGAGCACAAGGGTGACGCGCGGCCGAACACGCTGATCCACCTCTACGTCACCGACATCGACCGCGTCTCCGAGGAGTTCGCCGTCCCGGTCGACGAGGAGGGTCTGGCCGGCCGCGAGTGTGCTCTTGAAGACCCGGACGGCAACAGGCTCCGCGTGGCGACGCGACGCACCTGACGCTTGGCGCGAGCCGCTCTCGTCAGCCTGTCCGTAGTCGCGCTCGCGGCCGTGCTAACCCTTCCGGCCGCGGGCACGAGCCAGGGCATGAGCGTGCCGCCCGGCTTCCGGGTCGGGATCTTCGCGAGCGGGTTGGCGCAACCGACGGCGATGGCCTACGGGCCCGACGGGCGGATCTACGTGACGCAGAACGGCGGCACACTCGTGGCGATCCGGCGCGGGATTCGTAAGCCGACCCTGCTCGTTCGCGGGTTACGCATCCCGCTCGGGCTCGCCTGGCGCGGGCACGATCTGTTCGTCTCGGAGCAAGGCCGGCTCGAGCGCCTGACGCTGCACGCCGGCCGGCTTGTCAACCGGCGCGTGATCCTGAAAGGCCTGCCCTTCGGCGAGCACCAGCAGGACAACGTGGTCGTCGCGCCCGGCGGCCAGCGGCTCTACTGGGGCAGCGGCTCGACCTGCGACGCCTGCGAGGAGCGCGACGCGCGCAGCGCCGCGGTGCTCTCGCTGCGGCCGGACGGGTCAGATCTGCGCGTCGTCGCGCGCGGCCTGCGCAACCCGTACGGCCTCGCCTTCCAGCCCGGCACCGGCCGCCTCTATGCCTCCGTCAACGGCCAGGACGAGCTTGGCACCACCAGCGATCCCGAACCGGCCGACATGGCGGTCGTGATCAAGCCGGGCGCGCTCTACGGCTGGCCACGCTGCTGGCCGAACGCGCGCACGCTGCGGCTGAGCGGGAGCTGCGGCGGCGTCACGCGTCCCGCCGCCTACCTCGAGCCGCACTCCTCCGCAGATGGGATCGCCTACTGGCGAGGCGACCTGTTCGTGGCCGAGTGGGGCCAGTACCTCAGCCACCGCTTCGGCCGGCGCGTCGTTCGCATCGACCTCGCGTCGAACGGGACGGCGCGGCGCGTCACGACGTTTGCCTCCGGCTTCGCCCATCCGCTCGCCCTGCTCGTCGACCGCAAAGGTGGCCTGCTCGTCGCCGACTGGGGCCGCGGGGTCGTCTACCGCATCAGCCCGCGCTAGCTACTAGTCGCGCGGGTCGGTAATCCGGGCGATCTTCGCTGCCTCGCCGTCGCGCTTCTCGACGACCCAGTAACGCTCGTGCCGCACGACGACCGATTCCACGTCCGCGAGCTCGTGCCCGGGCTTGATCACGAAGTGCGTCGACTCCCGGCGGACGTCCTCGTACTCGCCGGCGCTCAGCTCCAGCTTTTCCGTGCAGTCGGGGCGGCCGCACTCGCAGACGACGCTCATCGGGTCGGAGCTGACGGCGAATGCGCTGCTCAAGCCGTGCACCTCGTCGTTCACGGTGCGGAAGAGCGCTTCGTTCTCGCCCACCCGGCGCGTGCGCTCGCTCATCGCGCGCTCCGGCGGTCGAGCTCGGTTGCCACCCGCGCCGCCTTGCCGATCTTCTCGACGACGTGGTACTCGGGTCGTTCCTCCACGAGGGCCACGTGCGCCGGAGTGCCACGCTCGTGGCCGGGGAGCACGAGGAAGCGCGTGGGCTCCGCGCGCACCTGCTCGTACTCCTCGAGCGTGAGCAGCATCAGCCCGCGACACTCGGGCTCGGCGCACTCGCAGATGAACGGGATCTGCTTGGCGCGGCCGTACTCCCGCGCGGCCTCCTCTATGTGCTCGTTGGCATCGCGGAAGATCGCGTCGTTGCGGGCGATCTGCTCGGCGTCCATCGTCCCGTTCTGCGCCGGCGGCCGGTGTCGGAAACCTCGACGGCAGCTAAGCTCGCAGCATGCTGGACCGATTGCGAGCGTCGTTTAGTGACCGCAGGATCGCGGTGATCGGCTCGCTCGCGCTGTTGACGCTCTTCACGCTCTCGATGCTGGCGGCGCGGATGGCCTACACCGAGACCCGCGGGCACGACGGGCTCGCCTGGAATCTCTTCCTGGCATGGATTCCCTTCGCGCTCTCGCTCGTCGTCTACGCGCGCAGCCGGGCCGGCGCGCGGTTGCGCGAGCTGGCGCTGCTGGGCTTGCTCTGGCTGGTCTTCTTCCCGAACGCGCCCTACCTGCTCACCGATCTGAAGCACATCGGCGGCGGCGTGCGCGTTCCGATGCTCTACGACGTGCTGCTGCTCTCGGCCAACGCCTGGACAGGCCTCCTGCTCGGCCTGACCTCGCTGTTCCTGATCCACGCGACCGCGAGGCGACTGACCGGGGCGCTGTGCGCCTGGGCGATCGTCGTCGGCGCGCTCGCGCTGAGCTCGTTCGGGATCTACCTCGGCCGCGTCCAGCGCTGGAACTCGTGGGACGTCGTCGTCCATCCGCAGTCGCTCGCGCTCCAGATCGGCGGCGGGTTGCTGCACCCGCTCAACCATCCCCGCCCGCTCGGGCTGACGGTGCTGCTGACGTCGTTCCTGCTCGTCAGCTATCTCGTGCTCTACTCCTTCGCGCGCCTGAGCCCGGAGTGGCCGGACGCCCTCGAGCGCGCTCGGCGCTGAGCGAGACCCGCCGACGGCGCTCCCGGCGTCAGTCGAACGAGCTCTGCCGGATGAAGCGCACCAGCTCGATCTCCTTCGGGGTGAGCTTTGGCGCCCCGCCGCTGTCTTCGAGCTGGGATCGCAGGTGCTCCTTCACTGCGGTCGCCGTGAAGTTGCGCATGAAGTATCTGATGCCTTTCACGCGGCTCCTCCTTGATCTCCGCATGCCGCCCGAGGCGGAGCGGAAGTCGGGAGTGCCCCCGACAAGAATCGAACTTGTGCACGCGGTTTAGGAAACCGCTGCTCTTCCACTGAGCTACGGGGGCGCACCGAGGTGCGCCCCCAAGTGTAGAACCGGTTAGTTCGGGCGGGTGGCGAGCGTCACGGTGACCGTGTGCTCGGAGCCGCCGCGCTTGTAGGTCACGCTGACCTTGTCGCCCGGCTTGTGGGCGTCGACCGCTCGGGAGAGGTCGTCACCGGTCGCGATGCTCGTGCCGGCCAGGGCGGTGATCACGTCGCCGCCCCTGAGGCCGGCCTGCTCGGCCGGCTCGCCGTTCTTCACCGACTGGAGGCGGGCGTTCGCGGCTGCCGAGTCGATTGCGACGCCGAGGTAGGCGTGCACGGCCTTGCCGGTCGCGATCAGCTGCGAGGCGACCGTCTTGACGGTGTCGGAAGGGATCGAGAAGCCGACGCCCTCGTTGCCGCCGGAGTCGCTCTTGATCTGCGCGTTGACGCCCACGACCTGGCCCTGCGTGTTCAGCAGCGGGCCGCCGGAGTTGCCGTGGTTGATCGCTGCGTCGGTCTGGATCGAGTCGTTGATGGTGAAGTTCGTCACGCCCTGGATCGCGCGGTGGAGCGCGCTGACGATGCCGCTCGTCACCGTCTCCTCGAGCCCGAACGGGCTGCCGATGGCGACGACGCCGTCGCCGACCTGGAGCTGCTTCGAGTCCCCGACCGTTTGCGGGTACAGCTCGGAGGCAGGCGCGTCGACCTTGATCACGGCGAGGTCGGTCGACTTGTCGGTGCCGACGACGGTCGCCGGGTACGTCTTGCCGTCCCAGAAGCGGACCTTGATCGTGGTGGAGCCGTTGACCACGTGGTCGTTCGTGACGATGTGGCCGTCGGTGTCGTAGACCCAGCCGGAGCCCTGTGCCTGGGCCTGGCCCCCGCCGGGAATGGGCGAGCTCGTCCCGCCTTCGGTGACGGTGATCTCGACGACGCCGCGGTACGCGCGGCGGTAGATCTGGTTGACCGACAGCGGCGAGACGGAGGCCTGGTCGGCCTGCTGCACCGTCACCTGCCTGGTGACCGTGGTCGTCCCGTTGTCGTGGAGCGTCGCGTAGGCGACGGCCCCGCCGCCCGCGCCGAGGCAGGCTGCTGCGAGGAGAGACGCAACGATGGTGGTTTGGCGCGGACGGCGAGGCAAGAGAGGTTCCTTTCGTCGGATGTCTGATCCCATGAAAGCAACCGGTGCCTAAGAGCCGCCTGAAACCCCGCTAAGAAGTCCGTGAGAAAACAAAAGACCCCGCCGGAGCGGGGCCTCTCGTCGCACAAGGGTTTTGGGGGATCCCTTGATCGATGACGCTTGTGATCCTCGAAGGCGCATCTAAGAAGGACGTGAAGATCGCCTAAGAGTTCTTTAAGACAGGGCGCTGAGCAGGGGGTTCTCACGCGTCGTTCAGCTTTGCGCGCGACAATGCGCCCATGAAGATCCTGGTGGTCGACGACGAACGAGCCGTGCGCGAGTCGCTTCGGCGCGCGCTCGAGCTCGAGGGCTACGAGATCGAGCTGGCCGAGGACGGCGCAAAGGCGCTCGAGCGGCTGGACGCCGATCCCGAGCCCGACGCGATGGTGCTCGACGTCCTGATGCCCGGCGTCGACGGGCTCGAGGTTTCGCGCACGCTGCGACGCAAGGGCAGCAAGGTGCCGATCCTGATGCTGACCGCCCGGACGCAGGTCGAGGACCGGGTCGAGGGCCTCGATGCCGGCGCCGACGACTACCTGACGAAGCCGTTCGCGCTCGAAGAGCTGCTCGCGCGCGTGCGCGCGCTGTTGCGGCGAACCGGCGACGGCACCGGCGAGACGCTCCGCTTCGCCGACCTCGAGCTCGATCCCGGCACGCGCGAGGTGACGCGCGGCGGCGAGCGGATCGAGCTGACGCGCACCGAGTTCTCGCTGCTCGAGCTGTTCCTGCTCAACCCGAAGCAGGTGCTGACGCGATCGCTGATCTTCGAGCGGGTCTGGGGCTACGACTTCGGGTTCGCGTCGAACTCGCTCGACGTCTACATCGGCTACCTGCGGCGCAAGACCGAGACCGGCGGCAAGCCACGCTTGATCCACACAGTGCGCGGCGTCGGCTACGCGCTGCGCGAGGCATGAGCTTTCGCACCCGGCTCGCGCTGGTCGCCGCCGCGGCGGTCGGCATCGCCGTCGTGGCCGCCTCGGTGACCGTCTTCGTGGTGGTGCACAACGAGCTCTTCGGCGAGGTCGATCGCGCGCTGTTCCAGCGCGCACGCGAGATCTCCGGCCCGGACCTACGGGTCGAGGAGGGGTACCTGCACGTCCCGGGGCCTTCGGTCGGCGTGCAGAGCGATTTCGTCCAGGCCGTTCCGCTGACCGGCCCTCCTTTCGTCGAGCCCGGTGCGAGCTTCCGGCTACCCGTGACCGGGAAAGACCGAGAGGCGGCGCGCGGCGAGCAGTCCCTCTACTACGCCAACCGGAGCTACCAGGGCTCCGAATTCCGGGTGCTGACGATTCCCGCCACGCCATATGCGCTGCAGATCGCACGGCCGCTCTCCGAGGTGAACCGGACGCTGCACCGGATCACGCTCTTCCTGATCGTGATCGCGGTCGGTGGGATGGGCGTCGCGGCAGCACTCGGCCTGCTCGTCGCGCGCGCGGCGTTGACGCCGGTGCGGCGGCTGACCGAGACGACGGAGGCGGTCACCGAGACGCGCGACCTCTCGCAACGGATCGAGTCGACCTCGACCGGCGACGACGAGCTCGGGCGGCTCGCTTCGAGCTTCAACACGATGCTCGCGGCGCTCGAGGACTCCAGCCGCGCGCAGCGCCAGCTCGTCGCCGACGCTTCGCACGAGCTGCGCACGCCGCTCACCAGCCTGAAGACGAACATCGAGGTTCTCGCGCGCGGGAACGAGCTGGCGCCCGAGGCCCGCGAGAACCTGCTGCGCGACCTCGTCGAGCAGATCGACGAGATGACCGCGCTGATCGGCGAGCTGATCGAGCTGGCGCGCGAGGCCAGGCCCGAGGCAGTGGCCGAGCCGGTCAGGGATGTGCGCCTCGACCTGGTCGCGGCCGACGCGATCGAGCGCACCCGGCGCAACCGGCCCGGGATCGACTTCGAGACCGACTTCGACGACTCCGTCGTCCACGGCGCGCCGTCGACCATCGAGCGCGCGGTCGGCAACCTGCTCGACAACGCGGCCAAGTGGAGCCCGCCCGGCGGCCCGGTCGAGGTCGCGATCCGGCAGGGCGAGGTCTCGGTGCGCGACCACGGCCCCGGGATCTCCGACGAGGACCTGCCGTACGTGTTCGACCGCTTCTACCGCTCGCGCGCGGCGCGCGGGATGCCGGGCTCCGGCCTCGGTCTGGCGATCGTCAAGCAGGTGGCCGAGTCGCACGGCGGCTCCGTCGTCGCCGAGCGGCCCGAGGACGGCGGGACGCTGATGCGGCTCCGCCTGAACGGCCGCCGGCTCGACTCTTAGCCAGTTTTCACTGGACGTTCACGTGCCTTTCAGGGCCGGTTGGTTGGCTGTAGTCATCAACCCCGAGCCCGAAGGAGGGCACGATGCGATCCAAGTCAGAGAAGACCATCCCCGCACCGCGGCAGTCCTTCGCGAGCACCGTCCCCCCAACCCCGGCCGAAGAGCAGGTGGCCGCCGCGGACTGGGAGCGGCGCGGCCTGCTCGACCGGCTCGTCCGCCGAGGGTAGCTTTCGTGAGGGAGCCACGCTCTCGGATCGTGGAAGCTCGCCGCCGCGCCGCCGACGCCAAGCAAGCGGCACTTGCCTTGGCGGCGGCGGGCTTCCTCGCGATCGCCTTGCTCGCCCGCACGAGCCACCCGGCCCAGGCGAGCTCGAGCTCAACCTCGACTGGTACGACCGTGCAGTCGCAGGACGACCAGGGCTTCAGCCTCCAGCCCGGCCAGCTCGGCCAGTCGAGCGGCTCTTCGGGCGCGCAGACGGGCGTCTCGTGATCGCCGCGGCCGGAACCGCGTGGTACGCGGCCCGGGCGGGCGGCATCCTCGCCTACATCCTGGTCAGCGCCTCGGTTGCGGTGGGGCTGCTGCTCTCCGGCCGCGCGCGCCTGCAGCGCTGGCCGCGGTTCGCGCTCGAGGACGTGCACTCGTTCCTCGGCTTCCTCGCCGGGACCTTCATCGTCGTCCACGGCGGCGCGCTCCTGCTCGACCACGTCGTGCCCTTCTCCCTCTGGCAGCTGATCGTGCCCGGCACCGCGGGGTACCGGCCGCTCGACGTCGCCTTCGGAGTGGTCGCCGCCGAGCTGCTCGCCGCGCTGGCGATCACCAACCACTACCGCAAGCGGCTGCCGCACGGGCTCTGGCGCCGCCTGCACATGCTCAATTTCGCCGTCTGGGGCCTCGCGCTCGCCCATGGCCTGACCGCCGGCACCGACGCCAGCACCACCTGGGCGCTCGTGCTCTACGCGGGGTCGGCCTGGCTCGTGCTCGCGCTCCTCGTCCACCGGATCTCCCAGAACTGGAACCCCGTAGGATCGAACGAAAGGAGAACGCAATGGCAATGAGACGAAAGGTGATCGCGGGCGCCGCGGCCGCACTGGCGGTCGGCGGGGCCGGCGCCGGAGTCGCGGCCACGAAGCTCGTGACCAACTCTCCCAGCGAGGAGAGCAAGGCGATAGTCAACGACGCCGCCAAGAGCCTCGGCGTCGCGCCGAGTAAGCTCAGCGCGGCGCTCAAGAAGGCCTTCGAGGACCGGATCGACGCGGCGGTCGCGGACGGCCGGCTGACGAAGGAGCAGGGCGCCGAGCTCAAGCAGCGAATCGAGTCCGGCGACTTCCCGCTCTTCGGGCCGCCCGCCTTCGAGCACCACTTCGGCGGCCCGCACGCGCTCTTCTTCCACGGGCTCGACCCGGCTGCGAGCTACCTCGGCCTCACCGAGGCCGATCTGCGCAGCCGGCTGGAGAGCGGCAAGACGTTGGCCCAGATCGCGAAGGCCCAGGGCAAGTCCGTCGATGGGCTGAAGGACGCGATGGTCAAGGACGCGAAAGCGAAGCTCGATGCCGCCGTCAAGGCCGGCCGGCTCTCCTCGTCGGAGGAGCAGCGCGTCCTGGCCGACCTGCAACAGCGGATCGATGACCTCGTCAACGGCAAGCTGCCGGACCGCTTTCCTGGGCGGCACGGCTTCGGCATCCGCGACCGGCAAGGACCGCCTGCAGCCTTCGCCGGCCCCTCGGCCTGACGAGCGAGCAGCGCGCACGTGCCCGGTACGCTGGGCGCGTGCGCAAGCTCGCGGAGACGATCGAGACCTGGCGGGCGCGGGGCGACCGCGTCGCGCTGGCGACCGTCGTGGCCACACGGCGCTCGGCTCCGCGGCCGGTCGGCGCCAAGCTGGCGGTCTCGGAGTCCGGCGAGCTCGAGGGCTCCGTTTCCGGCGGGTGCGTCGAGAGCGACGTGGCCGTCACCGCGGCCGAGGTGCTGGCCGAGGGCACGCCCCGGCTCCTGACCTACGGCATCGAGGACGAGCTGGCCTGGTCGGTCGGCCTGCCCTGCGGGGGCGAGATCGACGTCTT
>Ga0307310_10000701_pt1 | contig 11678 bp, 11 predicted proteins | sample ER_DNA_197_FD_194502 | JGI IMG/M metagenome (GOLD analysis project Ga0307310, IMG submission 194502) | Bulk soil microbial communities from the East River watershed near Crested Butte, Colorado, United States - ER_DNA_197 | ecosystem: Environmental > Terrestrial > Soil > Floodplain | place...
AGTCCTGATCGGGATTGGGATCACGCCCAACACCGAACTAGCAGCTGCGGCCGGCCTCCAGGTGGGAAACGAGATCATGGTCGACGAGCACCTCCGGACCTCCGATCCGGACATCTACGCCGCCGGTGATGTCGCCAGCGCGTACAACCCACGCCTGGATCGGCACCTTCGCGTCGAGCACTGGGCCAACGCCCGGCGCCAAGGTGCCACCGCCGCCAAGGCGATGCTCGGCCAGGAAGCGGTCGACGCACGCGCGTCCTACTTCTACTCCGACCAGTACGACCTCGGCATGGAGTACACCGGCGACATCGGCCCGTCCGGCTACGACCAAGTCACCTTCCGCCGACACGCCGACCCTAGCCAGCAGATCGTCTTTTGGCTGCACGAGCATCGCGTCCTCGCCGACATGAACATCAACATCTGGGATGTTGCTGACGACATCGAACGTCTCATCCAATCAGCACACCCGGTCAACACCGACGACCTCGCCAAACCCTGCGTTCCGCTCACCAGTTTGCTCCAGCGGCCAGCCAGCCCCTCGCTCCACTGATGACGCCGTCCGCCACGTCAGCAAGACGCTCCCTCTTCGTCGCTTCTTCTCAGAACGACTGGGTGTACACCGTTCCTCTCCGCCGCAGTGTGCCGGGCCCGCGCGGACGCCTCGCGGGCATGAGTAGGACGTGGACATGTTCGACGACCTACCGGAAAAGTAGCCCCTGACATGATCGAGCATCCGGTATTCAGCACCGAGCCGTGGTGCCTTCGCGAGAGGGGCCTTGAGCTGGACGTGTTGGCCCAGACCGAATCGGTGTTCGCACTGTCTAATGGACACATAGGTTGGCGCGGCAACCTCGACGAGGGTGAGCCGTACGGCCTGCCGGGTTCCTATCTCAATGGTGTCTTCGAAATCCGGCCGTTACCCTATGCGGAACGCGGCTACGGGAATCCCGAGTCGGGGCAGACCATCATCAACGTGACCAACGGCAAAGTCATCCGGCTCCTGGTCAACGACGAGCCGTTTGATATTCGCTTCGGCGAGCTGCGTTCCCATGAACGCTGCCTCGATTTCCAGGCCGGGGCCTTGGACCGACAGGCCGAGTGGGTCTCCCCGGCAGGCTGCGCGGTCAAGGTCCGGTCAACCCGAATGGTCTCGTTGACGCAGCGGTCGATCGGGGCGATCTGTTATGAGGTGGAGCCGGTCGACCAGACGACTCGGATCGTGGTCCAGTCGGAGCTGGTTGCCAACGAGCAGCTTCCCCTGCCCGGGGGGGATCCGAGGGGGGCTGCGGCGTTGGAGGCGACCCTGGTCGAACAGGCCGATGCCTCTCGGGGTACACGTGCTGGCTTGGTGCATTCGACCCGGGATAGTGCATTAATCGTGGCTGCGGTGATGGACCACGTCGTCGATGGGCCGCTCGGCACGCTCGTGCAGTCCGAAAGCTTTCCGCATCTGGGCCGGACAATGGTGTCCACGATCCTTGAGCCTGGACAGCGGCTGCGACTGGTCAAGCTCGTCGCGTACGGGTGGTCCGGTTCCCGGTCTCTGCCGGCTGTTCGCGATCAGGCCGACGCGGCGTTGGCTGCTGCAATGCAGACCGGTTGGGAGGGGCTGCTGGCCGAGCAACGCGGCTACCTCGACGCGTTCTGGGCACGGGCTGATGTCGAGCTGGACGGGGACACGGCCATTCAGCAGGCGGTGCGTTTTGGCTTGTTTCATGTCTTGCAGGCCGGCGCACGCGCGGAAGGCATGGCGATCGCGGCGAAGGGGTTAACCGGGACCGGCTATGACGGGCACGCCTTCTGGGACACCGAGATCTTCGTGATCCCCGTGCTGACCTACACAGCACCGGGCGCCGCAGCTCAGGCCCTGCGGTGGCGGCATAGCACGCTGCCGCTGGCGATCGAGCGGGCCGAGCAGCTGAGGCTCAACGGTGCGGCGTTCCCGTGGCGCACCATCCGCGGGGAAGAATGTTCCGGCTACTGGCCGGCAGGTTCGGCCGCCTTCCATGTCAACGCAGATATTGCAGGGGCGACGGTTCGGTATGTTCGCGCGACCAACGACACCGCCTTTGAGCAGACGATCGGCTTGGACCTACTGGTGCACACGGCCCGGCTGTGGCGTTCCCTCGGCCACCAGGACAGCGAGGGCCGCTTCCGCATCGACGGAGTCACCGGCCCCGACGAATACAGCGCCGTCGCCGATAACAATGTGTACACGAACCTGATGGCGCAAGAGAACCTGGCCGCGGCCGCCGACGCTGCCGCACGGCACCGCGACCGTGCCGCCGAACTCGGCGTCGACGCCGAAGAGATGACCAGCTGGCGCGACGCAGCCGCGGGCATGTTCATTCCCTACGACCAGACGCTGGCAGTCCACCCCCAAGCCGAGGGGTTCACCGGGCACGAGATCTGGGACTTCGCCAACACCACCGCCAAGCAGTATCCGCTGCTGCTGCACTTCCCCTACTTTGACCTCTACCGCAAGCAGGTCGTCAAACAGGCGGATCTGGTGCTAGCCATGCAACTGCACCCCGGCGCATTCAGTGACGAGGAAAAGGCCCGCAACTTCGCCTACTACGAGCGTCTGACGGTCCGCGACTCGTCCCTATCCGCGTCCGTACAAGCGGTTATCGCAGCCGAGATCGGTCACCTCGACCTTGCCGAGGACTACCTCGCCGAAGCCGCCTTGATGGACCTCGACGACCTGGAACACAACACCACCAACGGCCTGCACATGGCATCGCTGGCCGGCGTCTGGACAGCGCTGGTAGCCGGCTACGGAGGGATGCGCCACACCGACGCCGCCCTCAGCTTCGCACCCCGACTGCCGCCCGGCCTGACGCGGCTCGCGTTCAGGTTGGTCCTGGCGGGGCGAACGCTGCGCGTTGAAATCAGTCGCGCGGCAGCCACGTATTCCATCGCTACCGGCAAACCGATGCAGCTCCTCCACCACGGTCGGCCAATCGAGGTGTCCGTGGATCAACCAGCAACATGTCCCATCCCCGACCTGCCGCCGTTAGGCGCCAAACCCACCCAACCCCCTGGGCGAGCTCCTCACCGCCGCCACCCGACGGAACACTGGACCACTACGGACACCCCTCGCAGGCTGCGGGCGCATCCCGATAGAGTCCGTCACCGCCGCTCGTAGTCCGTGACCCGGGCCAAAGGTTTCACCATCACAGCACGTTTCGTTCGCCAGGGCTTTACTCCCGTTGAGATCTATGGCCCTAGGGCTATGCCCTCGATCGCCCCACTAAGCTAAGCGGCCGTTCCGGCATCACCGTTTCAGTTCACGGTTCAAAATGGTGGCCAGCACGGCGGCCTCGCTGATATCGACAGCTTTACTGGCTGTCAACAGGATCAAGCGACGGTCAGCGGCCAAATCTCGCAAGCGTTGCAAGGCTCGAGCCGGCTCGCCCTGTTCAAGCTCAGCCCGGTAAAGCCGCGCGAACTTCTCGAACTTTGCAGGGTCGTGGCCGTACCACTTCCGTAGCTCACTGGAGGGCCCCACATCCTTGCGCCACTCGTCGAGTGCTGCCCTTGCCTTGGTCATTCCACGTGGCCAGATCCGGTCAACCAGCACCCGAACGCCGTCGTCGTCCTGGGGCTCGTCGTACACCCTGCCAATCCGCACCTCCGCCACGGTGGCCACGATCCCACCTTCGTGGCGATTCACGCCACAGACGACCATCCAAACCGCACAATTGTGAACGCCGATCGGGGACCGGACGTCCAGCAGCGCGTTCGCACCAGGCCTGGAGCGGCCCTGTAAGAGTCGTCGTCGGCTCCGTGCGCGGGGTCCGCTGCAACCATAACCCGGCTCTACAGCGGGCTGCGCAGGCGACGCGAGGATACGCGCCTCTGACGCAAAATCAGAGACGGCGACCGGTATCGCCCGTTCGATGGCAGCGATGCGCACGGCGTCGGACTCGCCAGGAGGCCGCAAGGTGGCGGGCGGGGGCGTGCATTTTGCCGGTGGCGCAGCCCTTCGGCTCACACGCCTCGAGGGGCTCCGGGCGGGCCAGCAGGCGCAGCCAGGGGGTCGGGTCCGCGGCCATGGTCACAGCTCGGCGCCAGGCCCGGTTGATCTTGTACTCGCCGGACGGGAACCGGCCGAGGCCGGAGTCTTTGGCGTGACGGATCGGGTCCTCGACGCCGGCGTGGGCGGGCGCCACCGGCCCGAGGACCTCGTCTTGATGGCGTAGGACGTCGATGTCGGCGATCAGGACCACCGTGAGGCAACGGCACCGCCATGGTCGACCAGCTCGCAACTACGGTCATGACCTAGACGGAACGAGCGCCGCGTCCACGCCGTCGGCAAGCCGCTGGTCAGGCCCACCCGGTCCGCGAACAACCGGACGCCCGCTGCCCGCGTGAGCCACCACGCCGGTTCCGTCAGCGGTAACGGAGAACCCCTTATTTCGGCCCCCGGACCGGTTGGTGCAGCCTTAAGCGGTGGGCGTCGGGCAGTGGGTCGAAAGGAAACACCCGGTGATCTGAGGAGTGAGTTGGCCGCCGGCCATCCCCTCGGAGGATGAAGGACACGGCCCGAACCGGCCTGGCTGACGGAGCTGCTCAGCGCAAGATAACGTTTCGGACCGAGTCGATGACCTTTTCCACGACCTTGTCCGACGCTGCTTCACGCTTGACGACGACCTCAAAACTCGCCTTCCCGTCCTTCCGGCTGAACTCAGCGTCGAATTTCGTCTGCAGGAAGACCACTAAGGCGCCCAGAACCACCGCCGCTGACACTGGGTCGACGAACATCTGCGACTCAGGCTGCAGTTGGTCAAGCTCGCGCTGCACGACCCTTCTGACGTCCGGATGCGACACAAGCACGTCTAGCGTCGCGGCGATGTCGTCCTCGATGTCCACAGAGAGTCGAAGTACGTCGTCTGCAGTGATCGAACGCTCAGGTTTGGAAACCAGCTCGGCCAGCAGTTCCCGCGCTGAATCCTCGTCCTTGACAATTAGCTCGCCTCGCTCCTCGACGAGGGTCTCCATAACGGCTTGTAGCAGACGCCCGTTCTGGCTTTCACCCAGTCGCTATCCGACCAACAATATCGGCTTCCACGATCCTATCTCCAATCTCCTGAAACTATGTATGGAGCCCAGTGGTAAAGGTGCGAATACGGCGGTCCCGACGCGATCAGCTCTCTTTGCGACGTGGCCATTGAGCGGTGACCGGAATGGTGGCTCTTCGAACTTGACCGGACCCACCGGCCTTTCGTGGTGACGCGATGGAGGTCCACTATGCGCTTACGCGCAGATGTAGCTTCTTGGGAGTTAGGGTGAGTGAAGAGACTTGTGGATGGGTTCCGCTGAGGGGCTCGAGTCTCCACCGGTCAACAAGGACCGTCAGCGCGAGTTTGGCTCCGACCCGGGCAAACTGTTTTCCGATGCATTGCCGGGCCCCGGCGCCGAAAGGGAAGTATGTTCTGCGGTCAGGCACTGCGTGGAGCCAGCGGTCGGGATTGAAGCGCCCCGGTTCTGCGTACAGGTCTTCGCGTCGGTGGATCAGGTACGCGCTGAGCGCGAGCATGGTGCCGACTGGTAGTACTACCCCACCCAGTTCCGTCTCATTGGTCACGGTTCGGGTCGTGAGCAACGGGGCCGGGTAGAGCCGCAGGGTTTCGGTGAGGACACGGTCGGCCATGGTCAGTTGTTCCACGTGCGCGAACGTGGGGGATGCGCTTGCCAATACCCGCGTCGTTTCCGCGCGGAGCTGGCGATCGACGTCTGGGTTAGCGGTGACGAAATGCAGTGACCAGGCCAGAGTGTTGGCGGTTGATTCCACCCCGGCCAGAAAGACTGTCATCACTTGATCGAATAGCTCGGATTCGGTCAGGCGCCCGCGCTCGTCCGGACTGTCGGCGTCACGGGCTGCCATCAGGGATGACAGGAAGTCACCGTGATCGCTGCTGTCGCGGCGGCGAGAGGCGATGACTTCTTCCACGATGTGCCGCAAGCGAGCGTGTGCCTGCTGGTAGGCCCGGCTTCCCAATATCGGAAACCGAGTTACCACTGATGGTGTGGCCATCTGGCGGATGAACCCAGAGAGAATGACATTGATATCTTCTACGACGACTTGTTCGGATTGGGGCGCCAAAGCGTCGGCGAACATGGTTCTCACCACGGCCTGAAGTGTCAAACGCGTCATTTCTTCTGTCGCGTCGATGACCTGGCCGTCACGCCAGGAATCAGCTGTTTCGTTGGCTGCGGCAATGAATTCCCGGGCGTAACCAGGAATTCGGTCGACGCGGAAGGACGGCTGGGCCAGGCGGCTCAGGCGCCGGTGGCTGCTGTGAGGGCACGTCGCTGCGCCGTCTCCCACCAGCTCGCGAGCACGCTCGATCACTGGTCCGCCCTTGTCGTAGGTGCAGTCGTCGAGCAGGACCTCCCGGTGGAGATCCGGCGTGCACACCACGATCACGTCCTGACGACCCAGACGGAGTTTCACCAGCTCACCATGGTCGGGCAAGGCGGATAGGAACCCCAAAGGGTCCCGCAGCAAGGCGGGCCCGTGGCCTAGCCAGGGCATCGCCTTGGGCGCCGATGGAAGTGTCTCGAGAAGGTCCATTGCCGGGATTCCCTTCCGCCGTAATGGAGCTACGCCTTGCCTGCCGTTTCGCCGCACCCCGTCATTTTGGGTTTTGCTCCAGCCAGACTAGCCCCGAGGCTTTCCCCGGTGACCTGAGAGTGCTGCCTCTTCAAAAGGGGAAACCCCAGATTGCCGAGCGGTCCCCCCGGAGGGCCAGAAAGCCCCCGCCCGGGGTTGCGTGGGGGGCTGGGTGGGGGGCGGGCACCTTTGGAAGGGCGCGGCTTGCCGCGACCACCCGCGTCTCCCCCCAGGAGTCCGAGCGCTTGCGCTCGGACTCCTTCCCGCTCGAGGACCACCCCAGAGAGAACTACAGCAGCGTGAAGCGCCCCCGGGCTTTGTGGAGGCTCGGTGATTTAAGAACCAGCCCCAGTCGAGACGGCTTTCTCAGGGTAGTGCTTCTCGTCGTGAAGCCTGCGGCGGTTGAACCAGTTGATGCATTCAGCGACGGCGAGTTCGACGTCAGCAAGGCCGGAGCCCTTCACAAACCGAACCGGCGGTCGCGGTGGGCGAACCAGTCAAGGGTCCTTCGGAGGTCCTCGCCAGTGAAGTCGGGCCAGTAGGTGTCGGTGAAGTACAGCTCGGCCTGCGTCGTCTGCCAGGGCATGAAGCCAGACAGGCGTCTCTCGCCCGAGGTGCGGATCACGAGGTCGACATCCGGCTGGCCCGCGGTGGAGAGGTAGCGGTCGATGGTTTGCTCGGTTATCGGTTCGTTGGTCCGGCGGCGATCGTCGGCTAACAGCGCCTGCATCGCCTCCACGATCTCGGCTCGGCCGTCGTAGGCCAGTGCCACGTTAAGGGTGACGTGACGTGCGGTGCGAGTCTCCTTCTCGAGAGCAGCCAGACGGACGGCTACCTCCGGGTCAAGAAGGTACACCGCGCCGATGGACCGGATGTGCCAGCGGCCGCAACGGGCCATCTGGCCCAGCCCGTCAAGGACTACATCCAGAATGCTGCCCGTGGTCGGCCGTCCGCGTCGCAGGTTGCCCCGGGACAGTGCCCATACCGTCACGTATGGGATGCCGGCGTCGTCGCAACCCTGAACTAGTTCAGACACCCGGCGGGCGCCGAGCCGGTACGCCTCGACGGCGGGCAGCTGATGTTCGGCCGCCCAGCGGCGGTTGCCGTCAAGAATCACCCCCACATGGCGGGGCAAGTGAAAGGAGGTGACGGACTGGACCGGCACCTCCGAGGTGGTCGAGGCGCCCCGCGCCACCAGGGATCCCTCGGTCATGCGGTTATCCTTCGGAGGCCCAATTCCAAGCATGCCAGACAAGTGCTTTGCAAAACCATGCTCGCAGGCGGCGGCCAACCAGTCCATCCCCAACGTGACGGCGAAGAGACAGCACGGGAATCGGGAGCCGCCAGCCGTCGGCACTTCGCCAGCCGCAATCGAGGCTGCTGCGACACCGGATTCTCGAGAGGTGGACATAACTGACCTGCACGAGGATGGTGAAAACATGCAGAGTCGACCTTACAGCCCAGCTCGGCGACGAGGGGGTAAGGGTGTTTGGCAGCGCAGCCGTACTACCTGCAGAAGGCGGCCACCGCCTCTCGGAAGACGATGGCGCTTGAGCTATGACCATGCTGGTTCCACCTCGTTGCAGGAGGCCTCATGACCGATGAGCCAATCGTGGTCGACATCCCGCCGGTGTACTGCCCGATCCCGCCTGCGGTGCATCCTCTCCTTCGAGATATCCAGCGGCGGTCGGAGGAATGGATAGGCCAGTTCGCCTTCTGGTCCGAGGGGGACGGTCCTCCGTCTGCCCGGGATTCAAACTACGGGGAAATGGCTGCCAGGATGGCCCCCGACGGAATCCTGGAGCGGCTGCAGCTGTGTTCCGACTGGTACCACCTGGGAGGGGTATGGGACGAGGGGTACGACCGGCTGCCTGCTGCCGAGGCCGCGCGCGGGCTCGGACAACTCGCCGAAATGACCGTGAAGATCATCCGGACTTTCCGCGTACCCGCCGCCGGGCTGCTGCCGCCCCCCGATCCTTTCAACGCGGCAATCGGTGATATCGCGGATCGCCTACACCGCATGACGACACCGGTGCAACGCCACCGCATCATCGACGGTCAGCTGGACTGGCTTGTCTCGATGGCGTGGGAAGCCGCCGGCAAGGCCCGTACCGAGCTGCCCTCACTCCCGGACTACACCGCTCAACGGTTGTATACAGTGGGGGGAACCGCGTTCACCGTCTGGCTGGAGGCCCTCAACGGCCTCGAGATGCCAGATAAGGAATGGGACTCCCCCTCTACGCGGGCCCTGACCGAAATCGCCGGCCTCATCGTCGCCTTCGACAACGACCTGTACTCCTACGCCAAGGATCTCTGGTTTCACCGCCACCGGGACGTCCTTCCTCTGAACTGCATAAGCGTCCTCGCCGCCGACCTCGGCTGCTCGGTCCCGGAAGCGATCGACCGAGCCGTGCGCATACGGGACCGGTTCATGTGCCTGTTCCTCTCCCTGCGCAGCCAGATCACCCCCCGGGCGAGCTCCGACCTGGAGGGGTACCTCATCGGGCTCGGCCATTTCATCCGCGCCAACATCGACTTCGGCAACGCATCCGCGCGTTACTCAAACCCGGACGGATCATCGCCGCACACGACCCGATCACCCCTGCACATCTCCGACACTCCCTCGGACCCCTCCCTCGAACCTGTGGGGATTCCGCACATTGCATGGTGGTGGCAGCAACTCGACGCGCCGGGGACTGTCCGAAATTTGGTGTAAACGGCCTGGCACGTTGAGCTTCGGCTTGGCGGGGAGAGGTCGTGATGGCCGAGGGACTGGACGCTGTGAACGCAGCGGTGGAGGACGTCCGCTCTACGGATGCGGAGTTGGAGCTGGTCCGGGATCTGGTGCGGGATCGCGCTGTCGGTGCTCGACGAGCACCTGCACGCGCCATGGAAGCCGGGCTGGTCGATGTCGACCAGCCGTCGCCGCCAGGTGAGGAGGAAGAAGGACCTGCCGAGATCGGAGTAGCGACGACCGGTCGCCCACCGAAATCGAACCGCCGGGGCCCCCGACAGCCCTCCAGACCGTCACACCATTGGGCCGCGCGCACTCCACGCGCGCTGTTCTCCCTATGGCACTCGGTATAGGCCCAGTGGCTCAGTTTGTCCACAGGCGGATGGGGTCGACTTTGGCCCCGCGTGTCAGCTGGTCCTCGTCGAGCACAACATGGCCGGCCCGAGCCCGCGAACTACTTGCGAGGCCGCGATATGAGAATCCGGTCGCGGCCGGGCACCGCGGAGACGGGTCCGCTGGCCCAGCAGCCCCGAGATCCGCCTGTCAGTGCCCTTCGGGCGTTTGCGGCCGGTGCCGGGTGGGTGGACGATGCGGGACCGGTCCGTGTGATGAGTGTTGCGCGGTAACCAGCCGGCCGTCACCGATGCCGCCCACTAGGCCACCAGCTCGAGGACCAGTTTCAGGGCGGCTTGTGCACCACCCTGTCGTGACGGTCGGGATGCCCAGATGGCGCAGGTTTCCTGCTGGCCTTCGGGATCATCCGTTCCCGCACCTAGACCGGAGTGACTCTGCGCCTGCGTAACTGCTCTCGCAGATCGGTGAGGAACTCCTGCACGCCGCGCACCTGTTCGACGTAGTGGGCGGTCTGGCCGTCCACTCCCGCCGTCCGCGCACCCCGGTTGGACATCGTGGGGCATGTCGTTGACTGTGCCGGTGGAGTTGCCCGCCGAGGATCGCGTTGAGTTGGTGCGGTGGACGCGTGCGCCGTCGTTTCGGGCGGGCTGGGCGCAGCGAGCGCGGATCGTGCTGCTGGCCGGTGACGGAGTCGGGATCAATGAGATCGTGACCCGGGTCGGTGTGTCCAAGCCGACGGTGATCGCGTGGAAGAAGCGCTACGTCGAGAGTGGGATCAGCGGGCTGGCCGATCTGCCCAAGCCGGGCCGGCCTGGGAAGGTGGACGAGGTCGCGGTGGTACTGGCCACGTTGGAGCCGCCACCACAGAAGCTGGGGGTGACGCACTGGTCGAGCCGTCTGTTGGCCGAGCAGCTCGGCATCTCGCAGGTGTGGGTATCCAAGATCTGGCGCAAGTGGGGGCTGCAGCCGTGGCGGCGCGAGACGTTTATGTTCTCCACCGACCCGCAGTTGGAGGCGAAGGTCCGCGACGTCGTCGGGCTCTACCTGAATCCGCCGGACAACGCGGTTGTGCTCTCCATCGACGCGAAGTCCCAGATCCAGGCGCTGGATCGCACCGCACCGATCCTGCCGCTGCGCCCTGGGCTGCCGGAGAAGGTGACCCATGACTACGTGCGGCACGGCACCACGACGCTGTTCGCGGCGCTCGAGGTCGCCACCGGCAAGGTGACCGACGCCTGCTATCCGCGTCACCGCCACGAGGAGTTCCTGAAGTTCCTGAAACAGGTGGCCAAGGCCTACCCGCGGGTGCCGCTGCACATCGTCGCCGATAACTACGCCACCCACAAACACCCGAGCGTGCAGGCCTGGCTGGCCAAGAACCGGCGGATCACGATGCACTTCACCCCGACCTCCGGGTCCTGGCTGAACATGGTCGAGATCTTCTTCGGCATCATCACCCGCCAGGCCATCCGCCGTGGCAGTTCCACCTCGGTCAAGGACCTCATCACCGCCATCCAGATCTACACCGACGCCTGGAACGAACGCTGCCAGCCGTTCACCTGGACCAAGACCGCCGACGAAATCATCCCGAAAGCCACCGGCGGTCAAAGAACTTCATTTACGCGGCACTGGCGGCTCGCCATCGGACCGTTTCCTAAGATGTACGAACCATTTCTGGTACGCGACGAAAACCGGGGGCGCTTACGCCGAGGGCATCGCCGCCCTCGCCGCTGATCCTTACGAACGTTCGCGCTCGAGGAACTGCGAAGCCGCTCGCGGGGGAGTTCAGCCGCGACGGTTTAATGTCGGTTGCGTGAGCCGGCGGAACAGGCGATCGGTGAACCGTATGCCCGACGGTGACCTGTGTGAGTATGAGCTCCTCGTTCTAAGGAGAGAAGATGAAGCTTGCCCGCGCGCTGATCTTAGCCACCGTCGCTGTCACCCTGGCTGGCTGTAGCAGCGGCAAGAGTG
>Ga0307310_10000705_pt1 | contig 11648 bp, 12 predicted proteins | sample ER_DNA_197_FD_194502 | JGI IMG/M metagenome (GOLD analysis project Ga0307310, IMG submission 194502) | Bulk soil microbial communities from the East River watershed near Crested Butte, Colorado, United States - ER_DNA_197 | ecosystem: Environmental > Terrestrial > Soil > Floodplain | place...
CCACCCGCTCCCCGCGCGCCGTACGCCATCGCCGACGGAATCGTCAGCCGGCGCCTGCCGCCGACCTTCATGCCCTGCACGCCGGCGTCCCAGCCCGGGATGACCTGCCCCTTGCCGAGCTTGAACTCGAACGGCTGCCCGCGGTTCCACGATGCATCGAACTCCTCGCCCGTCGAGAACGCGACGCCGACGTAATGCACGGAGACCTTCTTCCCGCTCGTCGCCTCGTCGCCGTCGCCGAGGACGAGGTCGTCGATGCCGAGCTCGAACGGGATGTCGCCCTCGGGCTTGTCGAGCTGCGGTTTCTCGAGCGCCATGCGGAGCCGAATTCTAGTGGCCCGCGAGCAGCCTGCTGACCTTCTTCCGATCGAGCGTTCCGTACAGCCGCGTCCGCGAGAGCTGGAGCAGGCCCTGTGCCGCGGTCGCTCCGGTCGATGACGAGGCCGCCGCAACGTCTACGAGCACCCGTGCGCGTACGCGGACGGCGTCCACGAATGCCGAATCGTACCGACACAGTATGTGCAGCACGTCAGTGCCGAGCTCTTGCTTTCTCCGTCATCATGAGTCGCGCATGAACAAGCCGCGCATCTTCCTGGGCTCGTCAGGCAAGCAGGCAAAGCTGCTCCAGGCAATCACGCGCGGGCTCGAGGACGTCGCCGAGATCGAGCTCTGGACGACCACGTTCAACCCGGGGCGGTCCACGCTGGACCGGCTCGTGGAGCTCTCCCAGGAGGTCGATTTCGCTGCCTTCGTGTTCGCCCAGGACGACTGGACGACGACGGATGCGTCCGAGTCTGGCCAGGCCTCGCCGCGCGACAACGTGGTGTTCGAAGCGGGGCTGTTCGGCGGCGCGCTCGGCATGCGGCGCACGTTCATCCTTCATGCGAACGGCTCGAAGCTGCCGAGCGACCTGCTCGGGTTGACCTCCATCCGCTACGACCCGGCCACCAGCTCGGCGGAGGTTCGCGCGATCAACAAGAAGCTGCGCAAGGCGATCGAGACCGAGGGTCGCCGCGGACCGGTCGAGGGGCTGTGGTGGCAGCTCTCGCTTACCATGCGGACCGAGGACGAACCCTCGGCGGTGAGCCTTCTGCGCATCTCGCGGGACCGCGATGGTGGCCTGACCGTGAACGGCCGGGCCTGGCAGGAGGACGGCACTCTGTCGGCCCGCTACTGGAGCGAGGCCGCGAAGGAACGCACGGACCCTGCAGGCATCCTCTACTTCTGGAAGGGCGAGCGTCCTCGGCACCCGAACGCCCCGCAACTCGAGGGCACAGGCGAGATCAGAGTTGAGACCCCCGACCGCGCCTCCGGGTACTGGACGACACGGTCGGATCGCGATCCCGGGCTGAATGCCCGAACCGCCGGCGTCTACCTGCGAGCCGACCCCTCAGACCTCGAGGTGCTGGACAGTGGCGACGAGGAGCAGCGGGCGCAGCTCATCGTGCGACGCCTCGAGGAGTGGAAGTCGGCCGCAAACGCTTTCTGAGCCCACCGCTCGCGTGAACACCATGATGCGCGGGTCACGGAGACCCGAACAACGGGGGGTTACTTGACGAGCGTGAGCATCTTGAACATCGGCATGTACATCGAGATGATGATGATGCCGACCATGACGCCCACGCCGATCATCATGATCGGCTCGACGATCGACGTCAGCGACTGCACCGACGCCTCGACTTCGTCTTCGTAGAAGTCCGCGATCTTCGAGAGCATCTTCTCGAGCTCTCCGGTCTCCTCGCCGATCTTCACCATCTGCGCGACCATCGGCGGGAAGATCTCGTTCTCGAGCAGCGGCTGCGCGATTGGCACACCCTCGTGCACCTTCGCGCGCACACCGGCGAGCGCTTCCTCGATCACCCAGTTGCCTGCGGTCTGACCGGTGATCTCGAGCGCCTTGATGATGTCGACACCTGCTGCGACGAGCGTCGAGAGCGTGCGCGAAAAGCGCGCCATCGTGATCTTCAACACCGTGTCGCCGATGCGCATCGGCAGCTTCAGCTTGAAACGGTCCCACTTCTTGCGCCCGCTCTCCGTCTTCTTCCATCGGAAGAACGCATAGAGCCCCCCGGGGATGAGCAGGATGAGGTACGGCTTGGTGCGCAGCAGGTTCGAAACAGCGACCACGTACGCCGTCAGCGTCGGCAGCTGCCCGTTCAACGAGGCGAAGATCTTGACGAAGATCGGGACCAGGAACATCAGCATTCCGATGAGCACGAGCGTCGCGAAGATCAGCACCATCGTCGGGTAGACCATCGCGCTCTTGACGCGCCGGCGGATCGCCTCCTGCTTCTCGATCTGGAACGCGACGCGGTCGAGCACGATGTCGAGGATGCCGGCGGCCTCGCCGGCTTCGACCATCGAGACGTAGAGCCGCGAGAAGACCTTCGGGTGCTTCATCATCGCCTCGGAGAGGAGGAGACCGCCTTCGACGTCCTTGCGCAGCTCGAGGATGACCGCGCCGAGCGCCTCGTCGTCTGTCTGCTCCTCGAGGATGACGAGCGCGCTGACGACGTTGAGGCCCGCCTCGATCATCGTCGCGAACTGGCGCGAGAAGATCTGGAGGGACTTCGGCTTGACCTTCTTGTTGCCGATCGAGGTCTGGCCCAGGCCTGAGCTCGCGTCCGCGACCTCCTTGATCGTCTGGGCCAGGAGCCCCCTGACGCGCAGGAGCTCGCGCGCCGCGCCGAGGTCGGCGGCGCTGATCTCGCCCGAGAGCTCGACACCCTGGGCGTTGATCGCCGAATAGGCGAAGGAGGCCACGATTTTCATATCGGCAGGGGTACGCGGCCCCTTGAGGGGTCGGCCCCGCCTGCCGATACAAGGCATGTGCAGCTGCGTGCCCGTGAGGAGGAAGGCTTCGGCCTGATCGAGCTCTTGATCGCGATGGTGGTGCTGAACGTCGGCATCCTCGCCCTCGTGGCCACCTTCCAGTCGGGCGCGCTCGCGGTCAGCCGCTCGGCGTCGGTCTCGAACGGAGCGGCGGTCGCGGACAAGACGATGGAGGTCTTCCGCGCCCTCCAGAACAAGGCGATCTACCTCAACGCGCCCAGCGGCGGCGGCGCCGACGTCTCGGGCTACCCGAACGGGATCCCGAACAGCACGTCGACCTGGTACACGAAGTACCAGAGCGACACGGCGGCGTACGGCAGCGTGACGTACTACAACTACTCGACGCCGGCCTCCTCACCGCTGTGGGTCACGCAGGCGACGACCGGATCGAGCTACACGCCGATCCCGGCGTCGAGCTCGACCTACCTGCCGAGCGGCCTCTCCCCCGATCCGACGAAGGCCGTGCAGCTCGTGACCGGCCCCGACGGCCAGTCGTACCCCGTCTTCATCTACATCATCATGGTGCAGCCGAACGCGTCGTCGACCGCCTACGTCAAGCAGGTCACGGTCGTCGTGCGCGACCCGAAGAACTCGGCGAGCGTGCTCGCGCGCGAGAGCTCCTTGTTCGATCCGAACGTCGCGCCCTAAGCGCGACGCTCGGATCGAGAATTACCTAGCCGCCGGTTGTCGTCGTCGGCGTCGAGGCCGACGGTGAGGCGGCGGAGGACGGCGCGGCCGCGACGGTGCCCTGCGGCTGCAGGGTCAGCGTGTACCGCGTGCCGTCGGCCGTATTCGCCAGCGTCACCGGCTTGTTCACCCTGAGCGTCAGCGTGGGCGAGCCGGTCGCGTACGTGCCACCGACCACGGAGATACGCGCGGACGATCCGGTGACCGACACGAGCTGGAACAGCGGGTTCGCCGCGGGGAAGTTCCCGCCGGAGGTGACCGACTCGCTGACGCCGTTCACCGAGATGACGGCAGACGTCGCCGGTGCGGTCGGCGGCGCGGGGGGCGACTTCGGCGGCTTGCTCGTGCCGCCGCCCGAGGACCCGCCCGACGACGTTCCGCCGCCGCTCCCTGAGCTAGGCCCGCTCGAGTGGAACGGATCCTTGCTCTCGAAAAGCGAGAACGACTGCAGCTGACCGGAGTCTGCCGGCGGCTGCACCGCGTTCACGAGATTCGTCGATTGCACGCCGGTGGCCGCCGTGCTCGGAGTCGCAACTGCGCCCAGGGTCGGCGCGGCCGGGAGCGCCGACGGCGTCGCGGCGGCCGGAGCGGGCGTCGAGCCCGTCGTCGATGTAGCGACCTGCGGCTTCGACGACGCGTCGGTCTTGTTCATCGACATCATCGTGTGCACCGCGTACGCCATTGCGAGCGCGAGCACCACGCCGAGGCCGATCACGATCTTCTTCTGTTTTTCCGCCTTCGCCTTGGCCGCGTCGGCGACGTTTTTCCGTGCCACGTCTTCTCTCCTTCTCGCCGACTAGGGCGCCGCATCGGCCGACGCACTGGACGTCGTGCCGGTGGTAGATGTGTCGGTCGTCGGCACAGGCGCCGCCGCCGCAGCGGCCGCCGCTTGCGCGGCAGCACTGAACGTGTAGGTGTTCAACTGGATGTTCGCGTCGAGCGAATTGCCCTGGCCCGCCGGCGTGAAGCTGACGGACTTGACCGAAAAGAGACGGCCCGAGACGTCGAGCGCGCCGTCGCGAACCGCGACGAGGCTGCGCAGCCGGTAGATCAGGTCGGTGAGCGAGTAGAAGTCACCCGTCACCGTGAGCGTGACCGACGTGATCCCGGTGGTCGCATCGGCCGGGGTCGGCGAGATGGAGTTGAGTGCGACACCCGACGCACGGATCGTCTGGGTCAGCTCGAGGAGCAGATTCGGCATGTCGGCCGTCGTCGGCATGGCCTTCGACAGCTTGTAGAGGTAGGCGGTCTGGATCTCCGGCTGCTTCGGCTGCGTGACCGGATGGACGATGTTCGACGCAGGCGAGCTCGCCTGCTCGACCTGAACCTCGGTCGCCTGCGCCGAGCGGGCGATCGACTGCGCCGTCGCCCGCTGAGGCGAGACGAGCAGGAACCAGCCGAAAACGAGCAGCAGCAGGTCGCCGGCGACGATCATCACGACCGCTGCCCTGCGCGAGATCTTCTTGCCTCTCATGACGTGCTGCCCGTCGTCGTGTCGGCCGGCGGTGTGACCGGAATCACTGCGGCAGGCGGCGCGGGCGCGCCCTTGATCGCCGCGCTGATGTTGAACGACACGCCGCTCCCGCCGCCGGTCGTGCCGGCCGTGGCGTCAGAGCCTGTGCTCGTCAGCGTCACCGTACTGAGATCGGGGACGAGCGCGAGGCGAGACAGAAGGCGCGCGACGCTGTCGTACGAGAATGCGGTGCCCGCGATGACGAAGCCCTGCGAGGCGGCCGGCGGCGGGACGCCGGGCACCGCGACACTGGACAGGGGAGCCGACATCGTCATCGACGAGAGCGTGATGTCGTCCGGGATGACCAAGGAGACGTCACGCAGCACGCGGTCGAAGGCGATGCGCTGCGACAGGTTCGTGCTCACCGCGGAGAGCCAGGTCGCTTCCTGGCCGGTGATCGCGGGCGGCGGCACGATCGGCGTGATCGGCGCGCTCGGCTTTGTCTTCACCGGCACCCGCTTTTTCTCCGAGAGCGCCGCGAGCTCGAGCTGCGCCTTCGTGAGGCGCGCCTGCTGCGAGTTCGCCTTGCCGTGCGCGACGAAGAACGCCGCACCGAGCGCGATCATGACGATCACGCCGAGCGCAGACCCGACGACGACCGCCGGATCCTCCTCGCGGAAGCTCTTGTGCTGCTGAAGATCCTTTGGGAGAAGGTTGACGGCACGCATCAGTCTTCGATCCCCAGTCCGATCGCAACCGCGAGCGAGCCGACGTGATCGCCGGCGGCGACGCGCTTTGCAACCTTGAGACGAGCGAGCGGATTCCCGATGCGTACGCGCACGCCGATGAGGCGCTCGATCTCCTCGGCGAGGCCGGGAAGCTGAGCGGTTCCGCCGGTGATCACGATCTCGCCGATGCCGAGACTCCCAGGCTGGTTCTGGTAGAACTGAAGCGACGAGACGAGCTCGCGCGAGAACGACTGCACCTGCCGCCGGACTGCGTCGAGTGCGATCGCCGACTCTTCGGCGGAGAGATCCTCCGAGACCCAGTTCGTCTCGAGCGACAGGCCCTTCTTCAACGCCTCGACCTCGGACGGCGTGCTGTCGAACGCGCGCGCCAGCGCGACGTTGAGCGACGAGCCGCCCCATTCGACGACACGCGTGAACTCGCAGATGCGGCCGTCGGAGACGGCAAACGTGGAGCGGTCGTGCCCGATCGCGATCGCGACGAGCGCGGAGCCTTCGCGGTCGGCGGGTGCGCCAAGCGCGCGGAGCAGTGCGAACGCCTCGAGGTCGATACCGGCGAGCGCGATGCCGGCCTTCCTACACGCGCTGTCGTAGCGCTCGATCAGTTCGCGGTAGGCGACGACGAGGAGGACGCGCTTGTGGGTCTCCCCTTCTTCGTCGACGGACTCGTCGAGGAGGCGGTAGTCGAGTACCGCTTCGTCGAGCGGGATCGGCAGCGCCTCCTGAGCGCGGAACTGCACGGCGTTGGCGAGCTGCTTCTCCTCGGCGACGCCGACGATGTCGATGATCCGCACGCCGATGCGGTTGCTTGCGATGCCGAGCCGCACGCCCTTCTTCGGCAACTTGTGCTTCGCGAAGAACGCCTTCAGCGCGTCGCCGAGAGCCTCGGGGTCGCGGAGCTCGCCACCGACCACGATCCCGGCCGCAAGCGGCTCGCGCGCGACCTGCTGGAGCTCGACGACACCGTTGTTCGAGACCCGGGCCGCGGCAAGCTGCGAGGCGCCGATCTTCAAGCCGACGAGGCGCTGCGCCTTGTGCTTGCCCTGCTTCTCCTGCTTCCCCTCCTTGCTCCGCGACGGGACGCTCGGACGGCCGGGCTTCGGCAACGCGAGCTCGCGCTTCCAGAACGGCGCCCCCTTCGTCTTCGGGAGCTCGAATGCCTCGGGGTCTGCGGCCGCCTTCTTGCGGCCGAGCGACAGCTCCTTCTTCCAGAAAGGCCCGGTCGACTCGGTCTTCACCTTCGGCGCCTTCGCTGCCTTCGGTGCTTTCGGCCCCTTCGGCTTACGCGAGAGCGAGACGTCCTTCTTCCAGAACGGGACCTTCACCGCGGGCTCGTCGAGCTCTGGGAGCTCCGAGGCTGGAACCGGCGGGTGCAGCTCGACGACGGGCTCGACCGCGACCGGCGCGGGCGGAAGCTCGGGCTCGGCGAGCCAGGGCTCGGCCGCCTCTTCGGCGACGGGCTCGGCGGGAAGCCACTCTGCGACGGCGGGCGCCTCGACCGGCGCAATGACGTCGTACGGCAGCTCGACGGTGGGCGCCGCTTCGACGGCTGCCGGGAACGAAAACTCGGGAGCCGGCTCGAGCACCGGTGCGACCTCCACAGCCTCGAGAACAGGCGCGACCTCGACCGGCTGCTCGACGGCGGGCTCGGGATCGGGCATCGCGGCGACGAACGCCTCGGCGAGCTCCGTCGGCTGCCCGACCTCGAACGTCGCGGTGTCGGCGGCGACCGCCTGCGCGGCCTCGTGTGCGAGCCGTTCGATCTCACGGTCGACGTTCGGCTTGCGCGAGAACGAGATCTCTTTCTTGAGGAACGACTGCTTCTCCCCCTTCGGCGCTTCCCACTCGTCGTCCTTCGGCTTGCGGGAGAACGAGATCTCCTTCTTCAGGAACGACTGCTTCTCGGCCTTGGGCGCCTTCTCCGGCTTCGGAGCCTTCTCGGCCTTCGGCTTGCGCTTGAACGAGATCTCCTTCTTCAGCAGTGACTGCTTCGGCTCGTCGACGACGGGCTCGGTGGGCGCAACGTCAACGGAAGCCTCCTCCTTGGGCTTCCGCTTGAACGAGACCTCCTTCTTCCAGATCGAGTCGCTCACGCTCAGCTCCCCGCCACGCGAAGTGCAGTCGGGGCTGCATGCGGGGCATGCGCCGGCTCGTGGGCGGCTGCCTGCTCCCTGGCGCCTGCGACGTCGAAGCCGGAGCGCTCGAGGATGCCGAGCAGCTGGTCGGGCCGGCTCGAGCGATTGAGTGCGTCCTCGAGGCTGACGACACGGCGCGTCGCGAGATCTGCGAGCGCCTGCTCCATCGTCTGCATGCCTCGAGCGGTGTTGGTCTGCATGATCGAATACACCTGCTCGACCTTGGCCTGACGGATCAAGTTGCGCACCGCGTCGTCCGGAAGCAGGATCTCGAGCGCCGCAACGCGGCCGTTGCCGTCCGCGGTCGGCAGGAGCGCCTGCGTGACGACCGCCTGGAGCGAGCCGGCGATCATGATGCGCACCTGCTCCTGCTGCTCCGGCGGGAACACGTCGACGATGCGGTCGATCGTCGACGGCGCGCTCTGCGTGTGGAGGGTGCCGAATACGAGATGGCCGGTCTCCGCGGCGGTGAGCGCCGTCGAGATCGTCTCGAGGTCGCGCATCTCGCCGACGAGGATCACGTCCGGGTCCTGGCGGAGCGCAGCCTTCAGTGCATTTGCAAAAGACGTGGCGTCGGGGCCGATCTCGCGCTGGTTCACGATGCAGCGCTTGTGGCGATGGACGAACTCGATCGGATCCTCAACGGTGAGGATGTGCTCGGCGCGCGTCCGGTTGATCTCGTCGATGATCGCGGCGAGCGTCGTCGACTTACCTGAGCCGGTCGGGCCTGTGACGAGCACGAGGCCGCGCGGATACTCGGCGAGCGTATGGAGAATCGGCGGGAGGTTGAGCTCCTCGAGCGACTTGATCTCCTGCGGGATCAGGCGGAACGCGGCTCCGACGGACTCGCTCTGGTAGTAGACGTTGACGCGGAAGCGGGCGAGGCCCGGCATCGCGTACGCGAAGTCGAGCTGGCGGTTCAATTCGAAGTGCTTCTGCTGCTCGCTCGAGAGGATCCGGTAGAGCAGGGCACGCGTGTCGTCGCCGGTGAACGGCTCAATGCCGTCCATGCGGCTGATGTGCCCACGAACGCGGTACGCCGGCGGGCTTCCGACCGTGATGTGCAGGTCGGACGCGCCGAGCGCGACCATCTGCTCGAGCAGGCCGTCGATTGAAGTAAGTGTCTCCATCGTCCCTCAACCGAGCTATCGGCACCGCTCAGCGGAGCCTTGAGTCCCGCCTCGCATCCCCCGCCGTGAGTGACAGGAACGGAGCACGACTCCCCCATAAGGGTGCGACGGCTCTGCCGGCACGGTGCCGATAGGACGAAAAGCCGCCCACCGGATTTCCCCCCTCAAGCACGAAGGAGAAGCGCCAAACATGATTGCTCGCATGAAGGCACGGCTCAGCTCCGAACAGGGTTTCACCCTGATCGAGCTCCTGGTCGTCATCATCATTCTCGGCATCCTGCTCGCGATCGCGGTGCCGTCGTACCTCAGCTTCAAGGATCGCGCCAACAAGTCGGCAGCGCAGGCGAACGTTCGCGCAGTGCTGCCGGACGTCGAGTCGTACAACGCGGACAACACCGTCGGTAACACGACGAACGATCCGGACGCTGCGACCGACACGACGCACTCCAACAGCGGCTATACCGGCATGACGGCCGCGCTCCTGAAGAGCGACTACGACCAGGCGTTCCCGCCGTCGGTGTGGATCATCGGCGCCGTGGACGGCACGGGTGCCGCGGCTCCGACCGGCACCGCCATCACCGCCCTCGGCACGACGCCGACCGCGACGGACTACTGCCTCGTCGCGCAGAACGGCAACTACTTCGCCTGGAAGCACGGCCCTGGCGGCACGATCAAGGTCGACACCGTCGCCAACAACATCTGCACCTGATCTAGAACGCAGATGCAAACCGCGAGGGGGCGCCATGCGCCCCCTCGCCGTGTAATCAGGAGCTAAAGCGCGTGCCAATTCATTCCGATACATCACCTGTGAGACTGCTCAACCGTATCCGCGGCGCCGCAGACGCGATGCGCCGGCGACTCGAGCGCGAGGACGGCTTTACCCTCGTCGAGCTGACGATCGTGCTGCTCGTCCTCGGGATCCTGATGACGATCGCAGTGCCGAGCTACCTCTCGTTCAAGGACCGCGCGGGCAAGACGGCGGCGAAGGCCGACGTCGCACAGACCATGCGGGCAGTGATCGGTTACGGCGCCGACAACTTTCCGGGCAGTCAGAACGACCCGAACGCCGACAACACCGACAGCGGTTACACCGGCATCACGCTGCCGCTGCTCGCGACGAAGTACGACGCGTCGATTCCGACCGTTGCCGGCGCTCCGTTCGTGATCAACCCCGCCGGCTTCACTCCCTCCTCCACCGACTTCTGCCTGACGGCTGCCGTGGGACGCTGGATCGCCGTGCAGCACGGTCCGGGCAACGGCGTCGCCGTCGGCACCTTGTTCACGCCCGGTACCTGCACGGTCAGCTGACGCCGGGCTCAAGGGAGAAGCCGTGAACGTCACCATCAGCCCGCAGATCCGCATCCTGGCGCTCGTCGGCCTGCTCGCAGCGCTCGGGCTCGGGGCGAGCATGTTCGTCCTGGGCGGAGGCAGCTCGAAGACCGACACAACCGCTGCGACGACAGCGCCGGCGCACACGACGGCGAAGCCGCACACGACTCCCGTCGTGAAGCCGACGACGACGCCGCCGAAGCACACGTCGAAACCGGCGACGAAGCCGCACGTCGCCACACGTCATCACGTGAAGAAGGCGGCGGCGAAGCCCGCGAAGTTCCGGGGCAACCCGGTGTACGCGCAGCTGCCGCAGGCGCTCCAGTGGCAGCTCGCCCACCACAAGATCGTGGTCGTGAGCCTCTACAACCCCGGCTCGGACGTCGACGCGATCTCCGTGGCCGAGGCGCACGCCGGTGCCATCGACGCGAGCGCCGGCTTCCTGCTTGTCAGCGTGCTCGACAACAAGGTCGCGGGTCTCCTCACGGCGCTTCTGCCGGGCGGCGGCCTCCTCCCCGATCCGGGCGTGCTCGTCTATCGCGCACCCGGCAACGTGGCGCTGCGGCTCGACGGCTTCGCCGACCGCGCCTCGGTTGCGCAGGCTGCCACCAATGCGCTCCACGGCGAGAACGGGCCTGCGCCGGTGTCGACCGCGCCGGCCGCGGTCGTCGCGCCGGTCGCGGCACCTGCGACCACGACAACCCCGTGACCGCCGCCCCGGTCGAGGGGCGTGAGCTCTTCCTGCGCCACGCGAAGAAGGACGGCCGGTCGGTCGCGATCCTCCGCGCCGTCGACTACGGCACCTCGTGCGTCGTCGAAGCGGAGGTCTACCCCGTGGGCTCGCACACGGCGGTGCAGCCCGGCCCATACACCTTCGCCGACGCCGCGCAGGCCACGGCCTTCGTGACGGAAGCGGTCGAGTCGTTCATGTATCTCGGCTGCGACGTCTACGCCGAGTAGCCGTCAAGACCGTCTGACGCGTAGCCGATGCTTCCTCGGATGGACTTCGCCCCTGCCCGTTCGATCGCCCTCCCCCGCTCCCGCACACTCCTCGTAGCCGGCGCGCTTCTCGTCGCCTTCGCCGTTCGCGTCGCGCTCGCGTGGTTGCACGCGACCCCGAACTACTTCCCGGACGAGTACCTCTACGCGGCGCTCGGACGGTCGTTCGGCAGCTTCGACGGCGCGACCATCCGCGGCGGCGCGGCGCACTTCCCGGCGCTGCTCGAGCCGCTGCTCGCAGCGCCCGTGTGGCACATCGGCAGCGTCGAGACGGCGTACCGGCTCGTACAGGCCGTGCACGCCGCGGCGTTCACGCTCGCCGCGATTCCCGCCTACG
>Ga0307310_10000706_pt1 | contig 11646 bp, 16 predicted proteins | sample ER_DNA_197_FD_194502 | JGI IMG/M metagenome (GOLD analysis project Ga0307310, IMG submission 194502) | Bulk soil microbial communities from the East River watershed near Crested Butte, Colorado, United States - ER_DNA_197 | ecosystem: Environmental > Terrestrial > Soil > Floodplain | place...
AGCAAAAACGTGATGAATAGAGACTTTGAGAGTGCCCCCGGCATGAATCGAACATGCGCACGCGGTTTAGGAAACCGCTGCTCTATCCACTGAGCTACGGGGGCGGGCCAAGAACGGTAGCGCCTCGGGTCTTCTACGATCGCTCCGCTGTGTTCACGGTTGTAGAGCGAGACGCGTTGCGAACGCGAATGCTCGAACTTGCCGATGATGACGAGCGCGTCGTGGCAGCGGCTGCCGTCGGCTCGCTCGCTGTGGGCACCGGCGACCGCTTCTCCGACCTCGACCTCACGTTCGGGATTGGCGACGGCGCGCCGGTCGCGGATGTGCTCGAGGACTGGACACGCACGCTCGCCGAGGAGCAAGAAGCAGTTCAGCTCGCCGATCTCGAGGTGGGGCCGACCATCTACCGCGTCTTCCTGCTGCCGAATGCGCTGCAGTTCGATCTTTCGATGACACCGGCGCCGGACTTCCGCCCTGCAGGGCCGCGATTCCAGCTGCTCTTCGGCGAGACGGCCGCGGACGAGCCGAGCGACCGCGCCCGGCCACCCGGGGGTCTCTTCATTCCCACGCCCGCGATCGCAGAGGACATCTTCGGCTGGGGCGTCATCTATGCGCTCCACTCGCGGGCCTGCATCGAGCGCGGCCGCGTGTGGCAGGCAGAGCATTACGTCGGCGCGGTGCGCGATCACGCCCTCGCGCTCGCGTGCCTCCAGCGCGGGCTACCGGCTGTGCAGGCGCGTTGCTATGACGACCTTCCGCCCGAGGCGCTCGAGGGCATCGAGCGCACACACATCCGATCGCTCGACCCCGACGTGCTCCGCGGCGCGCTCGCTGCGTCCGTCGTTGCTCTTCTCGACAAGAGCGCAGAAGCGAAGTTGCCGGACGTGGACGTTGTCGCTGAGCGCCTCGCCGAGCTCGCAACGGAGCCTTGAAGGACCCTCGGTTGGATTTCGGCGATCGCATCAGCTGGCTACCTGATGCGAGAAGGCAGCTAACCCGTCCAGCGGTGGACGTGTACGGACGGCAGCTCGCCGACCTCGTCCTTCGTGAGAGTGAGCGTGACCGCGTCGGTGGAAACGCTGGCCACTGCGTTGATCGGGATCGTCACTTCTCGCCGGCCCCAGAGATGGCCCCGCTCGAGCACGAAGTGCGTGATGGCATCGTCGTCGGCGACGAGGAATCCGTCCACCTTGCCGAGTTGATGGCCATCCGCCGAGGTGACCTCGCTCGCCCGCCGGATCTCGACCTCTCCCTTGGGGATTCGGTCGTAGGTCACGGTGACGTGCGGGTCGTAGTCGGGTGGCGGACCGGTTTCGTAGCCGGGGCCGCCGGCGTAGCCGTAGACGTAGTACGGCTCGGCGAGCACGCTCTCGACACCGAGGTCCCACTCTGGCTCTAGTTCGGGTGATTCGCCGAGCCGAATGTATGCGGTCTCCTCGACGAGTTGGAGCTGGTCAGTCTCCTCCAGGGAACAGCGAACCGCGATGGCAGTGGTCTCGCCCTCCTCGGCACTCGCGAGCTCAATGGGCACCAGCCTCGCCTTGCCGTGGTCGTCGTGCGGCTCGACGACCAGATACATGACACGGCGCTTCGTTGGATCGATGACGACATCCGCGAGCTTCCCAAAGGGGCCGTCCGTGCAGTTCACGGGTCTGCCGAGTTCCAGACGCACGATGTACCTCCGGTTGTGTAAGCGCCGAAGCGGAGCAACATTAGCGTCGCTCGTCGATCCGCACCGTAGGCTTCCGCCGATGGGCCGGATCGTGCTCGTCCAGGGCGACATCACGAAGCAGACCGTGGACGCGATCGTCAACGCGGCGAATGAGTCGCTCCTCGGCGGAGGCGGCGTCGACGGGGCGATCCACCGAGCAGGTGGTCCGGCGATTCTCGGCGAGTCGCGACGCCTGGGAGGCTGCGAGACCGGCGACGCGAAGGCGACGACAGCCGGCGACCTACCGGCGCGGTACGTGATCCATACCGTCGGGCCGGTCTGGCAGGGCGGCGATGCGAATGAGGCCGAGCTCCTGGCTTCGTGTCACCGGCGATCGCTCGAGGTCGCCGCCGAGCTCGGCTGCCGCACGGTCGCATTCCCGGCGATCTCGACGGGCATCTTCGGCTATCCGGTCGAGCTGGCCGCCGAGGTCGCACTCGGAACGACCCGCGCAGAGCTCGAACGCCACCCCGGAATCGAAGGGGTCACGTTCGTCCTCTTCTCCGACGAGCACGTGGCTGCCTACCGAGAGAAGCTCAGCAGCTCCGTGCGGCCCGATCCGCCCGACACGAGCAGCTCCATCACCGGGCCGACGCCCTTCGCGTAGAGCTTCATCTCCTCGACGGTCGGCTCGATCGTCGAGTAGTTCCGGGTCAGCAGCGCGCCGCGGTATCTGCCGAGCGGGACCTGCACCTGGCTGCCGACCTTCAGCACATCTGCGGCGTCCTCCGCGTGGCCCGCGTAGTACTCCTCGCGATAGGTCATGCCCTGCTTCGGGCTTGCCGGGACGACGACGCCGGGCTCGGCACCGTCGACGCCGTACGTCCATGACCCTTCCTTCGTCTTCAGCTTCCCGTTCTCGTACTCCGCCGTGTCCTCGCCGAGGTACCAGAGGTTCCCGTGGGAATCCTGCGCGTACCAGTCGTACGTGTCCTCCAACGTCTCGCCGTTCCTGCTCACGCGGTCGTGGACGACGCGCGCCTCGATCCCGTCGAGCGTCTTCGTCTGGTTCGTGACCGTGACGTCGACGCGCTGCGACTCGCCGTTCTCGACCTCGCGGTAGACCCAGTGGCTGCCTGGCCGCATCGGCCAATACGGGTTGTCGATGTTGGTCGTGAAGTCAGCCGGGTCGAGCTTCACCGGCTTCGTGCCCTGGGGCAGGCTCGACGAGCTCGAGGACTTCGATCCCCCGCCGCCACAGGCGGTGAGTGCGAGGACGGCGATTGCGACTGCGATTGGACGGATCATGCGGCGGAGCGTAGGCCCTGCCGCGTGAGAGGCCGATGAGAGGAGCTAGGGGTCGGCCGGCTCGATGTGCCGATCCGACGCGCATGCCCGCGCCCAGCGCTCGGCGATCTCGATCAGCCGGCCGCGGAGCTCGTCGAGCTCGTGCTCGTCGGTCGGTAGCTCCACGCTGCCGGCCTCGATCCGCACCTGGCGAACCGTGGCCTCGGAGCGCCCGCTCAGCTCGTGCCGCGACTCGGAGACGATCGTCAGCTCCGTCACCTTGTCGCGCAGCGCTGCGGCCAGAACGTCGATCTCGGCCGGCGTCGCCTCGCGTCCCGCGAACATGCCGAAGTTGACCCGAATCTCAAGGGCGGGCGGTTCGAAGGTCCTCGTCGCGAAGGCGAGCGCCGGCTCTGCTGACCCCATCGTCTTCACGGAGTTCCCGGTTCGGAGGAAGCTAATCCTCGCGCGGAACCCAGCGGAAGTAGCGCAGCGAGATTACGGCGCCGGCGATCCCCCAGGCGAGGATCACGGCCACGTCCTTCGGCTCGTTCCAGATCTGGGTGCCATTCAGCATCACGTCTCCGACCAGGTCGATGAAGTACGTCAGCGGCAGGACGTCCGCCACCTTCTGGAGCACTGCCGGGAAGTGCTGCTGCGAGAAGAACGCGCCCGAGATGAATGCCACCGGCAGGTAGATCGCGTTGATCACGGCCGAGGCTCCCTCCGCGCGGCGGATGAACCCGGTGATCGCGACGCCGAGCGCCGCAAAGCACACGCCGCCCAGAAGCAGCGTCAAGACCAGTGACACGGGGGCCTTCGGGAACGACGCGCCGAAGAGGATCATGGCGAGCGCGATCAGGCATGCGGCCATGACCGCGAAAGCGATCAGCGTCGTGAGCAGGACGGCCGCGATGTAGACGGGTGACGGAAGAGGAGTCGCGCGAAGCCGCTTCAGGACACCGTTCTCCCGGCGGATCACGAGCACGATCGCCAACCCGGCGAAGGCCGTCGCGATCAGGCCGTAGCCGATCATCCCCGTGAGGAGGTAGTCGGCGCCGCGGTAGCCGTTGATCGTGTCGCCGCTGCCGTACACCGAGCCGAGCAGCACGAAGAAGATCAGCGGGAGCATGAACGTGAAGAAGGCGAGCTCGCGGCTGCGCGAGTAGAGCTGCAGCTCGCCGCGGAGCTCGTGGACGAAGATCCTCATTCCTGCTCCTCCTCCTTGGTGAGCGAGAGGTAGACGTCCTCGAGGCTCGCACGGCGCACCTCGAGCCCCTCGAGCTCGTGGCCGGCTGCAAGCGCGTCGCGCGTCAGGTCGTGCAGGAGCTTCGTCGGCTCCTCGGTCTGCATGACGACTTCCTGGCCGTTGCGGCGATAGCGGATCTCGGTCGCCGGGAGGGTGGACGTCAGCTCCGACGGCGGCCCGAGGGCGACGATCTCGCCGTCTCGCAGGACTGCAACCCGGTCCGAGAGCCGCTCGGCCTCCTCGAGGTAGTGCGTCGTGAGCAGGATCGTCTTGCCGAGGTCGCGCAACGACGCAATCGTCTGCCACGCTCGCCGACGGGCCTCGGGGTCGAAGCCGGTCGTCGGCTCGTCGAGGAAGACGATCTCCGGGTCGCCGACGAGCGCGAGCCCGAGGTCGAGGCGGCGGCGCTGCCCGCCGGAGAGGCTTCGCACGAGCGCATCGCGCTTTTCCTCGAGGCCGACGAGCTCGACGACCTCGCCGATCGGCCGCGGCTGCGAGTAGTAGCCGGCGAACAGCGCGAGATTCTCGGCAACGGTGAGGCTGTCGTAGAAGGACGAGGACTGGAGGACGACGCCGATCCGCTCGCGCCAGTCGAGACCCGCTGTCGACGGATCCTCGCCCAGCACGGTCACCGTCCCGCCGTCGCGCTTGCGGTAGCCCTCGAGGATCTCGACGGTCGTCGTCTTGCCGGCGCCGTTCGGGCCGAGCAGCCCGAAGATCTCGCCCTCCGCGATCTCGAAGCTGACTCCGCGCAGCGCCTGGAGCTCCTTGTAGGACTTGCGGAGATCGTTTACGGCCACGGCGCTAGACATATCTGGCCGATATGATTATCCTATCTGGCAGATATGTCAAGCCTGACCCCAACAGCGCGCGTCATCCTCGGCATGTTGAAGCTCGGCGCACCGACGGGCTACGACATCAAGAGGGTGATCGACGGCTCGACGCGCTTCTTCTGGACGGCCAGCTTCGGGCAGATCTACCCCGAGCTCAAACGACTCGAGCGCGACGGGCTCGTGCGTTCGAGGCAAGAGCCTCGGGGCAAGGTGAAGCGCACCGTCTACGAGCTGACCCCCAAAGGCGAGGCGGCTCTACGCGAGTGGCTGACAGACCGCGAGAGCGTGATCTTCGAGATCCGGGACGAGAGCCTTCTCCGTCTCTTCTTCGCCGACGTGCTGTCGGAGGAGGACGTTCTCGCGAATCTGAAGATGCAGCAGCAGATCTTCGAGCTCGTGCTCGACCGTTTCCGTGAGATCGAGGTCGAGGCGCGTGCGGGCATCGACGAGGGCCGAGAGTACCCGTACCTCGTGCTGCGCTACGGGCTCGACTTCATCACCTGGGCGCGCGACTGGTACGCCGAGGTGGAACGTCGCCTCGAGGCCGGCGAACCGCTATTCGAGCTCGACGACGAAGAGCCCGGCGGCGGGGAACGGAGGCTCGGGGCCGCCGGTTAGCGCGGCGGCGATCTGCCCGCAGTCGGGCTGGTGGCCGACGACAACGACCTCGTCTCCGCGGCCGGCGATCGCGGCTCGGACGCCGTCGGGAGTCGCGCCGGGCGCGAGCCGGTCGTCAGGCTCAGTTGGGACGTCGAGCGCTCTCGCGAGCTCGCCGCCCGTCTCGCGGGCGCGGAGCAGCGGGCTCGTCAGGATCGCTCCCGGGCGCGCTCCGTCGGCGTCGAGTTTCTGGCCGAGCGCGCGAGCCTGCTCGCGGCCCTGCGGCGTCAGTCGCCGCAGCTCGTCCGGGTCTCCGGGCGCAGCCTCGGCGTGGCGGACGAGGTAGAGGCGCACTGCGGCTGAGGATAGCCTTGCCGCATGGCAGTGATCCCGATGCTGTCCTATGAAGACGGCGCCGCAGCGATCGACTGGCTGACCGGCGCGTTCGGCTTCCGCGAGCAGCTGCGGTTCCAGGACGACGACGGGACGGTGACCCACGCCGAGCTCGAGACGGGAAGCGGGATTGTGATGCTGGCCACGCCTTCACCCGATTACGTGAGCCCGAAGCGTCTGCGTGAGCTTTCGTCGGACGCACGCAAGATGGCCGAAGTGCCGTATGTGATCGACGGCGTGCTCGTCGAGGTCGACGACGTGGACGCCCACTTCGCTCGGGCGCGGGAGGCAGGCGCCACGATCCTGTCCGAGCCCGAGGATGTGCCCGACGTCGGTGTCCGGCATTACCGGGTCGAGGACCCGGAAGGCCACCGCTGGATGTTCTCCCAGGACCTCTCGTGAGCCGGTTCCGCTACGTCATCGCAGACGTCTTCACGGACACGCCATTGCAGGGCAACCAGGTCGCGGTCTTCACGGATGCGCGCGAGATCCCTGACGACAAGCTGCAACCGATTGCGAAGGAGATGAACTTTTCGGAGACGGTGTTCGTCTACAAGCCTGAGGGCGACGGGCACGCGCGGATTCGGATCTTAACGCCGACGATCGAGATGCCGTTCGCCGGTCATCCGACTCTCGGCACTGCGTTCATCCTCAGCGCGCCGCTCTCGCTCGAGGAGATCAAGCTCGAGACCGGCGCGGGCCTCGTTCCGGTAAGGCTCGAGCGCGAGGACGGGCGGATCGTGTTCGGGCGCATGGAGCAGCCGCTGCCGACGATCGAGGCCTTCGACGGCGAGGATCGGCTCCTGGAAATCCTGGGAGTGGGTCACGCGGAGCTCCCGGTCGAGCTGTACGACAACGGCGTCCGGCACGTGTATGTCTGCCTCGGCTCGCCAGACGAGGTTGCATCGCTGCGGCCGGACATGGCCCGTCTGGCGCTGGAGTCGGTCGCGCTCGGCTTCAACTGCTTCGCCGGGAGCGGCACGCAGTGGAAGAACAGGATGTTCGCGCCCGCGGGCGGTGTCGCCGAGGATCCGGCGACCGGGTCTGCGGCCGGGCCGCTGGCGCTCCACCTGGCGCGCCACGGGCGGATCGCGTTCGGCGAGGAGATCGAGATCTCGCAGGGCGTCGAAGTCGGCCGCCCCTCGAAGCTCTATGCGCGGGTCGACGGCTCCGCCGACGAGGTCGAGCGCGTCGAGGTCGGCGGCTCGGCGGTCACGGTCGCCCACGGCGAGCTCAGAATCTGAAAGAGGCCGGTCAGGACGAAGGCGAGAACGAAGCTCGGGAGCGAGGCCCCGATCTGGTACTCCGGCGTCGGAAGCTTCGCCATGAGGTCGCTCCAGAAACCGAGGTCGGTCGGCTGGTAGAGCCACTCGTAGACCAGAAAGCCGGCCGCCCACGCGACGATCGGTCCCGGACGGAAGCTGGGGCTGCCGAAGATGTCGCGCTCCGAGTAGTGCGCGCCGTTGTGCACCCAGTGCGCGGCGAGCACGCCGAGGAGCGGGACGAAGACCGCACCGAGCAGCAGCAGGAACCGCTGGTAGCTGCGCATGTCGATTGCCAGCGCGCCCGCGGTCGCGATGACCGAGGCGCACGCGATCAGCACGCGCTGCGGGACGCGTGACAGGAGGTTTTGCGTCGACACGGCCGACGAGTACACGTTCGCAAACGCCTCGTCCGTCTCGTCCACGGTCAAAGCCAGGAGCGCCAGCGCGGCCGCCGCGCCGCCGCCCGCGATCGCAGTCAGGATCAGCTCCGGGTGGTTCGGGTCGACGCCCCGTGAGAGCACGAGGATCGAGCCGAAGCCGAACTGGAACAGCGTGGGGAGCAGGTAGCCGATCCCGACGCCGAAGAACGCGCTCCGCCGGTCGCGCGAGAAGCGCGTGTAGTCGGCGACGAGCGGCGCCCACGAGACCGTGACCGCGATCACCGTGTCGACCGCGAGCCAGAACGAGCCGTGGTGCGCGCCCGGGTGCGACCAGAGGTTGCCGAGGTTCGCGCCGTCGACGATCCACCACGCCAGGTAGGCGACCGACAGCGCGACCGCCCAGATCGCGAACTTGCGCACGAAGCGGCGCACGAAACCGATCGGTCCGAGCAGCGCCAGCGCGGCAGCGAGCCCGCCGAAGAGGAGCTTCCACGCCCAGGTTGCGTGGAACCCGAACAACTGGTCGCAGAGAAGTCCCGCGGCGGTCGCGATCACGATCAGCTCGAAGATCGCCCAGCCGAGGCACTGTGCGATGTTGAGCACGGTCGCGATGTACGAGCCGCGCCGCCCGAGCGGAGCCCGCTGGAGCACCATTGTCGGCACGCGCCCATCTGCGCCGATCAACGCGGCCAGCGCGAGCATCGAGTTCCCGATCAGCCCGCCGACGAGCGTCGCCGCGAGCGCCTTCTTCAGCGACAGGTCGAAGTAAGCCGGTAGCACGAGCACGAGCAGCGAGATGCCGAGGTTGACCCAGAGCAGCGTCGTGTCGACGAAGCCGAGCACGCGAAGCCGCTCCGGCACGGGCTCGATTCCCCAGGCTGGCCCTTTCACATGGCTCCCTTCGCTGGTCCTAACCAGATCAGGTTCAACGGGTCTGATCTCAGCCGCCCACTGAGCGGCACCCCGGTTCGGCCACTCTAGCGACTAGGACAGAGGCGTGAGCCGCGTCGCGGTCGCCTTGAACTCGGCGACGACGACGTCGCGTTCCTTCAGCCCGAGCCGCTCCGCGGAGGCGGCCGTGATCTCGGCGGTCAGCGGGCCGACCCGGACTCGACGGCGGTTCCCGACCGGCACGATGCTCTCGATCGGCGCTCGCATCCGGTTCTGAGCCGAATCCTCGGTCTCCATCCTCGAGAGCGAGATCTCCCATGGATGGATGACGACTCCGACCGGGCCGTCCGCCTCGTCGGTGGAGACGATTGTCGCGCCCGAGTCGAGGACGACCTCGGTGAGCCCATCGACTCGCAGGCGGGCCTGGCCGATGAGGAGGTTTCCGCCCGCGAGCTCGGCGACGAACGGCGTGGCTGGGGAAGCGATTAGCTCCTCTGCGGTTCCCGTCTGGACGATTCGGCCCTCGACGAGGACCGCGATCCGGTCGGCCAGCGCGGACGCGTCGAGGAAGTCGTGCGTGACGAGGATCGACGGGAGCCCGAGCTCATGGAGGAGCGTCCGCAGCTCCGCCCGGACGCGGCCGCGCGTGTGTGGGTCGAGGGCGGCCATCGGTTCGTCGAGGAGCAGGATCTGCGGCTTGTGGGCGAGCGCTCTCGCGAGGGCCACACGCTGCTGCTCGCCACCCGAGAGCTCGGTCGGCTTCGCCTTCGCCAGGTCTCCGATCCCGAGCCGCTCGAGCAGGTCGCCCGGCTCGCCTCCCGCGAAGGCCACGTTCCGCTCGACCGACAGGTGCGGGAACAGCGCGTACTCCTGGAACACGTAGCCCACGGCGCGCTCCTCGGGCCGGCGGTCGATTCGGCGCTCGCTGTCGAACCAGACCTCGCCGTTCGCCGCGACGAGCCGGCGCGACGGCTTCGCGAGCCCCGCGATCGCGCGCAGAACCGTCGTCTTGCCTGCCCCGGACGGGCCGACGAGAGCGACCGTCTCCGCGCCGACGTCGAGCGCTACCTCGACGTCGAAGCCACGAACCGGAACCTTGAGATCGAGCCGAGCCGTGCCCATGTGAACACCTTCAGGCCGACCAGTATCGCCGCTCCGACGAGGATGAAGAGCGCGCTGATCGCGAGGGCGACGTCGAAGTCCTGATCGAGCTCCGCGTAGATTGCGAGCGGCAGCGTCTGGGTCACCCCCTGCAGGCTGCCGGCGAAGATCAGCGTCGCCCCGAACTCACCGAGCCCGCGCGCGAGCGCCAGCGCCGAGGCGGCCCCGAGCCCACCGGCCGCGAGCGGGAGCGCGATCCGTCCGAACACGCGCCACGGCCCTGCCCCGAGCGTGCGTGCAGCCGAGATGAGGTTCTCGTCGACGCTCTCGAAGGATGCGATCGCCCCGCGCAGGTAGAACGGGCTCTCGACGAACGCGACCGCGAGCACGACCGCGGTCTGCGTGAACCCGATCTGGATCCCGAGCGCGTCCATCTGCTCGCCGAGTAGCCCGAAACGCCCGAACGTAGCGAGGAGCGCGATGCCCGCAACTGCCGGCGGAATCACGAGCGGCAGCTCGATCAGGGTCAGCACCGCGCTTCGTCCCGGGAAGCGCTTGCGCGCGAGCAGATAGGCGGTCGGGGTGCCGAAGACGAGGACGGAGACATGCGCGATCGCGCTCGTCTTCAGGCTGACCACGAGCGCATCGCGCGCCACGTCGTTGTCGAGCTGAGCGAAAAGCTCCCGCACGGGGATCCGCAGGAAGATCGCAACGATCGGCAGTAGCAGGAAGACGAAGGCCACGGCCGCTGCGATGGCGGTGGTCAGAGCGAAGAGGAAGCGGCTCAATGCTGCTTGGGCAGCCCGAACCCCGCGCACTTCAGCAACAGGCGCCCTCGCTTCGAGGTCACCTTGCGGATGAACGCACGCGCCTCGACCCGGCGCGCCATCGAGCTGACGACCGCGAGCTGGTAGCGGATCGACGGCTGGGCCCAATCCGGAATCTGGACCTTCGTCACCTTCGAGGCGACGGGCCTCGCGTCCGTCACGTAGACGAAGCCCGCGTCGGCCTCGCCGAGCGCGACCTTGGCGACGATGCCCTTGACGTCGGTTTCCTGGCTGACGACGTTGTGCGTCACGGCGGCTGTGATCCCGAGCGTGTCGAGGAGTTGGCGGGTGTACGAGCCGATCGGAACGCCCGGGTCGCCGATCACGACCTTGACCCGTGGGCGCCGCAGGTCGTAGATCGTGTGCAGCTGCGCTGGGTTCGACTTCGGAATGATCACGATCAGCTTGTTCGTCGCGAACGTGACCGGCTTCTTCACGAGTCCGTCGTGGTACAGGAGCTGCGGGTACTTCGGGCTCGCCGCCGCGTAGACGTCGACCGATGCGCCCTGCCGGATCTGGAGCGCGAGCTGGTCGGAGCCCGCGAAGCTGTAGTGAGGCGTCTTGTCGATCTTCGGGAAGACCTCGGTCAGCGACGCGGCCGAGAAGACGGTGAAGTTTCCGCCGGCGCCGGTCGCACTCGGAAGCGCGAGCGCGACGACCGCGAAGAGGACGGCGAGCGCTCTCATCGTTCGACCATGATCGAGGTCGCCTTGACGACAGCCGTCGCCGGGTCACCCGGCTCGAGAGCCAGCTCCTCGGCGGCCTCGCGGGTGATCACCGAGACGATCCGGAAAGGGCCGGCCTCGAGCTCGACCTGGGCGAGCAAGCCCTCGATCTTCACCTCGCGGACGGTCCCGACGAGCCGGTTTCGAGCGGACAGATCATGGTGGAGCGACCCCCCGCGGAGCCGCTCCACTTCGCTTGCCAAGACGACACGCCGATTGGCGTGGTCGCGGCGCGTGCGAATACGCCCCTGGCGGTCCCAGCGCCGGAGCGTGTCGATGCTGATGCCGAGGCGACGTGCAGCCTCCCCGGCGGTGTACGTCTGCCTAGGCATCGCCTAGGCAACCCTACATCAGAACGTCGCGTCCTTCACACCGGTCGCGATCAGGAGCAGGATCGCGGCCGCGAGGCACAGCCGGTAGACCACGAACACGGTGTAGTCGTGGCGG
>Ga0307310_10000707_pt1 | contig 11608 bp, 9 predicted proteins | sample ER_DNA_197_FD_194502 | JGI IMG/M metagenome (GOLD analysis project Ga0307310, IMG submission 194502) | Bulk soil microbial communities from the East River watershed near Crested Butte, Colorado, United States - ER_DNA_197 | ecosystem: Environmental > Terrestrial > Soil > Floodplain | place: USA...
GCGCGCCCGGGGGCGACGAGCACAATGCTCTCGCCGTCGGACTCCCGCAGACGCCGCACCACGGTGGTGATCTCGTCGTCGGCCTCGAGGTAGAGGAGCATCGGTCCTACAGCCTGAGGGACCGGACGGCCTGGCGCATCGCCCGCTCCACTGCGGTGGCCTGCGCGTCCAGGATCAACGCCTGGTGGGCGAGCGCCATGGGGGTGACGTCCTGCCGCGTGACGAGCTGGCCAGTCGCGTCCTGCAGCCCTGCCACTTCGCCGGGGGCGAGTGGGCGTACCTGGGGCTGCCGCGCAAATGGCAGCCGACGCCACCAGTCGCTCTCGGCGAGGACCGATCCGATCTGCGGCAGATCCGCCCCGCCGCCGCACAGGAAGACGCGTCCCGGCAACAGCTCCCCGGCCGCCAGGTCGCCGATCATCAGCTCGACCCCTGCCAGCCAGACCCGAGCGTCCTCAGTGAGGCCATCTGCCAGCGCGCCGTGGTCGACCGATTCCTCCCCCTGGCGTAGCTTCACCTCCTCCGCGCGGTCGAAGGGCAGCCCGAACCGATCCGCAATCCCCTTCGTGAAGGCGCGACCACCGAGCGCCAGCATCTTCGTGCCGGCGATTCCCCCGCCCCGAACCAGCGCGACATCGGTGGTTCCGCCGCCGATATCCACGAACAGCGCTCCCGCGTCACCGATCTCGCCGGGGCCGAGGCAGGTGGCGACCGCGTAGGGCTCGGCGATCACGCCCAGCAGCTGCAGGCCGAGCGCAGTCGCAATAGACTGCAGCGCCTCCAGGTGCACCATCGGCGCAAAGGCATTGAAGATCGCGATCTGGAGCTGCGCGCCGGTGAAGCCGATCGGGTTGCTGACCGGGTAGCCGTCGATCTTGGTCTCGACGATCGCCGCGTGGACCAGGCGCACGTCGAGGCGCTCGATCCCCGACTCCCACGAGATCCGTTCCTCAGCCTGGCGCAGGGCGTCGTGCTGCACGCGCTCGACGACGCGCTCGAGCTCCTCCTCGCTGAGCGCGGCGCGCGGCTGCTCCCGGCGGGCCACCAGCGTGGAGGTGGTCCCCTTCACCAGCTCGCCGGCGATCCCGATCGCCGCCGACCTCGGCCGCAGGCCGGCCATCCTCTCGGCGTCCGACAAGGCGGCGGCGCAGTTCTCGACCACGGCCTCGATGTCGCTCACCGTCCCGCTCTGCATGTGGGCCAGTCCCTGGCGCCGGCGGCCAACGCCCCGCACCATGCCGTAGAGGCTCCCCTCCTCCTCCTCGACCGTGACGACGAGGGCCTTCGCGAACTCGGTGCCGACGTCCAGCGCGCTAAGGGCTGCCGGCCCGCGGCCGTCGCGCCCGCGCAGCCGGCCCCAGAGTCGTGCCGCTGACCTCAGGCCGATTCGATCCGTCGCAACGCCTCCAGCGCGAGCCGCGTCGCCTCGGTCAGCGCCTCATCGAGCCGGGAGGGATCTTTTCCGCCAGCCTGCGCGAGGTCCGCGCGTCCGCCGCCGCCTCCCCCGATGAGCGGGGCCACCTCTCGCACGACGACCGACGCGTCGAAGCCCTCCGCCACGAGGTCGCGGCTGGCAGCGACCAGCAGCGTGGGCCTGCCGTCAGATCCCGAGGCGGCGGCGAGCACGAACCGCCCGGTCATGCCGCGGAGGTCGTCCGCGAGGCCGCGCAGCGCCTCCGCGTCGGCATCGGGGTAAGCCTTTGCCACGACCGTCGTCTTGCCGGCCTGCTGGCCCTCGGCCAGCGCCGCCGCGGCGTCGAGGCGATGGGCGGATGACCCCGGCTGACGGGCGTTCTTGTCCGCCTCGCGCAGCTTCGCGAGCAGCGCCTCGATCCGGGCGGGAACGTTCTCCTCTCGATCGCCCAGCAGTCCGGCGGACTGATGCAGCGCCTCGAGGCGCGTCGCGACGAGCTCCTCGGCGGCTTCGCCGGTCACCGCCTCGATCCGCCGCAGCCCGGCGCCGATGCTCCCCTCCCCGGTGATCCGGAACGAGCCGATCTGGCCGGTGGCGGCGACGTGGGTACCACCGCACAGCTCCTTCGAATATCCCTCGACCCCGACGACGCGGACCGATTCGGGCACATACTTCTCGCCGAAGAACATGTCCGCGCCGAGCTCGCGCGCCCGCTCGATCGGCATCCATTCGGGGGTGACGGGCGCATCGCGCCGGATCTGCGCATTGACGATGCGCTCGACCTCGCGCAGCGTCGACCGCGGCGTCGGCCCGGCGGCGGGAAAGTCGAAGCGCAGGCTCTCCGGCGCGACGTACGAGCCCGCCTGCTTCGCCCGCTCGCCAAGGACGTCCCGCAGCGCGCGATGCAGGAGGTGGGTGCCGGTGTGATTTCGCGCCGCGCCCCAGCGCCGCGCTTCGTCGACGTGCGCCTCGACCACGTCGCCCTCGCCCAGCTCGCCGTCGATCCGCCCGACGTGGATGATCGTCTCGCCCACCCGCTGCGTGTCTTCCACCGTGAGGCGCCCCCGCTCCCCGACGAGCTCGCCGCGGTCACCGATCTGCCCGCCCCCTTCAGCGTAAAAGGGGGTCCGGTCGAGCACGACCACCGTCCGATCCAGCTCGCCGCTGACTCCCTGCACCCGGAGTCCCGCTGCTCGCGTCTCGTTCGGGTAGCCGATGAACTCGCTCGCCAGGCCCTCGAGCTCGGCGGCCCCCGTGATGGCCGCCTGCTTGGTGCCGCGAGACCGATCCCGCTGGTCTTCCATCGCGGCCTCGAAGCCGGCGCGATCGACCTGCACCCCCTGCTCGCCGGCCATCTCGACGGTGAGATCGATCGGGAAGCCAAAGGTGTCGTGCAGGCGGAACGCCTCCTCCCCCGCGATCGTCCCGCCGGCGCCGGTCTCGTCGACGAGCGCCGAGAGCCGCTCGCTGCCGGCCTGGAGCGTGCGGGCGAACTTCGCCTCCTCGGCGTCGACCTGGTCGAGGATCTCCGCGCCCGCAGTGCGGAGCGATGGATAGGCATCCCCCATGATCTCGATCACGACCGAGCAGGTCTGCCGCAGGAAGGGCCGGTCGATCCCCATCAGCCGGCCATGACGCAGCGCCCGGCGGATGATCCGCCGCAGCACGTACGCGGCGCCCTCGTTGCCGGGCCGGACCCCCTCAGCCAGCAGGAAGGTCATGGCCCGCGAGTGGTCCGCCACGACCTGGTAGCTGAAGCGCTCGCTCTCGACGGTGTCGGGATCGTGGCCCACGAATTCCGCCAGGCGGGCAACGATCGGGACGAAGAGATCGGTCTTGTAGTTCGAGTCGACGCCCTGGATCGCCGACGTCAGCCGCTCGAGACCGGTTCCGGTATCCACGCTCTTGAAGGGCAGGGGCGAGAGCGTTCCATCGGCCGCGCGGTCGAACTGCATGAAGACCAGGTTGCCGACCTCCAGCCAGCGCGGGCACGTCTCGGCGTGGTCCGGGATGCAGTCGGGACCTTCGCTGAGCTCGATGCCCCGGTCGTAGTGCAGCTCGCTGCACCAACCGCACGGACCCACCGGGCCCATGCTCCAGAAGTTCTTCTCGTCACCTGCGGCGACGTTTCCCCAGCGCACGATCCGATCCGGCGGCAGGCCGATCTCATCCGCCCAGATGGCAGCGGCCTCGTCGTCGTCGGTGTACACCGTGGCCGCCAGCCGGTCGCCTTCCAGTCCGAACACGCCGGTCAGCAGCTCCCAGTGCCAGGCGATCGCCTCCCGCTTGAAGTAGTCGCCGAAGCTCCAAGAGCCGAGCATCTCGAAGAGGGTCTGGTGGCGCGGCGTGCGACCCACCTCCTCGAAATCGTTGTGCTTGCCGGCGACGCGCAGCACGGGCTGGACATTCACAACGCGGAGGTGCTCGGCCTTCTCCTCGCCGGTGAGCACGCGCTTGAAGGGAACCATGCCGGCGTTCACGAAGAGGAGGGTCGGATCATCGCGAGCGAGCAGCGGAGCGGCGGGCACCCGCGTATGGCCGCGCTCCTCGAAGAAGCGCAGGAAGCGCTCGCGAATCTCTGCCGAGCTCATCGGCTGCATCGGTACGTCCCTTACCTACAACGAGAGCCGGCGACCACCGGCTCTCGTTCGCTCTCGTGTCGCTGGTTGTCAGGCTAGGAAGTGGCGGCCCCCGGCTGCCCACCGGCCGCCTCGATCTCGGCGCGGACCTGCTCGGCGGCTGCCCTGCCCTCGTTCACGGCCTCGTCGAAGGCGACGCGAGTCTCCTCGATGAGCTCGCTCACGTGGCCGCGCATCTCCTCGCCGGTTTCCGGCGCCAGGAGAAGTCCCAGGGCGGCGCCGGTCAGACCTCCGATCGCGACTCCCGCCAGAAAGCTGCTCAGAGACGAGTCCTGCATGGCTGCGCTGTCACTCCTATCTGTCCCACGATTCTACCGGTCCGTAGGACGTCCGTTGCGGCGCGGCGGTCACCTGGACGGTCTCGAGCGTCTGCTGCAGCGCATTCATCAGGTCGGTCAGGCGGTCGAGCTTCACGGCGACATCCTCGCTCAGCAGCTCGACGTTGGCGCCCACCTCGCGGGCGTGCACCAGGATCGGACCGATCTCGGGGTCGGCCGCATCGAGCACCCCCCGCGCCTGGCGAACGAGCGCCTGGGTCTCATTGATGAGCGGCAGGACGCGGATCGCCATCAGCAGCAGGCCGGCGCCGACCAATAGCACGCCAACACCGACACCCACGTTGAAGATCAGCACGGCCGCGTCCATCGCCACCCTCCTCTCGCTGCGCGGAGCGATCTTAGCTAATCCTCGGGCGCAGCCGGTGCCAGCGCTCCAAGCAGGACGGTGGCGGCCATCGCCAGCTGCGCGACCACCGACGCGGTCAGCGGGTGGAAGTCGCCGATCCGCAGGAGCTCGAGGCCCGCCCTGCCGCCGACCGCGTCGCCGACCACCACCCCGACCAGCGACACGATGGCAAGGACCGGGACCAGCCGGCCCCAGGTACCGCGGATGGCCACGAAGACGAACAGGTTGATGGCGGCCACGAAGGCCACCCACACCAACCAGGGGGTCATGCGCGGGCGATGCGGCCGCCGCCCAGGCACTCCTCGCCGCGGTACAGCACCGCGGCCTGCCCCGGCGCCGGGGCCCAGACCGGTTCTGCGGTCTCGATCGCGAACCGCGACGCACCGACGAGGGTCACCTCGCACGGAACGTCGGGCGCGCGGTGACGGATCCTGACCGATGCGTTGAAGCGCTCTGCGGGCGGCTCGCCGGCCACGAAGCGGCGGTCGTCGACGACGAACGCAGAGGCAGCGACCTCGTCGCGCTTGCCGACGACCAGCTCATTGCGGTCGGGCCGGACCTCGCGCACGTAGACCGCCTCACCGAGCGCCACGCCCAGGCCGTGGCGTTGCCCCACGGTGTAGTGCGCGTAGCCCGAGTGAGTCCCAACGCGCGCACCGGAGGCGTCCACGATCGGGCCCGGCTCGCCCGCATATCCGCGCCGCTCCTCGAGCAGCGATCGATAGTCGCCGAGCGGCACGAAGCAGATCTCCTGGCTCTCCGGCTTCTGCGCGGTCGGCAGCCCGAGCTGCTCTGCGAGCTCGCGCACCGCTGGCTTCGTCATCTCGCCGAGAGGGAATCGGGTGCTCGCCAGCTGTGCCTGGCTGAGAACCCACAGGAAGTAGGTCTGGTCCTTGTTCTCGTCACCGGCCCGCAACAGGGCGAAACGACCATCGCGCCGCTCGATGCGGGCGTAGTGCCCGGTGGCGACGGCATCGGCCCCGTAGGCGACCAGGCCACGGCGCAGGAGCTCGTCGAACTTGATGTACTGGTTGCAGGCCTGGCACGGGTTCGGGGTCGAGCCGGCAAGGTACTCGTCCGCGAAGGCATCGATCACTCGCTCCCCGAACTCGCGCTCCACGTTGAGCACGAAGAACGGGATGCCGAGCAGCTGTGCGACGCGGCGGGCGTCATCCGCGGCCTCCGGAGAGCAGCACGAGCGCTTCTGCTCGAATCCCTCGCCACGATCCGGGTGCGTGCGCATCCAGACGCCGACCACCTCGACGGCCGAGTCGGCTGCCTCCTGCGCCAGCAGGGCGGCAGCGACGCTCGAGTCGACCCCGCCGCTCATCGCGGCGACGATCCGGGTCACGCCGAGGCCGATGCCATCGCCGGCCGCATCCGCGCGCCGAGGGCGGCCACCACCGCGATCGTCCGATCCACCTCGTCCGGGGTCGTCGCACGGCCGAGGCTGAGGCGCAGAGAGCCATGCGCACGCTGCGGGTCGATTCCCATGGCCAGCAGGACGTGGCTCGGCTCGCTGCTGCCGGAGGTGCATGCGCTGCCGGTGCTCGCCTCGATCCCCTCCAGGTCGAGCGCCGCCACCAGGTCGCCTCCCTCAACGCCGTCCACGACGAAGCTGGCGCTGTTCGGGAGCCGTTGCTCGGGATCGCCGGTGAGCTCGATGCCCGGCAGTGCCGTGAGGCCGACGATCAGCCGATCGCGCAGCGACGCCTCCTCGCCGGCGCTGCCCTGGGCGAGCTCGAGCGCGGCCGCAAAGCCGGCGGCGCCGGCCACGTTCTCGGTCCCCGCCCGCCGCTGGCGTTCCTGCGACCCGCCCTGGATCTGGGGCAGCATGGCGGTCCCCTGCCGCACGAACAGCGCGCCGATCCCCCTGGGGCCGTAGACCTTGTGGGCGGCGAGGCTCATGAGGTCCACCTGGAGCGGATCCACATGCAGCGGCAGATGTGGGGCAGCCTGGATCGCGTCGGTATGGAAGAGCACCTTGCGGTCGCGGCAGATCGCCCCGATCTCGGCGATCCGCTGGACTGTTCCGACCTCGTTGTTCGCGTACATGACGGTCACCAGCGTCGTGCGATCCGTGATCGCGGCGGCCACGTCGGCCGGATCGACCCGGCCGTATCGGTCCACCGGAAGGTAGGTCACCTTGAAGCCGGAGCGCTCCAGCAGCTGGCAGGCGTGCATCCCCGCCTTGTGCTCGATGCTGCTGGTAACGATGTGCCGGCCGCGCGCGCTCGCCGCCCAGGCGACCCCCTTGATGGCGAGGTTGACCGACTCAGAGCCGCCCGAGGTGAAGACGATCTCGCGCGGCTTGGCGTCGAGCGTCGCGGCGATGCGCTCCCGCGCCTCGTCGAGGCCTTGCCGAGCGCGGCGTCCCGACGCGTAGATGCTCGACGGGTTGCCCCAGTGCTCGGTCAGGTACGGAAGCATGGCGTCCAGCGCCTCACGCCGCAGCGGCGTGGTGGCAGCGTGATCGAGGTAGATCGCCATGGCTCGATTATGCCGCGCCTTGACTCGCCGCGGGATCAGCCAGGCCGCTCCCGGCTATCGACCACCTGCAGATGCAGCTCGCCGAGCTGCTGCGGGCTGATGAGCGAGGGGGCTCCCATCATCAGGTCGCTCCCCGACTGCGTCTTCGGAAAGGCCATGACCTCGCGAATGTTCTCCTGGTCGGCAAAGAGCGCAGCCCACCGGTCGAGACCGATCGCGATCCCGCCGTGCGGCGGCGCGCCGTACTCGAGGGCGTCGAGGAGCGCGCCGAACTCGTCGCGCATCCCCTCGATGGAATGGCCCATCAGCGCGAAGGCCCGCTCGAGCAGCGCGCGCTGATGGATGCGGATCGATCCGCCACCCAGCTCCCAGCCATTGAGCGCCAGGTCGTACTGCTGCGCGTGAACCGAGCCGGGGTCGCTCTCCATGCGCTCGATCTCCTCGGGCACGGGCGCGCTGAACGGGTTGTGCGTGGCGTCCCAGCGATCCCCCTCCGGGTCCCAGGTGAACATCGGGAAGCGATGGACCCAGACGTAGGCGAGCGTCGGCGAGCTCCGAAGCCCAAGCCGATCCCCCATCTCCAATCGCAGGTGCCCGAGCGACTCTGCGGCCGTGCGGCGATCGGCATCTGCGACGATCAGCAGCAGGTCGCCCGGCTCTGCCCCGGTCGCGGCGCGCATCGTGCCCTCCGCCGAGCCGAGGAACTTCGCGGCCGGTCCGCGCAGGCTGCCGTCAGCCTCGACCGCGAGGTGGGCAAGTCCACCGGCACCATGGCGACGGGCCAGGTCCGTGAGCTCGTCGAGCTGCTTGCGTGAGTAGCTGCCGCAGCCGGGAGCGCGGATGGCAAAGACCGCTCCGCCCGCAGCGATCGGCTCGGCAAACACGCGGAACTCAACGCCGCGGACCGCTTCGCTGACATCTACCAGCTCGAGACCGAAGCGGATATCCGGCTTGTCGGACCCGAATCGGCCCATCGCCTCCTCGAAGGTGAAGCGCGGAAAAGGGGTTTCGAGGATGGGTCGATCAGGAAGGGTCTCGGCGCTGATCCGAATCGCCATGCGCTCGACGGTCGCCATCACGTCGGCTTCCGCGACGTAGCTCATCTCCAGATCCAGCTGCGTGAACTCCGTCTGGCGGTCGCCGCGCTGGTCCTCGTCGCGATAGCAGCGCGCCAGCTGGTAGTAGCGGTCGTAGCCGGCCACCATGAGCAGCTGCTTCAGCTGCTGCGGCGACTGCGGCAGCGCGTAGAAGTGGCCGGCCTGCAGACGGCTGGGGACCACGAAGTCGCGCGCGCCCTCCGGGGTGCTCCGAATCAGGGTGGGGGTCTCGACGTCGACGAAGCCCTCGTCCTCGAGCGCTCGCCGCATGGCACTCGACAGCCGCGCGCGCAGGATGAGGCGCGCCTGCATGGCGGGGCGTCGCAGGTCGAGGTAGCGATACTTCAGGCGGAGCGCCTCGTCGAGCCCGGCCTGATCCTCGTTGATGTAGAAGGGCGGCACCTTGGCGGGGTTGAGCACCGTCAGGCGGTCGACCGCGACCTCGACCTCCCCGGTCCCCAGCTCGGCGTTGACGGTTCCCTCCGGGCGATGCCGCACGACCCCCTCAACTTGGACGACCCACTCGTTGCGCACGTCCCGGGCGGCCTCGTGCGCCGCCGGCTGGGCATCCGCCGAAGTCACGACCTGCGTGATCCCGTATCGGTCACGCAGGTCGAAGAAGGTCAGCTGCCCGTGATCACGGCGCCGATGGACCCAGCCCGCGAGCATGACGCGCTGGTCGACGTTACTGGAGCGCAGCTCGCCGCAGGTGTGGGTACGAAAGGACTGCGCCATGGGAGCGCCAATGCTAGTCGATTGCCCTGCCTGCACTCAGCTGCGGATGCGGTCTTGGAGCTCGTCCAGCGCGACCTCGCTCTGCTCGCCCTTCTGCAGGTCGCGAAGGATCGCCAAGGCGGGGTCCGCGCCCACGATCACCGCGAAGCGAGCGCCGGCCTTCGCGGCGGACTCGAGCTGCCTGCCGAGCTTGCGGGAGCTGCCATCTGGCCGCACACGCAGCCCGGCATCCCGCAGACGCCCGGCGATCTCCAGACGCCTGGCGAAGTCGGCCTCGGAGGAGACGATCGCGACGAGCGGATCCGCCGCCACGGTTACGACCTGCTGCTCCTCGAGAGCGAGCATCGTCCGATCCAGGCCGATCCCGAAGCCGATCCCCGGCGTCGGCGGGCCACCCAGCAGCTCGACCAGGCCGTCATAGCGCCCACCCGCGCCGATCGCCTGCTGCTGCCCCTCGCGCCCTTCGACGAAGAACTCGAACGTGGTGCGCGTGTAGTAGTCCACGCCGCGCACCAGCCGATGGTCGATGACGTAGGCCACGCCCATCCCGCCGAGCAGCCCGCGAACCGCATCGAAGTGGGCGCGACACTCCTCACACAGGTGGTCGATGGCTCGAGGGGCGCCGGCCGCGAGCTCGCGATCGAGCTCCTTGTCGTCGAGGACCCGCAAGGGGTTGATGCGGAGGCGGCGGCGAGAGTCATCGGTCAGGCGGTCCTCGCGCGCGCCGAAGTACTCGACCAGCGCCTCGCGATAGGCGGGACGGCATGTGGCGTCGCCGATCGAGTTCAGGTGGGCGACGACATCGGTCAGGCCCAGCTCGTGGTAGAAGCGCGCCGCGAGCTCGACCAGCTCGGCGTCGACCATCGGCCCAGGATCGCCGATCACCTCGACGTCCCACTGTCGAAACTCGCGGTACCGGCCCGCCTGCGGACGGGCGTAGCGGAACATCGGCCCCAGCATCCAGAGGCGCAGGGGACCTGGCCGCACGTGCATGCCGTGCTCGACGTACGCGCGTGCGATCCCGGCCGTCGGCTCGGGGCGGAGCGCCCACTCCGCGCGCTCCTCCTCGCTGCCCCGCGCGCCGCTGACGCGGAACATCTCCTTCTCGACCGCATCGGACGACTCGCCCAAGCCGCGCGCGAAGAGCTCGACACGCTCGAAGAGCGGGGTCTCGATCCGATCGAGCGCGTATCGCCGCGCCAGATCGCGGGCAACCGCCTCGATCCGGTCCCAGGCAGGCCCTGCCTCGGGGAGCAGGTCGCGCGCGCCGCGGGGTGCCGTGATCCGGTTAGCCATGCCACCGAGTCTACCGGCCGATGAGGTGGTGCCGACCGCCTGGCAGCGCGGGTCGGCGCCCCGTGCGGGCTAGCGAACCTCTCGTGTCACCGAGGTCACGTCGCGCAGCCGCTCGATCTTCGACAACACCCGGCTGAGCTGCTGCAGGGAGTTGACCTTGAAGGTCGCCGAGATCGTCGCGCTGTTGTCCGCGTGGACAGCGACCGAGGCGGCCACGATGTTCACCTTGTCCTCCGCGACGACGTTGGTGACCTCATTGAGGAGGCCCGGCCGATCGAGCGCCAGGATGCGCACGGTGATCGGGTAGGTCTGCTCGCCGGCGATCTCCCATTCGACGTCGATGAGGCGCTCGATGTCGCGCTCCGAGAGCACCGACGGGCACGAGGCCCGGTGGACGGTGACACCCTTGCCGCGGGTCACGTAGCCGGTGATCTCGTCGCCGGGGATCGGTGAGCAGCACTTCGCGAAGCGGACGAGCAGATCGCCGACCCCCTTCACCTTGACCCCGACCGTGGATGGCGCCGCTGGCGGAGCCTGCTCCGGCAGCGTGATGGCCGCGTCGTCATGGATCTCGAGCTTCGAAACGACGGAGGCGGGCGAGATGGCGCCGTAGCCAATGGCCGCGTAGAAATCGTCCAGCTCGCGGAAGCGATGCTGCTGGGCGAGCTCCCCCAGCTTGTCGGGCGGCAGCGAGCTCAGCGTCTCGTGGGCCAGGCGGCGCAGCTCGCGGTCGAGCAGCTCCTTGCCCTGGGTGATGTTCTCGTCGCGCTGCTGGCGCTTGAACCAGGCGCGTATCTTCTCCTTGGCGTGGCTCGTCCGGACGATATTCAGCCAGTCGCGCGACGGGCCATGCGCTGCCTTGGTGGTGATTACCTCCACGATGTCGCCGTTGCGCAGCTTGTGGTCGAGCGGCACCAGCCGGTTGTTGACCTTGGTGCCGATGCAGCGGTGGCCGACATCGGTGTGGATGCGGTACGCGAAGTCGAGCGCGGTCGCGCCCGCGGGCATGTCCTTGACGTCGCCCTTCGGGGTGAACACGAAGACCTGGTCCTGGAAGACGTCGAGCTTGAGCCCCTCGACGAACTCGGTCGCGTCCGCCACTTCCCGCTGCCAGTCGATCAGCTGCCGCACCCAGGCGAGCTTCTCGTCGTAGCGGCGATCCGCGCGGCTCCCTTCCTTGTAATGCCAGTGCGCCGCGATGCCGGCCTCCGCAACGTCATGCATCTGCTGGGTCCGGATCTGGATCTCGACCG
>Ga0307310_10000711_pt1 | contig 11598 bp, 8 predicted proteins | sample ER_DNA_197_FD_194502 | JGI IMG/M metagenome (GOLD analysis project Ga0307310, IMG submission 194502) | Bulk soil microbial communities from the East River watershed near Crested Butte, Colorado, United States - ER_DNA_197 | ecosystem: Environmental > Terrestrial > Soil > Floodplain | place: USA...
ATCCACTCCGTGCACGAAGACCGAGTCGCCACCGTTGGGAAACAGGGTTTGCCAGCCACCGGCGAGGCTATCGATCATCTGCGCCTCGGGGGTGCCCGGCAGTGACCTGCTGCCACGGGGCCGGAGCGCCCACGGAGGCGACCAAAGCAACGCCGCGCCATCAGCCCTGCGCGTCACCGACGTCACCGTGCCGCCTAATCCGGGGATGATCTCCACCGTGAGTGCGTCAGTGGAGAGCCGCAGAACGTCCCATCCTCGAGCGTGCCGTTCGTCCAGCTGGACCATGCGCTGAGCCTATTGGCGGATGCAGGCAGCGTACGCTCAGTCAGGAACCTTCAGTGCCGTCACCGTTTGGTTCGAGTCGTCGCTCATCAACAGCGTCGCCTCGCTGCGGGGCATGTCAAAGGCTACGGTGCCCCGAACCCGCTCCCCGGCATGCAGCGTGCCCGTCTCCAACATGGCGTCTCCAGCCCCTTCGACCGCGGTCTCGAACAGCTGGCCGGTTTGGTCGAAGACTTGGAAGTTGTACGGGTCATAGTCAACCGAGCCGGAATCGCAGATCAGCTCCACCTCGACCCGGAGATAGCTCCCCGAGGTAGGCGGCACCTGGCCGTAAGCCACCCAGGAGTGTCGGTGCAAGATCAACTGTCCGCTTCCTTCGGTGGTACTGAACTCGATCCGGTCGCCTTGAGCGCTGACCTGAGGGAGCGGTTGCTTGCTCTGCAGTGGAGCGCTGACGTGGGTATCTGAGAAATGCGCGACGACGCTGGCCGCCGCGACCACGATCGCGACAAGAAGAATGACGCCTGCGCTGATGAAGTTCGCACGTCTGGATATGCGCTTGGCGACCGACCGAGCCGGACGTGCCGGGCTAGCAGAGGGCTTGGTGGGCGGCGTGTCTCCCGGGCCAGGCGCCCAGGGAACGAAGGACGGCCCGCTGGGCGTCGGTCCCATGCCGGTGCTTTCTGAACCGCTGGGCTCGTCCATTTCCGACCACGGTAGCGCAGGATTGCCTCGCTGCCGATACCTGGTTGTCCACAGGGAGTACGCGCTGCCAGCTAACTGTCCACAGATTTGCGGTTAGGCGCACGATTTGGCATCGCGTACGCAATCTTCCGATATGACACCTTCGCAGGAATCAGGCACCGAAAAGTCGTCAATACGCAGCAAGTCAGGGCGCAGAAAAGCTCGACGGCGGCATCGCAACCGGCTGCCAGAGGTGGAGGCACGGGCTCGGCTCAAGGTCCGTCAGCCAGATGATCTTCTAGCCCTCATCCCGTACCTGATCGGATTCCACCCAGATGAAGATCTCGTCGCTGTCTTCATCAAATCCGGTCGAGTCAAGCTCACCACGCGAACCGATATTCCACCCGAATCGGCCGGCGATGAGCTTGCCGAGTGGATCGATGCGCTTGCCAAGCGTGAACGTGCCGACGCTCTTGCGCTGATTGCCTACAGTGCGGCGTCCTTGCCGGCCAACCGGCTGTTGACCCGTCTGATGGATCGGCTCAGCGAGCACGAGCTGACCGATGTGCTTTACGTCGGACATGGCCGGTGGTGGTCGCTGACCTGTGGAGAGGAGTGCTGTCCCCTTGCAGGCACACTGTATGACCTCAGCTCCCATCCGATGTCTGCCGCGGCCGTCCTTGCCGGACTCGGCGTGCGGGCCAATCGGCGGGAGCTCGAGGCGTCCATCAGTGGCCCGCCCGAGGCAGAGCTGCCACGCCTGGTGGACGCGGCCGAGGACCTCCTCGCTGAACTCGAGCCGTTCGACAGCCGTGCCGCCGCTGGAGAATTGCTCGTCAGCATTATGGATTCGGCGATGGCCGATCCGTCTGCACTCGACGAGAGGAACTGTCTACTGCTTGGTTTGTTGGTGACTGACATCTATGTTCGCGATTCTGCTTGGGCGCGGATCGGTCGCAGTGACGCCGAGGACCATGTCCGATTGTGGGGGAGTGTGGTCACCCGAGTGCCACCTGTGCTGGCCCCAGCGCCGCTATGCCTTCTGGGTATGGCCGCTTGGGTCTCAGGTCACGGCGCTTTGGTGAACTGTTGTTGGGAGCGCGTTTCTCAGGTTGATCCGGACTACTCGATGGGGAAACTGCTCTCAGACATTGGCGAACGAGGAATTCCTCCATCGATCTGGCAAGAGATCAAGGATGACATGCAAGCCGAGTTAGATGCTGATTTGCCCCTGTTGGCCGTTTAGTGAGCTAGCTGGTCAGCTAGGCTGCCCCGGCGGTGCAACAGCCACTAAGTTGTGACCATGACTCGCTTCGTGGTCTGCGGAGAGGCCTTGATCGATCTGGTCCAGTCCGACGTCGGCAGTAATGACTCGTTCAGCTCCACTTGGCTCGCCCTGTCGGCAGGCGGCCCGATGAACTCCGCAGTCGCATTGGGGAAGCTTGGGGCCAATGCCCATTTTCTGGGCCGGATCTCCAGGGACGCATTCGGGCGCCAGCTGCGTCAGCACATCCTGGAGGCAAACGTCAAGCTCGACTTTGCGACGGAGTCTTCCCAAGCCACCTCGATCGCCGTTGTGAGTCTGGATGAGCAAGGTGCGGCGAGCTACACCTTTCACTTCAACGACACGGCTAACTTTGGCTGGCAGATCGATGACCTGCCGCAGCTGTCGAGTGACGATTGGCTACACATCGCCTCGTTGTCATGCATTGTCAGCCCGGGCGCGGAGGTACTGCTCGACTGGATGCGTGACGTCCAGGCCGGGGTTTCGTACGACATTAACGTACGACCAACGGTGATCACCGATCCTGATGAGTACTGGACCAAGGTGCAGCCATGGTTGCGGGCGGTCGGACGACGTCAAGGCATCGTCAAGGCAAGCGATGAGGACATCAAGTTCCTGGCCAAGGCGGAAGCCGGCGGCGCCGGCAAGGCCGGCAGCGATCCAGTCGAAGTGGCCGGCATCTGGGTTGAGCAGTACGGGCTGGGACTTGCCGTGATCACTCTTGGGCCAGGCGGTGGAGTGGCGATCGAGCCAGGCGGAGACATCGCACGGGTGCCCGGCTTTCCCACCAAGGTGGTTGACACGGTTGGGGCGGGAGACACGTTTATGGCCGGTTTTCTCGACGGATATGTGAAGCTTCAGCTCGGACTCGAAGCCTCGCTAGAACGCGGCGCGGCGGCCGCCTCGATCGTCTGCTCTCGGCGTGGAGCGCAACCGCCGACATCGGCCGAAGTAGACGATTTGATCGCGGAGCGAACCTAAGCCACAACCGCTCTGAGCACCGGCTGCGGGAGCAGTGCCGAACATAGAGAACGCCTAGCACTGTGCTGACGCGGCCGGAGTGGCCGGGAGCCCTGCAGCCGTAGTGAGTGCCTCGACCGCTTCGCGGGCGCGCTGCGGACTGGGCGCGGAGCCGTCCGCCTCAGTCACATAGAACGTGTCGATGGCCTGCCCCGCCAGAGTGCTGATGTGAGCCGAACGGATCGAAAGCCGAATCTCACTCAACGAGCGGCCCAGGGCATACAGCAGCCCGGCGCGGTCGCCGGTCCGGACTTCAATGACCGCCGCTGTCTGGCTGGCATCGCGGACCAGTTCGACGTACGGGTTCGATACAGCCCCACTGCCATGTGCTCGCGCCTCCCGGCGCTGCACCGGCGTCAGAATGCCAGTCTCACCTGCCTCGAGGCGGCTCAATTGTTTGATCAAATACGCAGTGTCGGGCAGATCAGTGGCCAGCTGTTTGTCTACTCGCCAGGTGTTGACGGCCACGCCTTCCACGGTGTGGAGCACCGCCGATCGCACCTGCACTGAATGAGAGGCAAGCAGGCCTGCGGTGTCGCTGAAGAGCCCGAGCCGGTCGGCCGTCGCAATGACCAGCTCAATGCCCCCTGGCTGGCGCTCCACGCGGATCCGCGGCCTGCCGTCGAGTTTCACAGAGCGGGCCAGGCCAAGATCAACTAGCTGGGCAACATCAACTGGGGTTGTCTCATCGACCAGCAGCCCTTCGGTGTTGTCGGCCAGGCTGTTGATCAGCTGGGCCCGCCATGGCGACCAGGCAGCCGGCCCGGCAGCGCGAGCGTCTGCCTCGGTGAGATAGCGCAGCAAGTCCAGGATGTCGGCCCGGCCCTGCACTGCCTCGACTAGGACGCTCAAGGTGGCGGGATCAGCGTGATCACGCTTGGTGGCCAATGCGGCCAGAGTCAGATGGTGTCTCACCAAAAGCTCGACCAGTTCGGCGTCGCTCTGCCTAAGTCCAATCGCTGCGACGGCCTCGCGGGCGATCGGCGCCCCGCGATCCGCGTGATGCGCGCCGGCCCCGGGCAGCTTGCCGATGTCGTGGAAGAGGCCGGCCAGCAGCAAGATGTCGGGCCGATCCACCTGAGTGAGATGCCGCTGCGCCTCCGCGACGGTCTGCACCAGGTGCCGGTCGACTGTATGACGGTGGATCGGATTGTGTTGGGGCCGAGCGCGGATCGGCTCCCAGGAAGGAATCCATCTGCTGATACAGCCCGCGAGGTCGAGCGCCTCCCACACCGGCACGACATTTGACCCAGCAGACAGCATCTCCAGCAATGCTTCTCGTGCCTCATCAGGCCAGGGCGTCGGCAGCGCTTCGCCTTGGCTGCCAAGGTGTTCCGCCGTTACGGGGGAGAGGACCAGCCCGCGTTGCGCAGCGAGGGCCCCGGCCCGGAGGCCGACGACTGGATCCGCGGCGCTGATTCCGCGGCCTAGTCCGACCTCTCCGGAAGAGATGATCAAGCCATGGTCGGCCTGGACATATTGGGGTTTGCGCTCCCGCTTGATGAAGCTGAGTACCCGGTGCTGGGGGACAGCCTGCCGAGCAGCGCGTACGGTCAGGTCGACGGCATGGCCGATCCGGCGGGCGGCCAAACTCACGTCGCGATGAAGATCATCAGGGTGGTGGTATCCCAGCCGAGTGGCCACTGTTTGCGTCTCGCTGGAGATCAATCGATCGAGCGTGCGGCCGGCCGCCAGATGGAGTGCGTCGCGGACGTCGAGCAAGCGTTCATGCGACTCGCGGATGCCGACATGCGGCCGGTCAGTCAGCCAGCTGGCTGCTAGCGCCCGCAGCATCGAGACATCGCGAAAGCCTCCGCGGGCCTCCTTGAGGTCGGGTTCGAGCAGATAGGCCGCATCACCAAAGGTGGCCAGGCGCTCATCGAGCGAGGCCAGCAGCTCCGGCAGTCGTTTACGGGCGTTGGCGCGCCAGCTGTCCAGCAGGGCGGTACGCGCACCCTTGACTAAATCGGCGTCGCCAGTGATCACCCGGAGGTCGAGTAGGCCGACACCTGCACTCAGCTCGCGCCCCGCGACCTCGGCACATTCGGCTGGCGTGCGTACCGCATGATCAACGCGAATCCGCGCATCCCAAAGCGGATACCAGAGGTCTGCTGCCAACGTGTCGATCTCGCTCGAGGACTTGCCATTGTGCAGCAGCACGAGATCAATGTCTGATCGTGGACCGAGTTCGCGCCGGGCGAGGCTTCCGACGGCGGCAAGGGCGGCCCCGCTTGCAGGGCCGCCCACTTGCGCATACAGCTCGACCAGCGCCGACTCGACGCACTCTGTGATCAAACGCCGACGATCCGGTCCCGCAGTGGAAGACCACTCAGACCGGATCGCGACGTTGAGACGCTCGCTGGTTAGATCACGCTTCAGAGCGCGTCCAGCCCGCGCTCCCCGGTTCGGACGCGGACGATTTCATCCACCGGAACCGACCAGACCTTGCCGTCACCGATGCGACCGGTCCGAGCGCTCTTGACCAGGACATCGATGATGTCTTTGGCATCATCGTCATCCACGAGCACCTCAAGTCTCACCTTGGGCACCAGGTCCACGGTGTACTCCGCACCCCGGTAAACCTCAGTGTGGCCCCGCTGACGTCCGAAACCGCTTGCCTCGCTGACGGTCATTCCTTCAACGCCAAACGATTCGAGTGCGGTCTTGACCTCGTCCAACATATGCGGCTTGATGATCGCTGTTACGAGCTTCATGCCGACACCTCCTGATCATTCTTGCTGTCTTCCTCGACCTGATTTGGCGCCGAGCCGGCGTACGACAAGCCACGCAGTCCCGCACCCAGCGTGCCGAGATCGTAACTGGTCTCAGCATGCTCGATCTCGTCGACACCAGTCCGCTCTTGCTCTTCGGTGACACGGAAGCCGATGGTCTTATGCAGTAACAGGCCGATCAGCAAGCTCATGATCAAGCTGTAGAACAGCACGGAGAAAGCGCCTACCGCCTGCCGCCACAGCTGATCGAAGCCGCCGCCGTAGAAGAGACCGTTAACGCCCGCCGGAGCAGCCTCGGTCGCGAGAAAGCCAACAGCCAGGGTGCCCCAGAGACCGCCGAACAGGTGGACGCCGACGACGTCGAGCGAGTCGTCAAAGCCCAGCTTGTACTTCAGTCCTATGGCCAGCGCACAGATCACGCCCGCCAGGGCGCCGACGATGATCGCGCCGACCGGTGAGACCGAGGAGCAAGACGGAGTAATGGCAACCAAGCCGGCGACGACGCCAGACGCGGCGCCGAGCGAGGTGGCATGGCCGTCGCGAATGCGCTCGGTGATCAGCCAGCTCAAGGATGCGGCGGCGGTGGCGACCATGGTGTTCACCCAAACCGTTGCGGCGGTAGTGCCGGCAGCGATCGCAGAACCGGCATTGAAACCGAACCAGCCGAACCACAGCAGGCCGGCGCCGAGCATGACCAGCGTCAGGTTGTGCGGCCGCATCGGATCGCGCTTCCAGCCCAGCCGCTTGCCCAAAATGATGGCAAGAGCGAGACCGGCTGCACCGGCGTTGATGTGGACAGCTGTGCCACCTGCGAAGTCGATCGCCTTCAAGTTGTTGGCGATCCAACCGCCCACGTGCTCGCCGGCGGAGAAGTCGAACACCCAGTGGGCGATCGGGAAGTAGACGATAGTTCCCCAGATAACGGTGAAGATCATCCAGGTGCTGAACTTGGCGCGATCGGCAATTGCGCCGGAGATCAGAGCGACGGTGATGATCGCGAACACGGCCTGGAACGCGACGAACGCCATCACCGGGTAGATACCGGTCTGATCGTCGAAGGAGACCTCGCTGGTCGCCCCCATGAGGCCCTTGAGACCCAGGTACTGAACGGGATCGCCGAGCAGGCCGTAGCCGATGTCGTCTCCGAAGGCAGTTGAGTAGCCCCAGAGAATCCAGATGACAGCGATCGAGGCCAACGCCCCGAAGCTCATCATCATCATGTTGAGGACGCTCTTCGCGCGGACCATGCCGCCGTAGAAGAAGGCGAGTCCTGGGGTCATGAGCAGCACCAGCGCTGCTGACGCCAGGAGCCACGCAGTGGTTCCAGTGTCAATCTCGAGTGGTGTCATGGAGTGCTTTCTTTCGGTGATGGGACTGGAAACGGGTTGAACCCTCAGGCGGCTGGATCCTGGGACGCTCGAGGCTACGCAAAACTCTGCTAGCTGCGTGTTGCGCCAAACGTGCGCTCGGTTACGCCAACGTCACAGTTGGTATGTCAATGTGACGGGCGTGTTTCGACCTGCCCCTCGCGAAAGTGGTCAGAAACGGCAAGAAATTCGGCCGATCCGTGTTTTTAGTGACCACTTTCGGCTCAACGAGGCGCTGGTCGCTGATTTGTCGGGTAACTCAGCTTGATCGCTCGGCGGCTTGGCGTGCAGCCCACGCGGAAGCGACCATGTCGTCGACCGTGTAGCGCATCTTCCAGTCCAGATCGCGCGCCGCCAGCTCGCCAGTGGCCACGATCCGCGCCGGGTCGCCAGCGCGTCGCGGCCGAATCTCGGGCGTAAAATCGATGCCGGTGACACGGGCGACGGCGTCCATGATCTCGCGTACCGAGAGGCCGGTCCCGCTGCCCAGGTTGTAGACGGGCTGCACCGCACGGTCCTTCTCGAGGGCTTGCGCAGCGACCACATGGGAGCGGGCCAGGTCAAAGACGTGGACGTAGTCGCGGACCGGCGTACCGTCCGGGGTGGGGTAGTCGTCGCCGTTGATGTACGGCACCTCGCCTGCGACCAGACGCTCGAAGATCAGCGGGAAGAGGTTGTGCGGGCTGGTGTCGCGTAGGTCCTCGTAGCCCGAACCGACTACGTTGAAGTATCGCAGCGACGTGTGGCGTAGCGGGGTCGGCTCGGCTGCGGTGGCGCGGCCCTGGTCGTGGAGCAGCCATTCGCCTACCAGCTTGGACTCACCGTACGGAGACTCCGGCTTGGTCGGATCTTGTTCGCTGACCAAGTCGGTGGCTGGTGTGCCGTAAACGGCGGCACTTGAGGAGAACACGAACAGAGCCACGTCATGGGCGGCCATGGATTCCAGCAGAGTCACCATGCCAGTGACGTTCTGGGTGTAAGTGTGTAGCGGCCGGCTCACCGAGACGCCCGCGTACTTGAAACCAGCCAGATGAACGACGCCAGCGATCTGCTGTTCGGCAAAGATCTGGTCGAGTAGTTCGCGCTCCAGCACGCTGCCGGCGTAGAAGGGGACTTCGGGCCGGACGAAGTCTCGGTGGCCACTGGACAAGTCGTCGATGACTACCGCAGGGATGCCCTCGGCCTCAAAAGCGCGTACGACATGGGAACCGATGTATCCGGCGCCGCCAGTCACGAACCAAGTCATCCGCTGGTACCCCTCTCGACTACCGAGCTGCGAGCGTCCGCATTGCGCGAGCAGCTCCCCATACGGTCCGCCTCAGCCTAATGGCGGGTGAACACGCAGATCGGTGATCTTGAGGTCGAGAGCGTGCTCAGTGGCAGCGATCGCATCAGTGAACAGGTCATCGGCCAGCACAGGATGTGGATCAAGCATGGTGACCTCAATGTCGGTGCGGCGACCTTTGGTGATTATCTTCCAGGTCGCCACCAGCCGTCCGTCGTAGAGCACCACCGGAGAGAACAGTCCGTTCACCTTCGCCCAGACCTTCGGTAACTGCTGCTCGGTGAGGAACCGGGTGCGGTGTCGTCCGTGATATCCAACTAGCAGCCCGTCGTATTCGGGCAACAAGCGCAGGCCCGGATCGGACGTTCCACCAGGGGAAGGTTCGGCGAGATCGAGATAGTCCTCGTCGTTTGGACCACGCACGTGCAGGACCTCATCGCCGAGACGGCGTACGGCATCATCCACTGCAGCCAGACCGGCACCGAAGAAGAAAGCGAGATCCTCCCGCAGAGCGGGGCCATACGAGCCGAGATGTATCCGGACGAGCTGAGTCAAAGCCGACGCGAAATCGTAGTCTGGGAGATCCGGCAGCAGGCTCCGTGCTCGGCGGTGGTAAATGTCGGTCCGCTTCTCCCATCGGGTGTCGCGGGGACGCCGCAGTAGCCCGCTGTGACCCCAGATCAAGCTGTCCGAGAGCACATCTGGGCCCTGGGCGGCCTCAGTCGCCTCGCGTTCTGCCAGCCAGACGCGGGCATGCGACACGATTTCCGACCGTGATTGCCAGTCACTGTCAGCGAACGCTTCGAGCTCCGCCGCCAGCTGCTCGGGGGTTACCCGCTTTAGCTTCAGTATGTTGCGCAGCTGCTTCCCTCGGGTGCCGCGCGCAACGGCATCCAGCCACGCAAACTGCTCCACGACACTGCTGTGCACCGTGCCGCGGATATTGCTGGTCTTGACCAGCTGGTGCGACTCGAACAACGCGCACACCGTCTCATACCTCACGCCAGGCAGCCTCGACGAGATGGTCAGAAACGGGGCTCGTGGGACCTGGGACTGGATCGGTCCCAGCCGCCGGAATAGCTCTATTACCGCTTCCGGACCGCGCGCCGCGATATCCGGGAATTGCCGACGCAGCGTACGTCGTCGAAGTTCGTCATGACTCAGCCGGCGCACGGCTCTGACGGTAATCGCCGCCTGAGGTGATGCATAACCAGGGGAGCGCCACGACTCATTGCGCTACCCTGACCATATGCAACGCGTTGTCCTCCTTATGTAGCCGCGTGGGAAACTCCTGCGCGGCAGCCCCTCATGCCCAAGACGGCGAGGGGTTTTTTCATGTCCAGGTCACTGAGCACACGCGATGCACAACCAAGGAGACGAGACAACATCATGACCGAGCAGATCGACCGGGTTGAAGCTCCCGAGGAGGCGGATACCGCGACCCGGGAGCGGGCCGGCTATGACGCGAGGTCTGCCCAGGAGCGTTGGCAGGCGTTCTGGGAGGCCGACAAGACTTTTGTGCCCGCCGACGACGGTTCGCGGGAGCGCAGGTACGTGCTCGACATGTTTCCTTACCCATCGGGCGATCTGCACATGGGCCATGCGGAAGCCTTCGTCATGGGTGACGTCGTCGCGCGCTACCTGCGGCTCAAGGGCTACGACGTGCTCCACCCGATCGGCTGGGACTCCTTCGGACTCAACGCGGAGAATGCCGCCATCGAGCGGAACGCGCACCCGGCCGAGTGGACGTATGCGAACATCGAGACGCAGGCCACCTCGTTTCGGCGCTACGGCCTGAGCTTCGACTGGTCCCGTCGGCTGCATACCTCGGATCCGGAGTATTACCGCTGGACCCAATGGCTGTTCCTGCGATTCCGGGAGCGCGGCCTGGCCTATCGCAAGCCGAGCTGGGTCAACTGGTGCCCCAAGGACCAGACCGTGCTGGCCAATGAGCAGGTGGTTGCCGGGCTGTGTGAGCGCTGCGGTTCCGTGGTCACCAAGCGGCAACTGACTCAGTGGTACTTCAAGATCACCGATTACGCCCAGCGGCTGCTGGACGACATGGATGAGCTGACTGATGGCTGGCCCGAACGTGTGCTGACCATGCAAAGCAACTGGATCGGCCGGTCCGAGGGTGCCTACGTCGACTTCATGATCGAAAATCGAGCTGAGCCGGTGCGGGTGTTCACCACACGCCCGGACACCCTGTACGGAGCGACGTTTTTCGTGATCGCGCCCGATGCCCCGCTGGCCGCTGAGGTCGTCACCGGCGAACAGCGCGCAGCGTTCGAGGAGTATCTGGAGCGGACCAAGCAGGAGACCGAGATCGAGCGACAGTCCACCGAACACCCCAAGACCGGCGTCTTTCTGGGCGTGCATGCCACGAATCCGGTGAACGGCGAGAAGATCCCGGTCTACGCCGCCGACTATGTGCTGGCCGAGTACGGTACCGGCGCGATCATGGCGGTTCCGGCACATGATCAGCGCGACCTGGACTTTGCCCGCACATTCGGGCTGCCCGTACGCGAGGTGGTTGCCACCGGTGGGCCCGATCCGACCACCACAGGTATCGCGACACCGGGTGATGGCACCTACATCAACTCCGACATCTTGAACGGCCTGACCGACAAGGGGGCTGGAGTTCGCGCGATCACCGCAAAGCTGGAGGCTGAGGGCGTTGGCGAGGGCGCGGTGATCTTCCGGCTGCGCGACTGGCTGCTGAGTCGCCAGCGCTACTGGGGGTGCCCCATCCCGATCATCCACTGCGATCAGTGTGGAGAGGTGCCGGTGCCCGATGATCAACTTCCGGTTGAGCTGCCGTATCTGGCGGGTGCCGATCTGCTCCCCAAGGGAACCTCGCCGCTGGCCGCGGCCGCCGATTGGGTCAATGTCGACTGCCCACAATGCGGCGGACCGGCGAAGCGGGACTCCGACACGATGGAT
>Ga0307310_10000712_pt1 | contig 11588 bp, 12 predicted proteins | sample ER_DNA_197_FD_194502 | JGI IMG/M metagenome (GOLD analysis project Ga0307310, IMG submission 194502) | Bulk soil microbial communities from the East River watershed near Crested Butte, Colorado, United States - ER_DNA_197 | ecosystem: Environmental > Terrestrial > Soil > Floodplain | place...
GAGAAAAGGTTGACGAGACGTTCCCAGAGGCCAACGAGGCCGCCGGGCGAGACCACCACGATCACGAGGAAGATCGCGCCGATCAAGGTGTCGAAGCGCGGGCCGATGAAGCCGATCCGCTGCGAGTAGTTGTTGAGGATGACGAAGAACAGCGCGCCGACCCAGGCGCCCTCGAGCCGGTAGAGGCCGCCGATGACGGCGATCACCAGCAAGTCGATGGTCGCGCCGAGATCGATCGACGCCGGGTCGATGTGGCCGTTCCACCAGACGAAGAGCACCCCGCCGATTGCGGCGATGAAGCCCGCGAATGCGAATGCGATCGTCCGATGGAGCGGCACGTTGTAGCCGAGCGACGCCATCCGCACCGGATCGTCGCGGACGCCCTGGAGCGTGAGGCCGAACGGCGTCCGGACGAGATAGCGCAGAAGCGCGTACACCACGAGCGCGGTGACGAGCGCGACGTAGTAGAGACGGTTCGTGTGCACGTCGACGTTGCCGATCGCGCTCGGCGCCGGAATGCCGCTGATGCCGCCGAACCCGGAGACGTCGGTCACCTGGCCGAAGAAGAGATTCGCGATCACCGAGTACGTCAGCGTGATCATCAGGAAGTAGATGCCGACGCTCCGGTTCGCGAGCGCCCCGAAAAGGAGCGCCATCCCGACCGCGATTCCGATGCCGGCGACGACGCCCCACCACGGGCTCCAGCCGAGGTTCAGGCCCTTCGTGTTCCCGTTCGTCGTCGCGTTGCCGAGCACGAAGCCGGCGATCCCGTAGATGGAGACCTGCGCCAGCGAGACCATGCCGCCGTAGGCGGACAGGAAGATCAGGCTAGCCGCGGCGATGCCGAGGAAAAGCATTTGCGTGAGCAGCTGTCCGACCCAGTAGGTCGTGAGGTAGAACGGCGCCGTCACGGCGAGCGCGAGTGCGAGCACGGCGACGACGCGGTCGGGATTGATGCGCGGCCTCGTCATGCCGGCCGTCCGAACAATCCGAGAGGCCGCACCGCGAGCACGACTGCGACCAGCACGAACGTGAAGATGATCGAGTAGTACGTGTACGAGGACGGCAGATACGCGGCCGAGAAGTTCGTCGTGATGCCGAGCAGGAGCGCGCCGATGGCGGCACCGCCGAGTGACCCCATCCCTCCGATGATCACTACGACGAGCGAATACAGCAGCCAGTTGGCGTCGACCCCCGGCGCGAGGCTCGCGAAGGAGCCGCCGATCACCCCGCCGAGGCCCGCGAGAGCCGAGCCGACGACGAATGCGATTGCGAACGTCAGCTGGATGTTGATGCCGAGCGCGGAGACCATCGCCCGGTCGTCGACGCCGGCGCGGATGACCATGCCGGTCCGGGTGCGCTTCAGCCACAGCCAGAGCAGGATCCCGATCCCGACCGCAATACCGAGGATGATCAGTCTCGTGGTCGTGTAGACGACACCGGCGACGTGCAGGTTCGTGAACGTGTCGAAGTTGCGCGGCCATGCGATGTCTTCCGCGACGCCGCCGAAGTGCGCGAGCATCTGGTCGGCGAGGATGATCGAGATAGCGATCGTGATCAGCGCCTGGCGCAGATCCTGGCCCTGCGTCCAGCGCAAGAGGACTTGCTGCATCACGAGCCCCGAGCCGGCGACGACGGCGATTCCCGCGAGCGTCGGCAGGATCCAGTGCGTCAGGTTGACCTGCGAGCTCTGGAGGCCGAACGACCCGCCGCCGCCGACCATGCGCCGCTGGATCGTGAGCGCGACGTAGCCGCCGAGCAGGAAGAACGCGCCGTGCGCCATGTTCACGACGCGCATCAGCCCGAAGATGAGCGTGAAGCCGCTCGCGACGACGAAGTAGAGCCCGGCGGCGGTGACGCCGTTCAGCATTGTGATCACGAAGTCCTTCGGGTCGTGCACGGCCGACCCGAACGTCGTCGCGTACCTCCCTGTCGTCGGCGCGAGGAAGAGCACCCAGAGCACGGGCAGGACGGCGAGCACGCCGAGTACGACCCAGCCCGCGATGCGCAAAGCGCGCACCTGCGCCGCGCTGAGCCCGCGCCGCCTTCGCATCGTCTCCCGCCGCCGCAGGGTTGCTTCCGTCATTCGCCCGCGTAGAGGTAGAGAACGGCTGCCTCCGGGTTGGGCCCTTGCGGGACGTACTCGGCGATCTTCCGGAGCTCGGGGTAGCGCGAACGGTCCAATGTGTCGGCGTCCGGCCAGTTCAGCTCGATCAAGTTCTCGGCCGGGTCACGGAAGTAGAGCTGCACCTGGCGTGACGGAAGCTCCACGAGCTGCCAGCCCCAGGTTGCGGACACGTGCTCCTTCACCGCGTCGTAGGCCGCGTCGAAGTCGTCGATCGTGATCCCGAGATGATGGCGCGCCGGCGCCTCGCCGTCGAAGAGGAAGAGGTGGAGCTGCATGTCGCCGACGCGGAGCCATTGCACCGGCGACTCGAACGTCGGAGTCGGAATCCGCTCCATCGCGAACACGCTCTCGTAGAACGTCGTCGACTCTTCGAGGTCGCGCGCCGCGATGCTGACGTGGTTGATCCGCGTCGCGCGCACTGCGAGAGAGTCTTCTCCATCGCGACCGATAGTTCAAGTAGCCGTTGGCACTCAGAGCGATAGGATCTACCTATGAATTTCCGCCAGCTTGCGTGCTTCGTCGCGGTCGTCGAGGAAGGCTCGTTCACCCGTGCGGCGCGGCGGATCGGGATCACGCAGCCGTCGCTCTCGCAGCACATCCGCGCGCTCGAGGCCGACATCGACGGGCCTGTGATCGAGCGCCTCTCGCGCGGCATCACGCTGACGCCGGCGGGTCGCTCGCTCCTGCCCGAGGCGCGCGCCGCCGTGCGAGCGGTCGATCGGGGACGGCGCGCCGCGCGCTCCGCGCTCGCGCTCGAAGCGGGCGAGCTCGAGATCGCCACCGTACTCTCGATGGCAGTCGGCTTGCTGCCGCGCTACATCCGGCTCTGGCTCCAGCGTTATCCCGAGGTCGGCATTCGCCTCCAGGAGTTCAGGCACCGGTCGCTGCTCGAGGACGCGGTCGAGCAGGGCATCGCCGACTTCGCGATCGGCCCGCTGCCCTTGCGCACGTGGGACGGGCCGCTCGAGGAGGTTGCCTGGGAGGAGTTCGTCATCGTGGCGCCGCCTGGCGACCCGCTCGCGTTGCGGCGCAGGGTCCGGCTCGAGGAGCTCGCCGACCGCGAGTGGGTGCTCTACCACCCGGACCACGGGCTCGCCGGCATCCTCGAGGAGGTGTGCCGCCGCGCCGGGTTCAGCCCGCGCGGAACGGTGCGCACCTCGCAGGCAGAGGGCGCCGCACGGCTCGCGTCGGCCGGCATCGGCCCGGCGCTCGTCCCCGACAACATCGTGCTCCCCGGAATCGAGGGCTCCGTGCTGCGGCTCGACCCGCCGATCATCCGCGATGTCGCCGTGTACGCGCGCACGGAGCTGACGCGCACAGCGGCGTCGTTCGTCGAGGTGCTCCAGTCGGAGCAGCGGCCGCGGCCGCGCGGCGCCGTGACGATTCATCTGTAGCCTGGCCGCCGTGCGCAGGATGCTTCTCGTGGTCGTGCCGGTCGCACTGCTGCTCGCCGCGTGCGGCGGCTCGTCGTCGCCGCCGAAGGCCGCTGGCCCCGATCCGGGCGCGGCCGCCGCGACGACGACGGCAACCGGCAGCGCGCGGTTCACGCTCCTCGTCGGTGCGATCGTCGACGGTTCGCCGGTGCAGTCGAGCGAGACAGGCACGATCTCCTTCTCGGGCCGCCGCGCGCACATCTACAAGCTGATTCCGGGCAGCAGCATGGGGCAGGAGCTGATCGTCGACGGCCCGTTCACGTACACGAACGCGAACGTCGAAGCCGCGCTCAAGGACAAGTCGGTGAAGCCGTGGACGAAGCTCGACACGCGGCGGCTCACGCCGAAGCAGGTGAAGAGTCATCCCGACGAGCTCGCGCATGTCTCGGTGATGGTGCGCCTCCTCGACGGTGTCGAGAACGTGCGGATGTTCGACAGCATGGACGTTGCGGGCCAGCAGGTGACGGAGTTCCGCGGCGACGTGCAACCTGCGCGTGTCGTGGCGAAGGCGCCGGCGGCGCAGCGCTCGAGCCTCGCGCAGGCGCTTCGCAACGATTATCCCGCGCGGCCATTCCTTGCGAGCTTCTGGCTCGACGACGCGGGCCGCGTGCGACGGGTGCTCGTCAACTACCACACCGCCGGCGGCACGTCGATCTCGCTCGACGGGCGCTTCTCGGAGTTCGGCATCGCGGTCGACACGACGCCGCCACCGGCGCGCTCGACCGCGGACATCACGCCGTAGTCCAGGCGAGGCCTGCGGCGAGCACCGTCTCGTCGCGCGGCGCGATCAGCTGCAGGTCGCCGATCGCGAGACCCGCCCAGCCGATGACGTTGAAGGGCCGCAGGAACGCCGTCAGCGGGATGCGTACCTCGAGCTCGTCGCAGTCGACCGGCGGCAGCTCGACGCCGAGCACCGGCGCGACGTAGAGGTCGACCGGCGGCTGGTAGGTGCGCCAGATCCGGACGGCGTCGCTCGCTCGCTCGACTGCGTCAGGCTCGATCGTCTGCGCGTGCTCGAGCTTCGCGCGCACGTTGTCGCCGTACTCCGCGGCGCGCTCCGGGAACGTCTCGCGGTGCGACTCAGCCGCCTCGTGGAAGAAGAGCGGCCACGTGTCGTCGGGCGGCTCCGGCAGCTCCGCCTCGACGACGCGCGCGCCGAGCTCCTCGAGCCGCTCGACGTACTGCTCGGCAGCGCGGTTCTCGGGCAGGGCGGCGCCGCCGACCGACGGCGGCTTCGTCAGCAGGCCGACGATGAGCCCGGCGAGCCGCGGCTCCGGGACGGGCGCAGCCGCGAGCACGGACCACATGAGCGCCACGTCCTCGACCGTGTTCGCCATCGGGCCCACCGTGTCGAAGGTCGGGCAGAGCGGATACACGCCGTCCGTCGGGATGCGCCCCCAGCTCGGCTTCAGGCCGACGACGTCGCAGCACGCTGCCGGCAGGCGGATCGAGCCGCCCGTGTCCGTGCCGATGCCGAGGTCGCAGAGGCCGGCGGCGAGCGCCGCCGCATTGCCGCCGGACGAGCCGCCGGTCGTGCGGCCCGGGTGCCGCGGGTTCTCGACTGTGCCGTACCACGGGTTCTGGCTCGTCACACCCCACGCGAACTCGTGCAGGTTCGCCTTGCCGACGATCACGGCGCCTGCGCGCACGAGCCGCTCGACGGCCGAGGCGGTGCGCGCGGGGACGTGCTCCTCGTAGATCTTCGAGCCGTACGTCGTGCGGATGGCGGCGGTGTCGATCAGGTCCTTCACGAGCAGGCGCTTGCCGTGCAGCGGGCCAGGTAGCGCCTCGGCGGGCTCGACCTCCGTGATGACGGCGTTAAGCGCGTCGCTCATGCGAGGAGCGCCACGGCCTCGATCTCTATCTTCGCTCCGGGGACGGCGAGGGCGCTCACCTCGACGAGCGTGCTCGCCGGCCGGACGCTGCCGAAGATCTCCTGCCGCACCGGGTTGATCCGTGCGCGGTCCCCGATGTCGGTGAGGTACACGTTGACCTTCACGACGTCGGCGAAGGTCGCGCCCGCGGCAGCGAGCACGGCGGCGAGGTTCGCGAACACCTCGCGCGTCTGCGCGACGACGTCGTCCCCGCCGACGAGGCCGCCGTCGCGATCCACGGGCACGACACCGGAGATGAAGAGCAGGTCGCCCGCGCGAACCGCGTCGGCGTAGTGGCTCAGCGGCTCCGCCAGCTCCGGAACGCGGATCTCCTCGCGCCTGCTCATCTCAGCGAGTCTGCCCGAAGCTGCGTCAGCGTCGTGCGGGGGTTGATCCCTTCCGGGTCGATCTTCAGCTCGAGGAGCGCCGGCCTGCCCGCAGTGAGCGCCCGCTCGATCGCGTCGGGGAACTGCGACGTCTCCGTGACCGTCTCGCCGTGCGCGCCGAAGGCGCGGGCGTACGCGGCGAAGTCCGGGTTGACGAGGTCGGTGCCGACCACGCGTCCAGGGTAGCTCCGCTCCTGGTGCATTCGGATCGTCCCGTACATGCCGTTGTTCACGACGAGCACGACGATCGGCAGGTCGTACTGGAACGCGGTCGCGAGCTCCTGGCCGCTCATCAGGAAATCGCCGTCGCCGGCGAAGCAGATGACGGTGCGGCCGGGGTGCACGAGCTTCGCGGTGACCGCGGCAGGAACGCCGTAGCCCATTGCGCCGCTCGTCGGCGCAAGCTGCGACGGGTAGTCGTGGAAGCGCCAGAAGCGGTGCACCCACGCGCTGAAGTTGCCCGCGCCGTTCGTGATGATCGCGTCGGGCACACGCTCGCGCAGGTGCGCGATGCAGTCGCCGAGATCGAGCGCGCCGGGCATCGGGTCGTGCCGCCGCCATGCCTCGTAGTCGGCACGGGCCTCGCGCGTCGCCTCGCGCCACCGCAGCTCGACGCGCAGGTCGCGCACCGCTCCTGCGAACTGCTCCATCCCGGAGAGGATCGGCAGTGCCGGCCGGTACACGCGGCCGAGCTCCTCCGCGCCGGGATGGACGTGCACGAGCGTCTGCTTGTCGATGAGCGTGTAGCCGGACGTCGTCATCTCGCCGAGCCGCGGGCCGACGACGAGCAGCAGGTCGGCGTCGCGGACGCGGGCGGCGAGCTTCGGGTTGACGCCGATGCCGACGTCGCCCGCGTAGCTCGGGGAGTCGTTGTCGATCGCATCCTGGCGGCGGAACGCCGCGCCCGCGGGGAGCTCGTTCGCCTCGACGAACGCGCGCACGTCCTGTGACGTCCGCGGCGTCCAGCCCGCGCCGCCGAGCAGCACGAACGGACGCTGCGCGCCTTCGAGCAGCTTGCGCAGGCTCTCGATCTGCTCGGGCGCCGGGTACGGCTGCACGATGTGGAACGGCTCCGCATCCTCCACATCGACTTCGGCGGCGAGCATGTCCTCCGGCAGCGCGAGCACGACCGGCCCGGGACGCCCGGCGCACGCGGTCGAGAACGCGCGCGCGACGTACTCCGGGACGCGGTCGACGCGGTCGATCTGCGCGACCCACTTCGCCATCGGCCCGAACATGCGCCGGTAGTCGACTTCCTGGAACGCCTCGCGCTCCTCCTGATCGGATGCGACCTGGCCGACGAGCAGGATCAGCGGCGTCGAGTCCTGGAACGCGGTGTGCACGCCGACCGACGCGTGCGTCGCGCCGGGGCCGCGCGTAACGACGGCGATGCCCGGCCTGCCGGTGAGCTTTCCGTAGGCGTCGGCCATGTTTGCGGCGCCCGCCTCGTGGCGGCACGTGATGAGGCGGAGCGGCGAGTCGTACAGCCCGTCGAGCAGCGCGAGGAAGCTCTCGCCGGGAACGCTGAAGATCGTGTCGGCACCGTGGACGACGAGCTGGTCGACGAGCACCTTGCCGCCGTGGCGGCTCATGCCCGCTCACGGCGCCGGCAAAGCCGGCGCCTCCGCTCTTTGGTGAGCTCCGTAACGCCTACGCTCACAGAGGCTCTTCGAGGTAGACGCGGGCGCGCTGGAGCTTCGGCTTGTCCTCGTCCGCTGGATCGACGTAGGTGATCGTCCGCTTGCCCGCCCACTCGGCGGGCAGCACGAGCACGCGCACGAACGCCGTCGGCTCCGACTCCGAGGCAGCGGCGAACACCGGGTCGGGGCCGGTCTCGTACCACCACTCGAACGGCCCGTACTCGTGCGACTCGCCCTGTGTGTCGATCCGGATCCGCCCCTCGAGCAGGACGCGCAACCCCGGGCCCGGGTGCGTGTGGAGGTGGGCGACGCTGCCCGGCGGGAAGTCGACGCGGTCGCAGCGGACGACCGACGGAGCTGCCGGGCGCTCCGTCAGCTCCCAGACGAGCGCATGGCCGTCGACGTGCGCCCCGCCGAAGTGCGCCTCGTCGCGGTCGACGTCGTAGACGACACGGTCGCCGTTCTCGCTCGTGAAGCCGTCGCGATGCTGGGAGAGGCGGAGGATCAATGGAACGTCTGGCCGCCGTCGATCACGATCGTCTGCCCGGTGACGAACTCGGAGCCGGGGCCTGAGAAGTAGACGACCGCGCCGACGATGTCCTCCGGCGTCTGGTCGCGCTGGATCGTCCGCGCCGCGACGGAGACGTCGCGCAGCTTCTCGATCACCTCGGGGTGCGCCTCGACGCCTGCGGACATCGTGAAGCCCGGCGCGACGCAGTTCACGAGCACCTTGTCCTTGCCGAGCTCCTTCGCAAGCGCCCGTGTGAAGGCGACGATGGCGCCCTTCGACGTGACGTAGTGGAGCAGGAACGGAACGCCGCGGAAGGGCGTGCCAGACGAGATGTTCACGATCCGGCCGCCGCCGCGGTCGCGCATCACCGGCACGACCGCGCGGGACATCAGGAACATCGACGCGACGTTGACGTCCATCACCTGCCGCCACTCCTCGAGCGGGATCTGCTCGAACGGCCGCATCTCGAGCGACGCATAGAGGCCGGCGTTGTTCACGAGGATGTCGATGCCGCCGCACTGCGCCACAGCCTCGTCGACGAGGCGCTCGACGTCGGCTTCGCTCGAGACGTCGGCCGTGAGGCCGATGCCGCCGTCGAACGACTCCGCCGCCACCTCCGCGCCACGCAGGTCGGCGACGACGATGCGGGCGCCCTCGGCCGCGAGCCCGTCGGCGATCGCGCGGCCGATGCCCTGCGCCGCGCCGGTCACGAGCGCGACCTTGCCGTCGAGCGACCCCATCAGCGGATGGGGGAGAAGGAGATTGGGACGAGGATCCGGTTCTGCTGCGTGTGGATCAGCGGCTGGATCTTCGCGAGGAACGCCTTCCATGCGTCGTCCGCGAGGAGCTTCGCGCGGCGCGTCTCGCGCTCGGCGAAGTTCTCGTAGCCCCAGAGGGTCGTGTAGGTCGAGAGTGCGCCGATGTCGGTCGCGAACGCGCCGATCAGGTTGCCGAGGTAGCTCTGCTGGAGCTCGATGCCCTCGGTCTCATAGAGCTTCACGAGCTCGTTCAGCTTGCCGGTGATCACGTGGTAGTCGCGCTGCTCGACGATCACGCGATACCACCGATGCACAAGTATTTGATCTCGAGCCACTCCTCGATGCCGTACTTCGAGCCTTCGCGGCCGATGCCCGACTCCTTGACGCCTCCGAACGGCACGACCTCGGAGGAGATGAGTCCCGTGTTGATGCCGTGGATGCCGTACTCGAGCGCCTCCGAGAGCCGCCAGATGCGCGCATTGTCGCGCGTGTAGTAGTACGCGGCGAGCCCGTACGGCGTGTCATTCGCCTCGCGGATCGCCTCCGCTTCGGTCGCGAAGCGCGCGATGCCGGCGACCGGGCCGAACGTCTCCTCGCACGACATCGCCGCCTCCGCGGAGACGCCCGTAATCACGGTGGGCTGCCAGAAGAGGCCGCCGAGCCCTTCGCCGCCGAGCAGCACCTCGCCGCCGCGCTCGACCGCGTCGCCGACGTGGCGTTGCACCTTGTCGACCGCCGCCTGCTCGATGAGCGGGCCGACGTTCGTCTCGGGGTCGAGGCCGCTGCCGACCTTGAGCTTCGAGGCCGCGGCGACGAGACGCGAGACGAACTCGTCGTAGATCCCGTCCTGGAGGTAGATCCGGTTCGCCGAGATGCAGGTCTGGCCGCTGTTCCGGAACTTGCAGATCAGCGCGCCGGCGACGGCTGCGTCGAGGTCGGCGTCGTCGAAGACGATGAAGGGCGCGTTGCCGCCGAGTTCGAGCGAGACCTTTGTGACGTGCTTCGCGCACTGCGCCATCAGGAGCTTCCCGACCTCGGTCGAGCCGGTGAAGCCGAGCTTGCGGACGATCGGGTTGCCGGTCAGCTCGGCGCCGATCGTCGGTGCGTCCTCGGCGTTGCCGGTGACGAGCTGGAAGACGCCGTTGGGCAGCCCGGCTTCGAGCCCGAGTTGCGCGATCGCCATCGCGGTGAGCGGCGTCTGCTCGGCCGGCTTCAGCACCATCGTGCAGCCGGCGGCGAGCGCGGGCGCCGACTTCCTCGTCGGCATCGCGGCGGGGAAGTTCCACGGTGTGATGCCCGCGGTGACTCCGACCGGGCTCTTTGTGACGACGATCCGGCGATCGAGCGCATAGGTCGGGATCGTGTCGCCGTAGACGCGCTTCGCCTCCTCGCCGAACCACTCGAAGAACGAGGCGGCGTACTCGACCTCGATTCGCGACTCCGCGAGCGGCTTGCCTTGCTCGGTCGTGAGCAGCCGTGCGAGGTCGTCCTCGTGCTCGATCATCAGGTCGGCCCAGCGTCGGAGGATGCGCGCACGTTCCTTCGCGAGCATGCCGCTCCATGCCGGCAGCGCCGCCTGCGCCCGCTCGAGTGCGCGGCGCGTCTCGGCCGTGCCCATGCGCGGCACCTCGGCAATCGTCTCGCCGGTGAACGGGTTTTCGACGGCGAAGGTCGCGCCGGAGTCCGACTCGAGCTCGACGAGCGGCAGGTCGGCGGTCGTTGCCATGGGATTCATTCTAGGCCGACGGCGGCGATCACTTCGTCGGCGGTCGCTCGCGTCGCGACCGTCGTCAGCGCATAGTCGAGCGCGGCGCGCTGGAACTCCTCGGAGATCGTCGCGGTCGCGTCGGTGACGACGACGACCTCGTAGCCGTGGTCGGCGGCGTCGCGGCACGTGTGCTCGACCGCCCAGTTCGTCCAGGCGCCGCAGCAGACGACTGTCGTCGCGCCGAGCCCGCGGAGCTTCGTGTCGAGCGTCGTCGAGTTGAACGACGACATGCGCTGCTTCTCCACGATCACGTCGCCCGGTGCGGGCGTGACGACCGGCTCGGCGCCCCAGGTTCCGCGCACGAGCGCGTCGGCGTCGGCGATCGAGCGGTAGAGCTCGGCGTTCCGCGTCGAGTCGACGTGGCCCGGCTCGTCGATGTGCCACACGTGGATCACCTGCGCGCCGGCTGCTCGGAACGCGTCGGCGAGCCGCGTCGCCTGCTCGACGACGCCGTGCTCGCGTGCGAACGCGGCAGCGCCCGACTCGGCGAACGCGCCCTCCTCGCCGACCGTGTCGTTCTGGAGGTCGATGACGAGGAGGGCAGTCGTCTTGGGGTCGAGCCTCACCCGCCGAACGCGCTTGCGATCTCGGCGCAGGTTGCGACCGAGGCGACGTTCGTCATCGCGTAGCTCAGCGCGGCGTTCTGCCACTCGTCGTCTACGGTCGAGGTGCCGTCGGACGCGACGACGGCCATGTAGCCGGCGTCGGCGGCATGCCGCGCGGTGTGCTCGATCGACATGTTCGTCCAGGCGCCGGTGATGATCAGCGTCTCGACGCCGAGCCCGCGCAGGAGGATGTCGAGCCTCGTCTCGTAGAAGCCGTTCATGCGCATCTTCTCGACGACGTGGTCGCCCGCTTGCGGCTCGAGGCCGTCGGCCGGTGCCGCGCCCCACGAGCCGCGAACGAGTGCATTCGCGTCCTTCACGCCCTGGAAGAGCGGCGCGTTCTGCTTCAGGCCGGGGGCGCCCTGTTCGACGATGTACCAGACGTGGATCACCGGGACGCCCGCCTTGCGCGCCGCGGCGGCGAGCCCCTTCACGTTCTCGACGACGTTCTGGCTCGTCGCGTGCGCGGGGGCGCCCGAGCCGGC
>Ga0307310_10000714_pt1 | contig 11576 bp, 11 predicted proteins | sample ER_DNA_197_FD_194502 | JGI IMG/M metagenome (GOLD analysis project Ga0307310, IMG submission 194502) | Bulk soil microbial communities from the East River watershed near Crested Butte, Colorado, United States - ER_DNA_197 | ecosystem: Environmental > Terrestrial > Soil > Floodplain | place...
GGGTCCGCGCGTTCGGCGTGCTGCTCTCCTCGGGCAGGAGGCCGCCGAAGAGGTCCCGACGATCCTCGACCTCGAGGGTTGACGCTGCTGCCCGGGCGGCGACGCGGTCGGGATGGTAAGGAGCCATCGGCGCCACCACGGCGGCGGTCGTCGAGAGCCGGGGGCGTCGCGCCGCCTCTTCTGCGGCCGCTGCGACGCGCTCGCGCGTGTCGCGCACGATGGCGCGCAGTTGGTCGGGCCGCGCGGCGCCGGTCTCGATGAGGCGCGCCGCGTTGGCGAGGATGGGATCGCCGGCCTCGATCTCCTCGATCTCGGCCAGGGAGCGATAGGTCTGCTCCGCGTCGCTGCCGGCATGTCCCCAGAGGCGGACTGTCGGCAGGTGCAGGAAGACGGGTTGCCGAGTTGCGCGCACCGCGCTGATCGCGCCGGCGACCGAGTCCCAGATCTCGTCGACGGCGCCGGCGGCATGGACGTAGCCGAGATGCGCCTGCGACGCGAACGTTTCCGCGATCCAGCCGCTGGGCGTGGGCACGCTGATCCCGCCCCCGTTGTCCTCGCACAGGAAGAGGATCGGCATGGGCAGGCCGATGCGGACCGCGTAGCGCGCTGTGTTGAACGCCGCCAGCGCCGTGGCATGGTTCGCGCTCGCGTCGCCGAACGAGCAGAGGACGATCGCATCCGCGGGTAGCCCCGACTCGATGCCGATGCGACGCGTCCGCGCCAGGCTGAAGGCAAGACCAACTGCTTTCGGCAGGTGGCTGGCGATCGTGCTCGTCTGCGGCGGCACCCAGAGCGCGCGGCTCCCCCAGACCTTGTGGCGACCCTGGGCGATCGGATCCTCCGACGACGCGACGATGCCGAGCAGCGAGTCAAAGGCAGGCGTGCTCCCCGCCAGCCGCCGAGCGCGCGACATCATGAAACCGCCGGACCGATAGTGGAGGAACGCCGGATCGTCGATGCGAAGCTGGGCGCCGACGACCGCGTTCTGCTCGTGGCCGGCCGATCCGATCGTGTAGAAGCTGCGGTTGGTCTTCTTCAGCTCGCGCGCGGCAACGTCCAGCTGGCGGGACAGCACCTGGTCCTCGAAGAGCTCGATCGCCATGCGGGCGGTGAGAGCGCTGCCCGGTCGCAGGGGGTCCCCGCGTCCGAGTCGCGCGCCCGGAGCGAGGGCCGCCTCGAGGAACGCGTCCAGGGTTGCTTCGACGACGGCGACGCGATCCCAGGTCATGGGCGGCTGAAGAGGCTCCGGAACGATCTCGGGCGGGCGGCAGCATCATAGTCCGCCGCCGAGCCAGCGGCTCGGCCAGGTGCCTCCTCCCGTGCAGGCCGCCGCGACGGCGACAGTGAGGAGCTGGATCGCCACCGCAGCCGCGCAGGCGGCAATCGCTCGTCGTATCAGGCGGAGATGAGTGGACACGGGCACCTCCTGCAGCGCGCCGCACCGGCCCCCTGAGTGGGTGGCCCTCGGCGAAGCCCAAGAAGACCCGGCATGCCCTTACCGGCCGCTTACCACGCGCTTACTCGCGCTCCCGTTCGGATCGCTTGACATCCGAAGGAGGCAAACCGCAGAGTTCCGCCAACCCCGAGTGCCCGTGCCCCGACGGGGTTCCCGGTCGGAGGGCGTCCGGCGGCACCGAGGTGCGCGTGGCAGCCGAATCGATCCGCTCGTCCTCCGAGCATTCCAGTCACGTGGCGTCACCGGCCGTCCAGCTCGAGGCGCTCCACAAGCGCTACGGCGAGGTCGAGGCGGTGGCCGGGATCGACCTGGAGATCGCCGATGGCGAGTTCTTCAGCATGCTGGGGCCATCGGGTTCGGGCAAGACGACCACCCTGCGCATGATCGCCGGATTCGAGCGGCCGACGGCGGGACGGATCCTGCTCCACGGCCAGGACGTGACCGGCGTCCCGCCCTTCGACCGGGACGTCAATACCGTGTTCCAGGATTACGCACTCTTCCCGCACATGAGCGTTGCCCAGAACGTCGCCTACGGCCTCACCGTCCGCAAGGTGCCACGCCGCGAACGCGACCAGCGCGTGGCGGCGGCGCTCCAGATGGTGCGCCTCTCCGCCTTCGGGGATCGGCGGCCCGGCCAGCTTTCCGGGGGCCAGCGCCAACGGGTTGCCCTCGCGCGCGCGCTCATCAACCGTCCTCGCGTGCTGCTGCTCGACGAGCCGCTCGGCGCGCTCGACCTGAAGCTCCGCGAGGAGATGCAGATCGAGCTCAAGGCGATCCAGCAGCAGGTCCGGATCACCTTCATCTACGTGACCCACGACCAGGAAGAGGCGCTCACCATGAGCGACCGCCTCGCGGTCTTCAATGCCGGACGCATCGAGCAGATCGGATCCCCTGCGGAGGTGTACGAGCGTCCCAGCACCCCATTCGTGGCGGGCTTCGTCGGGACCTCGAACCTGCTGAGCGGTGAGGTGGCAGCCGCGATCGCCGGGACTGAAGGAACGTACACGGTGCGCCCGGAGAAGATCCGAATGGCCGGCACCGGCGAGCAGACAGGCGACGATGAGCTGTCGGCATCGGGTACCGTGCGCGACGTGATCTACCTCGGTGCCGACACGCGGTACATCGTTGCCCTCGATGCCGGCGGCGAGCTGGTCGTCACCGAGCAGAATCTCGACGCGTCCGCGGTGGAGGCGCAAGCCGCTCGCGGCCGATCGGTGCGGCTGATCTGGCGCCGCAAGCACATGCTCCCGCTGGTGCGGGCTTGACGGAGGGGGCGGGGGATGGAGGAACGGAGGATTCTGTGACCAAGCTGCGGATCTCAACGCTCGTGGCCACCACCGCCCTGGTTATGGCCGCCTGTGGGGGCACCGGCACGGCCGCCAGCCCATCGGCCAGCCTGCCGACATCGGTGGGTGACGGGGAAGGCGCCCTCACCGTGCTTGCCTGGCCCGGATACGCCGAAGACGGCACGACAGATCCCGCGGTCGACTGGGTGCAGCCCTTCGAGAAGGCGACCGGATGCCAGGTGGACGTCACCACGTTCGGCACCTCTGATGAGGCATACCAGCTCTTCACCTCGGGCTCGGGTGCGGAGTTCGACGTGATCTCCGCGTCCGGTGACGCGAGTCTCCGGCTCGTCGCCGGCGGCAACGTCCAGCCTGTCAACACCGACCTCGTCCCCAACTACGCCGATATCTTCCCGTCACTCAAGGACAAGCCGTGGAACACGGTCAAGGGCATCCATTACGGGATCCCGCATGGCCGTGGCGCGAACCTGCTCATGTGGCGAACCGACAAGGTCACCACGGCGCCGGATAGCTGGGGCGTCGTCTTCGACGACAGCTCCCCGTACAAGGGGAAGGTCACCGCCTACGACGCGCCCATCTATATCGCCGATGCGGCGGTCTACCTGATGGCCACCCAGCCCGACCTGAAGATCACCAATCCGTATGCCCTCGACCAGGCGCAGTTCGACGCCTCGGTCGCGCTTCTGAAGAAGCAGCGGACGGTGATCGGCGAGTACTGGAGCGACTACACCAAGGAGATCGAGGCGTTCACCAACGGCAACTCGGTCATCGGTACCTCGTGGCAGATCATCGCCAACCTGCTCCAGGGCCAGGATCCACCGGCCCCGGTCAAGGCGATCAAGCCGAAGGAGGGTGCGACCGGTTGGTCGGACACCTGGATGATCAACTCGAAGACGAAGCACCTCAACTGCGCCTACAAGTGGCTGAATGACATCGTCTCGCCAAAGGTGAACGCGGAAGTTGCCGAGTGGTTCGGCGAGGCTCCCGCCAACCAGAAATCGTGCGACCTCACGGCTGACAAGAACCACTGCACGATATTCCAGGCCGCCGAAACCGACTTCTGGAAGGACGTCTACTACTGGACCACGCCGACAAAGACGTGCCTCGATGGGCGCGGCGATATCTGCATCGGCTTCGACAAGTGGATTCAGGCCTGGACAGAGATCAAGGGTTGACCCTTGGCTGAGCCCCGCGCCCCGGCGATTGCCTTGATCGTCGGGGCGCTGCCTCGCCCGACGCGAACCGAGCGCGAGTGAGCGCGCGCACCGCCATCGGCCGCGACTCATTTCTGCGCCGCCTTGCCGGGGCCCTCTACCGGCGTCCGGGCGCGGCCCTGGTCCTGCTGCTCGCCCTGCCGCTCGCCTGGCTGCTGGTCGCCTATCTCGGCTCGTTGGCGATCCTGTTCGCCAACGCCTTCTTCCGGATCGACCCATTCACCTCGCGCGTCATTCCGGACCCCAGCTTCGGGAACTTCGAGAGGCTCCTCTCGACCGAGGTCTATCGCACCATCACGCTGCGCACCCTGGCCATCGCGGCGGCCGTGACCGTCACGACCGCGGTCCTTGCCTTTCCGGTGGCGTATTTCATGGCTCGCGTAGCCAGCGACCGCACTCGCAACCTGATGGTGGTGGCGATCCTGCTGCCGCTCTGGGCCAGCTACCTGGTGAAGGTCTATGCCTGGCGGATCATCCTCGCGCAGGACGGGATCCTCAACTGGGCGCTCGAGCCGCTTGGCTTGCGCGGGCCGGGATTCGGCGACATCGCCACCTGGCTCGTCTTCAGCTACCTCTGGCTGCCGTACATGATCCTGCCCATCTATGCGGGGCTGCAGCGGATCCCGCAGTCGCTGATCGAGGCCTCGAGTGATCTCGGCGCGCCCCCCGGCTCGACCTTCAGGCGCGTGATCCTGCCGCTCGTCCTGCCGGCGGTGGTGGCGGGCTCCATCTTCACCTTCAGCCTGACGATGGGTGACTACATCGCGCCCCAGCTGGTCTCCAGCACACAGTTCATCGGCAACGTGATCTTCGCGAACGTCGGCGGCTCGGGCGATCTGCCATTTGCGGCTGCCTTCGCCACGGTCCCGGTGCTGGTGATGGTCGTATACCTGCTCGTCGCCCGCCGGCTGGGCGCGTTCGAGGCGCTGTGATGGGCCGTGCCGGCCTGCGCCTGGTGACCAGCGCCATCCTCGTGTTCATCTACTTCCCGCTCGTACTGGTCATCGTCTATGCCTTCAACCGAAACATCGTTGCCTCCTGGCCGATCCCCGGGCTCACGCTCCAGTGGTGGGCGCGCGCGATCGCCAACCCCGGAGTCCGCGACGCGCTCCTGACATCGATCGTGGCAGGCATCGGCGCGACCGCGGTCGCGCTGATCCTGGGCAGCCTGGCGGCGCTGGCGGTGGATCGGTTCCGCTTCTTCGGGCGCGAGGCGATCTCCTTCGTCGTGATCCTGCCGATCGCGCTCCCCGGGATCGTGACCGGGATCGCCATCAATGCGGCGGTCGGCGCGTTCGGGATCGGCTTCGGGCTGGCAACCGTGATCGTCGGTCACGCGACCTTCTGCGTGGTGCTCGTCTACAACAACGTCCTCGCGCGGTTTCGCCGTTCGTCCCGCTCCATCGAGGAGGCGTCGGCCGACCTCGGGGCCGATACCTGGCAGACCTTCCGGTACGTCACCTTCCCGGTGGTGCGCACCGCATTGCTGGCGGGCGCCCTCCTCGCCTTCGCGCTGAGCTTCGACGAGATCATCGTGACGACCTTCACCCGCGGCGACGTGAAGACCCTCCCGATCTGGATCTTCGAGAACTACCGGCTCGCCAACCAGGCGCCGATCGTCAACGTGGTGGCGGTGATCGCGATCACGCTGTCCGTGATCCCGGTCTACCTGGCTTCGCGCCTCACCTCGGACGCAGCCGGCGTGACCCGGTGAAACACCGTCGGCTGGAATGGGAGACATCCGCGGAGCCGAGCACGAGCGCGGTGGCCGAGCGCCTGCGGGCCGAGGGCGTCGATCCCTACAGCTGGTCGAACGCCCCCGGGGACCGCTACGCGCCGCACACGCACGCCTACACCAAGCTGCTGATGTGCGCGGCCGGGTCGATCACGTTCCTCGTCGGAGAAGGGGACGAGGCGGTCGAGCTCACTCCCGGCCAGGGCTTCGTCCTGCCGGCCGGCACGCGTCACGCCGCGGTGGTCGGCCCGGAGGGCTGCACCTGCCTCGAGGGGCATCGTTAGCGGCGATCTGCCGCCTTCCGGGCCTCGACCTCGAACTGGTTGTCCTGGTACCAGCTCTTGCCGGCCCGACGCGCGCGCACCGAGGCGAGCCCGTACAGGATCGGGAAGGTGAACCCGTAGCGAGCCCACTGGGCGACGTGCGCGAGCTCGTGGGCGAGCTCCGCCTCGGTCAACGGGCGCCACGCGAAGATCTGACGCCCGAGTGTGATCGCCAGCCAGTTCGGGAGCAGGATGCGACCAAGCAACCGGAGCGCAGGATGGACGTGCAGCCGATAGCCGGCCACGCCTCAGGGCTCCGGATGGAGGAGCAGGTCGCGGCGGTCGCCCCAATGCTTCAGGAAGCGATAGAAGTTCCGCTTCGAGAGGCGATCGCGCTCCGCCGGAGGGAGCGCCGCGTAGCCCCGATGCTCATGCCGCCGCAGGGGAAGGTCGGCGACGGCGACCGCCCGCCAGCCCGCCGCGCGCGCCTGGAAGCTGAAGTCGAGATCCGCGTTGCGGTAGAAGCGGAAGCGATGGTCGAAGAGGCCCGCGGCGCGCAGGACGTCACGACGTACCGCCAGGCAGTAGCCCTCGATCGCGTCGACCTCGCCCGGCGGCGCATCCTCGAAGGCGCGGCCGGTCGCGCTGGTGACTCCCCAGGCACCGGCGATCCCGACGCTCGCATCATCGAACGCGGCAAGCAGGGGAGTGACAAAGTCACCGATCGGCTCGACCGAGGTATCCACCAGCACCGTCACCTCGCCACGGCTCCGTCGCAGGCCGAGGTTGCGGGCATCGGCCCAGCCAAGCCGCTCGGCGCTGGCCAGCACCGTGGGTGCGACCGGCAGCGACACCCCGTGCAGCAGCTGAGCGATGCCAAACGTGGGCGCGTTGGCGACCACGACGAGCTCCCACTCGGCGGTGGGCGGGTGGGCGGCGAGCCCCCGCAGAAAGCGCTCGAGATCCTTGCCATGCTGCTCCGCCAGCACGTGGATCGAGGCGGCCACCGATGCCGGCTCGTCGAGCAGGCTTTCGAGATCCTCAGGCCGCGCATAGGCCGCCTCGCCCACGGCCTCCGGCAGGGATGGGCGTGCGCTCGAGCCGTCGGGCAGGTCGACCACCTCCCACCCCATTGCGCGAATCCGCTCACGGAGCGTGTCCGCCGTCCCGAAGTCGCGCTCTGCCCGGGCGGCAGCGCGCTCCTCGATCAGCAGCTCGACCTCGGGCGGCAGCCGTTCGCTCACCGCGCCGGCCAGGGGCCCGGACGCCCGATCGGCCGGTCGTGCTCGTCGCGCGGCAGCTTGTGAGCTCCGGTCTCGGGCGGGTCGTAGAGGAGGCGCTCGACGGGTTGGCCGCCGATGACGTGGCGCTGGATGATCTCATCGGCGTCATCGGGGGTCACCGCCGCATACCAGGTGCCCTCGGGATAGACGACCACCATCGGTCCATGGCCGCATTGCGAGAAGCAGCCAGCGTGGTTGACGCGAACGCGATCGGTCAGGCCGTAGGCCTTGGCCAGCTGCTTGAGGCGGGCATGCACCCCGATCCCGTCGCCGTCGATCGACGGGCACCACTCGCCATCGGTGCACACGAAGAGATGGCGCTCATAGACGGGCATCGACGCTCCAACGTACTGCACGCGCGAACCGAAAGTACCGGGTGGTCGGAGGCCACTCCAACCTTACTATCCGATCACGAGCCGCGCTCACCGCACCTATCTTCCGAACGCGGCGCCAGGCAACGGTATCGCTGCTGGTTATGAGGACTCTTCGAACACCGATGATTATGAACGAGGTCGGTAAGCTGCTCACCGCGGCGGAAGTCGCCGAGATGCTGCACCTGCACGTCAACACCGTGAAGCGGCTCGGTGATCGGGGCGAGCTCCCCTTCTTCCGCGTCTGCAAGCGCGGTGACCGCCGTTTCCGTTACGACGATGTGCTGGAGTTCCTTCGCCGGGCGAAGTAGCCGCCGACATTTGATGCCCGTTCCGGCCCACGCCGGAGCGGCTTGTCCCTCCAGGGGCGCTGGGACGACCGCCGAGGTGCCAATTCTCGGCGGTCGTTCCTGTCTGCGCTAACCTTCACCGGCCATGACCGATGAAGCCACCCTGCGCCTGGCCGAAGGCCGGCGCCTCCTCGACGGCGGGGACCTCGATGGCGCACTCCGGATCCTCGGGCAGCTGACCGGTCATCCCGATCGAAACCTCTCCGGGGAAGCGTGGCTGTTGATCGGCCAGGCCCTGTATCGGACCGATGACGAGGCGGGCGCGATGGCCGCCTGGCAGCGCGCGGCCGACAGCGATGGAGACAGCGCATGGAGCGGCTGGCGCGCGGTCGCCGAGCAGCACGTCCGCCTGGGCGAGCTGGAGCCAGCGATCGAGGCCTACCGCGAAGCGCAGCGTCGTGCACCGCCGGCGGAGCGCGGCGCCATCGTCAACCGAATCGCCTGGCTCCTCAAGGAGACCGGCCACGACTTTGCCGCGCGTCGCCAGTTCAACCGCGCGCGTGGCGCGTACGCAACCTACACGCCGATCGTCACCTGGGCTCTGGTCGCCATCAACGTGATCGTCTTCCTGGTCGACGGTGCGATGGGCGGCGTGAACCTCGGCCTCTTCGGCGGCGGCGGCCCTCTCGCCGAGGCCGGCGCGGTATACGGGCCGCTGGTCGCCCAGGGCGAGTGGTATCGGATCCTGACCAGCGCCTTCCTGCACCTGGGCCTGCTGCACCTCGCCTTCAACATGTACGCGCTCTACCTCTTTGGACCGATCGTCGAGCAGATGTACGGGCATGTCGAGTACCTCGTCATCTACCTGCTCTGCGCGGCGGGCGGCAGCGTGCTGACGATCCTCCTCGCGCCGAACCAGGCGGCCGCCGGCGCGTCCGGGGCGATCTTCGGCCTCTTCGGACTGGCGTTCGTCGTTGGCCGCCGGCACAAAGTGATGCTTGGCCCCCAGGCGCGCGCCCTCCTCTCCCAGGTCGGGCTGCTGCTGGTTGTGAACCTGGTGATCACCTTCTCGGTGTCGGGCATCTCGTGGACCGGCCACGTGGGCGGGATGATCGTGGGGGCGGTGATCGGATTCCTCCTGCCTCCCACCCAGGTCGCGACCCTGGGTGGCATGTGGCGCACGCCGAGCGGTGAGCGCCTGGAGCGCCCGATGGCGGGCACGCTGCGCCTCGGTGTCTACCTCGGCGTCCTCGTGCTCCTCGTCGTCGGGAGCTACATCGCCGTGCGCTTCGTGGGCTAGCGCGGGGCGCTTCCTTGACCGGGCAGCGGCATCGGCCTAGCATGCCGCGACAATCGAAGCAAAGTCGCGTCGACCGGGACAAGTAGCTCGGAGCGGCGGCCACAGATCAGCGAGCCGGGAGCGTGCAAGCCGGCGAGTGGTACGCCTCCGCTGCGAATGGACCCGCGAGCCTCGCCCCGAACGGCTGCACAGAGCCGAGTAGGCGGCGACGGACGGCCACCGTTAGCACGGCCAGCGCATCGGTCGAACGAGACCCGTGCGAGCCAAGTGCGGACCAGCCGGTCCGAACCAGGGTGGCACCGCGGAAGTACGCCTCCGTCCCTCACAGGATGGAGGCGTCGTCGTATCCGGGAGAGGGTGATGGCCGGCAACAGGGAGCCCACGGCGGAGCATCGGCCGGCGGTCGCGGCCGCGGTCGACATCGTGGCAAGCGGTGCGGTCATGCCGGCGCCCCTTGCCGAGGCCGCCATGGAAGAGCTGATGGACGGCGCTGCCCCGCCGATCCAGGTCGCGGCGCTGCTGGGGATGCTGCGGCTGCGGGGGGAGACGCCGGAGGAGCTGGCGGCGTTCGCCCGCGTGATGCGCTCCCGAGCCGTGCGCGTCGACGCGCCTGCCGATGCGGTCGACCTGTGCGGGACCGGTGCCGACGGGAGTGGCACCTTCAACATTTCGACCCTGGCCGCCTTCGTCGTCGCCGGGGCGGGTGTACCGGTCGCCAAGCACGGCAACCGCGCCATCACGTCGCGCTGCGGCTCGGCTGACCTGGTAGAGGCGCTCGGCATTCCGCTCGATCCGGGTCCCGCTGAGGTGGTGCGCTCCATCAGGGAGACCTGCTTCGGCTTCATCTTCGCGCCCTCGTACCACCCGGCAATGAAGCACGCCATGCCGATCCGGCGCGAGCTCCCCATCCGCACCGTCTTCAACCTCCTTGGACCGATCAGCTCGCCTGCCGGCGTGCGCCGGCAGCTGCTGGGGGTCGCCGAGGAGCGATTGCTGCCGCTGATGGCCGGCGCCCTCGCGCGCCTGGACGTCGAGCGGGCGCTCGTGGTGCACGCGTCGGACGGGCTCGACGAGCTGTCGCTCGCCGGCCTGAACCGCGCACTGCTGGTCGAGGGGCGGAAGGTCAGCGAGGTCGAGATCGATCCATCCGCGCTCGGGTTGATGCGCGCGCCGGCGACGGCGCTGGCCGGTGGCGACGCCCAGCTCAACTCGGCGATCGCGCTCTCGGTCTTCGGCGGCGAGCCGGGACCGGCGCGCGACGTGGTTCTGCTGAACGCCGGCGCCGCGCTGTTCGTCGCCGGCCGCGTTGCGGACGTGCGAGAGGGCGTAGGCGTGGCCGCTGAGTCGATCGACTCTGGGCGCGCCGCCGAGGTCGTTGCTGCGGCCGCGGGGCACGGCGAATGAGCATTCTCGACGAGCTGCTCGCCGCGTCCCGGCTCCGCGCCCGTCTCGACGCGCGGCTCGTTCCGCTGCGCGAGCTGCGGCGCGAGGTGGCGAGGATGCCTCCGGCGCGTCGCTTCGAGGCGGCGATCCGCTATGCCGACCGGCTCGCCGTGATCGCGGAGGTGAAACGTGCCTCCCCGTCGGGAGGCACGTTCAAGAACGTCGGAGACGTGCGCAAGGTGGCGCAGGCGTACGTTGGCGGCCGGGCGACGGCGCTCTCGGTCCTCACCGAGCCGACGCGCTTCGGCGGCTCCGACGACGACCTCCGCCAGATCGCGACGCTCGGGCTGCCCGTGCTGCGCAAGGACTTTGTCGTGGGCGACTACCAGGTCTGGCAGGCGCGCGCGATCGGTGCCGATGCGGTCCTCCTCATCGCCCGGGCGCTGCCCGGGGACGATCTTCGGCGCCTGATCGGAGCGTCGGGGGAGGCTGGTCTGGATGCCCTGGTCGAGGTGGACGACGAGGTTGGCCTGGATCGCGCCCTGGCCGCCGACGCGACGCTCGTGGGCGTGAACGCCCGGGACCTGGCCAGCCTGCAGGTGGATCTGCCGCGCGGCCTGCGGCTCCTCGAGCTCGCCCGCACGAGCGGCGTCACCCTGATCGCGGAGAGCGGCCTCGCCACGGCCGAACAGCTGCGCCAGGCGGCCGCCTCCGGCGCGCGCGGAGCACTGGTTGGGAGTCACCTGCTGCGCAGCGGCGATCCGGCGGCCGCCACCCGCGAGCTCACCGCCGCCGCGCCGCGCGCGGGCGCTATCACGATTCCGGCCGCCCCGCGCCGCGCCGCGGTGAAGGTGTGCGGCACTCGATCGGAGGCCGGCGTTCGGGCGGCAGTGGCCGCCGGGGCCGACATGGTTGGCTTCGTCGTAGCCTCCGGCGCGCGACGCGCGATCGCCGCCGAACGGGCGGGCGAGCTG